>Ga0209759_1001015_pt1 | contig 18871 bp, 18 predicted proteins | sample AraplaCL_Col_mMS_FD_184261 | JGI IMG/M metagenome (GOLD analysis project Ga0209759, IMG submission 184261) | Arabidopsis root microbial communities from the University of North Carolina, USA - plate scrape CL_Col_mMS (SPAdes) (version 2) | ecosystem: Host-associated > Plants > Roots >...
GAGCCGATCGGCGGGGTAGGCCGGATCGAGCGGCACGTACGCCGCGCCGGCCTTGAGCACGGCGAGCACCATTGTCGGGAACGCCACGCCGCGCGGCAGCGCGAGCGCGACCCGCGCGCCGGGGCCGCAGCCGCGCGTGCGCAGAATCGCGGCCCAGCGTTCGGCGCGCTGATCGAGCTCGCGGTACGTGACTGGCCCGTCGCCGGCGAGCACCGCGATCGCGTCCGGCGTGCGCCGGGCCTGCGCATCGAACAGCTCGGCCACGTGCGTGACCTGCGACGGCGGCGTGCGCGTGCGGTTCCACGCGTAGACCACGCGATCGCGCTCGGCGGCGTCAAGCAAGGGCAGCGCGGCGACCCGATCATCGGGCCGCGTGACCGCGGCCTCGAGCAGGACGCGGTAGTGATCGATCATGCGCTCGACGGTCGATGCGTCGAACAGGTCGGTGTTGTACTCGACCCAGCCGGCGAGCTCGCCGTCCTGCAGCTCCCACGACACCGTGAGATCGAACGTCGCGGTGCCGGCATCGAGCAGGGTCGGGGCGAGCGTCGACTCGCCCAGCTCGACGTGCGGAAACGGCGTTTGCAGGCCGAACATGACCTCGAAGATCGGCGTGCGGCTGAGGTCGCGCGTTGGCTTGATCGCGTCGACGAGTTGCTCGAACGGCACGTCCTGGTGCGCGTACGCCTCGAGGCACACCGTGCGCACGCGCTGGACGAGATCGCGAAAGCTGCGCTCGCCGTCGACGCCGACGCGGAGCACGAGGGTGTTGGCGAAGAAGCCGACCAGGCCTTCGAGTTCCTGGCGGTTGCGGCCGGCGATCGGCGTGCCGGTGACGACATCGGACTGGCCGGTGTAGCGCCAGAGCAGGGTGTCGAACGCGGCGAGCAAGGTCATGTACAAGGTCACGCGCTCGCGACGACTGAAGTCGATGAGCGAGGTGACCAGGCCGCGCGGCAGGCGCGGAAACAGCCGGGCGCCGCGCCCCGAGCGGATGGCGGGCCGCGGGCGATCCGACGGCAGATCGAGGCCGTCGGGGATGCCGGCGAGCTGCGCGCGCCAGTACGCGAGTTGCGGCGCGAGCGCATCGGCAGTCATCCAGCTGCGCTGCCACACCGCGAAGTCCGGATACGCCACCGCGAGCGCGGGCAGGCTGGCGCCCGCGCCACGGTAGAACGCCGCCGCTTCGCTGATGAGGATGCCGACCGACCACTGATCGCACACGCTGTGATGCGCGACGACGATCAGGGCGTGATCGCCGCCGTCGATCGCGAGCAGGTGTACGCGAACGAGCGGCCCGGCCGCGAGGTCGAACGCGCGCTGCGCCACGCCGCGCGCCACCGCCGCCACGTCCGCCTCGCGGACTTCTTCGATCGGCATCGCAAGCACGAAGTCATCGTCGACGATCTGCCGCGCCTCGCCGAGCACGTCGGTGAAGTGTGTGCGCAGGGCGGCATGGCGGTTCACCACCGCCTGCAGCGCATCGCGCAGCGCTGCGCGGTCGAGGCGACCGCGCAGACGGAACATCACGCTCACGTTATATGCCGCGCTCCCTGGCTCGAGCTGCTCGATGAACCACAGCCGCTGTTGCATGAACGACAGCGGGACCACCGTGTCCGGCGCGCGGACGGCGAGGGCCGGTGGCATGAAGCGCGGGGCGCGGGCGAGACTCACGCCTGGGCGTGCTCCGGGGCGTGATCGCGGCTATCGAACGCCGCGTCGAGCGCGTCGAAAAACGCGATCCACAGCGACCACATCTCGCGCGCGGCTTCGTGGATCTTGTGGATCTCGATCTCCGACAGCTCGGACGTGATCGCCTCCTGCGCGCTCTCGATGTGGCCGGGCTCCTGCTGTGCATGGATCGTCACCCACGGCAGCTGCTTCGCGCCGGTCACCCGGCGCACCGATACGCCGATGCCCGACACCATCGCGAGGTCGGCGACCTCGGTGCCGTACAGAAAGCCCAGGCCGGTCCAGCAATCGGTCGCGGCCTCGCCGTAGCGCTGCACCAGGCGCTCGGTCGCGGGCAGCGGCGCGGCGGCGTTGACCGCCTCGGCCGGAAAGCCGACCGCAGTCATCGTGTCGACATACACCCGTTCGTGGGCGCGGTCGGGCTTGCCCTCACCAAGCTCCTCCCACAGGATCTTGGAGACGGCGGTCTTCATCTCGATGTCGCGCAGGTTCGAGACCAGGCGCGACAGGAAGGTTGGGAAGAAGTGGAGCGGGTGCCACCACTGGCCGAGGAAGTTCGCCACCTGATCACGATCGAGATCGGGACTGTGCTTCACGCGCGCGAAGAACGGATGATTAATGAGCTCGGCGCGACAGTTGTCTTTCATCAGCGCCTGTCGAATCGTTGGGAACATTGCTGCTTCTCCTTATCGAAAGCGTGAAATGAAACGGGTAATCAGGGCTTGTCTGCGACGATCACGCCCCACGCGAATTCACCTTCATCGATCGCGACTTCGATCTCCTTGCACGACGCCGCAAAGCCGAGCATCCAGTCGCGCGCATCCGGGTTGGCGGTCTCGGCGGCGCGCGCGGTCGCCACCTTGCCGAGCACTTGGTAAGTGCGCGCAAGGTGCGGCGACAGCTCGCGCGCGAGCTTGACCCGGAAACCGACCTGCTCGAGCGCTTGCTGATAGCCGACCAGCGAGTAGCCCGAGGTCCAGCGCACGCGGTCGTACACGTGCTTGCGCGCGCGCGGGCTGATCTCGAGCGTGGGCTGCAGGAAGTCGGAGATCGCAAGTCGACCGCCGGGCGCGAGCACGCGGAACATTTCGGCGTGGCTGCGTGGTTTGTCGGGGATCAAGAACAACGCGTCCTGGCTCACCACGTGAGTGAACTGGCCATCTTCGTACGGCAGCTGGGTCGCGCTGCCGTGGCGAAAGCTCACGCGCTGGGCGACCGCCGGCGGCAGTTCGCCGCGCTTTTGCACAGCGAACTTGACCCGCTCGATGCTGAGGTCGAGGCCCTCGCACTCGCACGCAAATCGGCGGGCAAGCGCGAACACGAAGTTGCCGCAGCCGCAGCCGACGTCGAGCACGCGCGACGACGCCGTGATCTGGGCGTCGTCGCCGAGCAGGCGCGACGTGGCGTCGGCGGCGGCGTGGTAATCGGTCGTGTTGCCGTCGGTGAAATAGCCGGTGTGCAGGACGCCTTCGCTGTCCCAGAAACTCAGGTAGTTTTGCGTGCTGGCGTCGAAGAACTGCTCGACGTCGCGTTCGGTGAAGGCGGGGGTAGCGATGGCGGTGTTCATGCGTGCCTCACGATGAGAGAGAGGATCAGGTGACCGCGGTCGGATCGACGGCCGCGAGGTGATCGGGCAAGCCGCCGGCCGCGCACGCGCCGCCATCGACGAGTTGCACCGTGCCAGTGATGAAGCCGGCGCGATCGCTGGCGAGGAAGGCGGCGAGTGCGGCGAATTCGGCCGGATCGCCGACCCGGCCGAGCGGGATGTGGCTGGCCTGCGCGCGCACGCTGGCCTCGTGATCGCCTCCGTAGCGCGGCGCGAGTTGGGCGGCGAGTCGTTCGACGGGACCGGTGCGCAGGTACGCCGGCGCGAGCACATTCACCGTCACGCCCGATGCACCGAGCTCGGCGACCAGGCCTTGCGCGAATCGCACCAGCCCTGCGCGCGCCACGCCGGAGAGTGTGTAGTCCTTGACCGTGCGCATCACGGTCTCCGACGCGATGATTAGCAATCGCCCCCAGCTGCGCGCGCGAAGGTGTGGCAACGCAGCCAGCGCGAGCTGGATCGCCGGGAACAAGGACGTCTGCGCCGCGTCGCGGTAGGCGTCGATCGCAAAGCGCAGCGGCGGCCCCGACGGTGGCCCGCCATTGTTGGTCACCACGATGTCCAGCCGCCCCAGCTCCGCCGCCACGCCATCCACCCATGCGCGAACCGCGTCGTCGTCGCGGACATCCACCTGCGCGCTCAGCACGCGGCCTTTACCCAGCGCGCGCAAATTGCGCTCCGCCGCAGCGAGCCGGTCGGCGTTGCGTCCGCAGATCGCCACATGCGCGCCTTCGCGCACTAGCTCGTGCGCGATCGCATAGCCGAGCCCCGCCGAGCCGCCGGCGATCAGCGCGACTCTATCGTGCAGACCGAGGTCCACGTTCGCTCCGGGGCAGGGGTTGAGGATGAGAGGGGGCGTGGTCGCGGGAATGCGCATCCGCGTTGGCGTGCGTGTCGACGACGTCGGCAGGCGCATGCGTGGCTCCGCCGGTGAGTGGGTATCCGTACTTCCACATGAGTGGCCATGCCAGTGCGGTCGTGATCAGCTGATCGCGCATGGGTAGCTCATCGCGCCATTTGCTGTCATCGGGCCGGATCACCGTCGGGCCGGACCGGAAGCGATCAGGATTGCCGGTCACCGTATGGTTCGGTTGCAACTCGGCGACCCGACCGCGCAGCGGCAGCGTGCCTGGATCGCCGCCGACCAGTTCGACGAGCGTGCGCAGCACGGAAGCCGGCTCGCGAATGAAGTCTTCGTAGCGCACGAACAGCGAGCGCTCCGGATAACGTGCGACGAGCGCGCGCGACGCGAGGTTGAACGTGACCCAATACGCCGTGCTGCGAAACGCCGACAGCTTGTAGGCGTAGTCCTTTTGCCGCATCCATGAGTGCGCGATCGCACGCGGATCGCGCACGAGGTGCACGTAGTACGCCTCGATGCCCTCGACGTGCGCGAGCAGCGCCGCCTCGCCGGGAATCTTCGTGCTGTCGACGATCACCTGGCAGCCGGTCGCCTCGACGATCGCGCGGTACGTGCGCGCCATCGTCTCGGCGTGCTGCCGACGGTCTTCCGATGCGATGCCATCGCGCAAGGCGCGCCAAGTGTGCCGAGTGCGAATGCTGCGTGCCTGCCGCGCGCATACCTCGCGCGCGTGCGCCTCGCGCGTCTGGTCCGCTGGCAGCTCGCGCTCGAGCACGCGCGACCAGATCGGACACGCCACCAGCTCGCGCCCGCAGCCGCACTTGGTGTTCGAGCCCTTGCCGTACGCGTTCTTCCACAGGAAGTGGAGCTCGCCGACGTGGAAGAAACCTTCGACCTCGTTGAGCACATTGCCAATGATCGTGCTGCCGTTGCGGCACCAGCCATTGATCGATAACACCTTGACGGTCATGTTCAGGTGAGGGCGGCGATAGAAAAGTGGGTGGGCAGGTGGATGGCGAGCGCGGTGTTGATCTCGCCGCGCACGGCGAGGCCGTCGCGCGCGAACGTGCCCTCGGGCGGACGATCGAACGCGATCGTCGAGCGCTGGCTGTCGAAGATCGTCGCGCCGGCGTAGAAGTCGCCGACGATCGCCTGGCCGGCATTGATCATCCGCGTGCGCACGATGCGAATGCCGAGGTTGGCCAGCCCGCTGAGCACGTCCTGGCGCGGGAACAGGTATTGGAAATAATCGGCGGGATTCATCACGATGCCATCGGCCGAGCCGCCCATCTGCTCGACGTGCTCGCATGCGGCGAGCAGCGAGGTGACCGGGTCGGCGAGCGCGGGCAGGCGGCGGAGATTGGGCATCTCGAGCAGGCCGAGCATGTGATCACCGCCCTTGCCGAGCGCGAGCGACTGGTTCTCGGCGGTGCCGAGGCGCACGAGCAGGCGAAAGTCGATGAAGGTGGCGAGCGCGGCCGGATCGGCGAGCAGGGCCTCGGGAATCTGCACCCACGCGCGGGTCGGTCGGAGCGGCACCTTGCCGCACTGGAAGTCGAAGCCGGCCTCGACGCGGAGCGCTTCGTCGCGCACGCGTTTGGCGGCCTCCGTCGGGTGGGTCTCGAAGAAGTACGTGGCCTCTGGGCCTTCGGCTTTCACGGTCTTGAACAGGGCGCGCATCGCGATCCGCGGTCGGCGCTTGAAGCCAGGGAAGCTGTCGGTGATCGTGATCGGAAAGTCGACGCGCGCCGACGTGCCGGCTTCAGCGTACGCCGCGGCGAATGCTTGCCCCGGAGTAAGGTCGGCGGGCTCGGCGGACCGCGGGATGGCGGGCGCGACAAGCAATGAAGAAGAATGGGACGAATGCATGGTGACCTCGGGCGCGTGGGTTATTTGGCTACGGCGGTCTCGACGACGTCGGCCGATCGCGGCGCGAGGTCGGCGTGCGAAGATGCGCGGCGTTGCATGACCTTGCGGATCGCGCGGATCAGATCGTCGCAGTCGGCGCGGGTCAGGGTCGGCGACATCGGGATATCGATCGCGTGCGACAGGTGCTGCGTGGTCGCCGGCAACAGGGCGCGGATCTCGGCCGGGCTCTTGCCGCGGAACAGGAACCGCCAGTTCCAGAAACAGCGCACGTTGGGATCGTTGGCCGAACCGAGCGCGCGCGCGTCCACGCCTTCGCTGCGCAGCGCGGCGGCGACCTGCAGCACGTGATCATGACTGTCGTGCGGGAGGCGGAAGATCAGCGAATCGCCCAGGTAGCCGCCCGGGATGACCGGCTGGCGCACACTGATGCGCTCGAGGTCCGCGATCTGATCGGCGACATAATCGTAATGGCTGCGCAAGATCTCCAGTCGGCGCGGCAAGCGCGCCATTTCCGCGTGAGCGAGCGCGGCGCGAATCTCGTCCATGCGGAAGCTGAAGAGTGGATAGTCGAGATCGCAGATCTCGGGCGGCGGACCGGCGAAGTGACGCTTGAAACGCCCTTCATAAGCACCGGAAAGCACTACTGCCTTGGCGAACTGCGTGGCATCGCGGCACACGAGAAAGCCGCCTTCGCCGGTGTTCAATGACTTATCCGATTGCGTGCTGAATGCCCCGGCGTCACCGAACGTGCCGGTGTGCTTGCCGCCGGCAACGAGGCCGAGCGAGGGCACCGCATCCTCGACGACCGGAATCTTCCACTTGTTGGCAACGGCGAGGATCGCGGGCATGTCACTCGCGAAGCCGCGCATGTGGACGACCACGATCGCGCGCACTGCAGGCGACATCTTGCGCTCGAGATCGGCGACGTCCAAGTGCAGGTTGTGATCGCATTCGATCAGAAGCGGCTGGCCGCCGGCGAGCATGATCGCGCTCGGCGTCGCCGCGAACGTGAAGCCCGGGCATGCGACCAACGCCCCCGGCTCGAGCTCGAGCGACATCAGCCCCAGCGCAATCGCCGCCGTGCCGCTCGACACCGCGAGCGCGTGCGGCACACCGAAGTAGCGGCGGAGCGCGGCTTCGAAGCGGCCGGTCTCGGTATCGTCGTACGCCCGATAGTCGTATCGGAAATACAGCCGATTCGCCAATGCCTGGCGCGGCGCATGCAGGTCCTCATCGTCGACGAAGACATTGCCTTTGTCGTAGGTTGGCCAAGGGAACGTTCGAACCGCCTTATCCATATGCTCTCCTGCAAGGGCAGCGCAACCGGACAAACGGTCGCCCTCGACCTTCTGCTCGACCTTCTGGTTACGGTCGACAATAGCCGAAGCGAAAGTGAAGTGAAGGTGAAGTCAAAAAAGCATGACTAAAGTAATATGAGTAGGCATGACTAAAGTAATATAAGTCATAACGAATAAGGTGATTTAAGAAAAGCGTGACAAAATTAATTAATTAAAAGAGTTGGCCATTATCCGTAATTTCAGTGCCAAACTAAATCATAAATCGCCGGTTCGTTTTTAAGTCGGAATTCGATAGGCATCACAGGCTACCGAGGCTGTCGTGCGGAATTTGCTGGTTGTAGTCGGCGGGGCCATTGCTCGGTGTGTTCGCGCACTCTAGTATGAGTTGGGGAAGTAGGGCAGGGGTGGCTCACTATGAGCTTCGCGCATCCGCAGAAAGGAATTTCCGATGTCGAAGTTGCAGCCTGATTTGTCTCCGAAGAAAACGATCGGAGATGACACACAACCCATCAAGGGCCAAAACGCCGGACAGATCTTGGGGGTGTTATCGGTCTTGCTGGTATTGCTAACGCCGGTGGCTTATCTCAACGGTCGCGCATTTCACGATGGTTGGTACGCATACTTCAAGCTCGACCCGTATATGTTTCCGCTGGACACGGCGGGAATACTCCAGAACGCTCCTACGGCCTGGGTCAACGGAATCCTTGCACTGGCACACATCGCGATAACTGGAATTGTTGCCCATTGGGGATACACGACGCTCTATCTGGTGTTTCTTATCCTGATTTGGAGAACGGGTGGCTCGCTACTTGGCCATCTGAAGCGAAGGCAGACGCAGCGTAGAGCAGAAACAAACCAACAACGCCGGTCGTTACTGCGCCGCGTTCTATGGTGGATTGCGGAACCACTCATAGGGCTAGGTACTTCAGTTGGTGCGCTTTACATCATGCTCTACGGTCTTTCCATGGTCGTGATTTTGCTGATACTGCCGTTTGAGCTCGTGGGCCGCCATGAAGCAAAGTTAGAAGTTGAACGGCATTTTCAGAACATGCCCGTTGTGACATTAAAATCACCGAAAGGCGATCAAGCGGACTATCACATCATCGGCTGCGGGCCGCAGTTTTGCGGCGTATTCGGTGAGGGGCATGCGATCACGGTCCCGGTCTCAGCAATCACATGGGCGATATCTTCGCCGCCTGATAACCGATGAGTTACGTTGCGTAAGGCGCTCAGCGATAAATCACAGACCAGATAAATCACGGGTCAGGAGCACAAATAAATGTCACTTGAATGTATTAATTCAGCGAATTGTCCGGTCTCAGAAACCCATATTCTCTCAGAAACCTATATTAATGTAGTCGTTGCGAAAGGCAGCAAGTTGATATTATTACCGGCCACGAACCCAAAGGCATTTGCTCTGCAAATAGTGCGCGTAACTAGGGGAAATGTATGCAAATTTGCCATTTAGAGATAAAGAATTTTAGGGGATTGGAAGATGTGCAGGCTGAATTATTGACGAAGGTGAGCGTCATCGTTGGCCCCAACGCCGCGGGTAAGACAACGATAATGGAGGCTATTCGACTCGTTAAATCCTTATTGGCCCCTCGTACACAAAGCGAATCTTCTCAGGTGTTGTTCGCACTGGGCGCTGCGTCACCTCATGCGCCTCAGCGCCTTCATTTTCAGGCGGTGGCGAGGGACGCAAGTCGACCGGTGATTATTGGCTGCAGCTATCAGCTGACTGAACAAGAAATTGCTGATCTCGTTGCCGCGAAAGAGATAATAGCCAGGACACTTGTGCAGGTTGAAAACGGCAGCGGCGACGTCCCCCCGCTTTCAGTAGCGGGACAATTTAGAGCCCGGGGTTACTTTAACTGCTCGGCGTAGGCGGCGGGTGTCAGCCCGCCCAACGCCTTCTTGGGTCGCTCCTCGTTGTATTCCCGGCGCCAGGTTTCGATCTCGGTGCGTGCGTGTAGCAAGCTCGGGAACCAGTGTTCGTTGAGGCACTCGTCGCGCAGGCGGCCGTTGAACGATTCGATGTAGGCGTTCTGGTTCGGTTTGCCCGGTTCGATCAAACGCAGTTGCACGCCACGTTCGTGGGCCCAGGTAACCATCGCCTTGCCGCAGAACTCTTTGCCGTTGTCGCTGCGAATGATCTTGGGCAGGCCACGGGTGAGCGCCAGGCGATCCAGCACGCGCGTCACGCCCGAGCCGGAGATCGCTCGCTCGACCTCGATGACGACGGCCTCGTGGGTGGCGTCATCAACGACCGTCAGGCACTTGATGACGCGACCCTCAGCCGTGCGATCGAATACGAAGTCCATCGACCATACCTCGTTGGGGGCCACAGGCCGGAACAAGGGCTGCCGCTCGCCTGCGGGCACCTTCTTGCGCTTGCGCCGCCGCACTTGCAGCTTCGCGTCCTGATACAGCCGTTCCACGCGCTTGTAATTCACGAGCATCCCTTCTTGCCTAAGCTTGAGGTAGATCATGCCGACGCCGTAGCGCTTGTGCCGCTGCGCCAAAGCCACGATCCGCTGTCGAAGTTCCACATTCCGGTCCGCACGCGGCGCGTAACGCAGGGCACTGGCGCTCATGCGCACCACCGTCAATGCGCGGCGCTCGCTGAGTCCTTGGCTCATCATTTCCCGCACCAGCAACCGTCGCGCCGGTGCGGTCACCACTTTTTTCGCAATGCCTCGCGGGTGATCTCGTTCTCCAGCATGGACTCGGCCAGAAGCTTCTTCAGTCGGGCGTTCTCCGCCTCCAACTCCTTAAGCCGCTTGGCCTCGGGCACCGTCATGCCGCCGAACTTGCTGCGCCACAGGTAGTACGAGGCTTCGCTGAAGCCGTGCTTGCGGCATAGATCCTTCACCGCCATGCCGGCTTCCGCTTCGCGCAGGAAGCCGATGATCTGCTCTTCGGTAAAACGCTTCTTCACGTCCAATCTCCGTCGGTTGAGGGATTGGACTCCAAATCGTCGCGCTACTCAAAATCGGGGGGACGTCGGGCTATATTGCCCGGTTGACCATAAGCCATGACGTCCTCGAGTCAGCAAATGCTGAATTAGGCAGTCTATACATCAAATAATTATCGGATGTCGTACGGGACCGGGAAGAGCTTGGGCGCCAAGTAGACTTTTTCTTTAATGTCCCATCCCTGTGTCGCCGCACAGAAAACGCTTGTGACAAGCCTGGAAATTGCACTTCTTGAATGTACCGAATTACATCCATTAGGTGTCCGGAAAGAACAATAAAATCCATAATCCATAGTTCACTACCCTCATTCCACTCGCTTTCATGCAAGAGTGCGCGCGGGTCTCCGGTCATTCGTTTAGAAACGTCTGGCGCGAGCCATGCCCATGTCCAGTAAGCAATTGGGTTTCCACTTTCGTCAAACGCAAACTTGATCTGCCTATGGGCAATGGCAGGAGAGACCCACGCTGCGAAACGGGCAATTGGAAGAAAACGATAGGAAGACTTGCCAGACAACTCAGCGACAAGCCCCATTTGTTCATATCGAATCATAGGCGACTCTCTATGCGGCTCAGCGATCCATTCCTGCAAGAAGAGCCCTGACGTCGACGCCGTAAAACTTATTCGCATCAGACAATCCGGGGACATTGCCATCGTTTATTGACCAGAAGCGCTCCCCGCTCCCTTCGACTCCCGTGTGCCAGCCATCACGCACCATGTCATAAGCAAGGTACGTCTCGTTGCTCTTCCAAACGAGCTCTTCATTGCCTGATCTTGGTCGATATAAAATTTTTGATTGATTGGCTGCATCGTCGACAAAGCGTTGTACGATCAAGTCGATATCCCTCATCGAGTCAAAGGTATTCATCATTCCGTCCAGCGTTGGTCGCAAGACATTTCGGTACAAATGTGGAGCAACTTTGCCTGCTTTTAATGCGCAAATGAGCATCGCGCGGTGCACTGCGTTTGCACAAATACCGTGTAATGACGCCAGGGAAATTTCCTCCTGCATAACCCTGTGATAGCGCTTTGCAAGTTCGGAAGCTAGCGGCAAATCTGATACAAAAGGCAATAATCGCTGTGGACAAGAGGAGTCGTCATGCCACAGGCACAGAAGTCTCAAAATGTTGCCCAACTTGCTCTCTCCAAACAAGCCCAAATCAGCAACCCCAGGAACGAATCTTCGCTCCACGCCAAGGCGAGACGCGCGCATCAATAATCTGCCAAGCTGCGTGTACTCCTGTAGCCGCGGACCATCCTTTGCTACATGGAGAAATCCAGCCAGCATCAGATAGGAATGGGTGAGCGCTTGTTCATGGCTTCGTGAAAACCAAGATGTCAATGCGTCAATAAAAGATGGTTGGAACGTGGGTGCGCCAGGGAAGTACTTGTGTACATAAAAGCTGAGATTGGCAAGTATCCCTGCGATACGGTTTTGCTCTTCCCACAAGGTAGGCAAATGGGGCGGAAGGCCGTAGCTTTTTGTGTTGGCATGACTAGGGAGTGATGTTGCAGTCCCAAAATCCAGCCAGCGTCCGTCAATACCGATATTTGAAGCGTTTAATGCTCCATGCATCAAGCGCTTTGATTGGGCTGCGGCGCATTGGATTGCAAACCGATGAGCCATCGCATGAAGCCCTTCAACGAGGCGCTCCCAGGTTCCGGCTCCCTCCCTTGGAGCGTCACCGGGTGGATGAGGCAACAAGCTTGGTAGACGGAAGATTGCAGCTCGCACCCTCTCCACATCTGGACATAATGCAACGCCTTGTTCAGGGCGAAAATACGTCGCCCGTTCAAAATGAGCCGGCCGGATGACAGGATCTCGCACAAGTAGGGCTCGAGGCGCCCTTAACCGCTCTCCTTTTGAACCTTCGTACCAACAATCGGTACCAGTCAGAACGATGGAATGCACACGAACCGCTCCGTATGGTAGCGCCTGTTGGAAGACTTCACTCCACGCCGCCTCTTGAACAGCCTCAGCCAATGTGACTCCGCCGTGAGCGTGCCAGAAGCATGACTCCAGAGTGCCCTCTCCTCTAAGCAAATTGGAGCCTATGCCTTTGACCTGAAACAAACGACCGATACCGCAACGGACCCCCCCTCCATGCAGGCCGGTACCGGCACCACCGTAACGTTCTGCATAGAACGTTAGCTCTTCACCATCAAAGTCCGCTTGACACTCCAGATCCGAGGGAATGACATAGGCATACTCTTCCAGCACGCTCGCGTCGCCGATGTGTCCGCTGGGACGATAAACCACTTTGGCATTTCGAAGCTTTCGCGCCTTAAATGGTGCAAGAGAAGAATCTGGAAGCCTGAGCGAACCAGCGTGCATAATCATCCCATCTGTCGCATACCATCGATACGCAGGGAAGTTCCCTGAGCACAGCCTCAATCAGGGCACCTACGCAGCTATGGCATGTTGGCAAACACATGCACCTCGACAGCACATGCCACATCAATCTTCTGCGAAGTGGGAACGTAGATATACAAGTTTCCGCCATTAAAGGAGACCGAATAAGTCACGTCGATAGCCCCTGGCGTAGGCTCTGACGTTCCGCCCGACTTCAAACCGTATCGCGAAATAAAGTCTCCCGCACGCATGCACACACCTTTTTGAGGGTAAAAATGCAATCGGAGAACACGTGAGGAATCATCAATGGCCTCTATCTCCACTCGCTGAAGCCCAGTAGCTACAGAAATCGAGGCGCCTGTGAATGCATAGATGGTAGAAGTCACACCCGATCCATCAGGCTTTTTTCCGTAGGCTTCATGACCTACCGCCACCCCATCTCCTTTGATGTCAAATAATGTCATGACATCATTCTTGGAAATAGCTTTTTGGGAACGAAGCGCATCACTTATCGCATCGAGCTGATGCTGTATGGGTAAGTTGCCCTGCTGAGCATAGGAGACCGTACCGCCACACATGGACGCCAGTGCAATTGCAGAGAACACCACTATCTTTCTGAACTTCATGTTTGACACCCTCATTGATGGCAGGCGAAGCGTGCCCACATTGTGGGCACGCCGCAATTCATGCATACATGACGTGCTCATTCCAGTCGTGCAGTCCAAACAATAACGAGAACGGGGACGAGCAAGCATCAATCCTCAACTTTAGATCGGGACAACTAGTCGTACTGAAGATCCCCAATTGAAGTTGTTCCATAAACCATGCTGTACTCGCCGGTTACTGCAAGCCACGTACTGCCGTTGAGACTAAGGTCAGTGGCATCGTTGTAATAGGCAGACGATGTCTGCTGATGGGCATGAACGGCCTGCCAGTTGTTTCGATAGTACTGATCGTAGGTTTGTCCGTTGCTTAGATGCTGATTTTTGATGATGGTGCCAAGCTGCTGAGCTAACCAGGCGTCACTCTGGCCAGAATTGTTGTGAACAAGATCCACCTCTTGCTGCACAAGCGCTGTATCACCTGGCACTTCACAATGAATGCCTTGTGCTGCGAGCTGCTCGGAAATCCTAATGGCATTGAGTTGAGCATACCCCTCATTTGTTTCCATGGTGTTGGCGTATGTGTCAACGGATGAATAGTCGGAAGCGTTGTTATCCACCGGATTTTCGGCGTGCCCAAGTTCATGAGCTAGCTGCGACACCGTCTGAGCCACCATACCCTCGTAGCTTGTGGAAATATTGATTTGCTTACCCGGAACGTTGGTAGAGCTTGAATTTCCGCCTGCGGAATTGGGGTCATTGTAATAATGAATCGTCCAACCTTGGGCGATCAGGCCATTAACTTCGCTGCTCATTGTGGAGGACTTATTTATGTCATCCATAACGGCCATGTTGCTTAATACATTGCTGGTGGATCCGCCGCTCCCGCCGCCTCCGGTTCCACCGCCTCCGGTTCCGCCACCGCCACCGCCACCGCCGCCACCGCCACCGCCACCGATTGGCACTAGCCCGCCTGCAACATTCAGTGTCTCTTGCTCAGTAAGAACTCGCATATCCCTGTCAACCTCTCGTTTAGTCGTTAACAATGCAAAAGTAAACGCCGAAGCATCCATTGTCGTTTTGTAACTCTCCAACTACCTCCTTTTGGGGTTAGCACGCCTACATTTCGTTCGCCGCCGTGTTGGCGGTGTTCTTATCGGTATCTGCACATGCATTGCCACCGCGTACCACATTAAGCTCAATGATCTTTCCGTCGGCGCACGCTAGGATTCTGTCGGCGGTTTCTATGGTCTGAGGTCGATGTGCAACCACAATTCGAGTGATCTTTGAGGCAACTAGCATTTGATTGATGGCGGCCTCACACGCGAGATCCAGATGGCTGGTGGCCTCGTCCAGCACCAAAATCTGCGGATCTCGATAGAGCGCTCTAGCAAGATGAAGGCGCTGCTGTTGCCCGCCGGACAGAGCCGACCCCATATCACCGATCAATGTCTGATATCCCATGGGGAATTTGGATATTTCATTGTGGAGCTGAGCCGTGTGCGCAGCACGCTCAATTCGATCCATCGTTGATGATTCGTCGAATAAACAAATGTTGTCGGCTATTGATCCTGCAAACAGGACGTCATCCTGCATCACACTCCCGATCATGCGACGATAAGCGTCCTTGCCGAGATGTCTAAGCTCAATATCTCCAACACGAATGGTCCCGCTAACAGGGTCAAGCAACCCCAGCAATAAGCGAATAAGCGTTGTCTTTCCACAGCCGGATGGCCCAACGATGGCAATGGACTGTCCGGCCTGAACCTCGAACGTACAATCCTTGAGAATCCAGGGTTCCCCTTCGGCATAACGAAAACTAACGTTTTCAAATGCAATTGAGGGTTCCGGCCTCGCGCCTGCGTAGACACCGCTTGCATGCCGTTCGATCGGCGTCATGACAATGTCGGCGAGCCGCTCAGTTTGAAGGCGTATCAAACTGAGTTGAATTAAGTAGTCCACGAGGCCGGCCGCCCTGTTGGAGAACTGATCAGAGTACGCAACAAAAGCCATAAGCATGCCCGCGGTAAATTCTTCCTTCAGCGCAAGCCATGCTCCGATCCATAGCACTGCAATGCGCTGAATTCCCCCTGTTAGCCCGTTTAACGCCCCAAAAAGCAGATTCAGCCTCTGCACGGCGATGGACGTGTTGAGGGTGTCGGCCGTGGCGTTTAGATAGCGAGATGTTTGAGCGGCGCTCTGGTTATACAGACGTATGGTTTGCGCGCCGCGTACTGCCTCCATAAAAACGCTCTGTTGCTTTGCGCTGACCACGATTTGGCTTAAGTTGGACTCACGATAAGCTCGGTAGTAAAGCGCCCTAAGTGCCGCGTAGGTTGCGACAGCAGCCACTGTAAGGCTTGCCAGTAGAGGGCTGTAAATAAGCATCACTACAAGCGTCATTGTTGCCATCAAGCCATCGATAATGACGCTCACAAACTGCGTGGTTAATGTCCTCTGTAGCACATCAATAGCGCCGAATCGGGACACAACATCGCCGAGATGACGTTTTAAGAAGTAAGTCTGCGGAAGGCGCATCAGATGCTGAAAGACATTCCCAATCCAATTTAAACTTAAATGGGTGTTCAGCCAAATGACCGCCCAGGTCCTAAGTGCGGAAATGGCTACTTGCAGAACAAGCAATAGCAGAAAGCTAATGCCTAGAACGCTTAAGAGATCATGGTCTCCGTCAGCTAGCACTTGGTCGACAACTACTTGCATGAATTGGGGCGCCAAAAGGCTAAAGACCTCCAGGGCGAATGCCAATCCAAATATGGTGACAAGGGAACGACCAAGCCCCTGTATCGAACCCGCCAGGGTGCGCAGCGATACGGCTGCTGGCGGTTTTTTTCGCTGAAATGCCGGGCCTTTCGTCAGTTCGAGAGCAACACCTGTAAAGTGACGACTGGCTTCGGCAAGCGACAGAGATCGCTCCCCTACGGCGGGGTCAAGAATGGTGATCCGTTTGCGACTGATGGAACGCAGTACAACGTAGTGATCCATATCCCAATGCAGGATGCAGGGCGTCGTTAATTGCCGCATCTCATCCATTTCAAGCCGCAGCGAACGCGATGACAGCCCCAAGGTTTGGGCCATCTCCATGAGTCTTGCCAGTGTTACCCCTTTAAGCGAAAGCGAAAATTGATGCCTCAATTGTGCAAGATTGGCATGGTGCCCGTAGTAGCCGGCAATCATTGCCAAGCAAGCGAGACCGCATTCGGACGCTTCGCCTTGACGGACCAATGGCAGCTTCGGCCCACGCTTGAAGTGCAGAAGGCTGGATGTGTCTGGCCGAGCGATATCTGCGTTAGACACGTCGCATTCGATATCGCCGGCGCCTTCGTGCTTTGGGTGGCGTTTATTCATGAGCCATTCCCCCGATGCGACGGCGCATCCCGTAAAGTGGCTCTAAAATCCACTCGATGATTTTGCGTTTGTCTAGCAAAAGATCCGCCTCAATCGCCATGCCGGGCAACAGAGGTTCCGGCTTTCCATAAGCGATGATTTGTTGCGATTTGAGTTCTACTTGCACGCGGTATAGTGCTTGGGGTGGAACTTGATGACCAAGCAGGTTAGTTATTTCTTCTTGAGAAATGACGCTTCTTGAAATACTTATGACGTTTCCATATTGCACGCCAAATTTCTGGTATGGGAATGCTTGATAATGCAGTGCCACGCTGGTCCCAATATGTACAAACCCAATGGCACTGCTCGGAACTAGCAACTGAGCCTGCAAAGATGATCCACTAGGTATGATTGATAGCAGGGATTGACCAGAGGTTGTGGCTTGACCTGGCTTCACAAGTACCGTCGTGACTACGCCGTTTACTGGCGCGCGAAGCACCGTTTCGCGCTCCGCTTCGTTCTGAGCCAATGTCGTGTCAATTTGGCTTATCTGTCGATGCAACTCGTCGATCTTAGATGCTTCTGTAAGGGGAAGTTGAGCAAGCTGGTCATCTACGTTTTTTATCTGCTGTTCCACCTCGTACCGCTGCCTTTCTAGCGACTTGATTTGCTCTTCAGCATTACGCTCTTCTGAACGCTGCTGTTGAATTTGAAGTGGAGAAATATAGCCTTTTGATTCTAGCCCTTCGAAACGATGCAACAGCACGGACAGCTCATCAACTTGTCTTTGTTCAATGGACGCCTGTGCGTCAATCTGCTGAAGCTGATGCTTTAACATGCGTTGCTGCACGCGCAAACCATCAGCCTGCACTTTTGCCAGATGCTCCGTATCGGCCAGATCATCTTTTAACCGACTTTGTTGATCGAGTAGCTGTACGCTAATTCCTGCCGATGTTTCTCCCATCGCGGTACTCGTGCGCTCGCCAGAAATAGCTAAGAGTGCATCACCTTTACCTACTGCACTGCCCTCAACGACACCAATTTTTGTTATGGCGCCCACGTTGCGTGCGGTCACAGAGACCAGTCCCTCCTGGGGAACTAGGATTCCGGTCACATGTTCGCGGCGGGTGTATTCTCCAATACACAGCCAGATCAGTATGCAGGTTGTAATCACCAGGGCGGCGATGCTGCCAAGTTGGTGCGAGATAGGAGTTGCCACGCGAACAACACCCAATGAGCGGACGGCACGAGCGGCCAATACCTCGCGACGAAACAATTCCTGTTCCATGAATACTTCCAGCCCCTGCTCCAACACGACCCCTGATCTTCAGACGTTGATCATCGCCTAAACCCTACCTATCGCATGATAGTTTTCTTCTCCTACATCGTTTCCGGAATTTTCTGTAGGAAATTTCCTACATCGCCCCCAAGGCATGAGCATTGAGTGCCCGATTTCGTAAGAAAGAACGGGCACGTATGAAATAGCCGCTGCCCATGAGTGGACACCCCTCCGGGCATCCCCGGAAGGGGAGATGGACATCACGCCTAAGCCGCAAGGCGAAGCCTCCTTCAGGGTTGCGGATGCCACAGGGTCCTGGTGTGTGGTGTCTACCTACGTCACAGCTGAGCCACTGAACAGACCTGACTTCAGCTAATAGATGCCGGGCTAACGGGTAGCTCGCCTCAATAAGCCTATGAGACACCGCTTTCGAATTAGGAACAGTCGATGGAATGCGCTGGCCATGCAAATAAAGGCGCGTGAAGCCGTCGATGCCTACCTCTTGCTCAAGAACTTGCCACACGCGGATTGGCTTAGGCCGGCGATGCAGAAGCTTCTTACTGGCTATCATTACCTGCAGAACATGCACATGTTCTGTGATGTGCCTACGCACGAACTTGCCCTGTTCCCTGTGCTGGCTCAATTTTCTTATCCGTATCACTACAACGTACGAGAAACTCGGCGCTATCGCTACGTCGCCGAAGGGAAGTCCACGGAGATGTATCTGGACGTCATCCCGTTCGATATCTGCCGGTACCTCTACGACTGGCTGCCGTCTACGGAACTGGTATCCGAGTCCTTCGATCTCATCGGCCATCAACTCGTGTACCGCTTTGCGCTCGATGCCCTTCTCAAACACTCGATTCGGTACAACAACGAGTACGTTTTTTTGGTGGACATGTCGTCGGAGTCAATGAAGACGGCTATACCGAGCATCTACTGAAACCGCGACAAGTAATCCTCTGACCAGCCGTGACGTTCAGAGGATTA
>Ga0209759_1001016_pt1 | contig 18856 bp, 15 predicted proteins | sample AraplaCL_Col_mMS_FD_184261 | JGI IMG/M metagenome (GOLD analysis project Ga0209759, IMG submission 184261) | Arabidopsis root microbial communities from the University of North Carolina, USA - plate scrape CL_Col_mMS (SPAdes) (version 2) | ecosystem: Host-associated > Plants > Roots >...
CGTCGAGGCCGGTGCCGGTGCGGCAGGGCGCTCGGGGGTTGGCGGCGTGGCCGTGGGCACCTCGATCGCCCGCTCGGCGACGGCCGCCTCGGTCGCTGCCTCCGCGACCACGGCCGCGGCGACCGCGGGCGCGGCGGAGGCAGCGGGCGACCACAGCCGCACGCCCATTGCCGCCAGCATGCGCCGTTGACGCTCGTTCCAGCTCATTGCGCGCCCTCGCGGACCAGCGGTCGCGTCATCAGGATCGCGTCCTCGCGCTGCCCGGCCGGCGCCGGATAGTAGTCGCGCCGGCGGCCGGCCTCGGTGAAGCCTTCGCGCTGGTAGAGCGCGCGTGCCCGTGCATTGCCTTCGCGCACCTCCAGCCAGATGGCCGTCGCGGCGAAGCTGGTGCTCAGCGAATAGAGCTCCGCCAGCAGGCGGCGCGCATGGCCACGGCCTTCGTGACGGGACGACACCGTCACGTTCAGCAGGTGCATCTCCTCGAACCCCGGCATGGCGACGAAATAGCCGATCAACTCGCCGTCCGCGGCGACCAGCACGCGGGCCAGGTAGCCGGCCGCGAGCGAGTCGATGAAGTTGCCGCGCGTCCAGGGAAAGGCGTAGGCCTGCACCTCGATGGCGAGCACGGCGTCGAGCTGCGCGACCGTCATGACGCGCAGCGACGGCGCCTCGCCGCCGAGCGGCGCGATTTCGGAGCGCACGGCACTCATCGCGGCGCTCCGGCGGCGTCGCGCAAGGCCTTGGCGGCCTCGCGTTCGGCCGTGGTCTGCGCGACCTTGTCGCGCAGGTAGACCGGCAAGGCCTGGTAGGCCGGCACCCCGTCGCCGCGCGCCAAGCCGGCGGCGGCCAGCCAGCCCAGCGCCGCGGCACGGCCTCGTTCGTCGGGCAGGCGCCGCGCGTTTCCGCTCTGCAGGCGTTCATCGAAGGCGGACAACGCCGAGCCGGCGATGACCGCGGGCGGCGCGTCCTGCCACTGCGCGTGCAAGGCCGCCGGCGTGGTCAGCGACGGCTCGACCACCGGCCGCCAGCCGGCGGCGCCGTCGTCGCGGTAGCAGCCGGCGTAGATCTCGTCCATGCGCGCGTCCATGGCGACCCAGACCATGGCCCCGGCGGCCAGCCCCGCGCCACGCGCGGCGTCCTCGGCGACGATCGCCAGGCTGTCGACGGGCACCACCGGCAGCCCCTGGCCGAAGGCCAGCCCTTGCGCGACGGCACACGCGGTGCGCAGGCCGGTGAAGCCGCCGGGGCCGCGGCCGAAGGCGATGGCGTCGAGGTCGGAAAAGCGCCAGCCCGCGCCTTGCAGCAGCGCCATCGCGCGCGGCAGCGCCTGCGCGGAAGCGGCAGCGCCGCCATCGAGATCGAGGGGTTCGATGCGGCAGGCCGTGCGCACCAGCGCGGCGCCGGGTGCGCGCCCGTCGTCGACGAGTGCGAGCGCCAGCCGTTCGGTGGCGCTGTCGATGGCCAGCAGCTTCACGTGCGTGTCCCTGCCCGAGCCAATGCGAACAAGCGCGACGCGCAAGCGCCGCCGGGGACGGCGATCAAGACGAGCCGGAGCATGGCAGAAGTGTAGCCGTGCGATCATCGACCTGCCCCGGCGCGCCGGCCGCCAGGGGCGTTCAACGCTGCATTCCGACATGTCCCTGCCCTTGCCGAACCGGCTCGCCCTCGTCGCCCTGCTGGGCACCGTCCTGTCCGCCGCGGCCGCCCCGCCCGCTCCGTGGACCTTGCCGCCGGCGATCGCCGCGGCGCTGGCCAAGGCCGACGTCCCCGCCAGCGCACTCGCGCTGTGGGTGCAGCCGGTGGACGCGGCCTTGCCGTCGTGGGGCTGGAATCCCGACTTCGGGGTCAATCCGGCGTCCGTGTTCAAGCTGACCACCACCAGCGCGGCGCTCGAGACGCTGGGCCCGGCCTGGACCTGGAAGACGCGCGTGTTCGTCACCGGCCCGATACGCAACGGCGTGCTGGACGGCTCGGTGGCGATCGTCGGCAGCGGCGACCCCAGCCTGGTGATGGAACGCGTGTGGCTGCTGCTGCGCCAGCTGCGCGATGCCGGCGTGCGCGACATCCGCGGCGACATCGTGCTCGACCACGGCGGCTTCGCAACCAGCGCGCGTTCGGCGGCCGATTTCGACAACGCGCCCTCCGAGCCCTACAACGTGCTGCCCGATGCCTTGCTGATGAACTTCCGCGCCGTCACGCTCAGCTTCCAGCCCGACGCGCAGGCCCACGTGGCGCGCGTGAGCGCCGAGCCGCGGCTGGCCGGACTGGCGATCGATGCGACGGTGCCGCTGTCCAAGGGCGATTGCAACGACTGGCACGGCGCGCTGCGGCTGACGGCGGACGATGCCGCGCGCTGGCACTTCGCAGGCACCTATCCGGCCCGCTGCGGCGCACGCACCTGGCCGCTGGCCTACCCTGATCCGGCCAGCTACGAGCGCCGCCTGGTCACGGCCCTGTGGCACGAAGCCGGCGGCAAGCTGGCCGGCAAGGTGCGCGACGGCGCCCTGCCCGAAGGCGCCACGCTGGCCTTCACGTTCGAGTCGCCCACGCTGGCGCAGATCGTGCGCGACATCAACAAGTACAGCAACAACACGATGGCCGAGCAGTTGTTCCTGACGCTCGCGTCGGCGGTGGCGGCCGCGCCCGAGCCGGCGGCGAGCGCTGCGCCCGTCACCCAGGAACAGGCTCGCGCGGTGCTCGTGCGCTGGCTGCACGAGCGCCTGGGCGCGGCGGCCGATGGCATCGTCGTGGTCAACGGCTCCGGGCTCTCGCGCGAGACGCGCATCAGCGCGCGCACGCTCGCGCAGCTGCTGCAGTCGGACTGGAACAGCCCCATCATGCCCGAGCTGGTGAGCTCGCTGCCCATCGCGGGCGTGGACGGCACGCTGCGCAGGAGCAGCGCGATGGCCGGCCGCGCCCACCTGAAGACCGGCTCGATGCGCGACGTCGTCGCGCTGGCCGGCTTCGTGCAGGCCGAGAGCGGGCGCCGCTACATCCTGGTGGCCATCATCAACGACCCCAACGCGGGCGCGGCCCGTCCGGCGCTCGACGCGGCGATCGACTGGGTCGAGCGCGACCCCGCCAGGCCCCAATGAAAAAATCCCGCGGGCATCGCTGCGCGCGGGATTCCCTGGCCTGCTCTCAGGATCAGAACGTGTAGCCGATGGAGGCGTTGATCGCGACCGGGTCCAGGCGCGCCGACGCCGACTGGCCCGTCGACAGCGTCGCTCTGGTGCTGATGAACGTCTTGAGGATGGCCGCGTCGACGAACCAGTGCTTGTCGAACTTGTAGTTCGCGCCGGCCTGAAGGGTGCTGCCCCAGGCGTTCTTGGTGCTGATGGTGGTGGGCGCGCCGCCCGGGTTGGTCATCGCCGTCAGCGTGGCCGAACCCTTGGCGCCGTAGAAATGCGCGAAGGTCGGGCCCGCGCCGACGTAGGGGCGCAGCGGCGCGTCCGCCGGCAGGAAGCGGTACTGCAACAGGACCGTCGGCGCGATCTGGTGCACGCTGCCGATCTTGCCGGCGCCGCTCACGCTGCCCGCGCCGAAGATGTCGTGCTTGTACGGCGCCCCGCCCAACACCTCGACCGACATGTCGTTGGTGACCATGTAAGTGGCGGTGAGGAACAACGCGCTGGCGGACTTGAGGTCGACCTTGACGTTCGGCAAGGGGGATGGCGACAGGTCGCCGCTCTTGACCTTGGGCATGATCTTGTCCCAGCCCACCTGGACCATGACGTCGCCCGCTACTTGCGCGTGGACTGCGCCGGCGCCGCACGCGGCGGCACCGGCCAGGAGAACGGATGCAAAGGAATTCTTCTTCATGGACGACCCTGGCCTGCGTCTGGAGCGCTGATTTACAGCCAGCCCTTGACGGCCAGGTTCTCGGCGACCAGCGTGGCCAGCAGCGAGTAGCCGAACGGCGTCGGGTGCACGGAGTCCGCGTACTCGTAGCCGTTGGCGGCGATCGCCGGATCCGTGGCCGGGGTGGGCAGCAGCGCGGGGATCAGCTTCGCCTTGGTGCAGAGCAGCGAGGTGCTGACGACGGTCAGGTCACAAGCCGGCGACGTGACATTGCTCAGGCCGTACGCGGCCGGATGCGCTGCCTGGTCCTCGCTGGCGGAGAACGCGTCGACGAACAGCAGCGAGTCGCCGGCCGTCAGGCCCGCCTGCAGCTGGCCGTTGAAGGCCTGGGTCATCTGCTTGACCAGCGCCTGGGCGGCGGGGCCGGCGCCGATCGCAAAGGGCGTCAGGCTGACGTCGGGCAGGTCGACCACGACGACATGCGTGGCCCCCTTGGCCAGGATCAGCTGATTGACGTAGCCGGCGAGCTCGGCGCCGGCCTTGCCCATCGCGGTCACCGCGGCGGTGGCGGCGGCCGTCGGGTCTCCGCCCGCGCCCACCGTGGCCTGGAACGTGGCGACGTTGATGAAGATGTCGTTGCCGCCGGCGAAGACCGTCACCAACTGGTTGGAGTTGAACGTACCGCCGTTGTGCGACAGGTAGTTGTTGATCTGCTTCTGCACCGGAACGGTCAGCTGGCCGATGGCGTTGCCGTATGTGCTGGAGACGGCGGGATTGAGCAGCGCGGCATTGCCGGGGCCGACATCCGCCGTGACCCGTGCACCGCCTTGCGCGTAGTTGGTACAGGTGCCTCCGGCGCTGGCGTCGTGGAACTTCGGCGTCTCGTCGCCCAGCGTCGGCACGAACGGCGCGACCGGCGTCAGGCCGGTCTCGGCCGCGCAAGGCTGCGCGAGCAGCAGCGTGTCGGCGAGGAACTCCGTCCAGTTGATGCGCGGCAGCCCCGTGGCACCCACGCCGTTGATCGAGTAGTGGCCGCCGCCCTGCGCCTTGACGACGCCGACGTTGTAGCTGCCGACGTCGCTCAGGCTGTCCCCGAAGCTGACCACCTGCGTGAAGGTGACGCGCGGCGCGGACTGGTCGCCGTTGTCGTCGCCGCCGCAGCCAGCCAGGAAAGCGGCAGCCGCCAGGGCCGTGGTCAAAACGTGGAGCTTCTTCATGGGTACCTCGCCATACGCAGAGTCAAAGACATAATCGAACGCTCGTTCGATTTCAATAAAAACTATACGCACGCGTGCAGCCGCGGCCCCTGGGGGCTAACCCTGTCGGGGCCGCGCAAACAACACCACTAATGCGCGTTGCCGACGTTATGTCGCGAGCGGCACCGTGTGAAGACAAAGAAGCCCTCGTACGACCTGGACGTCGTGCGAGGGCCACAGTCCGCGCGCCCTGTCTCGGACGCGACATGAGCCGCGCGCTCGCGCAGGCAGCTCAGCCGCGCACCCGGGTGATCAGAACGGGTTCGAGTGCGCGCGGCCGACCGCCTGGCTGCCGATCTGCGATTGCATGACCGAGCCCAAGTGCGTGGCGTCCGCCCACATGAAGGCGGCATTGGCCACCTGTCCCGTCGACGGATCGGGGCGCAAGGTGTCGGAAGTGCAGGTCGGCAGCGGCGCCGAGTCGAGGCAACCGTAGCTCTGGTTGTCGAGCGAGATCAGGCCGAAGGCCCCCGGGGCTCGCACCGCGTTGCGCACCAGGTCGTCGACCAGCACGAGGCCGATCTTGCTGCCGTCGTTGAGGATGTTGCTGCGCAGGCCCACGTTGAACTGCGTGCTCATGTCGGACAGCAGCTTCGCGCGATCGAAGTCGCCCCGCTGCGCCTCGCTGTACGCGAACGGCGAGTCGCTCATGTCCGGCACGGTCAGCAGGATGACCTTGGCGCCGTTGGCCACGATGCCGTTGACGATGCCGGCCAGGCGGCTGCCCTGGTCTCGCATGTCCTGCAGCAGCACGGTCTCGTCGCCCGTGGCGTTGGCCTGGTATTCGTTGAGGATGTCGTGCATGCCGACCCAGATCGTGACCAGGTCGTTGCCGTTGAACGTGTCGCCGGACTGGAACGCGGCCACCTTCTGCTCGACGTCGGCGACCGTGCCGTTGATGGTGGTCTCGTCGATGGCAGAGGTGTCGAATGACGCGTTGGGATTGCAGTTGGCGAACACCAGGCCATAGGAATTGGCGAGCGCCTGGTTCCACAGCGGGTTCAAGGTGCAGTCGGCCTGGCCCGTCACCGGCGAGACTTCGTTGATGCTGTATTTCAGGCCCTGCGCGCCCTGGAGATGGCTGCTTTCATCGCCGAAACTGAGCAGGCGCGCCGGCACGAAGACTCGTTGCTGGTAGGTGCCGCCTCCGCAGGACGCAAGCGCGGCCAGTGCGCCGGCTGCGACCATCCCCGTGACCGCTCGCATCGCGATGCGGCCCAGGCGTTCATTGAAAAGCATTCGTTCTCCTGTTGGATTGCAGCGGGACTCCGGCACCTGCGCTGGCAGGCCGGGGCCCTTCAAGTTGTCTATGCAGCGGCCGCACGCTGCAAGCGGTCGCGCACGCCCTCCCACGCCGGAGCGTCGGGCGGCGTCTCGACCCAGATCAGACTGGCGCCGCTGGCGTCGAGTTCGCGCAGCGCCGAGAAAAGTTCGTGCGCCGCGGCGACCGGATTGTCCGGCATGGCGCGATAGGCGCGCACCGTGCCATCCGGCGTGACGGTGCGGAAATATACCGCCACCGGGTTAACGCTCGATTTCGCCAGCACGCCCAACGCGATGCGCAATTGTTCGGCGGACATCAGGCGCAGCTTGGCGCGCGGCGCGTAATGCGCCTCCAGCGTGCCCGATGCACGCGGGGCGTCCAGGCCGGCCTCGCGCAGCGGCTGGCCGAGCGCGGCCTCGAGCTGGCCGCGCGTCAGCACGCCGGGGCGCAGCAGGGCCGGCGCGCCGCGGCTGCAGTCGACGATGGCCGACTCGATGCCGGCGTCGCACTCGCCGCCGTCGACGATGGTGAAGTCGTCGCCGAAATCCTCGTGCACGTGCGCCGCGCTCGTCGGGCTGATGCGCCCGAAGCGGTTGGCGCTGGGCCCCGAGACGCCGCCCACGCCGAGAGCCGCGGCGGCTTCCAGCAGCGCGCGCGCGACCGGGTGCGCCGGGCAGCGCAGGCCGATGCTGGTCTGCCCGGCCGCCGAGGCGGTGCCCATGCCCGGGCGCCGCGGCACGATCACCGTCAGCGGCCCCGGCCAGAAGGCGTCGGCCAGCTTCTGGGCCGCCGCCGGCCACTCGGCGGCGAAGGCGCGGGCGGCGGCGACGTCGCGCACATGCACGATCAGCGGGTGGTCGGCCGGCCGGCCCTTGGCGGCGAAGATCTTGGCGACGGCCACGTCGTCATCGGCGCGCGCGCCCAGGCCGTAGACGGTCTCGGTCGGAAAGGCCACCAGCTCGCCGGCGGCCAGTTCGGCCGCGGCGCGCTGCAGGGCCGCCGTGTCGTTGCCGTCGACGATGGCCATTCAAAAGCCCTGCAGGCCCAGGACTGCTGCGGCGGCGTTCGCGCGTTCGCGCGCGAGCGCCGGCGTGGCGGCCGTGACGGTCAGGTGGCCCATCTTGCGGCCGGGCCGCGCCTGGCGCTTGCCGTACAGGTGCAGGTGCATGCCAGGCAGCGCCAGCAGCGCGCCCCAGTCGGGCTCGCGCTCGTGGCCGTTGTCGAACCACAGCTCGCCCAGCAGGTTGACCATCTCGCAGGCCGAGTGCTGGCGCGGCGTGGCCAGCGGCAGACGCGCCAGCGTGCGCACCTGCAGCTCGAACTGCGACAGGTCGCAGGCGTCGATGCTGTAGTGGCCGGAGTTGTGCGGACGCGGCGCCATCTCGTTGGCCACGAGCGAGTCGTCCTGCAGCACGAAGAACTCCACGCAAAGCACGCCGACGTAGTCCATGGACTCGGCGATGGCGGTCGCGCGCGCGATCGCCTGGTCGGATTGCGATTGCGTGACATCGGGCGCCGGCACGGTGGTCAGCGCAAGGATGCCCGAGCGGTGCAGGTTCTGCTGCACCGGCAGGTTGACCAGCGCGCCGTCCGCGCCGCGCGCCACGATGACGCTCAACTCGTACTGCAGCGCCAGCCGCTTCTCGAGCACGCAGGGCACCTGGCGCAGCTGCGCCCAGGCGGCCTCGAGCGCCGCGCGATCGGCCACCACGATCTGGCCCTTGCCGTCGTAGCCCATGCGCGAGGTCTTGAGGATGCCGGGCAGCAGCTCGTCGGCCACGTCCGCGAGCTGCTCGGTGGTCTCGATGACCGCATAGGGCGCGCACGGCACGCCGGCGCGTTCGAAGTGCGCCTTTTCGGCGGCGCGATCCTGGCAGGTCGCCACCGCGGCCGCGGACGGCGCGACGGGGATGTCGCGCGCCAGCGAGGCCAGCGAAGGCGCCGGCACGTTCTCGAATTCGGTGGTGACGGCGTCGCAGCGGCCGGCCATCTCGGCCAGCGCCCGCTCGTCGTCGTAAGGCGCGCACAGCTGCACGTGCGCGGCGGCGCCGGCCGGGCTGTGCTTGTCGGGGTCGAGCACCACGGTCTCGAAGCCGAGCGACTGGGCGGCGTGCACGAACATGCGGCCCAGCTGCCCGCCGCCCAGCACGCCCAGCGTGGCCCCGGGCGGGAGCGACCGACGCACTGTCGAAACGCTCATTTCAGCTCCTGCGACATCGCGCGCGCCGCCTCGGTCTGACGCGTGCGGAACGCCTCGAGCCGAGCCCGCAGCGCGGCGTCGCCGCTGGCCAGCATCGCCACGGCGAACAGCGCCGCGTTGGCCGCGCCTGCGCCGCCGATCGCGAACGTGGCCACGGGAATGCCCTTGGGCATCTGCACGATCGAATGCAGGGAGTCGACGCCGCTCAGATGGCGGCTCGCCACGGGCACACCCAGCACGGGCACCACCGTCTTGGCGGCCAGCATGCCCGGCAGGTGCGCAGCCCCGCCGGCACCGGCGATGATGGCCCGCAGCCCGCGCGCGACGGCGCCTTCGGCGTACGCGAACATGTCGTCAGGCATGCGGTGTGCAGAGACGACGCGCGCTTCGAAGGGAATGGCGAACTCGGCGAGAATGTCGGCAGCCGCCTTCATCGTCTCCCAGTCGCTGGCCGACCCCATGACGACGCCGACTACAGGCGAGGCACTATTCAAGATCACTCCCGGTAAAACGTCGATTTTAGCCGGGGGCACAGGCAGACCCGCACATGATAGACATCACCCTCCAGAATTTCGAGAACGACCTGCTGCAGGACTCCATGCGGCAGCCCATTCTTCTGGACATCTGGGCGCCCTGGTGCGGCCCGTGCCGCAGCCTCGGCCCGATGCTGGAAAAGCTCGAGACCGCCTACGAAGGCCGCTTCAAGCTCGCCAAGCTCAACAGCGACGACCAGCCCGAGATCGCCGGCCAGCTGAGCCAGGCCTTCGGCGTGCGCTCCATCCCGTTCTGCGTGATGTTCCACCAGGGCCAGCCGGTCGATGGTTTCGTCGGGGCGATTCCGGAGAGCGAGATCCGCGCCTTCCTGGACAAGCATGTGCCGGGCGCCGACGAGTTCACCGCCGAACAGGAAGCCGAGACCGCCGAGGCCCTGCTGGCCGAGGGCGACACCGATTCGGCGCTCGCCAAGCTGCAGGAGGCGGTGGCCATCGACCCGGCCAACGAGTCGGCGCGCTTCGACTACCTGCGCCTGCTCATCGAGACCAGCCGCAGCAATCCGGAACTGCTGGCGCAGGCGCGCCAGGCCTACCAGCCGGTGGCCCAGCGCGTGCTGCCCAATGCGCGCTTCGACGCCATCGGCCACTGGCTGGACGCCTGCGAGAAGGCGGCCAGTGCGCGCTCGCGCGACGAGCTCGACGCCGCCATCGCCGCCAACAAGCGCGACTTCGACGCGCGCTTCGAACTGGCCCAGTCGTACTTCGCGGCCGGCGCGTTCACGCAGGCCCTGGACGAACTGCTGGAGATCCTGATGCGCGACAAGTCGTGGAACGACGAGCTGGCGCGCAAGGTCTACGTCGGCATCCTCGAGCTGATGACCAAGCCGGCACCCAAGGCCGCGCCCGAGAAGAGCCCCGCCGACAAGCCCAAGCTGGAGCTGACCGGCCACTCCGCGGCCGTCGGCTCGGATCCGGTGATCGACCAGTACCGCCGCCGGCTGAGCATGACCGTGCTGAGCTGAGCGCGGCCCCTCCCGGTCATCCTGCGCGCAGTCGCAGGATCCACCCCTGGGCAAGCGTCACCCCGTGCGTGGATCCTGCGACTCCGCGCAGGATGACACGGGCAGGCGCGCAGCGGCAACCGCCTCCCTGGCCCGCGGGTCACCCGGCACCACGGGCATCACACCCCCCGTCATCCTGCGCGCAGTCGCAGGATCCACCCCGAGGCAGCGCCACCCCGTGCGTGGGTGCTGCGACTGCGCGCAGCCTGACACGGGCGCAGGTGCGCGGCGTCAGGTCTCGAAGTCGACCGCCGCCAGCGCCTGCGCCCAGCGCCGCTGCTCGGCCCGATGCAGCGCCAGCGCCGCTTCGGCCTGCGTCGCATGCGCGTCGGCCTGCTCGTGGCGCCCGAGCGCGCGCATGCACGCGGCCAGGCGCGCGTGCGTCGCGGCGACGTCGTCGTGTTCGGTCATCAGCGGCAGCACCGCGGTGATCGCGCGCAGGCGCTTGTTGGCCTCGTCCAGGCGGCCCAGCTTGACTTCGGCGAACACGGCGTCGGCCAGGAAGCGCGCCTCGCGGTGCACCTGGCCTTCGGCGCGGGCGCGCGGCAGCTGCGAATCGAACAGCGCGATGGCGGCGTCGTACTGGCCCAGCACCGTCATCAGCTGCGCGCGCAGCAGCGGCACCTCGGCCATCAGCTGGCCGTTGCCGACCCCGGCGTCGTAGTTGCCCGTGGACTCGGCCTCCAGCAGCACGCGCTGCGCGTCGGCCAGGTCGGCGCGGTCGAACGCGCCCTCCAGGCTGATGCGCCCGGCCTGGAACGCGGCCATGTTGTGCAGCAGCACGCTGACCAGCGAGACGTCGCCCTCGGCGGCGGCGTGCTGGCGCGCGAGCTTGTACCAGGGCGTCGCGCGCTCGTCGTCGCCGGCGACGCGCCACGCGCTGGCCACCACCAGCGCGGCACGTGCGCGCGCGGCGTGGCTTTCGGGCGGCGCGACGCGCAGCGCCTCCTGCGTGTGCGCGACGGTGGCGTCGACGTCGCTGGCGTTGAAATCGGCCATGGCGAGCCAGGCCGCGCTCAGCGCGTGCAGGTCGGCGTCGCCGGCGGTGGACGCCAGGTCGTAGGCGCGCTGGAACTTCGCGCGCGCCGCCGGCGAAAGCGACTCGCAATGCTCGATCAGCCCGTCGACGAAGGCGACCCAGGCCGACAGCACCTGGTTGCGCAGCCGCTGGCTTTGCGAGCGCAACCCGGCGAGCGCGAAGCGCGCCTCCGCGAACTGCCCATGGCGCGCCAGCACCGCGGCCCGGCGCGACTTGAGGCACTCGCGCTCGAAGACTTCTTCGGCCTGGGCGATCTGCGCGTCGAGTCGGTCGATCAGGCGGGACATGTGCTGGAGCAAGTCAGAATCTGGGTTCTGTGGTTCAGCCGGCGAGGCGTTCGAAGGCTTCGCGGTATTTCGCCGCCGTGCGTTCGCCCACCTCGGCGGGCATCGCCGGGGCCGGTGCCTTCTTGTTCCAGGGCTGGCCGTCGATGCGCACCGACTCGAGCCAGTCGCGCACGAACTGCTTGTCGAAGCTGGGCGGGTTCTGGCCCTCGGCGTAGCCTTCGACCGGCCAGTAGCGCGACGAGTCGGGCGTCAGCACCTCGTCCATCAGCGTCAGCGTGCCCTGGGCGTCGAGGCCGAACTCGAACTTCGTGTCGGCGATGATGATGCCCTTGGTGAGCGCGTATTCGGCGGCGCGCTGGTACAGCGCGATCGAGACGTCGCGCACCCGGTTGGCGAGTTCGTCGCCGATCATCGCGCTGGCGACCTTGAACGAGATGTTCTCGTCGTGCTCGCCGGCCTCGGCCTTGGTGGCCGGCGTGAAGATCGGCTCGGGAAGCCTGGACGCGTTCTTCAGTCCGGGCGGCAGCTGGACGCCGCACACCGACTGGCTTTCCTGATATTCCTTCCAGCCGGAGCCGGCCAGGTAGCCGCGCACCACGGCCTCGATGGGCAGCGGCTTCAGGCGCTTGACCAGCATCGCGCGCTCGCGCACCTGCGCCACTTCGTCGGGTTGCACCACGGATTCGGGCGACTGGCCCGTGAGGTGGTTGGGCACGATCCCTTCGAGCTTGCCGAACCAGAACAGCGCCATCTGCGTCAGCAGCGCGCCCTTGCCGGGGATCGGTTCGCCGAGGATGACGTCGAACGCCGACAGGCGATCGGTGGCCACCATCAGGATGCGGTCGTCGCCGACGGCGTAGTTGTCACGCACTTTGCCGCGCGCGAGCAAAGGCAGGGAGTGGATGGACGTGGTGAGCAGCGCGGCGGTCATGGCGGGCGGTCTGGGTAAAACCCGTATTGTGCCCGCCACGACCCCTGGATGAACAGTGCGCCGCGGGAGCGACTGTGATCAGTTCACAGTTTGCGCAAGTTCGCCCTTGGCGTACTTGGCGGCGACGACCTGCAGCGTCTCCGGCTTGATCTTGGCGGCCTGGCCTTCGCAGCCGAACTCCATGTAGCGCTGGCGGCAGATCAGCCTGGCGGCCTCGCGCGCCGGCTTCAGGTAGTCGCGCGGGTCGAACTTGTCCGGGTTCTCGAACAGGTACTTGCGGATCGCGCCGGTCATCGCGAGACGGATGTCGGTGTCGATGTTGATCTTGCGCACGCCGTGCTTGATGGCTTCCTGGATCTCCTCGACGGGCACGCCGTAGGTCTCCTTCATGTCGCCGCCGTACTGGCGGATGATGGCCAGCAGCTCCTGCGGCACCGACGACGAGCCGTGCATCACCAGGTGGGTGTTGGGGATGCGGCGGTGGATCTCCTTGATGCGGTTGATCGCCAGGATGTCGCCGGTGGGCTTGCGCGTGAATTTGTAGGCGCCGTGGCTGGTGCCGATGGCGATGGCCAGCGCATCGAGCTGCGTGCGCTTGACGAAGTCGGCGGCCTGCTCGGGGTCGGTCAGCAGCTGCTCCATCGTCATCGTGGCGTCGGTGCCATGGCCGTCTTCCTTGTCGCCCTTCATGGTCTCGAGCGAGCCCAGGCAGCCGAGCTCGCCTTCGACGGTGATGCCCCGCGCGTGGGCCATGTCGACCACGGTGCGCGTGACGTCGACGTTGTAGTCGTAGCTGGCGATCGTCTTGCCGTCGGCCTGCAGCGAGCCGTCCATCATCACCGAGCTGAAGCCCAGGTCCATCGCGCCGCGGCAGACCTCGGGGTTCTGGCCGTGGTCCTGGTGCATCACCAGCGGGATCTGCGGCCAGCTCTCGGTGGCGGCCTGGATCAGGTGCTTGATGAAGGGCTCGCCGGCATACTTGCGCGCGCCGGCCGAGGCCTGCAGGATCACGGGCGCGCCCACTTCGGCAGCGGCCGTCATCACGGCCTGCACCTGCTCGAGGTTGTTGACGTTGAACGCCGGGATACCGTAGCCGTTCTCGGCGGCGTGGTCCAGCAGCTGGCGCATGGAAACGACGGGCATGGGAAGTCCTTTGAAGGAAGTTGCAAATGGCGGCTCGGCACGCCTACGGTGCCACGAAATCCGGCGGCGCGGGGATGTAACCCGGCCGTAACTTGCCCATTTTAGAGGGTCGGATTACGGACCGCATAATCGGGCCTGGTTCGCTTCTCGCAACGACGGCTTCCCGATGGTCTTTTCCTGGTTCAACACAAGCAAGGTCGACACCTTCATCGACGGCGAGGTCGCCGCGGTGGTCAAGCGGGTGCCGCCGGCCAGGCTGGAGGGCAACGGCGCCGCGGTCGACAAGGCCAAGGAACAGCTCGCCAAGTGGCACGACCAGACCCTGCGCCGCGCGCAGGAGTTCGTGCAGCGCGAGAAGCCCAACCTGTACCAGAAGGCCCGCATCGCCAACCGCATGAAGTGGGCGCTGATGGAGGCCAAGTACCCCAAGTCGTTCGTCGACCCGTTCGCCTACGCGCTCGCGACGGTCGTGGCCGGCGCCAACGCGCAACGCGAGATCTGATGCCGCCGCCGCGCCCCCCGCAGAAGGCGTCGCCGGCTGTCGTCCAGCTGAACCAGGCCCTCGCGCTGCACCAGGCAGGCCGGCTGGACGAGGCCGAGCCGTTGTACCGCCAGGTCCTGCAGCAGATGCCCGGCCAGTTCGACGCCACGCACATGCTGGGCGTGCTCTCGCTCCAGCAAGGCGACCTGGCGGCCGCCGAGACCCTGATCCTGCAGGCGCTCGCCAGCAAGCCAAAGGATGCGGCGGCGCTGAACAACCTGGGCACGGCGCTGCTGCGCCAGCGGCGGCTGGAGGAGGCCCGCGAGCTCTTCGAACGCGCCGCCAAGGCGCAGCCGTCGTACATCGATGCGCAATCCAACCTGGGCAACGTCCTGCGCCAGCTGGGTCGCGTCGCCGAGTCGGTCGCGCCGTTGAAGCGGGCGTTCGCCGCCAACCCGAAGTCGGCCCAGATCGCCGACTCCCTCGGCGCTTCGCTGCTGGACACCGGCGATGGGCGCGGCGCGGCCGCGGTGTTCGAGTCCGGCGTCAAGGCACGTCCGCGCCAGGCGCGCGCCTGGCTGAATCTGGCCATCGCCAGCCTTGCGGCCGACAATGCCGGGCGCGCCCTCGAAGCGGCCGATGCCGCGCTCGCCATCGCGCCGGCCGAAGCCGGGGCGCTGGTTGCCCGCGGGCGCGCGCTCGCCGCGCTGGGCCGGTCGGCCGAGGCCCGCGAGGCGTTCGTGCACGCCGTGCGCGCCGCGCCGGCAGACGCCGCCACCCAGCACAACTTCGGCATCTTCCTGCGTGGACAGGGCGACCACGCGTCGGCGATCGAGCACCTGCGCACGGCGGTGAAGCTCGACCCTGCACTGGCGGCCGCTCACGAAGCGCTCGTCGGCGTGCTGATCGAAGCCGGGCGCAACGACGAGGCGGCGCGTCACGGCCAAGCCTTCGCGGACGCCCATGCGGGCACCGGGGCCGCCCTGGCCATGCAGGCGTCGGCACGGTTCGCGCAGGGCCGGATCGAGGAAGCGGTCGAGCTGTACCGGCGCGCCGTCGAGGGGGCGGACGCGGATGCGTCGACATTCCTCGGCTTCGGCAACGTGCTGTTCGCGGCCGGCGACGCGGCCGAGGCGAGCCGGCAGTTCGCGCGCGCCGTGCAGCTCGATCCCCAGGACAGCCGCGCGCGCTTCTCGCTGGCGATGTCGCACCTGCGTCCGATCTACGACGACGCCACCCAGATGGAGGCCTCGCGGCGCGCCTTTTCGCGCTCGCTCGCCGAGCTCGACGCCTGGTTCACGCCGGCCCGCGCCGCCTCGGCTGTGCCCGGGGTCGGCAGCGCGCAGCCGTTCTACCTGGCCTACCACCCCGTCGATGCGCGCCCGCTGCTCGCGCCCTACGGCGCCATGGTGGCGCGGCTGATGGCCAGCGGCGCGCAAGCGCCGCGGCCGGGTGCCGGCGGGGCAGCCGCGGGGGTGCGCAAGCTGCGCGTGGGCATCGCCGCGGCGCAGGTGCGCGACCACTCTGTGTGGAACGCGATCACCCGCGGGTGGGTGCGCCATTTCGACCGCGCGCGCATCGACCTGACCATCTTCAAGCTCGAACACTTCAGCGACGACGAGACCGCGCGCGCGCGCCGCGACGCGACCGCCTTCGTCGATGCGCCGACCTCGCTGGCGGACTGGGCGCAAGCCATCGCCGATGCGCGGCTGGACGTGTTGATCTATCCGGAGATCGGCATGCACCCGCTCACCACCCGGCTGGCCGCGATGCGGCTGGCGCCCCTGCAGGCCGCGTCCTGGGGGCAGCCGCTGACCACGGGACTGCCGACGATCGACCTGTTCATCTCGGCGCAGGCGCTCGAGCCCGCCACCGGCGCTGCGCACTACACCGAACGCCTGGTGGCGCTGCCGCGCCTGGGCGTCTGCGTGGAGCCGTTGCAGCCCGCTGTGGCGGCGCCCGACCTCGCCGCGCTGGGTCTGGATCCCGCCGAGCCGCTGCTGCTCTGCGCCGGCACGCCGTTCAAGTACACGCCACAGGGCGATGCCGCGCTCGTCGCCATCGCGGCGCGATTGCAGGCGCGCGGCGCGGGCCGGCTGGTGTTCTTTCGCAGCCGCCGGCCGGCGATGTCGGCGCAGATCGAGCAGCGCCTGCGCAAGGCTTTCGCGAAAGCCGGTGTCGACCACGACCGCACGGTCGCCTGGATCCCCACCCTGGACCGCGCCCGCTTCTTCGGCCTGATGCAGCGCGCCACCGCCCTGCTCGACACGCTGGATTTCTCCGGCTTCAACACGGCCCTGCAGAGCCTCGAGTGCAACCTCCCGGTGGTGGCCTACGAGGGCGCCTTCATGCGGGGCCGGCTTGCCAGCGGGCCGCTGCGCCTCCTCGGCCTGGACCATCTCGTCGCCACGACGCCCGCCGAATTCGCCGACATCGCATTGCGGCTTGTCGAGGATCGGGCATGGCGGGCGCAACTCGGGCGCGAGATCGCGCAGCGCGGTCCGTCGCTGTTCCGGGATGCGTCGGCAGTGCGCGCCCTGGAGGACGCGCTGTTCGAGGCCGCAGGGCTGGCGACGCCGCCTTGAGCGCGGAACTCGGCGGGTTTTCCGCCCTACTTCGGAGGCTTCGGGAACCACAGTTCCGGGAAACTGTGCCGATGTGAGCCGCCGTCCGTCGCGGCCGGAGAATCCTTGATGGCACGCCTCGAACTCTCGACCCTGACCCGCACGATCACCGCCGACGTCCTGGCACATCCGACCGACCTCGGCCCGGTGCTGGCCAAGCGCCACTCGGTCTCGCGCGGCACCATGACCAAGCAGCTCAAGCGCCTGGTGCAGAGCGGCTGGATCGAGCGCACCGGCGTCACTCGCCCCCACTTCAAGCCCGGCGTGCTGCGCGAAGTCACCACCGAGTACGCGATCACCGGTCTCGACGAGCACACCCCCTGGCTGCGCGACGTGCACCCGGTGCTGCAGCTGAGCCCGGCCGTCGCCCGCATCGCGCAGCACGTGTTCGGCGAGCTGCTCAACAACGCCATCGACCACGCCGCCGCGACCCGCGTGACGGTGTCCGTGCGCCAGACGCCCACGCACCTGCACATCCTGATCGGCGACGACGGCCTGGGCGTGTTCAAGCAGCTCGCGGCCAAGGCCGAGCTGCCGGACGCGCAACGCGCCGCGCTCGAGATCTCGAAGGGCCGCCTGACGACACAGCCCGAGTGCCACGGCGGCCGCGGCCTGTTCTTCGTGGCCCGCATGGTCGAGGCGATGAACCTGCAGTCCAACGGCCAGGTGCTGCAGTGGCGCCACCACGGCGAGTCGGTGCAGTTCCGCAGCCATCCGCTCAACCGCACCGGCACCACCGTGTTCGTGAGCCTGGCCCTGGACTCCACGGTGCGTCCCACCGAAACGTACAGCGCGTTCGGCTCCGACGAAGCGCCGCTGGACTTCAGCCGCACCCAGGTGCCGCTGCGCCTGCTGACCGACAACGGCCTGACGCTGGATTCGCGCGCCCAGGCCCGGTGGGTGGTCTCGCGGCTGGAGCTGTTCGCCACGGCGGAGCTCGACTTCGAAGGCGTCGACGATGTCGGACCGAGCTTCATCGACGAGGTGTTCCGCGTCTATGCGAAGGCGCATCCGCAGGTGTCCCTGCAGCCGACCAAGGTGAGCGATCGCGTCGGCAAGCTGCTCAAGGGCGCTGTGCACTGAGTCTGCAGTCCCCGCGTCGACGCGGGACACCCACCCTCCCCGTCATCCTGCGCGCAGTCGCAGGATCCACGCGGGCCGGGCGGCATCGTCTCCGGGGTGGATCCTGCGACTACGCGCAGGATGACACGTCCCTTCTAGCCCACGCGGCAGATCTTGAGCATGTTGGTACCGCCCGGATACCCCATCGGCTCGCCGCACGTGATGGCATAGGTATCGCCCGGACGGAGCACGCCGCGCGCCACCAGCAGCCGCTCGGCCTCGGCCAGCGCGGTGTCGCGGTCGTCGTAGGGCGGCATCATCAGCGGCGTCACGTTGCGGTACAGCGCCATGCGGCGCAGCGAGGTCGGCTGCGAGGTGAGCGCGAAGATCGGCACCTGCGAGCGCTGGCGGCTGATCCACAGCGCGGTGGAACCGGACTCGGTCAGCGCGACGATCGCCTTGCAGCCCAGGTGCTGCGCGGTGAACAGCGCGCCCATGGCGATCGACTGGTCGATGCGGCCGAACTTCTTGTTGAGGAAGGTGGCCTCGATCAGCTGGACGTCGTCGGCGCGCTCGGCCTCCAGCGCGATCGCGGCCATGGTCTCGACCGTCTCGATCGGATAGCGACCCGCGGCGGTCTCGGCGCTGAGCATCACGGCGTCGGTGCCGTCCAGCACCGCGTTGGCGACGTCGCTGACCTCGGCGCGCGTGGGCACCGGCGCGAGGATCATGCTTTCCATCATCTGCGTGGCGGTGATGACGACCTTGTCCATCTCGCGCGCCATGCGGATCATGCGCTTTTGCAGCGCCGGCACCGAGGCATTGCCGACCTCGACGGCCAGGTCGCCGCGCGCGACCATGATGCCGTCGCTGGCCTTGAGGATGGATTCGAGGTTCGGGATCGCCTCGGTGCGCTCGATCTTGGCGATCATCGCCGGCTTGTGGCGCTGCGATTCGCCGGCCACGTTGGCCAGCTGGCGCGCCATCTCCATGTCGGTGGCGTTCTTCGGAAAGCTCACCGCGAGATAGTCGCAGCGAAAGCTCGCGGCGGTGCGGATGTCGTCCATGTCCTTGGCCGTCAACGCCGGCGCCGTCAGCCCGCCGCCCTGCTTGTTGATGCCCTTGTTGTTGGACAGCTCGCCCTCGACCTTGACGATGGTGTGCACCTTGTCGCCCTTGACCTCCTCGACGGTCAGCACGATCAGGCCGTCGT
>Ga0209759_1001018_pt1 | contig 18844 bp, 20 predicted proteins | sample AraplaCL_Col_mMS_FD_184261 | JGI IMG/M metagenome (GOLD analysis project Ga0209759, IMG submission 184261) | Arabidopsis root microbial communities from the University of North Carolina, USA - plate scrape CL_Col_mMS (SPAdes) (version 2) | ecosystem: Host-associated > Plants > Roots >...
CGTACGGATGTCGTAGCTCCAGGCGCCGGCACGCGTCAGGTCGTACTGACGTTGCGCAACCACAAGATTGCCGTGCGCCACCCGTACCGCGTTGGCAGCGTTATCCATGGCATCACGGCGGCTGACTGCCTTCGGATTGAGCCGCGCGGCAGCCTCAAGCTTGTCCAACTGATCCCGCACGGTGCGCAAGCCGGCATCTACGGCACTCCCGGTGCACGGGTGACCTCCAGCGCTTCCTTGCGCGGTTGGGCCAGCAGCGCGTTCAACTGGGCGTCGACGGCAACCGCTTGCGACTGTTGTTGCGCCGTCAGGGCGCGTTGCACGGAATCCTCGATCTGGATCAGGATATCGCCGCGCTTGACCACCTGTCCTTCCTGCACGGCGATACGCGCAACAGTGCCGACACCTCTGCATACGGGTTCAGGTTGGCGCCGCTGGGCTGGTCGCTTTCGACAATGCCGTTGGCGTAAATGCCCGTCGCGTACGGATTGGCCGCCGGTTGGAAGACGGGCGGCAGCGGCGGCCTCTGCCGTGCGTAGTAGATGGCCGCCCGAACCCCAGCCAGCGCGCCGATCCCAGAGAGCACAAACAACCATCGGATCTTCATCGCATCTCTCCGTATTCAATGCGGCTGAGCTTGCCATCCTCTATGTCGAGTATGCGGCTGGCCATGTCGAGGATGCGCGCGTCGTGCGTCACAATCACGATGCAGCGGTGCGCGTTCAGGATTTCCGTCTTCACGAACTGCATGATGGAGCGGCCGGTGTCGCCATCCAGCGATGCGGTGGGTTCATCCAGGATCAGGATGTCGGACTGCGTGACGATGGCGCGTGCAATCGCCACGCGCTGCTGCTCTCCGCCGCTGAGCTTGACCGGCGGCAACCGCGCACGGTTCTTCAAGCCGACTACATCGAGGTAATGCATGGCCTGCTCGAGCGCGGTGTCCCACGCAACATGCTGCAGCATCAGCGGGATGGCGACGTTCTCGACCGTGGTGAGGCGCGGGAACAGGTGGTAGTCCTGAAACACGAAGCCGACCTTACCCCGGCGGAAATCGGCGAGTGCGTCGGCATCAAGGCTCCATATGTCGACGCCGTCCACCACCTCGCGGCCGCCATCCGGGCGCAGGATTCCGGAGATCACGCTCAGCTGCGTGGTCTTGCCGCTGCCCGAAGGCTCGACGATGAACAGCATCTCGTTGAATTCGGCCTCGAAACCGACTTCCATGAGCGCGCGGGTACGCGCCTCGCCCTCGCCAAGCCATTTATCGAGCCCCTGAGCGGCAATGGCAACGTGGGCCACGATCAACCTCGGAGGATGTCGAAGGGCTCGATGCGCAGGACCTTGCGCACCCCGATGTAGCCCGATATGCTGGCAATCACGATCACCATGGCCAGCGCCAGCATCAGATTCGTGAATGTGATCATGGCCGCGTAGTCCGGAATGCGAAGGCGCGCCAGTGCGATGGACACAGCGCGTAGGCCGATCCCCAGCCCGTAGCCCACCAGCGCTATGAACGTAGCCTGGAAGACGATCATCGAGACCAGCTCGCGCCCCTTGGCCCCGATGGCCTTGAGTGCACCAAAGCGCTCTAGGTTCTCCAGGATGAACGTGTAGAACGTCTGCCCCGATACGGACAGCCCTACGACGAAGCTGATCACCGTCATCAGCAGGATGTTGGTACCTAGCCCGGTCTGATAGGTATAAAAGTGCGAGATGCGGCGGATGAACTCTTCCTTGGTCACCGCGCGATAACCGAGCTGGTCTACCGCACGTTCGATCGCTGCAATGTCGGCCTCGGTCTTGGGCTCAATCAGGATGTACGACATCGTGTAGCGCGTGCTGTGCAGGTATTGCACAGCGTGGCGGTATGTTGGGTACAGCGTAGGGACGCCAAACAATCCGCTGGTGGCTACCTCGCCAATGCCGACGATCACGCCTCGATGGTCATTGACTTCGAATTCCGTGCCGATATGCGGGTTTTCCAGCTTCCCGACCTCGGCGTCCTTGATGACGATGAAGGCGTTCTCGCCATACAGATCCTGGATACGGCCGCTGAGCATGCTTGGGCGGCCGAACAAGCTGGTGTCGTCAATGCCAACGACAGTCAGCGGCTGATAGGTTCCGCTATTCAGGCGCACAAGAGCGCCGCCTGAATAGAGCGGAACGGCAAACTTCACACCGTGAATGCTGCGGACCGCATCAAGAACGTAATCCGGCATGCCGATCGTATTCGCAACGGCGTTGACGGCAGGGTCCATGACCCACATCCGAACACCGATGTTGTACACGGCAGACGATGACCGATTGAGCACGCCCGCAAACAGCGACGTCATCTCGATCATCAGAAACGCGGCAAACGTAATGCCGACCAGCAAGCCGCTCAACTTGGCCTTGTCATCGACCAGCAGCTTGTAGGCAAGCTTGAGAATCGATAGCGATTCGGGGGCGGCGGCCTTTGATATGTCGCAAGGCCGGGCCGGGTCCTACGGGGAATGCGCTACAGCGTATCGTCGTCGGAAAACAAGCGATGACGTATCGCGTACCGCACAAGGGCGGCTTCGCTGGAGAGCTGCAGCTTGTCCATCAGCCGCATCTTGTAGGTGCTAATGGTTTTGGCGCTCACACACAGGCTGGTGGCGATCTCGGTCAAAGGTTCGCCCCGCACCAGCCGGCGATAGACCTCCATCTCACGGTCGGACAAGCGCGTGTGGGCGGCCTCCTCGTCGGGCTCGCCCAGGCTGTGCGCGAGCTTCTCCGCCATGGGCGGGCTGACATAGGTGCCGCCGCTCGCCACCTTCTGCAGCGCGGTGACGAGTTCGGTGGCGGCGCTTTCCTTTGTGAGGTAACCGGCCGCGCCCGCACGAAAGGCGCGCGCCACGTATTGTTCTTCGGAGTGCATCGTCAGCACGAGCACGCGCACCCTCGGGTGATCGTCGTGCAACTGGCGTAGCAACTCCAGCCCGTTGCGCCTCGGCATCGAAAGATCAAGCACGATCACCTGCGGTTGATGGTCACGCACCAGTTGCACGACCTGCGCGCCGTCTGAGGCTTCGCACGCGACTTCAAAATTCCCCGCGCGCTCCAGGATATGGCGCACGCCATCGCGCATCACGGCATGATCGTCGGCGATCATCACGCGAATCATGTCCACGCCTCCTCAGTGGTTTCGTGAACAGTGGGAAAGCGTACGGTCAGGCGAAAGCCGCCGCCGAGCGCGTGTGTGACCGTTGCCTGCCCGCCCAGTAACCGAGCCCGCTCCCGGATGCCAAGCAAGCCCAGCGGCTTGCGCTCACCCACCGCCGGAGGGGTCCCGCTCCAGCCATGCCCGTTATCTTGAATTGACAGATCCAGCAGATCATCCTGCTGCGAGAACTCGATCTCAACGCGAGTGGCATCGGCGTGGCGCACGACATTGTTGAGCGCCTCCTGCACGATCCGAAAGACCGAGATGGAAGCGCGCTCGTCCATCGCCAATTCTTGTGCATGCACAGTCACGACCAGGCCAAAGCGTTGACGAAAATTCTTGGCCATCCATTCGATGGACGGCACTAGCCCCAGCTCGTCGAGCAACGGCGGGCGAAGATCGGCGGAGATCTGCCGCACGGCAGCAATTGTCTCGTCGATCACCCGTTGCATCGCCTGGGTCTGATCGATCAGCGCCTGGTCGCTGCGTGCGGCCTGCAGGTCCGTCGCCAGCATAGAAATGTCCATCTTCAGCGCGCTCAGGCGTTGGCCCAGATCGTCGTGCAGCTCGCGAGCGATGCGGTGGCGCTCCTCCTCGCGCGTGGCCAGAATGCTGTCCGACAGATGCTGAAGCTCTTCCTGTGAGCGCCGCAGTGCGGTTTCCGCGCGGACACGCTCGGTGGTGTCGCGCAACATGACTGTGAAGAGTTTTCCACCGTTCACCTCGATCTGTGAAATCGACGCTTCGATGGGGAATTCCCGCCCATCGGTATGCAGGGCAAACAGCGGGCGCTGCTTACCCATCTGGCGCTCCGATACGCCTGTCACTCCGAAGCGCCGCACGTGGGCTTCGTGTGCGTCGCGAAACCGCTCGGGAATAAAGTCTGACAGCGGCCGACCGATGGCATGGCGAGCCGGGCACCCGAACAGGGTTTCCGCCATGGGGTTGAACAGCACGATGCGCTGGGTGTCGTCGACTGAAATGATTGCTTCCATTGACGAGCGGATGATGCCGGCCAGCCGGGCTTCGCTCTTTTCAAGGTATGTCAGATCCCGTGCGACGGCAGCTCGCAGTTTCCGGAGTCGCAGCCAATAGAACACCAGTGCGACCACCGCAGCCATACTTGCCGAGGCCAGCAAAATGAATGGAGCATCCCCGGCTTGGAGTGCGAACGCCAGTCGAGCAAACGATGCGGCGAGCAACAGAATGGCCAGCACCCCCACCACCAGTTCGGCAGAGCTGGATTGCAACTGCAGCAGGTGCCTGTGCGTTGCCTTCGATGATTGCGTGTCTTGCTCCGCCACCGAATACCACCAAAAGGTCGGGATGCAATCAACATAGCCCATTCCTAAGGTTGGAGATACTAACCGTGTGAAGGAGGCGACCCCGGAAAACCCGGCCGCCACTGTGAGGGGATCCTGACAGCGGCATGGCACATGCCGACGATCATCTCAGCGCTGCTTGACTTCGAGCAAACGCCGCTCCTCCGATACTGAGCTCACGGATACCGGGCCTTGATGGAGCGCAAGTGGCCGGATAATCGCCACCTCTCCGACGATGTGTGGAACATAGGTCACAGGTGTTTTTTCGAAGCCGCCCGATGATCCCGCGAACGATAGAGTCGCGTGCCACCGTCGAAACCACCATCCTGCTGCGCTTCCCCAGTTCAGGCTCGTACGCGATGCAACACAGGTCTGGCAGATCACACCACTGATCCACAGCATCCTGTGCGTCCACTGCATGATGCACTGGGTCTGCATCGGGAGCACTGTGCCAACCGCACAACGAGAACAACTGATCAGAGGGTGCACACTTGGCGCAAGATCGCCAGAGGCAAAGCACTCGTCCATGCGGGCGACAGCTTCCATGCGCTGTATGCCATTCGATCCGGATCGTTCAAAACCGTGGTGTCGCATCCTAACGGCGCCAGCCACGTCACCGGATTTCAACTGGCGGGCGAAATGCGGGGCCGGGGACAACTGACGCTGCACGCGCGCTTCCTGCTCGTCGAGCAAGCTTCTGTACAGACGATGATGGGTACGGGACTGCAGATCGGGGGCATTTGGCAACGCCCCTTCCCATTAACGAGTCCACTTTACGTGCAGTTCGGTCTCGGCATTGCCATAGTCGAACGTCAGCCGTCCGTGGAATGCATGGTGGATCGCGTGGCCGATGTCGCGCGCCAGATGGAAACCCGTTGTTAAGATGTCGGTGCCATCAGCCGTGCTTTGGACGGCCATGATGCGCTCCATCGGATGATCCGCCCGAAGATCTGCCTCGCGGTGGCGGGCGAGCGTGAGAATGTCTTCACGGTGGGCAGCCTCGAACTCCCCTGAAAGATGGATTCTCGCTGCAGGCCTTTGATCGGCGGCACGCTGGCATGCCGCGCAGATCAATGTAGCCGCGCCGGGTGGTGGATTGCGCCACTGCCAGCGGCCTTTGAGAAAGACGGCACCGCAAACAGGGCAGCAGCTTGCTGCCGGAGCCTTGCCGGGTTGCCGATACCGGGTGTGAATGGGCTCAACGGCAAATGGGCTCCAGCGCGCGGGCCGCACTCGTTCGGATTGAGAGCGTTGTTTCATGTTGGCTCCTATAAGGGCCCGTTCATTCGGCCCGTTATACCAATTAGCAGCAGGAGCGCCAGGGCAATGGTCAACCGCTTTACCAATTACGCCTTCATTCGCTGCCTCTGCAGCAAGGGAGCGTCACGCCGCAAACGGGATGCGTCCCCTTTGCTTCATATTGGGCAAATGGTTGGAACGGTGCTTGATGCGGGTCAACGCATGGGCAACAGCCGACACGCAGCATGGCATCGTCAAGACCACGGCTGAGTGGCGTGTCGCTTGCGATAGCGCAATCAACATGCGGTGGTGCTACATAGACTGCAAATACCACCGTTGCATCCTGTGAAGTCCCCCGCCCATGTCTGCACCTCTCACACCATTCCTTGGTGTACGCGCAGTGGCCAGCCGCCTCACGGGCAGCGCCGCCGACTATGATCGCCTGCTAGAGATGGCACGCGGCAGGCGCTACGTTCTATTGGGGGAGGCGACCCACGGAACGCGCGAGTTCTACCAGACACGCGCAGACATCACGCGGCAGCTCATCGCACAAGGCGGCTTTGACGCCGTCGCCATCGAGGGCGATTGGCCGGATGTGTGGCGAATCAATCGTTACGTGCTGGGTGAGAGCACAGATACCGCTACCGAGGCGCTGGGCGATTTCCATCGGTTTCCTGCGTGGATGTGGCGCAATCAGGAAATGCTGGACTTTATTGGCTGGCTGCGTGAGCACAACACGGCCCTCCCGGCTTCGGAACGTGTCGGCGTCTATGGCTTGGACTTGTACAGCCTGTACCGATCAGCCGAGGCCGTCATCGAATACCTTCAGAAAACGGACCCGGATCAAGCCGCAGTAGCACGTATGCACTATGCTGCCCTGGACCATGTACGCGAGCCGATGACGTACGGCTACGAAGCAGCGGCGGGCCTGAGATTGCCCGCGCAACGTGAGGTGATCGAACAACTTCGCCTGCTTCGGGCGAGTGAGGCTAAGTTGATCGAACAAGACGGCATCGCCGCCATGGACTCGCATTTCTTTGCCGAGCAGAACGCCATCGTCGTCGTCAACGCCGAGGCGTATTACCGCGAATCCTTCGGGCAGCGCGTCAACACGTGGAACCTGCGCGATGCGCACATGGCGCAGACGCTATTGGGCGTGGCGGCCTATCGGCAGCGCCGTGGCGGCTCAGGACGCGTTGTTGTCTGGGCGCACAACTCGCATGTGGGTGATGCCCGGGCAACGGAGTCCGCCGGCCGACGTGAGTGGAACCTCGGGCAACTCGTGCGGGAAAGGGAGGGTGACGCCGCATTGCTTGTTGGCTTCACCACGTATACGGGTCACGTGTGTGCGGCGTCGGAGTGGGGTGGCGAAGCAGAAAAGAAGTGGGTCCGGCCAGCGCGGCCGGATAGCTGGGAACATCTGTTCCACAGCACCGGGCTGGATCGCTTCTTTCTACCGCTTGGCGATACGGCGCATGACGTGTTCCGGGAGCCGCTGCTGGAGCGTGCAATCGGTGTGCTGTATCTACCGAAAACGGAGTACGCCTCGCACTACTTCGATGCTGCCATCGGGGCTCAATTTGACGCGCTGATCCATCTGGACGAAACCTCAGCTATCGAGCAACTGCGCCACTGAGCGCTGCACTGCTACGGTGAGGCCGCATCGGTCAATGCGGCTTTTTCGCGGGCAGTTGGGCTGCCGCGCCGGTCGAGAAGCCCGGGTCTGATTTCGAAGGCAGGATGGGTGTCACGTTGCCTGCCAGGACCATGTCCAGGTCGTGGCGGTCGACGACCTCCTTCTCCAGCAACATGCGCGACAGCGCTTCCAGTTTGGACCGCTGGCCTTCCAGCGTAGCGGTGACGCGTGCGCTGGCGTCAGACAGCACCTTGCGCACTTCCGCATCGATCCGCTGAGCAGTGTCTTCGCTATATTCCTTGCGCTCGCGCTGCATCAAGCCTGCACCGGCGAGCATCGGGTTGGGTGTCTGCTCGTAGGTGGCCAGACCGAGCTGCTCGCTCATGCCAAACTGGGTGATCATCTGGCGTGCCATGTCAGTTGCGCGCTGCAGATCGTTCTGCGCACCGGTCGATACGTCGTGGTACACGATCTGCTCCGCAACGTAACCGCCCAGCAGCACGTCGAGCCGGTCCAGCAACTCGCTGTGCTTGAGCAGATAGCGGTCCTCCGTCGGCGTCTGCTGCGTGTAGCCCAGGGCGGCAATGCCCCTGGGGATGATGGAAACCTTGGACACGCGGTCGGCCAGTGGCCGGTCCTCCGCCACGATGGCATGCCCTGCTTCGTGGTAGGCGATGGTCTCCTTCTCCTTGGCGTTCATCACGCGGTTCTTCTTCTCCAGGCCCCCCACAATACGGTCCAGTGCCTCGTCAAAATCGACGGTCTCCACGGCGGATTTGCCCTCGCGCGCGGCAAGAAGTGCCGCTTCATTGACAAGGTTGGCCAAGTCGGCACCAGCAAAACCTGGCGTCCGTGCGGCGATCTTGCTCAGGTCGACATCGGACTTCAGCGTGACGTTCTTGGCGTGCACCTTAAGGATCTGTTCACGCCCCTTGAGGTCCGGACGATCCAGGGCGATATGGCGGTCAAACCGGCCCGGCCGCAGCAGGGCTGGGTCGAGAATCTCGGGGCGATTCGTCGCTGCCATGATGATGACGCCCTTGTTGCTGTCAAAGCCATCCATCTCGACCAGAAGCTGGTTCAGGGTCTGCTCACGCTCTTCGTTGCCGCCTACCAGGTTGAAGGCACGCGTCTTGCCTAAGGCGTCGAGCTCATCGATGAAGATGATGCATGGCGCCATGGATTCGGCTTGGCTGAACAAATCCCGCACGCGTGCGGCACCCACGCCAACGAACATCTCGACAAAGTCTGATCCGCTCATGCTGAAGAAGGGAACCGCTGCTTCGCCCGCAACGGCCTTGGCAAGCAAGGTCTTGCCTGTGCCGGGTGCACCCACCAGCAACACACCCTTGGGAATCCTGCCGCCCAGGAGCTGATACCGCAGCGGCTCTTTCAGAAAGCTCACGATTTCCGAGAGCTCGTCCTTGGCTTCGTCGATGCCGGCAACATCCGCAAAGGTCACGCCCGTTTCCTTCTGCATGTAGACCTTGGCCTTGCTCTTTCCGATCTCCATCAGCCCACCTGCCGCAGCCCCGCCCATGCGCCTGATCAGGAAATTCCAGACTGCGAAGAACAGCAGCGCAGGCACGACCCACGACAGGAGCGTGCCTAGCCACTTGTTATCTGGGCGGCCGACAAAGCGCACCTTAGCTGCCTCCAGCTCTTGCACAAGCGCCGGGTCGGTCACGCGTAGCGTCTGGAAAGGATGCTCACCCTTTCCTGTACGGCGGATGACATCGACCTGCTGCTTCGTCAGCAACGCCTCGATACCGTCCGTCGTGAAGGTGCCGGTGATGTCCTGCTCGCCAATGACGACGTCTTTGACCTTGCCCGCATGCAGCAGGAGCTTGAAATCGCTGTAGGGCAGGAGGTCAGCCTGATCAGACAGGAACAGCGTTTGGAACGCCAGCATGCTCAGGGCGACGATGACGGCGTACCAGAGCGAGAACTTCTGCTGCCGTGGTTGCATACTCTCTTTCACTTGGTCACCCACGCATGGTCGTGCCTCAACCAACATCTCGATCGAATCTTGATGTTCGTGCTTATACCGGCGCGGTACTTGATGCGGATCAACGAGCTCGCAAACAGACACTGTCGTCCAAGAAAAAAACAGTATGCAAATGGGATGTTTGGGTGCGGAGCAGCGAAAGGTCTGGCTCGTGGCCGGCACGGTATACACAGGAAGTGGCCATATGGGCAGCGCAATCGCCATGGATAAAGACATGCCGAAGCGCCTGTTCGTAGCGGCAGGGATCAATACACCGCGTTGGCTGATGGCGCCGTGCACGCAAGAAGAGGTCGCGCGGGAGCTTGGTTATCCGATGGTGGTTAAGCCAAATCGGCGGGGTTCGACGGTCGGCCTGTGTCGGTTGGCATCGGGAGGCGTGCGATCGCGTTTTGGCCTTGCTCGGCGGTGCAATCCTGAAAAATGACTACGTTTGGGTAGGGTGGCACGGATTTGTGCGCCAGTTAGAATCACCGACCATTTTCAATTTCCTGGACCGCGCATGGCCGCTCTAAATCTCATTCGGCGTCTTGCAGTTGTAGTGGTACTCAGTTCGGCGCCCCTGTTCACTTCCGGATGCACCGCTGTCATTGGGGCATCGTTGCGGTATGCGACGGCTACGTCCCCGTCGACGGAAACCTACGTCGTGGATGGTGAGGCGAGTCTTGTGCTGGCACGAGTCAATGGGTTGATGAGAGGTGGGGATACTGTTACCGCGTCCAGCTCGACAACGCTGGTTGCGGACATCAGCGAGCAGACCTATCGCTACACGGTCTCTGTTGCGCCGTCCCCATCGCAACCTGGAAAGTCGCTATTGCAAATGAAGGTCGAAATGATTGGCGATTGGGAGCAGCGTGGCTGGTATTCATGCAAGGACGAGTCGCATGCCTTCATGAAGTGCTATACCGAGAAGACTGGCTCCGCCGCAGTGCTTGTATCGGCGAAATAGCTTGGCCCTTGACCTTCAGCATTTGCTGCCGAAAATTGAGCCTCTTGCACTGCCACAGGTGCAACAAGAACCCGCCTAGTGCGAGTTTTTTTGACCGTGAATGCCTGACAGTGGACCGAGCAACCCAATCTTGAGGCTAGATGATTGCGTGCTTGGCGCGCTCGAAAACCTCAGGGAGGGCGTCATGATCCAAGTCAATCGAACGGTGAAGCACAAGGTTACGGGCCGGCTCTATCGGATCGTCGAAGTAGGTCCGGACTGGCTTGACTGCAAGGCCAACAAACGGACGAAGCCGCAACGGTTTCTGCACAAAGAAGTGGAGCTCTACACGTCTCCACGTCCCGCAGTCGGAATGTTCCGAACCATACTGACGTATGGCGTATTCCCCCGACCATGTCCATTGCGATAAGTTTTCTTATCGCAATAGACACATGGAGGCACTAAACTTGCCTCCATGAAAACGCGCCTGCTTCCCGTCGATCCCTCCGTCGGCACCCCGCCAGATTTCCCCGATGCCGCCGAACTGGCGGCGCTGCGTGCCTGGCATGCCGGATTGTCGAACCGCGAGGCCGTGGAGCGTTACCTAGGCGAGCGCCTGACTCCCGGGCAGTCCTCGCGCGGCGTGCTCGGCCGCATCCGGCGCCAGCTCGCCGCGATTGCACGCCGACGTCAGCGCGAAGACCTGGCAACGCTATTTGAGATTCCAGCCGCTGACCGCGCCAAACAGGGCAGAGCAGCTGACCAAGCGATCGAACAGCTCCGCACGCTGCCGCCACCAGCCCCGCTCATCAGCGATGATGTGGAGCTGTGGTTGGATGCTCGTGTTGTCGCCGCGCTGCGCGCCGCTGGCATCGACACCCTGGCCGATCTGACGGTGCGCGTGCCGCGCCGACGTCGCTGGTGGACGGCCATTCCTGGGTTGGGGCAAGCCAGTGCCCGGCGTATCGAAGCGTTCTTTGCCGAGCACCCACAACTGACCGAACGTGCCCGCGCACTAATCGCCGAGCAGGTCCACGGCGTTGTGGTGCCGTGGGAGCAATTGCGCCTGGCCCATGAGGTTGACGGCTCGCAGGGGCAATTTCGTGCGCCCCGCGAGACCTGCGTGCTCACCGCCGACAATGACTACGAAGCCATCCAAGCCTGGCTGTCTCTGCACGAATCGCCCGCGACCCAGCGGGCGTACCGTAAAGAAGCAGAGCGCCTGATCTTATGGGCGATCGTCGAACGCGGTCGGCCGCTGTCCTCACTGACCACCGAGGATGCGATTGCCTACCGGAGTTTCCTGCGCCGACCGACACCGCGGGAACGCTGGGTCGGTCCGGCCCGCCCACGCACCTCCGTCGAATGGCGACCGTTCTCGGACGGGTTGTCTGCGCGCTCGATCGCCTACGCGTTGTCCGTGCTGGGCGCGATGTTCCGCTGGTTGATTCAGCAGCGCTACGTGCTGGCCAACCCCTTTGCGGGCATCAAGGTACGCGGCGGCGGCAAGACGGCCGCGCTGGATGCCTCGCATGCTTTTACTGAGGGTGAATGGGCGCTGGTGCGCTCCATCGCGGATGGACTGGAGTGGTCGTATGGCTGGGAGGCGCGCGCCGCGCAGCGACTGCGCTTTGTGCTGGATTTCGGTTATGCGACTGGCCTGCGCGCCAGCGAGCTTGTTTCCGCAAAGCTCGGCGACATCGAAACGGACCGGCAGGGCGATCACTGGCTCAACCTAGTGGGGAAGGGCAATCGCGCCGGCAAGGTGGCGCTACCGCCGCTGGCGCGTGGTGCGCTCGATCGCTACTTGGTCGAACGCGGGCTCCCGGTGACGCGGGCGCGCTGGAATCCAAAGACGCCGCTGATTGGCGCGCTGGGGATCGATGCCGCTGAAGGCATTACGGGGACGCGGCTGTGGAGCGTGGTTAGACGGTTTTTTGAGACGGCTGCGAATGTCATCGAGAACGATCACACAGCGGCGGCTGAGAAGTTGCGCAAGGCCAGTCCACACTGGATGCGGCATACGCACGCAACCCATGCCTTGGCGCGCGGCGCGGATTTGACGACCGTGCGCGACAATTTGCGCCACGCCTCGGTCTCGACGACCTCGATATACCTGCACAGCGACGAGATGAGGCGTGCGCAGCAGATCGGAGAAGCCTTTGCTGCCCGAAAGTAAACGTGTAGAAAAGTAGTTTGCGTATGCAGAGTCCGAAACGGAGGGGAGCGCACAATCTACTAACACTAGTTTGGTGAGAGAAAAAACGCTGCAGACAATAGTCGGAATATTCAAAGGCGAAATTTTTTTTCTCAAGATCATCAGTGAGGTCGAATTTTCACTTGATCAATCTTCTCCGTTGTTTAATCTTGGCATCAAGGGCGTATGCGACTTGTTGGCTTCCATTCGGAGCACTTGAGGCGCGTAGAGATAGCGGCATCTCCCACTGCATGCGGAGCGTATGAATCACGTGAACTACTCTTGCGCGTAGAGATCGCGTATCTCATTGGTTGCGCTAGCGGAGCACTACTTCAAGCCTCGCGAACCACGGGCTTCGCGTCGGCACCCGCACGATGCTCCGGAGCGCTCGCCTGATCCGTTGCCGTTTGTCGATTGAGCGAGGTTCTCTATGCGCCTTCTCCGTAGCGAGGGTGCGAATGGTGCATACGTCCCTGCTCGCAACATACTCTCTCGATCAGGAAGTATTTTGCGCGGCAAATTTCCTAGTAGGAAGAACGGGCGGATGATCGCCTATGAAGAGTTGCTCGAGGCAGACGCACTCGTTCTCTTCGAAATGCACCCCTCCGTAGTTGCCTATTGTGAGCAGCCGTGCACGATTCGCTCCGAGGCACCAGTGTGGCGCTATACGCCGGACTTTGAACTGCTTTTGCGCGATGGGCGATCTGTACTGGTAGAGGTTAAACCACGCGCAAAGCTGGATCGTCCCGAGGTAGCAGATCAAATCGCCGACGCCGGACGGTTGCTTGCCCAAGAAGGCAGGGAGCTCTGTGTGTTGACTGATTTGGAAATTCGCCAAGAACCTCGCCTGGGCATCCTTCAGTCGTTACAGCGCCGGCTGCCTCCGCTCGCGCCAAGTGAAAAGCACATTGATCAAGCACTTTCGACGCTGAGGCGAGATGAGGTTCGCACATTGGCTCAATGTCATTCGTGCTTGGGTGCCGAGGTGACAGCAGTTCTTTTTGCGCGAGGGTACCTGCAATGCGATTTGCAGGTACCACTCAGCGTGGATTCCATCGTCAGGCATGACATAGAGGCTCGTCATGATTGGTTTTTCATTTCGGAAGGGTACGGCTTTTGATCTCGATGGAGCCTCGTACTGCATTCGACGTACCTTGGAGGATGGTGCTGTCGTGCTCGAGAACATGGAGACAGGACATTTTCTGACGCGCGACAAGCAGCAGCTTCTGACAGCATACGCAGCCGGATCACTGGTTGCCACTCAAGGTACAAAGAATTCGCGTTCGGCGCCCGCCAGATGCGGGAGGCCTCTGCAAGATTTCTCCGACACACTTCAGCGAGAAGTAATTCGGAGAAAGCGCTATCTGGACAGCATGTTCGGCGAGCCTGCGACACCGTTGTCCAAGGTGGAGTTGGTGTCGGCGATCAGATCGACGGCGGAGCTGCTGGGTGACAGCAATCCACCGTCGGTGAGCTCGCTATACCGCTGGAGGCAGCGATTTCTTGCAACCAACGATGTCAGGTCTCTTATCCCGCACTACAGCAGACGAGGACCAACTAGGCCCCACGCGCTTCCCATCGTCGTTGAATTGTTTTTCAACGCCTTGGCGGATATTGCTTCGGTGGCAGGCCGATGGGACATGAATGATGTAGCCGTGCGGCTGAGGACTGCGATTGAGCAAGAAAACAGGCTGCGCGATGAGGGCGCGCAGCTCAAGATGCCGTCCTGCCGTACGCTGCATCGATGGTGGAGCCGGATGGACCGATACGACGTATCGTGTATCGCTGATGGTGTGGCAGAGGCAAGAAAAAAGTATCGTGTGGTTCGGCAAAGTGTATCAACCAGCCGAATACTGGAACGTGTTGAAATCGATCACACCCCCATGGACGTGTTCGTTGTGGATGATGAAACCCTATTGCCGTGCGGTCGGCCAACGCTAACGGTTCTCATCGATCACTACAGTCGAATGCTTATCGGTTACCACATGAGCTTTGGTGGCCCGTCGATAAGCGCCGTTCTGGCCGCTATGCGTCATGCCATTTTGCCCAAGGAGCCGATGAATGGCTATGTTCAAAATCTGAGCATTAACCATGCTTGGCCATGCTATGGATTGTTTGATCTTCTGGTGGCCGACAACGGTGTGGAGTTTCACGGTGAGGCCTTGGATCAAGCATGTCTTTTGCTGAATACAAGGATATTGTATTGTCCAGCGCGACAGCCTAGGTTCAAAGGAACAATCGAAAGGTTTCTGAAAACAATTAACTATGGATTTGCGCACAAACTCCCGGGAACAAGCTTGGCGAAATTCGCTGAGCGGGGCAGTTATGATCCCCTGAGGCATGCCGTTCTTACGCTCGGCGAACTGAAACATGTTTTTGAGAAATGGCTGCTGGATGTCTATGCGCAGACACCGCACAGAGGACTGCAGGCCACGCCATATGAGGTATGGCAACAGGGTGCCGCTCAGTGCCCACCCTATCTACCTGCCACAACGTTAGATCTCATCCCCGTGTTGGGCGTTCCTGTACGTCGTGCGGTGCGGCACGACGGTGTCATGCTGCACAGCCTTCTATATAGAGGGGGTGCACTTTGGCAGATTGCTCGAGCCTACGGAATAGGAGTGTCTGTTCGGGTAGTTTACGACCCAGAGGATCTCGGAAAGATCCTGGTTTGGATGCCTAACTCGGATGAGTCTTTCGTTGTGCACGCTGTTCTTTACGAATACGCCAATGGACTCACGCTAAATCAACATAGAATGATTCGTGCTCTATCCATTAGTCGTTTCAAAAATTCAAAATCGCCGGCAGATCTCATGCGAGCCAAGGCTGAGTTGGCTGACGCAATTCGCGGATTGATGGGGACTCGAAGCCTGCGTTCGCGGAAAAGTGCAGCGCGGACGCATGGCGCGAGCAGTGTCAATCCTGAAAAGCGATTCAATCCACAGGCGTCGAAAGTTGAGTCAACGCAACAAATAGGCGGCGAACAAAAGCCAATGCTGAAAGGGGTCAAGCTGGTGCCGCGCATCCCCTACCGTTCGACATCTGGAGGGTAGCATGGGTACACGGTTGCCTACCGAGTTGGTGCAGGCGCTGACCCGCCTTAAGATGGACATACTGATGTTCCCTCGTTTCCAGAGGGCATATGAAAAAATTCTCGATTCAATCGAGCTTTGCGAGCGTACGGGTGTTGCAGAGAACTTCCAGCTTTTGGGACCCTCTGGCTGTGGAAAGTCGACGCTATGTGCGTTGTTACTGTCTAAATTTCCGATGCGAATGGAGCCGGAAAGGACGGTGGTTCCAATACTTTACGCCCAGGTCCCGGCTCTCGCGACAATCCACGCTCTGGCGGGAAGCTTGTTAAAGGGTCTCAATGATCCCGCTCCGACGAGAGGGACAACAGACGAGAAGGCCGCTCGTCTGTGTCTGGTTGCAAAAGGCTGTGGTGTTCGCTTGGTCATGCTTGACGAGGTTCAGCACGTCATCGATAGGGGGCAATCTCTAACAATTACACGTACCGCAGACTGGATTAAATCCTTGGAGAGTAATATTGAACCTCCAATTATCTTGGTTGGCCTTTCACGCGCCAAGGTACTGCTTGATGCGAACGAACAGCTTCGGCGGCGTTTCAGCGCATCACTACATCTTGATCAGTTTGACTTTAGCAAAGATGATGATGTGCTCGAGTTTGCTGGCCTCGTCGCCTCCTTTCTTGAGGCGATGCCAATCAGGTGTGATTTGAAACCTGAATCTTATGATGATTTGAGAATGCTGCACAATGCCACCGATGGAAGAGTTGGCTACCTAGTGAAGCTTTTCATGCGCGCGCTTATGATTGCCTACGAGTCTCATGAGCGCAAGATAAAAAGAAGCTTACTGGCACAAGCCTTCATTGAAGCAGTGTGGAGTGACGGCGTTGGAGAGAGGAATCCGTTTTCGACAAATTTCCATGGTCGTCAATTGATCGAGCGCGGTGAGCCATTTTACGAGGACGTGATAATCAAATCTGCCGTGCGCTGGCAATCCAGGAATTCCGGTGGGACATCCCCGAACAAAGTTCCAGCTTAGGGACTTCCCGCTAAGGCCAAGAGCTCGGCCCGACGAGAGTGCTCGGTTTTACGTTTGTCGTGTGTATCTGGTCAATGGATTCAGAGCCCCCTGGCTCACCATGGACCGAAGATGGATGCGTTCTTGGCTAGAAGAAATGGGGCGATGGTGGCCTGGCAATGACTCGGAGGTTCCATTCGATTGCTGTAACGCCAGAATGCGCTTGGGTCGGACTTTGAGTGTCGGTCGCGCGTCTTACTGCCACGAATGCGCTGCGCAAATCGGCTACCAGCTATGGCCCGTCGATTACTCAGGTAGCACAGTGTGTCCGCTACATTTAGTACAGCTTCAACATGGATGCCCTTCATGCGGGGAGGACCTCAGTCCGGCTACGGTTCTCAAGGCTCGGTGTCCGTGCGGTCAGGATCTGCGCGAAAATTTCAAGGCGATCAAAGTGTCTGCTGACCAGGCTGTATGGGAGTTGGGTCTTGGTCAGTATCTTAGCGATGACAGGTTCCGCGCTCAGGTTGAGCTAAATCGACGTCATCTGCCTTCCTGGTTACGTGCGCTCGATCTGGCGGCGATCAATAGTCTCTTTATAGACCTGCATCGTATTCTGGTGCCGGGTGCTCCGGGGATGTCACTGGCTGTCGAAGCGCGACAGGCGCTGATGGATTGGCCCAGGGCATTCCATGCTCGACTGAGACACCTAGTAGAGCGTCCTCAGTGGCGCGGGGGCCATACACAACGGCCTGTGCTAGCCATGGCCATTTGGAGTCAATTGCTATCAACGTGCCACGGAAATGTGGTGCCAGAAGTTGTCCGCCAGATTCACCGCTTTATGGACGAGCGTGCGTTCAGTTCTTCACGCGCAGTGAACGTGCTAGAGGACTCCACTGCAACGTCGTCGCCGTCGTCAGGTATATCGCGGCTCATTCGAACAGACGTCGACGTGGGTGAGGAGTTAGGGTGGACGTGTGCTGAGGTAAGGTGGTTTATGCGTGAAATGGGCGTGCAGAGTGTTGAGCGCCTTGGTGGTCAAAATTTTATCGACTGGGTTATTGCTAGCGAGTTGGTGGATGCCTTATCTGGCTATGTGCCCGTTAGAATTCTCGCAAGGAGATTCAGCCTTACTCCATTCCTGTTTTGTAAGCTCATGCAAATGGCAGGAGTGATGCCGGAGTGTCGTTTGTTGGCGCCGGTTCGCTTGGGGGCGAAAGCGGTGACGGGTATCGAGACTGTTTCCGACGAAGCATGGCAAGAGGTCCGAACAGCTCTGGAAAAGAGCTGCTGCTTGATCTCTGGAGACGGATGCGTTGCTCAGCCGCTACTTACTGTCATTTCTCAGAAGGAACCAAAGAGGCCGCGGCAGTTTGCGGTGATGACAGGGTTTCGTCGCTTGCTGAGCGGCGAACTGCCGGCCTATCGCTTCCACGACATTCATACAATCGCTGATATCTGGGTGGTTGCTGATCAATGGGGCGAGCCCGAGGTGTGCTGGACCATGAGTGCTTTAGCAGCGCGTAGATTTTATTGCCCTGTCGAGCGGAGCATCCTGTAGCCAGTCGCAGACGCGACGGGGAAACGTAAACGGGGTACTCTGTTGGGGAGAGAAATGGAGTTGACATGTCGGCAGACAAACTAGGTCGTTACATGACCAGCAACGCGTTCCTGGCGCGCGCGAATGCGGCGGTTTCCAAAGCCGTGCGTCAACTCGAGGAGCGTGGCGTAGCACCTGCCTATGTCCAACGCTCACTGAGTGAGCCGCCCAAGACGGCGGCTAGTGGTCGCGATGCCTCCGCTCCCGAAAAAGAGTGACTGCGGGCGTCGCCGAACTTCCCGAAAGTGTTGCATCGTCAGTCATCGGTGAGCGAGTTCGCTTTACCTATCTCGTCGCTCTGGTCTCACTAATTTGTGCGATATGCCCATGCATTCCCAGTTATTTTGTCAAACCGATTCACTGGCACCGACACAATAAGTGGGAAAACGCTGAAGAATCAGTGGCGTGAGTTCCACGTATTGTGTCACCCGACATGTTGCGTAACGGCTGCAGGCAAGGTCAGAGCGTGATGCCGCCATCCACCACAATGCACTCGCCGTTGGTGTAGCTGGCCGCGTCCGACACAAGGTAGAGCACTGTGCCGGCCATCTCGCGTGGCTCGGCGTGGCGGCGCAGGGGGATCTCGCTGATCCAGCGGTCGTAGGTGGCCTTGTCCTCGAATAGGGCGCCCGCAAACTTGGTCTTCGTCAGGCCGGGCAGCAGCGCATTCACGCGGATGCCGAACG
>Ga0209759_1001019_pt1 | contig 18835 bp, 15 predicted proteins | sample AraplaCL_Col_mMS_FD_184261 | JGI IMG/M metagenome (GOLD analysis project Ga0209759, IMG submission 184261) | Arabidopsis root microbial communities from the University of North Carolina, USA - plate scrape CL_Col_mMS (SPAdes) (version 2) | ecosystem: Host-associated > Plants > Roots >...
TGCCGGCGGGCCAAGGTCTCGCCGGTCTTCGCAATGCCGAGGGCCGGCGATCCGTCAACAGCTCCTGGCGATCCACTCGATGACGCGATCGAGCGCCGGCGTCGCGCGCGCGGCTTCGGGGTGGTTGACCATCATCGCCACCGCGAACATCCGCCCGCTGGCCGCCTGCACGTAGCCGGCCAGCGCGCTGGTATCGAGCAGCGTGCCCGTCTTGAGGAACGCGTGGCCTTCGGCCGCGGTGCCCTGCATGCGGTGCTGCAAGGTGCCGTCCATGCCGGCCACCGGCAGCGACAGCAGGAAGTCGCGCAGTTGCGGCGCGTGCCAGGCCTTGGCCAGCAGGTGCGCGAGTGCCCGCGGCTTGGCGCGCTCGCCGCGCGACAGGCCCGAGCCGTTCTCGACGCGCACGTCGTCGTCCGCCAGGCCCTGGCGCGACAGCCACTCCTGCATGCGGGCCTGCGCGTCGGGCAGGGTCGCCGCGCGCAGCGGGAAGCCGCGCGACAGCGCCAGCATCAGGTGGCGCGCGGTGACGTTGTCGCTGACCTTGTTCATGTCGTGCAGCACCACCGGCAGCGGCTGCGACACGTGCACCGACCACGGCAGCTGCTGCCGGCCGTCCGGGCCGGTCGGAATCAGCGTGGCGCCGACCTGGCGCGGGCGCTCCACGACGCGGCCGCTCAGCGAGCCCCCTGCCTCGGCCCACAGCCCGGCCAGCGCGCGCGTCGTGAACTGCGCCGGCGCCGGGGGCACGAGCGTGATCTCGCGATGGCCGCAATTGAGACCCCAGGAGCCCTGCACGTCCAGGCGCTGGCCCGAGGCGTCGTCCGCCAGGCGCGCGCTCGCACTGCAGCCCCCGCGCATCGCCACCTTGTTGACGATGCGCAGGCCGGCCAGCGGCGGCTCCAGCGCGATGGCGGCCTTGGGGCCGCGGGCCGCGTCGATGTCGACGTGCAGCAGCCCCTCGTCGATCGCGAACGCGTCGGGACGCACGTGGTACGCGCGGCCGGTGCTGGGCGGCGGCGTGTTGGCGAAGTCGCTCTCGTTCAGCTCGAAGGCGTAGCGATCGAGCACGATGTCGCCGGCGATGCGCTGGAGCCCCTGCGCGCGCAATTGGCGGAGCCAGTCGCGCAGTTCGGCCGAGGTCAGGCGCGCGTCCCCGCCGCCGACGATCAGCAGGTCGCCCAGCAGCGTTCCTTGCACCAGCGAGCCGCGCAGGAAGGCGAAGGTGCGCCAGCGAAAGTTGACGCCCAGCAGGTCCAGCGCGGCCAGCGAGGTGACGACCTTGGTGGTCGAGGCCATCGCATAGCTCGCCTCGGGATTGACCGCGATCAGGGGCGTCTCGCCGTCGACCGGACGCACGTAGGCGCCGAAGCTGGACAGCGGCAGGCCGCTGGCGCGCAGCAGGCTCTCGCCGGTCTGCTCGGCCGACGCGTGCCGCGCCGGCCCGGCGCCGCCGGCCAGGCCTGGCGAACGCGCCGCCCAGGCCAGCGGCGAGGCGCCCGCCGCCAAGCCCGACACGCCCGCCGCGAACAGGCGCCGCAGCGCGCGGCGTCGCGTGCCGGTCAATGCCGCAGCATCGGAAGGGGTTCGGGCAAAATGCCGCATCCCGCGAGCGTAAGACCGGCCGCCGCCGCCCGGTACACCAAAAAGCGCTCGCGGCGCTCCCTACTTCGTGGCCCCGGCCACCTTCCCCACCAGATGATTCCCGATCCCCACGCCAAGGACGCCGCCCCCCAGGACGACGGCGCAGCCGTCGACACGCCCGCGGCCGACAAGCCGGACCACCCGCGCCGCAGCATCCGCAGCTTCGTGCTGCGCGCCGGCCGCATGGGCAGCGGCCAGGTCAAGGCCATGGAGACCCTGGGCCCGCTCTACGTGCTGCCCTACAAGGCCGGGCGGCTGGACTTTCACCAGGCCTTCGGCCGCCACGCGCCCACGGTGCTGGAGATCGGCTTCGGCATGGGCGACGCCACCGCGCAGATCGCGGCGGCCCGCCCACAGGACAACTTCATCGGCATCGAGGTGCACACGCCCGGCGTCGGCGCGCTGCTGCAGCGCATCTGCGAGCGCGGCCTGACCAACCTGCGCCTCGTGCAGCACGACGCCGTCGAAGTGCTGCGCGACATGATCGCCCCCGGCTCGCTGGCCGGCATCCACGTGTACTTTCCCGACCCGTGGCACAAGAAGAAGCACAACAAGCGGCGCCTGATCCAGGGGCCGTTCGTGCACGAGCTGGCCTTGCATCTGGCGCCGGGCGGCTACCTGCACTGCGCCACCGACTGGCAGCCCTACGCCGAGCAGATGCTGCAGGTGCTGGGCGCCGAACCGCTGCTGGCCAACACGGCCGAAGGCTACGCGCCGCGGCCCGACTGGCGTCCGCTGACCAAGTTCGAGAACCGCGGCATCAAGCTGGGCCACGGGGTCTGGGACCTGGTGTTCACCAGGCGCTGAGCCGGGCCGTCAATTCGACCAGTGCACCATGCCGGTCATCCACGTGGCCAGCACCACGATGCCGAAGGCGATGCGGTACCAGGCGAACGGGATGAAGGTGTGCGTGGCGACGTAGCGCAGCAGCCAGCGCACGCAGACCCAGGCGGCCAGGAACGACACGACGAAGCCGACGGCGAACATCGGCAGGTACTCGTGCGCGTTGGCCGCCAGCTCGTGGCGCACCTTGAAGACCTCGAGCACGCTGGCGCCGATCAGCGTCGGGATCGCCAGGAAGAAGCTGAACTCGGTGGCCACGGGCCGCGACAGTCCCACCAGCAGGCCGCCGATGATGGTCGAGCCCGAACGGCTGGTGCCGGGGATCATGCCGAAGCACTGGCAGAAGCCGACCTTGAGCGCGTCCAGCGCCGTCAGCTCGTCGATGTGATGGATGCGCGGCTGGCGCTGCCTGCGGCTCTCGACGGCCAGGATGATCAGCCCGCCGACGATGAAGGCGCCGGCCACCACCGGCCCGTTGAACAGGTACTGCGTGATCTTCTTGTGGATCGCGAAGCCGATGACCGCCGCCGGCAGGAAGCCGATCAGGATGTTGGCGACGAGGCGGCGCGAGTTGGCGCTGGTCGTCAGCGTGCCCAGCGTGCGGCTGATCAGCTGCCAATAGACGATCAGGATCGCCAGGATGGCGCCCGGCTGGATCGCCACCTCGAAGGCCTTCATGACCTCGGAGTCGGGCAGCCCCAGCAGCGACTGGGTCAGAATCAGGTGGCCCGTGGACGACACCGGCAGGAACTCGGTGAGTCCCTCGACGACGCCCATGATGGCGGCCTTGATCAACAACAACATGTCCACGCTCGACGCTCCGTGAGCCGCACGCGGCCCCTGTTTGCTTGAAGCGCGCGATGATACGCGGCCGCCATGACCGCAAGCTGAGCGCACCCGGGCGCTGGAACCCGAGGCGGGCGCGTCCGAGCGGTTCTCAGCCCTGCCGGGGCGAGACGGACATGTGCAGCCCCTGCGGCGTGACCGTGATCGGAGAGGCCACCAGGTTCAGCCGGTCCATCTCGTCGGCCTGCGCCGGCTTCATGCGGTAAAGCACGAGGTTTTCCAGTGCGTTCTCGGCCACCAGTCCGCCGATGCGCTGCGCGGCGCCGTGCAGGCTGTTGGAGCCGCTCGAAAGCGACAGCTCGCGCACCCGCACCTCGGTCATGCGGATCGTGTGGTCGGACGGCTGGAAGCGCAGCCGGTAATCGAGCTTGACGTGCCCCAGCGCGGTGGAACCGAACAGGCGGTCGATGGCGGTGACGTCCAGCTCGGTGCCGACGCGGTTCGATTCCGGCATCAAGGTCAGCACGGGGTTGGTGATGTTCAGGTCGATCACCTCCATCACCTTGCGCTCCATCGGGAACTGGCGGGCCATCAGCACGGTCAGCTGCGACTCGCTGATGTCGACGTCGTGCGTTCCCATCAGGCTGCTGCAGCCCGACATCGCGGCCAGCAGGCCCGCGCACAACGCGCCCGTGGCCGACGCCATGCGCAGCACGGCGCGCCGGCGGTAGCGCCGCCCCACCGGCTCGTCCTTCTGATCACCCACCCTGGTGCTGCTCATTCATCTGCTTTCGCTGCCCGTGCACGAACGGCCGGGCTTCGTTCATCAACGCGCCGGCCGGCGTTTCCGCCGACAGGCGACCTGTCATCGCCCTGTCCCGGCGGCCCCATCTGGTGGGCGGCCGGGATTGCTGCTACCATTACTGACCAACGAGTCATTAACGCGATGCCGCCTCTTTCTCCCGACAATTGCCTGTTCCGCCGGCGCCGCAAGGATGCCCGTCCGGCCGAATTGCTCGAGGCGGCGCTGACGCTTTTCGTCGAGAAGGGCTTCGCCGCCACGCGCAGCGAGGAGGTGGCCAAGGCCGCCGGCGTGTCCAAGGGCACGTTGTACCTCTATTTTCCCAGCAAGGAAGAACTGCTCAAGGCGGTCATCCAGCATTTCCTGGGGGCCGAGATCGAGGCGGGCACCCAGGAAGCGGCGGCCGCCGACGACGGTCCGACCGCGCAGGTGCTGGAAAAGCTGCTGGTGGCCTGGTGGACCCGGATCTACGAAGGCCCGGCATCGGGTGTTTTCAAGCTGGTGATCACGGAGATCCGCAACTTTCCGGAGATCGGCGACTTCTGGGTCGAGCGCGTCGTGCGCCCTGGCAACCAGATCGTGTCCAGCCTGCTGCGGCGCGGCATCGAGCGCGGCGAGTTCGCCGCGGTCGACATCGACTTCGCCGTGCACTCGATGCTGATGCCGATGATCCTGCTGTGCGTGCACAAGCACTCGCTTGCCGCGTGCGGCATCGCCAAGGAGCTGGACCTGGACCCGGTCGCCTTCATGCACGCCCATTTCCGCCTGATCTTCACGGGCCTGCAGACGCGCCCGGCAGAATCCATCCCACGGGCGGCGGCTTGACCGCCCGCCGGCCCGCATAGAATTTGAGGGTTTGACTGCAGACCCCTTTCCGCCCCCGAGGAACACCCATGAACATCGAACAAGCCCGCTTCAACATGATCGAACAGCAGATCCGCCCCTGGGACGTGCTGGACAAGGGCGTGCTCGGATTGCTGGCGGTCGTTCGCCGCGAGGACTTCGTGCCCGCAGCCTACCGCTCGCTGGCCTTCGTCGATACGGAAGTGCCGCTGGGCGAAGGCGAGGTCATGCTGCCCCCGCGCGTCGAGGCGCGCATGCTGCAGGACCTGCAGGTGCAGCGCCACGAGCGCGTGCTCGAGATCGGCGCCGGCTCCGGCTTCATGGCGGCGCTGCTGGGGCACCGCGCGCAGAGCGTCATCTCGCTCGAAGTCAAGCCCGCGCTCGCCAGGATGGCCACCGAAAACCTGCGCCGCAGCGGCGCATCCAACGTCAGCGTGGTGCAGGCCGACGGCGTGCACGGCTATGCCGCCGAAGCGCCGTTCGACGCCATCATGATGTCGGGTTCGGTCTCGAAGGTGCCCGAGGAATTGTTGAAGCAACTCAAGCCGGGCGGCCGGCTGATGGCCATCGAAGGCGAGGAGCCGGTGATGTCGGCGGTGCGCTACACGGCCAACGCCGACGGCAGCTGGTCGCGCCTGAGCCTGTTCGACGTCAACGCGACGCGCCTGCACGGCTTTCCGGAACCCGCCCGTTTCCATTTCTGAACCAGATCACCAGACAGCGCAAACCGGCAGGGTCGCCTGCGGCTCACCGGTGCAACGCTGCGCCCGTCGACACCGACCGCGGTCGCCCGCAGTCTGTCGGCTGAAATCGTCGTCAGGGGGTGCGCCGGCTGCAGGTCGTCGCATCGTGCGTGCAACGCGGCCCGCAAGGCCGTACAAACCTGTCCCAACGCCTTTCCGGCCAGCTCACCCAAGGATTCCGCATGTCCATTTCAGGTCTCGCTCCGATGTCGTCCGCCCTGAGGCCGCTTGCCGGCGCCCTCGTCCTGGCTTTCGGCGCCGTCGGCGCGCAGGCCCAGAGCCTGTCGGAGGTCGTGCAGGCCGCACGCAGCGTGGACGCCACCTACCTGGGTGCGCGCTCGAGCGCCGATGCCGCGCACTATCGCTATGAACAGGCGCGCTCCGCGCACCTGCCCACCGCGGGCCTGCAGGTGCAGGCCTCGCACAACGACAACAACTCCCCGCAGATCGGGGCCGACGCGTCCGGCCCGGTCGTGATCAAGGAGACGGTCAAGACCAACACCGTGGGCGCCACCGTCAACGCGCAGCAGAACATCTTCAACCGCGCCAACGACCTCACGATCGACCAGGCGCAGAAGAACGAGGAGATCGCGCAATCGCAGCTGGTGCAGGCCGACCAGGACCTGATCGTGCGGGTCGCCCAGGCCTACTTCGACGTGCTGGCCGCGGCCGATGCGCTGACCTCGCTGCAGGGCAACACCAAGGCGATCGGCGAACAGCTCGCCTCGGCCAAGCGCAACTTCGAAGTCGGCAACGCCACCATCACGGACACGCGCGAGGCCGAGGCCCGGGCCGACCTGGCGCACGCCCGGGAGCTCGCGGCGGAGAACAACCTGCTGGTGGCCAAGGTGAAGCTGGACCAGCTGGTGGGCCGCAACGGCGTCACGCCGCACCCCTTGATCCTGCCGGCGGTGCTGCCGCCCGTCGTGCCCAGCCAGGCCAGCGACTGGGTGGCCCTGGCCGAGTCCGACAGCCAGGCCCTCAGGCAGGCCCGGCTTGGCCTGGAGGTGGCCGAGCTGCAGACCTCCAAGGCCAAGGCCGGCCACCTGCCCACGCTGGTCGCCAACGCCACCTATGGCCGCAGCCGCGGACGCGAGGCCATCGACGGCCAAGGCGCGTTCACGGGCAACACCCGCAACGGCGGGGTGTCGGTGACGCTGAACGTGCCGATCTTCTCCGGCTTCCTGATCCAGAACCAGGTCAACGAGGCCTCGGCGCTCGAACGCAAGGCGCGCAGCGACGCCGAAGGCGCGCACAACACCGTGGTGCTGGACACGCGCACCGCGTTCGTCAACGCGCAGTCGCAGGCGGCCCAGGTCAAGGCCCTCGAGGCCTCCGAGGCCTCGAGCAAGCTGGCGCTCGACGCCACGATCCTGGGCTACAAGGTGGGCGTGAAGGTCAACCTCGACGTGCTCAATGCGCAGTCGCAGCTGTACCAGACGCAGACCGACGCCGCCGGCGCGCGCTACAACTACCTGCTGGCGCAATTGAAGCTGCGCCAGGCGGCGGGCAACCTGAGCAACAACGACCTGCTGCCCATCGACGCGCTGCTGGCCAAGTAGCGAGCCCGGCGCGCTCGCCGCCCCCATCGGGGCGACAAGGGCCCGGTTGGACCGCCCCCTTCTTGGGGAGGCGGCCGGCGGCCGAACTTCTATGATTCCGGCATGACAGACAAAGCCGGGGTCGCTGCCTGGGATGGCAGTCTCGAGACGTTCCGCCTGCTGGCCAACAGCCTGCAGGCGATGATCGCCTATTACGACGCAGAGCCCCTGGGCTACGGCTGCCGCTTCGCCAACAAGGCGTACGCGCAGGCCTTCGGCCTGACCGAGACCTCCATCATCGGCAAGAACTTCGTCGAGATCATCGGCGAGGCCGCCGCGCGCGAGGTCAAGCCCTCGATCGACACGGTCACCCGCGAGCGCCGTACCGTCGCCTATGTGCGCGAGTTGACCACGGCGGGCGGCGAACGCCGCTGGATCGAGGTTAATGTCATCCCCAACGTCACGCCGGCCGGCCAGCCGATGGGCGCCTTCGTGATCGTCACCGACATCACCCGGCATCGCCTCGCCAACCAGGCGCTGCGCGAGTCGGAAGAGCGGCTGGCCAAGTTCATGCAGGCCAGCGCGGAGGGCATCGCCTTTCACCGCGACGGCATCGTCACCGACGCCAATCCGCCGCTGTGCGAGCTGCTGGGTTTCACGCTGGACGAGATGCTGGGCCGCCATGCCGTCGACTTCGTCGCGCCCGACCAGCGCGCTCGCGTGCAGGGCGTGCTGGATGCGGGGCAGGACCTCAGCTACGAGAGCGCGCTGATCCGCAAGGACGGCCAGCGCATTCCGGTGGAGCTGATCGGCCGCACGCTGGTCTATGGCGACGAGCGGCTGCGCATGTCGGTCGTGCGCGACCTGCGCGATCGCCATGCGGCGCAGGCGCGCTTCCATCACCTGGCGCACCATGACGCGCTCACCGGGCTGCCGAACCGCATGTCGTTCATGGAACGGCTGGGGCACCAGATCGAGCACGCGCGCGGCGCGGAGCAGTCGCTTGCTCTGCTGTTCGTCGACCTGGACCACTTCAAGCGCGTCAACGACTCGCTGGGCCATCTGATCGGCGACCGCCTGCTGCAGACCGTCGCCGCACGCATCTCCGCCTGCCTGCGCGCCGGCGACCTCGTGGCGCGCTTCGGCGGCGACGAGTTCATCGTGATGCTGGACGACGCCTCGCGCGACGACGTCGCGCTGGTCGCTCACAAGCTGCTGCGGGCCATCGAGCTGCCGGTCGACGCCGAAGGGCGCGACCTCTCGGTCACGCCGTCGGTGGGCATCGCGATGTTCCCGCAGGACGGCACCACGCCCACCGAGCTGATCAAGAACGCCGACACGGCGATGTACATCGCCAAGTCGCGCGGCCGCGCCAATTGCCAGTTCTTCGATCCCGCGGTGGCCACGGCGGCCTACGATGCGCTGGTGCTCGAAAGCGAGCTGTCGCGGGGGCTGCAGCGCGAGGAGTTCGTGCTGCACTACCAGCCGCAGGTGCGCGCCGACGACGGCACGCTGGCCGGCATCGAGGCCCTGATCCGCTGGATGCACCCGGAGCGCGGCATGCTGCGCCCGGACGCCTTCATCGCGCTGGCCGAGCAGCAACGCGTGATGCTGCCGATCAGCCAGTGGGTGCTGCGTGCGGCGGCGCGCGCAGCGCTGAAGTGGCGCTCGCAAGGGCTGATCGACGTGCCCATCGCGGTCAATCTCTCGAGCATGCAGTTCCGCGCCAACGGCTTCGTCGATGCCGTGGCGCAGGTGCTGCGCGAAGAAGGCGTGCCCGGACACTGGATCGAGCTCGAGCTGACCGAGCGCATGCTGATGGACGACATCGGCGACGTCAAGCGCACGCTGCAGCAGCTCAAGGCCCTGGGCATGCGCGTCTCGATCGACGACTTCGGCACCGGCTATTCGTCGCTGGCGCACCTGAAGGAGCTGCCCATCGACGGCATGAAGATCGACCGCTCGTTCGTGGCGGACCTGCCGCACCTGCGCGGCTCGGTGGCGATCGCGCGGGCGGTGGTGCAGATGGCGCAGGGCCTGTCGCTGACGGTGGTTGCGGAGGGTGTCGAGAACGAGGACCAGCGGCGCTTCCTGGTCCAACACGGATGCGATCTGCTGCAGGGCGAGTTGATCAGCCTGCCGCTGGCCGAGTCGGACCTGGTGGCGTGGATCGCGCGCCACCAGGCGTCACCCGGCGTCCGGGCCGTCAAAGCGTCTTGAGGAAGGCGACCAGGTCGTCCTTTTCCTGTGGCGTCAGGCCGATGCCGAAGCGGGTGTCGTAGAAGTCCACGACCTCGTGCAGGTCGTTGGCAAACGCGTTGTGGAAATACGGGGCGCGCGTGGCCAGCGCCCGCAGCGTCGGCCCCTTGAAGCGGCCGATGTCGCGCCAGCGGCCGGTGACCAGCGCGCGGCCCGGGTCCGTCGTCTGGACGGTCTCGCCGGTCGTCTTGTTGCGCAGCGTGTAGAGCGGCTGGTCGGCGCGGCGCCGGCTGGCATCGGCCAGGCCGATGTCCAGCGGCATCGGCACCGAGTGGTTGCCGGCGTTGGGCGCGTCGTGGCACGTGGTGCAGGTGCCGGCGATGGCCGGCAGGCCCAGGTCGTCGTTCAGGCCCTTGACGCCGGTGATCGTGATCGGCCGCGTGTTGAACAGGGCCTCGCCGCGGGCGACGGCGCGCCGGGCCACCGCCACGCGGCGGTCGCGCCCTTCGGCGTCGGGCCGCCGGTCGTCGAAGATGTAGGACGTCCAGCTGCCGAAGAGCGTCATCGCGTTGGCGTTGAAGCTGGCATGGCTGCGGTAGTCGCCGCCCAGCGTGTCGTTGATGCCGAAATAGTTCAACTGCCCCTGCAGATACCACGGGCCGCCGCGGGCACCATAGGCCGTGAGGCTGCCGGCGTCCTTGTCGCGGATCTGCGCGGTGGTCAGGCCCGCCTCGAACGCGACGATCGCCTCGCGCTGGGCCAGCGTCAGGGGCGTTTCCGCCTGGGCGTGGCCGAGCGTCGCCGCGTTGGCCTGGTCCAGCAGGTCGAAATGCAGGGTTGCGAAGCAGGTGGTGGTGTTCAGGAGGCAGTCGCGACCGGCGGCGTCGCGGAAGGTCTCGCGGCCGTCCCACATCACGGTGTTGAGGAAACGCAGGTTGGTCGCGGGCAGCGGGCGCCGGAACAAGGACAGTTCGGCGGCCGAGGCATGCCCGTAGGGGTCGTCGGCCTTCACGAGCTCGAACTCGGCGCCGGGCGGGATCGGCAGGCCCACGCGGATGACGCCGTGGGTGAGGAGCATGCTGTAGGCCTTCTCGCGTGCCGCGCGCGTCGAGACGTCGGCCTGGGGCGAGTTGGCGCCATCGACCGGACGGAAGATCGGGTCGGTGCCGTCGCTCGCCTCGAAGCGTTCGCGCACGCCGGCCGGCGTGATCGTCCAGCCTTCGGCCGACTGGTGGCACGACTCGCAGGACCGGCCGTTGGCGCCGAGGTTGGCGAAGAACGGATTGCCGCGGTCGATGCGCCCGCCATTGCTCAGCGTGATCGCCTCGCCGCTGGGGTTGCGGTCCAGCTCGGCGCTTCTGCCAAGCATCGCTTGGCCGCCGGGTGCGGCCGCGGCGCCGAAGGCGAGCGACAAGAGTCCGGCCAAGGCCGTGGTGGTCGTTGAGCGCATGAGGGTATCTCCCGAAGTCGCGAAGGTCGTCACGGCGGACGCGCTTGCGAACCGCCTTGATCAGAGAAGCGGATTCGGGCGGCGAAAGCGGCCAGTCCTGCGGCCCCTAGAACGTGGAGGCGGCGGGATGCGGGCTGGGGATCGGCGCCAGGCACTTCGCCGACGTGCGAGGGGCGTCGTTGCGAACTCGGGCGTCATGGGGCGGTGGACGGATGGCCAGCCACCTCGGCGCAGGGCCCGTCGGCGAATGCCGTGCGAGCGGACTAGGCGTTGGCGGCCAGGCGGGCTGCGGCGAGGGTGGACGGGTGGCCGGCGCCCAAGGTCGACGACAGCTGGCGGACGGCCTCGGCGGCATCGCGGCGTGCGTCGTCGCCGCGATTCAGGCGTGCCAGGGCGCGCGCCCTCAACAGCAGGGCCTGGCCGACCCAGCTCGAGCGCGCCGGATCCAGTGCTCCCGCGCGGGCAGCCGCGAGGGCCAGGTCGGCGGCGGCCAACGCCTGGGCGGCCGGCGCAGCGGCGGCCAGCATCGCCTCGCCCCGCGCCAGCGCCACGGCGAGGGCCTTCGGGTTGGCCAGTCCTCCAGCCGCATCGACCAGGGCCTGGGCCCGCTCCAGCGGCGCCAGCGCGGCGTCGCCGCGCGCCCCGCCCAGGCGCGGTTCGAGCAGCAGCAGGTCGATCTGCTCGGGCCGTTCCTCGGCGACGGCCTTTGCCCGCAGCGGCGCCAGGTCGTCCCAGACGGCGGCGGCGCCGCGCCGGTCACCGCCGTGCAGGCGGGCATCGACTTCGGCGATGCCCGCGGACAAGGTCAGCGCCGTCCTGCTGTTGCGGCGCGACTCCGCGACCGCACGCGCCAGCATCGCTGCGGCCTCGGCGTCGCGGCCCAGCGCGAGCAGGATGCGTCCATGCTCCAGCGCGAACGCCGCGTCTTCGCGCGCGTAGCCGAACACACGGATGGCGTCCGCGCGATCGGCACTGGACAGGGCCAACGCTGCCAGCGGGTCGCCACCGAGCCGAGTCAGGCCGGTCACCACGCTGGATCGGCGCAGGATCGCGATGGAGGTGCGTCCCTGGCCGGCCGTGCCTTCGGCCAGCAGGGGCGCAGCGATCGCCATCGCCTCCTTGTGGCGGCCGGCGGCGGCCAGGACCTGCGACAGCAGGCTGCGCATCACGCGATGCTGCTCGCCGCCGCGCACGCCGGCGCGCTCGAGCTGGACCAGCGCGTCGCGCGCGATGGCGATGGCGCGCTCGTAGTGTCCGAGCGCGCTCTCGGCATAGGCGCGCGGCTGCAGGCAGTCGACGCGGCTCGGCACGCCCACCTCGGCGCCCGCGGCGATCAGCCGCTCGGCGCGATCCACTTCGGCCAGCGCAGCCCGCTGCTCGTCCATCTCGTACAGGAAGCGCGCCAGCGAGCAGGCGAGGTTGACGGGCACGCCATTGGTCGGCAGCACGAGGTCGGTGCCGGCCGTCGCCTCGATCGAGCGTTCGAGCAGGCGGCGCGCAGCCGCGATGTCGCCCAGTTCCGCATAGCGCCCGCCGATCTGGCGCAGCAGCGCCACCTTGACGATGGGCTTCTCGAAGCGCGTCTTGTCGATCAGCTCGCTGGCGCGATCGAGCTGGCGGCGCACGGCGCCCGGGTCGTTGCCGGCCGAATCGCGCAGCACGAGCTGCAGGAACTCGTTGGTGCCGCGTTCGAGCTGGCCGGTGACGACCGCGCGATCGCGTTCCAGCTTGGCCTCGGCCGCCTCGCGGCTGGCGCGCGCGCTCTGTTGCTCGGCCCGCCGCGCCTCGGTGAGCGTGCCCACCAGGCCTGCGATGACGGCCACCAGCGTCAGGGCCCCTGCCGCGACCGTGCCGCGATGGCGGCCCACGAAGCGCGCGGCGCGGTAGGCCGCGGAGTCGGGCCGCGCGATGACCGGCTCGCCGGCTGCCCAGCGCCGCAGGTCCTCGGCAAACGCATCGACCGTCGGATAGCGATCGGAGGGCAGCTTGCGCAGCGCCTTGGCCACGACGACCTCGAGGTCGCCGCCCAGCTGGCGCCCGAGTCGGACGCTCGAGGCATTGCGTGCCTGCGCGATGCGCTCGATCGCGTCGGGCGATCCCTCGGCCAGGACGGCGGACAGGCGGGCCGGCTCGGTCTCGAGCGTCCCGCGCATGGCCTCGACCGGCGATGCCTGCGGCGCCACCGTCGGATGGCGCCCCGTCAGCAACTGGTACAGCAGCACGCCCAGCGCATAGACATCCGTGGCCGTGCTGACCGGCTCTCCGCGCAGCTGTTCGGGGGCGGCGTAGTCCGGCGTCAGCGCGCGCAGGCCGTCGACGGTCAGCTCGCCGTCCTCGTCCTGCAGCAGCTTGGCGATGCCGAAGTCGAGCAGCTTCACGCAGCCGTCGCGGTCGACCAGGATGTTGCCCGGCTTGATGTCGCGATGGATCACGAGGTGGTGGTGCGCGTGCGCCACCGCCTGGAGCACGACGCGAAACAGCGCCACGCGCTCGGCGACACCCAGCCGCGCCTCGTCGCAATGGCGATCGATGCGCTCGCCCTGCACGAGCTCCAGCACCAGGTAGGGCTGCCCCCCGTCGGTGACGCCGGCATCGAGCAGGCGCGCGATGTTCGGATGCGCCAGCCGCGCCAGCACCTTGCCCTCGCGCTCGAAACGCAAGGCACCGGTGCGGCCGACGAGCGACGGATGCAGCAGCTTGAACGCCACCGCCCCTTCGAAGCGGCCGTCGGCGCGGCGTGCTCGCCAGACCGTGCCGGTGCCGCCCTGCCCGATCGCCGCGTCCAGCACGTAGGCACCGATGCGCTGGCCGGCGAGCGTGGCCGCCGCGGCGCTGTCCACGGCCGGCGTCGCGGCGCCGTCGAGGAACTGCGCCTGCCGCGCACGTTCTGCATCGGCGATCAAGGACGCCAGTTCGTCGGCCAGCGTGGGATCGTCGGCGCGCAGCGCCTGCACGCGCTCCAGACGTGAGCCCGGCTCGAGCTCGAGCAGGTCGTCGAGCAGCGGGCTGAGCCGCTGCCAGCGCTCGGCGTCAGGAACGATCATGGTTGCCGCCGAGAGCGCGATAGAGCAGCAGCCGCGCCTTCTCCCAGCGCCGCTGCACCGTGCGTTCGGAAACGCCCTGCAGCGCGGCGATCTCCGCCATGCCGAAGCCGCAGAAGAACTTCAGGTCGACGATGTTGGCGAGCTCGGGCTCGAACTCGGCCAGCTCGTCGAGCGCGGCGCCGATGTCCGACAGTTGCTGCGGCTCCGCGAGCTGCTCGGCAACCTGGGTGTCCAGCGCCGTGATGTGCAGGTCGCCGCCGCGCTTGACCGCGCCGCGGGCGCGTACCTGGTCGATGATCCGCGCACGCATGGCCCGCCCCGCGTAAGCGAGAAAGCAGAGACGATCGGGAAAGTCCAGCGAGCCGCGGCCCGCCATGTCGAGATAGGCCTCGTGCAGCAGCGTCGTCGGGCTGGCCAGGCCATCGGTGCCGGAACGTGCCACCTCGCGCCGCGCCATGCGGTGGAGCTCGCCATAGAGCTTCTCGAACAGCACGTCGTTGCCGCCCTCCGGCGCGCGCGCCGAGACCGCCAGGTCGCCGTTCATGAGGCCATCGGCGCGCCGCGACCAGGCAGCGCGCAAGCGTTCGAACTGTTCACAGGCACCCTCCGTCAGCTGCGCCTAGTGGGCGCCAGAACCGGCGCAGTGAACACCCCCTGGAATGGGGAATCCAACCGTCGAGCGGCCTTCAGCGTCGGCTTCAGCGCGCGATCGGCCCGGTGCCGTGCCGCGCGACCACCTGCCAGACATCGGCGCGCCGCGCCCAGACGTCCGTGACGAGGAATTCGCCGCTCCAGTCCTGGTCGCCGACGCTGGCCGACTGGCGGGAACGCCCGTGAACGACGGCGACGTCGCCGAAGGGGCGAACGATCAATTCGAGCCACTCGAACGACGTGCACCTGAACACGGTGCCCGCATTGGCCAGCCAGGTGGCCTTGGGCATCAGCACCCCGCGCGCGCTGGTGAGCACGAAATCGTCCGCGAGGACGGCGGCGCAGGTGTCGAGGTCGCCCTCCACCCAGGCCTGCATCCATCGGCGCTCGAGCGCCTGGATCTGTGTCGTTGTTGCGGCGTCCATCCGATCCTCCCGATTCAGCACCCGGCCACGCACTTGCCCGCGGCGTCGAATTCCATCGTGTGGCCTGACAGGGGCACGTGCACCGGCACCTTGACGGCCTTGATGAACGCCTCTGTCTTGCTGCCCGGCCGCACCTTGCCGTCGACGGTGCCCACTTCGTTCGCATGCGAAGGAATCACCGACGCCGGCTTGACGAGGCCGTCGATGACATAGGCCGCCTCGGCCGGTCCGGTGGTGAAGCCGTCGCCCATGTTCATCACGGCCAGGCTCGCGTGGTAGTAGTCGTGGATGACCGATTGCTGGTCGGCCAGGATGCCGGTGTCGCCGGACAGCCAGGCGACCAGCCCGTTGCTGAAGCGCAGGACGTAGCCGGTGGCCGGCCCGGCGTCGCCGGCGATGCCCGCGGCCTTCATCTGCCTGCCCAGGTCGCCGTCGATGAAGATCGGGTCGACGCCGTTGCTGTGCAGCGCCGCGACCGTCGCGATCCGGACGCCGCCCACCGTGGCGCTGCCGCCGAAACGCGCCAGCTGCGAATTGGCCGGATCGCCGCCGGCGGCCTTCAATTGCGCGGCGAAGAAGGTCGGCATCTCGCTGCCGGTGACGATCTTCGATTTCTTGGCGAGCGCGATGTCGACGACGTTGGAGTGCGGCGCCGGCACCGAGATGTCCGGCTTGGCGCAGCTGCCCGCGCCGGCCGCCTTGATGTGCGCCTCGCCCAGGTGGTCGTTGTGCAGATGGCTGACGAGGATCACGTCGATCCTGCCCAGCCGCGGGTCGCCGCCGCCGGCCACGGTGTGACCCGGGTCATAGAGCAGGCGCGTGCCGTTCGGATCCTCGAACACCAGCGCGCGATCCTGCGCGCAGAACTCGCCGTCGATGCCGCCGAGCGGCGTGACCTTGACGGTGTCGGCGGCTGCGGCGGTGGCGGGCAGTGCCAGCGCGGCGCACAGCGCAACGATGGCGGCAGTCGGATTCGAGCGGTTCATCGGGTCCTCGCGATGGGTCGAGACAGGAGGCGCCGGTCGCAGCCGGCGGCCAGGCGGCGATCTTACGATCAAGGCTCGATGTCGTCGCTGGGCCGCCCATCCTTCAACCCACGACCCGGGCCGCATGGAAGTGTTCGGGACTGCCCAGGTCGTGCAGCCGGCGCACCGCCGCCGGATCGCCACCCAGCGGGCCTGGGTCCGGGCCGCCCGGGCAGCGCGCGCGAGCTTGCCAGAAATTCAGCGCCTGGGTGACATCCTGGGCATCGCCGGCGGCCAGCATGCCCAGGTAGCCGACCAGTCCGGTGTCGCAGCGGCGCAGGGCCGCTTCGACATAGGCGTCGCGCGCGGCGCGCCAGGCATCGGTCAGCGGCGGCCGCGGTACGCCCTCGTCCTGCAGCGCGCCATCGCCATCGGGCCCTTCGTTGATGAACTGGATCGCCGCGCGCGGCAGGCCTGCCTGCGCGGCACGCGTGAGCCACTGCATTCGGCGTTGCACCTGGTCGGAGCGCAGGTTGCCGCACTGCGCCGCCGCAGTCCGCCAATGACGGCGCAGGTGCTCGCGCTGTTCCAGCGGCAAGGCCTGCTCCAGGGTGTGCCGCTCGCGCGCGACCTCCTCGGTGGGTCGGCGTTCGTCACGTCTTGCGATCAGGCATTCGAGCACGGCGTCGTAGGCCCGCATCGCGTCGGCGGGGTCGGAGGATTGGGCCCAGGCGTCGACCTGGCTGGCGAGATCCGTGGGCAGGCTTGCAGGGACAGCCGGCGCCGAAACGGGCTGCGGCGGCGGCTCGGCCAGGGAGGGCGATGGCGTCTGCGCTGCGGCCAAGGCCCTGGCCGCGGCGATCGGCGATGCCGCGACCGTCGCAGGCGGGGCCGGCATCGCCAGCCGCCAGGTCGCCAAGAGACACAGGAGCAGCGGCGGCATGGCCAAGAGCAGGATCGTCCGGAGGCGCATGACGGCCGATGCTAGCGAAGACGTCTGCGGCGAATCGACCCTCTTTGGGGGGAGCGCAGGCCGCGATCCGCAAATCCGAAGAATCGTCGGCAAGCGCAGGAAACCGGGCCCATGGCAGACACAAGTTCGCGGATGCGCGCTTCGATTCGCAGTGCGCGTGAATTGACGGCCCGCACGAGGCGCGAGCCTGCGGCCAACGAATTCGCGGACCGGGTCAGAGCAGCCGCACGATCCGATCGGCCATCCGGTCCGCCGCGCCCTTGTGCGTGGCCGCGAACGCGAGCGCGCGCGCGCTGGCGACGGCCTGCAGCTCGGATCCGACCACCTGCAGCGCGCGGCGCAGCGCATGCGCCATGTCCGGCTCCTGCCACGCGGCGCCCGCCAGCGTGGCCTGCCTGGCCGCCTCGGCGAAGTTGAACGTCGACGGGCCCATCACGATCGGGCAGCCGCAGGCCGCGGCCTCGATCAGGTTGTGGCCGCCCAGGGCCATGAAGCTGCCGCCCAGCAACGCCACGTCGGACGCGGCGTAGTACTGCGGCATCTCGCCAAGCGAGTCTCCCAGCCAGGCGTCGACGGCCAGCGCCGCGGCCGGCGGCATCTCGCCCCATGAACTGCGGCGCGCCACGCGCAGGCCGTGCTGCACCAGCAGCGCCTCCACCTCGTCGAAGCGCTGCGGATGGCGCGGCACCACGATCAGGAAGGGATTGCGCCCTTGCACGCGGCCCCACTCGCGCATCAGCTCGATCTCCTCGCCTTCGCGGGTGATCGCGGCCAGCAGCACCGGCCGGCCGAGCGCGGCGTGCCATTGCCGGCCGCGCGCCAGCAGCGCCGGCGACGGCCGCACGTCGAACTTCAGGTTGCCCGACAGCGCCACGCGCTTGGCGCCGGCCTCGCGCAGCCGCTCGGCGTCGTCCTCGGTCTGCGCGAGCACGTCGGTGACCGCCGCGGCGGCGGGGCGCATCAGTGCGGCCAGGCGTTCGCCGCGGCGCGCGCTGCGCTCGGACAAGCGCGCGTTGGCGAGCACCATGGGAACGCCCCGCTCCTCGGCCGCGTGCAGCAGGTTCGGCCAGATCTCGGTCTCCATCAGCACGCCGATGGCCGGACGCGTGCGCTGCAGGAAGCGGTGCACCGCGCCGGGGCTGTCCAGCGGCAGCCAGGACTGGCGGTCGCCGATGCGCATGAGCGCCTGGCCGGCCTCGCGCCCGGTGGCGGTGCCGTGCGTGAGCAGCAGGCGCATCTCGGGACGGCGCAGCCGCAGCGCGTCGATCAGCGCGGTGGCCGCCCGCGTCTCGCCGAGCGACACCGCATGCACCCAGATCGAGCCGGCCGCGATATCGGCGCCGTAGCCCAGGCGCTCGTCCATCGCGAAGCGATAACCCGGCTCCTGGCGGCCGCGCAGCCAGTAGCGCAGCAGGATGGCCGGCAGCAGCAGGCGCAGCGCGAGCGTGTACGCGCCAAGCGCCAGGCGCTGCTTGAGGGTCATCGCCACCGGCGGGCTTTCCTTCAGTGCGCCGCGGCGCCGACCTGCGCGTCGGGCTTGACCTTCCTGAGCGCCTGCATGAAGTCGTGCTGGATGCGCTGCAGCGCCGCGTCGGTGTGCCCTTCGAAACGCAGCACCAGCACCGGCGTGGTGTTGGAGGCGCGGATCAGGCCGAAGCCGTCCGCATACTCGGCGCGCAGGCCGTCGATCGTCAGGATCTCCGCACCGGGGAAGCTCGCCTCGGCCAGCAGCCGCTCGATGATCCTGGGCGGCTCGCCTTCGGCGCAGGACACGTTCAACTCGGGCGTGCTGAAGCTGGTGGGCAGCTCGTCCAGCACCGCGCTCGGATCGGCGCTGCGCGACAGGATCTCGAGCAGGCGCGCGGCCGTGTAGGTGGCGTCGTCGAAGCCGTACCAGCGTTCCGAGAAGAAGATGTGGCCGCTCATCTC
>Ga0209759_1001026_pt1 | contig 18741 bp, 12 predicted proteins | sample AraplaCL_Col_mMS_FD_184261 | JGI IMG/M metagenome (GOLD analysis project Ga0209759, IMG submission 184261) | Arabidopsis root microbial communities from the University of North Carolina, USA - plate scrape CL_Col_mMS (SPAdes) (version 2) | ecosystem: Host-associated > Plants > Roots >...
ACCGCTCGTGGATGAAGAATCAGGGCATTCCTCACGATCAGTTCGATGGCCGGCCGGTCATCGGCATCTGCAATACCTGGAGCGAGCTGACACCCTGCAACGGGCACTTCCGCGAGCTGGCGGAGTTCGTCAAGCGCGGCGTCTACGAGGCCGGCGGATTTCCGCTCGAGTTCCCGGTGATGTCGCTGGGCGAGACGCAGCTGCGTCCCACCGCGATGCTGTTCCGCAACCTCGCGAGCATGGACGTCGAGGAGTCGATCCGCGGCAATCCGATCGACGGCGTCGTGCTGCTCATGGGCTGCGACAAGACCACGCCCGCGCTGATGATGGGCGCATCCAGCTGCAACCTGCCCACGATCGGGCTGTCCGGCGGCCCCATGCTCAATGGCAAGTTCCGCGGCCAGGACATCGGCTCGGGCACCGGCGTGTGGAAGATGAGCGAGATGGTGCGCGCCGGCGAGATGACGCAGGAGGATTTCACCGCCGCCGAAAGCTGCATGCACCGCTCCAAGGGCAACTGCATGACCATGGGCACCGCATCGACGATGGCGTCGATGGTCGAAGCCCTGGGCATGTCGCTGCCCGAGAACGCGGCGATCCCCGCCGCCGACACGCGCCGCAACCGGCTCGCGCAGCTGACGGGCCGGCGCATCGTCGAGATGGTCAAGGAAGACCTGACGATGAGCAAGATCCTCACGCGCCAGGCCTTCGAGAATGCGATCCGCACCAACGCCGCGATCGGCGGTTCCACCAACGCGGTGATCCACCTGCTGGCGATCGCGGGGCGCATCGGCGTCGACCTGAAGCTGGCCGACTGGGACGAGCTCGGCCGCCAGATGCCCTGCCTGGTCGACCTGCAACCGTCGGGCAAGTTCCTGATGGAGGACTTCTTCTACGCCGGCGGCCTGCCCGCCGTGCTGCGCGAGATCCAGCACGTGCTGCACCTGGACGCGCCCACGGTCAACGGCAAGACCATCGGCGAGAACATCGCCGCGGCGCCGTGCTGGAACCGCGAGGTGATCCGTCCGCTGGCCGAACCCTTCATGGCCGACGCCGGCATCGCCGTCGTGCGCGGCAACCTGGCGCCGGACGGCGCGGTCATCAAGCCTTCCGCCGCGTCGGCGCACCTGCTCAAGCACCGCGGCCGCGCCGTCGTCTTCGAGACCATCGAGGACTTCCACGCGCGCATCGACGACGAAGCCCTCGACATCGACGAGCACTGCATCATGGTGCTGAAGAACTGCGGTCCCAAGGGCTACCCCGGCATGGCCGAGGTGGGCAACATGCCGCTGCCGCCCAAGGTGCTGCGCAAGGGCATCACCGACATGGTCCGCATCTCCGACGCGCGCATGAGCGGCACCGCCTACGGCACCGTGGTGCTGCACACCTCGCCCGAGGCGGCGGCCGGCGGCCCGCTGGCGTTGGTTCAGAATGGCGACATGATCGAACTGGACGTCCCCGCGCGCACGCTCAAGCTGGAGGTCAGCGACGAGGAGCTCGCACGCCGCCGCGCCGAGTGGCAGCCGCTCGAAGCCCCCAAGCGCGGCTGGCAGAAGCTCTACGTCGAACACGTGCAGCAGGCGCACCTGGGAGCGGACCTCGACTTCCTGGTCGGCGCGAGCGGCGCCGGCATTCCGCGCGATTCGCACTGACGATGCGCGCAGCGACAGCCCCGCACATCGTCTCCCTGCCGCGCGTCATCGGCGGCGTGCGGGCCACGCTGGGCGAAGGGCTGTGCTGGTCGGCGCGCGAACAGGCCCTGTGGTGGGTCGACATCCTCGAGCACCGCCTCTACCGCGACCACATCGCCACGCAGGCGCACGACAGCTGGCAGTTCGACGAGACCATCTCCGCGGTGGCCGAGCGTGCGCAAGGCGCCGGCCTGGCCGTGACGCTGCGCCGCGGCCTGGCGCTGTTCGATCCCGCCTCGCGCGCGCTCGCGCGCCTGGACGAACCCGAACGCGAACGTCAAGGCAATCGCTTCAACGACGGCAAGTGCGACGAGCGCGGCCGTTTCTGGGGCGGCACGATGGACTTCGAGGCGACCGCGCCCACCGGCGCGCTCTACTGCTTCGACACCGATGGGCGAGCGACGCGCGCGATCGACCTGGGCTGGATCGTCACCAACGGCCCCACGTGGACGCTCGACGGCCGCACGATGTTCGTCAACGACACGGTGCGGCGGCGCGTGGTGGCCTATGCCTTCGATCCGCGCAGCGGCGCGGTCGGCGCCTCGCGCGAGTGGCTGGTGCTCGAGCCGGGCGACGGCCATCCCGATGGCATGACCACCGATGCGGCCGGCCGGCTCTGGATCGCCCACTGGGGCGGCGCCTGCGTCACCTGCCACGATCCGGTGAGCGCCGAGGAACTGGCGCGCATCGCGCTGCCGACCGACCACATCACCAACGTCGCCTTCGGCGGTGCGGACATGTCGACGCTGTTCATCAGCAGCGCGCGCCACGAGTTGAGCGCCGAGCAGCTGACCGCACAGCCCCTGGCCGGCGCCCTGTTCGCGGTGCGGACGGACGCGCGCGGCCAGCCGGCCAATCTGTTCGCCGGCTGAACCCGCCGGCGGCCCCGGGTGCCGCATGACGCTCACCGACACCGCTCTGCTGGCCGATCCGAAGTTCGCCACGCCGTTCAAGACGCCTTGAACCTTGCGGCGTGCGACTTCTCCCACGCTTTGGACGCACGGGCCCGAGCCGGCACGCCGCGACGGACTAGACTGCGGACCTGGAAAAGCCGTCGTCCCGCCAGGAAGCGGGCCGCCGTCCCGGGAGCAAGCACATGAATCCGAAGTCGACGCCGTTGCGCCGCCGGCGCCTGGCCCTGGCGGCCGCCCTGTCGTGCGCACTGGCCAACGCCCAGGCGCAGACGGTCGCCTTCAGCGGCATGCTCGGCGACAAGGCCCTGCTGATCATCGACGGGCAAGCCCGGGGCGTGGCCATCGGAAGCACGGTGCAAGGCGTCAAGCTCGTGCGCCTGGACGGCGCGCAGGCGCAGATCGAAACCGGCGGCAAGACGCAGACGCTGCGCCTGGGCGGCACCGCGGTGGTGGCCGGCGACAGTGGCGGCGGTGGCGGCGGCTCGCGCATCGTGCTGCCCGTCGGCTCCGGCGGCCACTACACCGGGCTGGCCGCCATCAACGGCCATCCGATCCACTTCGTGGTCGACACGGGCGCCACCTTGATCGCGATGGGCGCCGACACGGCCACACTGCTCGGACTCAATCCGGCCGACAGCACGCAGTCCGCGGCCATGACCGCCAATGGCGCCGTGGCCACGCGCAGGATCACGCTCCACCAGGTGACCGTCGGCGATGTGACGGTCTACAACGTCGATGCGATGGTGATGCCGCAGCCCATGCCCGTCGTGTTGCTGGGCAACAGCTTCCTGTCGCACTTCCAGATGCACAGCGACAGCAGCACGCTGGTGCTGGAAAAGAGGAACTGAGCGTCACGCGGGCGACGCAGCCTGTGTGCAGACGCAAGACCTGCCACAGCGTCCGCCTTGCGAACTTCGCGGGCGCGGGACTTGCCGACCTTCCGGATCACGCCGCTCCCGTGCGGTGCAACCGCGCCCCGTGCGCGCAGGAGATCCGACATGCAACTTCGTCCCCTCGGCCGCACCGGCCTGCAGATCGCGCCCGTCGTCTTCGGCGGCAATGTTTTTGGCTGGACTGCCGACGAGCCTCGCAGCTTCGAGCTGCTCGACGCCTTCGTCGACGCGGGCTTCAACGCCATCGACACCGCCGATGTCTACTCGCGCTGGGTGCCCGGCCACCAGGGCGGCGAGTCCGAGACGGTGATCGGGCGCTGGCTCAAGGCCAATCCGGCGCGGCGCCGGCAGGTCCTGCTGTTCACCAAGGTCGGCATGGACATGGGCGACGAGAACAAGGGGCTGGGCAAGCTGTGGATCGAGCGCGCCGTGGAGGACTCGCTGCGCCGGCTCAACACCGACGTGATCGACCTGTACCAGTCGCACCGGGCCGATCCCGAGACCTCCTACGAAGAGACGCTGGACGCGTATGACCGCCTGATGAAGGCCGGCAAGATCCGCGCGTTCGGCTGCTCGAACTTCGACGCGCGCGAGCTGGCCGAGGCGCAGGACTCGGCGCGCATCAACGCGCTGCCGCCCTACCAGACGCTGCAGCCCGAATACAACCTCTACGACCGCGCGAGCTACGAAGGCCCGCTCCGCGAGCTCGCGATGCAGCAAGGCCTGGGCGTCATCACCTACTACAGCCTGGCCTCGGGCTTTCTCACCGGCAAGTACCGCACGCAAGCCGACCTGGGCCAGAGCCCGCGCGGCGGCGGCGTCAAGAAATACATGAACCCGCGCGGCACGCGCATCCTCGCCGCGCTCGACCAGGTCGCCCAGCGGCACGGCACGAAGCCTGGGGTCGTGGCGCTTGCATGGCTCATCGGCCGGGAAGGCGTCACGGCGCCGATCGCGAGCGCGACGAGCGTCGAGCAGTTGAAGGACTTCTCGGCGGCGGCCGAACTTCGGCTGAGCGACAGCGATCGAGCGGTTCTTGACTCGGTCAGCGCGCCGGACTGAACTCGCGCCCCGAGTCGAGGGCGCCCGGCAGGGGTGGATCCTGCGACTGCGCGCAGGATGACAACTTTTGCAAGGCCGTCGTCCGTGCGCCTGAAAGGCCGTCATCCTGCGCGTAGTCGCAGGATCCACCCTGCCAAGGCGCCTCGCCGGCTCTCAGCCCACCCAGCGCCGGGCGTTGCCGAACATCCGGGCCCACGGGCTGAGCGCAGAGATGTCGCCGCCACTCCAGCTCATCTGCACGTTGCGCAGCACGCGCTCGGCGTGCGGCATCAGCGCCGTGAAGCGCCCGTCGGCAGTGGTCACCGCCGTCAGGCCGCCCGGGCTGCCGTTGGGGTTGAGCGGATAGGTCTCGGTCGGCTTGCCGTGGTGATCGACGTAGCGCATCACCGCCTTGACCTTGGCGGCGTCGCCGCGCTGGGAGAAGTCGGCGAAGCCCTCGCCGTGGGCCACCGCGATCGGCAGGCGGCTGCCGGCCATGCCCTGGAAGAAGATCGAGGGCGACTCCAGCACCTCGACCAGCGACAGCCGCGCCTCGAACTGCTCGGAGCGGTTGCGCGTGAACTTGGGCCAGTCCTGCGCGCCCGGGATGATGGGCGACAGCGCGGCCAGCATCTGGCAGCCGTTGCACACGCCCAGCGCGAAGGTGTCCGTCTTGCCGAAGAAGGCCTCGAACTGCTGCGCCAGCACCGGGTTGAACATCACCGAGCGCGCCCAGCCTTCGCCGGCGCCCAGCGTGTCGCCGTAGCTGAAGCCGCCGCAGGCGACGAAGCCCTTGAACTGGTCGAGCGTGACGCGGCCCGAATGCAGGTCGCTCATGTGGACGTCGTAGGTGTCGAAGCCGCCGAGCGACATCGCGTAGCTCATCTCGATGTGGCTGTTGACGCCCTGCTCGCGCAGGATCGCGACCTTGGGCTTGGCCAGGTTGAGGAACGGCGCGGCGACGTTCTCGGCCGGGTCGAACGTGAGCGCGACGTGCAGGCCCGGGTCGTCGGCCTGGCCGGCCAGCGCGTGCTCGCTGTCGGCGCAGGCCGGGTTGTCGCGCAGCTTCGAGATACGCCAGGACGTATCGTCCCAGGCCTGCTGCAGCTCGACCAGCGGCTTGGCGAAGACGGACTTGGCATCGCGCCAGACCTCGACGATGCCGCGGTCGTTGGGCTTGCCGATCACGTGGCTATGCGCCGACAGCCCGTGCGCGCGCAGCACGGCCAGCGCGGCGTCGCGTTGCGCGGCCGGCACCTGGAGCACGGCGCCGAGCTCCTCGTTGAACAGCGCCTTGAGCGTCAGCTCCTCGCGGCGCGCGCTCACCTGGGCGGCCCAGTTCTTGGCGTCGCCGGCATCGGCGGTGCCCTCGCCTTCGGTGATCAGCATGTCGACGTTCAGGCTCAGGCCGGTGTGGCCGGCGAACGCCATCTCGCAGGCGGCCGCCCACAGGCCGCCGTCGCTGCGGTCGTGGTACGCCAACAGCAGGCCTTGCGCGCGCAGCGCATTGACCGCGTCCACCAGCGACACCAGCAGCCTGGGATCGTCCAGGTCGGGCACCGCGTCGCCGAACTGCTGCAGCGTCTGCGCCAGCACCGAGCCGGCCATGCGGTTGCGGCCGCGTCCGAGGTCGACCAGGATCAGCGCCGAGTCCTCGCGCGCGAGCTCGGGCGTGCGCGTGCCGCGCACGTCCGCGACGCTCGCGAATGCCGTGACGATCAGCGACACCGGCGCGACGACCTGCTTGGGCACCTCGCCTTCGCTCCAGCGGGTGCGCATCGACAGGCTGTCCTTGCCCACCGGCACGCTGATGCCCAGCGCCGGGCACAGCTCCATGCCGACGGCGCGCACCGTGTCGTACAGCGCGGCGTCCTCGCCGGGCTCGCCGCAGGCGGCCATCCAGTTGCACGACAGCTTGATGCGCGACAACTCGATCGGCGCCGCCAGCAGGTTGGTGATGGCCTCGGCCACGGCCATGCGGCCCGAGGCGGGCGCGTGCAGCGCGGCCAGCGGCGTGCGCTCGCCCATGCTCATCGCCTCGCCGGCAAAGCCCTTGAAGTCGGCCAGCGTGACGGCGACGTCGGCCACCGGCACCTGCCACGGTCCCACCATCTGGTCGCGGTGCGACAGTCCGCCCACCGTGCGGTCGCCGATCGTGATCAGGAAGCGCTTGGACGCGACGGTAGGATGACGCAGCACGTCCATCGCGGCCTGTTCCAGCGCGACGCCGGTCAGGTTCAGCGGCAGCTCGCCGCGCTCGATGCGCGCGACGTCGCGCAGCATCTTGGGCGGCTTGCCGAACAGCACGTCCATCGGCATGTCGATGGCGCGCTCGCCGCCTTCGCCGTCCTCCAGCACCAGCGCCTTGTGCTCGGTGGCGCGGCCGACGACCGCCAGCGGGCAGCGCTCGCGCTCGGCGAAGCCCTGCAGCAGGGGCAGCGACTCGGGCGCGATCGCCAGGACGTAGCGCTCCTGGCTCTCGTTGCACCAGATCTCCTTGGGCGCCAGGCCGGTTTCCTCCAGCGGCACCTGGCGCAGGTCGAACGTGGCGCCGACGCCGGCGCCCTCGGCCAACTCGGGGAACGCGTTGGACAGGCCGCCCGCGCCCACGTCGTGGATCGCCAGGATCGGGTTGCCCGCGCCCAGCTGCCAGCACTGGTTGATGACCTCCTGCGCGCGGCGCTGGATCTCGGGGTTGCCGCGCTGGACGGAATCGAAGTCGAGCGCGGCGGTGTTGGTGCCGGCCGCCATCGAGCTGGCGGCGCCGCCGCCCATGCCGATGCGCATGCCCGGTCCGCCCAGCTGCACCAGCAGCGTGCCGGCCGGGAACTCGATCTTGTGGGTGAGGTCGTCGCGAATCGCGCCCAGGCCGCCCGCGATCATGATGGGCTTGTGATAGCCGCGGGTGATGCCGGCGACGTCCTGCTCGAACACGCGGAAGTAGCCGGCCAGGTTCGGACGGCCGAACTCGTTGTTGAACGCGGCGCCGCCCAGCGGGCCGTCGATCATGATCTGCAGAGCGCTGGCGATGTGCTCGGGCTTGCCGATGGGCGAACGCTCCCACGGCTCGTTGGTCTGGGGCAGGTGCAGGTTGCCCACCGAGAAGCCGGCCAGGCCCGCCTTGGGCTTGGAACCGCGGCCGGTGGCGCCTTCGTCGCGGATCTCGCCGCCCGAGCCGGTGGACGCGCCCGGGAACGGCGAGATCGCCGTCGGGTGGTTGTGCGTCTCGACCTTCATCAACACGTGCGCGGTCTCGGCGCGGCCGGCATAGTGCGCCGCGCCCTGGCCGGTCATCGGCTCGGCGACCCAGCGCTCGATCGCGTGGCCTTCCATCACCGCGGCGTTGTCGGAATACGCGACGACCGAGTGCTGCGGGTGCAGCTTCTCGGTGTTGCGGATCATGCCGAACATCGACAGGTCCTGTTTCTGGCCATCGATGATGAAATCGGCGTTGAAGATCTTGTGGCGGCAGTGCTCGCTGTTGGCCTGCGCGAACATCATCAGCTCGACGTCGGTCGGGTTGCGATCCAGCCCCCTGAACGCGTCGACCAGGTAATCGATCTCGTCGTCGGACAGCGCCAGGCCGAACTCGCCGTTGGCCTGCACCAGCGCCTCGCGGCCGCGGCCCAGCAGGTCGACGTGCACCAGCGGCTCGGCCGGCTGCTTGTCGAACAGGTGCTGCGCGGCCTCGCGCTCGAAGGCGACGCTCTCGGTCATGCGGTCGTGCAGCAGCATCGCCACGGCGTGGAGCTCGTCGTCGGACAGCATCTTGACGCCGCCCAGCAGCCCCGTCTTGACCGTCAGGCGGTATTCGGTGACGCGCTCGACGCGGTGCAGCGCCAGGCCGCAGTTGTGCGCGATGTCGGTGGCCTTGCTGGCCCAGGGCGAGACCGTGCCCAGGCGCGGCATCACCACCACCAGCGCGGTGTCCTGCCGCTCCGCGGTCGGGCCGGCGTACTCGTCGCCGTAGCGCAGCAGGCTGGCCAGCTTGCGCACGGCCTCCGGCTGGGCCACGGTGTCGGTCCAGGCCCAGTGGACATGGCGCGCGGCAACCCCCGTGATGCGCGGCGAGACGGACTGCAGCTTCGGCAACAGCGCCTGGGCGCGGAAGGCGGACAGGGCGTTGCCGCCCTCGAAGTGCAGCAGGTGCTTTTGCGTGGGGGACATGCGGTGTGGGCTCGGAGGGTGGAAATTCGGGTGTGACGGCCTCGTGGGCCGTTGCCGGGTCGTCGCGCGCCATAACTACAGGGGTGGCGCGGGGATCGGACTCGGCAGAATCCCGCATTTTAAGCGGCGATGGGATAATTGCCGAACCATGACGATCACCCTGAAGTCCGCCTCCGACATCGAGGGCATGCGCATCGCCGGGCGCCTCGGCTCGGAAGTGCTGGACATGCTCACGCCCCACGTCAAGCCCGGCGTCACCACCGAGCAGCTCGACAAGCTGGCCCACGACTACATCTTCGACGTCCAGGGCGGCATTCCGGCCCCGCTGAACTACTGCCCGCCGGGCTACACGCCGTACCCGAAGTCGATCTGCACCTCGATCAACCAGCAGGTCTGCCACGGCATCCCCAACGACCGGGCACTGAAGGACGGCGACATCGTCAACATCGACGTGACGGTCATCAAGGACGGCTGGCACGGCGACACCAGCCGCATGTTCGTGGTCGGCAAGGGCTCGATCGCGGCCAACCGGCTGTGCCAGATCACCTACGAGGCGATGTGGAAGGGCATCGAGAAGGTCAGGCCGGGCGCGCGCCTGGGCGACATCGGCCACGCCATCCAGGTCTTCGCCGAGAACGCCGGCTACTCCGTGGTGCGCGAGTTCTGCGGCCATGGCATCGGCACCAAGTTCCACGAGGAACCGCAGGTGCTGCACTACGGCCGCCCGGGCACGCTCGAGGAGCTGGTGCCCGGCATGGTCTTCACGATCGAGCCGATGATCAACGCCGGCAAGCGCGACATCAAGGAATTCGGCGACGGCTGGACCATCGTCACCAAGGATCGCTCGCTGTCCGCGCAGTGGGAGCACACCATCGTCGTCACCGAGACCGGGTACGAGGTGCTGACCGTGTCGGCGGGCAGCCCCCCGGTGCCCGCCTTCGTCAAGAACCCGGTGCTCAACCGCCTGCTCGGTGAGGCCCACGCCGCCAGCGGCGCCACCACGGCCTGACCGCTGGACGCTTTCCCCGTGTCCGCCTTGCCCTCGCCGACCGGTGCGCCGGTGTCTCCCCGTGCCTCGGTCGCCGAGCTGCGCGAGCGCTTTCGCGCCGGCAAGGCCGCGCTGCTGGCTCGCTTTGCCGAATCGCGCGCCAGCGCGCCGGCCGCCACCAGCCTGCTGCGCGCGCTGGCCAAGCACGTCGACCAGACGCTGGCCGACCTGTGGACCCACGCCGGCATGCCCGCCGGCGCGGCGTTGCTGGCCGTCGGCGGGTACGGACGCGGCGAGCTGTTTCCGTATTCGGACGTGGACGTGCTGGTGCTGCTGCCCAACGACCACGACGGCGCCTCCGACGCGCTGCGCGGCACGATCGAGGGCTTCATCACCGCCTGCTGGGACATCGGCCTGGAGATCGGTTCGTCGGTGCGCACGCTCGACGAATGCCTGCTCGAGGCGCGCGCCGACGTCACCGTGCAGACCGCGCTGCTCGAGAGCCGCTTCCTGACCGGTTCGCGCCGCATGTTCAACGCGTTCCGGCGCGTCAACACCGAGGCGATGGACCCGCGGGCCTTCCTGCGCGCCAAGACCTTCGAGATGCGCCAGCGCCAGGTCAAGTACGAGGACACGCCCTACTCGCTCGAGCCCAACTGCAAGGAAAGCCCGGGCGGACTGCGCGACCTGCAGGTGCTCGCCTGGATCGCGCGCGCCGCCGGCCTGGGCCGCACCTGGGCCGAGATGGCCACGCACGGCCTGCTGACGCCGTTCGAGGTCAAGCGCCTGCAGCGCCACGAAGGCACGCTCAAGCTGATCCGTGCGCGCCTGCACCTGGTGGCGCGCCGGCGCGAGGACCGCCTGGTCTTCGACCTGCAGACCGCGGTGGCCGAGTCGTTCGGCTACCAGGGCAACACCACGATGCGCGCATCCGAGATGCTGATGCAGCGCTACTACTGGGCGGCCAAGGCCGTCACGCAGTTGAACCAGGTGCTGCTGCTCAATCTGGAAGAACGCATCAACGGCGCGGAAGACCTGCCGATGCAGCCGCTCAACGAGCGCTTCCTCGACCGCAGCGGCCTGCTGGAGATCGTCGACGACGAGCTGTACCTGCGCGAACCGCACGCGATCCTCGAGACCTTCCTGCTCTATCAGACCGTCGAGGGCCTGCAGGGCCTGTCGGCCCGCACGCTGCGCGCGCTCTACAACGTGCGCAACCAGATGAACGGCGCGTTTCGCAACGACCCGGTCAATCGCGCGCGCTTCCTGGCCATCCTGCAGGCGCCGATCCGGCAGACGCACGTGTTCCGGCTGATGAACCAGACCTCGGTGCTGGGCCGCTACCTGTGGGTGTTCCGGCGCATCGTCGGTCGCATGCAGCACGACCTGTTCCACGTCTACACGGTCGACCAGCACATCCTGATGGTGCTGCGCAACGTGCGCCGCTTCTTCATTCCGGAGCACGCGCACGAGTACCCCAAGTGCACCGCCCTGGCCGCCAGCTTCGACAAGCCCTGGCTGCTTTACGTGGCGGCGCTGTTCCACGACGTGGCCAAGGGCCGCGGCGGCGACCACTCCGAGCTGGGCGGCAGCGAGGTGCGGCGCTTCTGCAAGGATCACGGCATCGCCAGGGAAGACGCCGACTTCATCGAATTCCTGGTGCGCCACCACCTCACGATGAGCCACACGGCGCAGAAGGAGGACCTGTCGGACGCGCGCGTGATCAGCGACTTCGCCGCCAAGGTCGGCAACCCGCGCCGGCTCACCGCGCTGTACCTGCTGACCGTGGCCGACATCCGCGGCACCAGCCCCAAGGTGTGGAACGCGTGGAAGGGCAAGCTGCTCGAGGACCTGTACCGCCTGACGATGCGCACGCTGGGCGGCGACGTGCTCGCCCTGGACGCCGAGATCGACGCGCGCAAGAAGGAGGCGCGCCAGATCCTCGCGCTGCACTCCGCGCTGCCCGGCACGGAGACGCCGCTGTGGAAGTCGCTGGACCTGAGCTACTTCGCGCGCCACGACCCCAACGAGCTGGCCTGGCATGCACGCTCGCTGTGGCGCCACATCGAGACGGCCGTCCCCATCGTGCGGGCCCGCCCGTCGCCGCTGGGCGAAGGCCTGCAGGTGCTGCTGTACTCGCCCGACCGCCCCGACCTGTTCGCGCGCATCTGCGGCTACTTCGACGGCGCCGGCTTCTCGATCCAGGACGCCAAGATCCACACCACGAACGCCGGCTTCGCGCTCGACACCTTCCAGGTCGTCAACCCGGCCTACGAGGACGACGGCCCGGCCGGCTACCGCGACCTGATCTCGCTGGTCGAACACCAGGCCGCACAAGCCGCGGCCTCGACGGGGCCGCTGCCCACGCCGCGCGCGAGCCGCGTGTCGCGCCGCGTGAAGTCGTTCCCGGTGGTGCCGCGGGTGTCGCTGCGCCCGGACGAACGCGCCCAGCGCTGGCTGCTGTCGATCAGTGCCAGCGACCGCTCCGGCCTGCTCTACGCGGTCGCCCGCGTGCTGGCGCAATACCGCATCAACCTGCAGCTCGCCAAGGTCTCCACGCTGGGCGAGCGGGTGGAAGACACCTTCCTGGTCGACGGCGCCGCGCTGCAGAACAACCGGCTGCAGATCCAGGTCGAGACGGAGCTGCTGGACGCGATCTCGGCGACCTAGCGCCCGGTTCAGGCGAAGGTGTCCAGGAGCGAGCCGGTCGTGCTGGCAGCGCTCCTGAAGACGGCGACGTTCGCCAGCATCGCGTTCTTTGCCTGGAGCAGGCCCACCACGTCGGCCGCCAGGTCCTCGCCGGGGTTGGCGGCCTGCCCGAGCGTCGCCGTGACGCCCGCGGGCGCGTCGGCGGTCAATTGCACCTGCTCGCGGCGAAAGCCGTCGACGCCGAGGTTGGCGATGTTGGTCGCCGACGCCGACATCGACAGCTGCGCCGCGTTGATGCCCGAGAGGCTGGTCGAAAGAATGGACGTCATGGCCAGGATGAAGTTAACGTCTCTTCGGCCGATTTTCGAATCACTGAAGCCCGGGTCGTGCAATCGCGCACATCGAGAGTGCGCTTCGGTCCTCACCGGTTGGCCGCGTCGTCGATGGCCTTGTCGCGCAGACGGTCGCGCTCCGCGTCGTCCATGGGCTTGACGATGGGGCCGCCGAACAAGGCCGACGCCGGCGCGTGCGCGGGCTTCGGGAACGACGTGACGGTCAGCGTGCCGCCGTTGGCCGCTACCTCGTGCGTGCCGCGGGGACACGGGCCGTCGACATAGCTCGTGCCGGCGCCGCGGACGCACTTGTGGACGCCGGCCGCCTTCAGCGTGGACACCGTCTCCGGCGTCGTGCTCTCGGCGGGCAGTCCGACCGCGCGCACGGCGCCGGCGATCGGCGCCGTGCGGCGATAGAACCAGCCGGCCGCGGCCAGCCCGAGGGCGACCACGATCGCGATGACGATCTTCAAGTTCATGCGGAAACCTTCGGGGAGATCTCGCCCAGGGTCGCGGACGTGCGTGAGGCGCCCGCGCGCCCCAGCGCGCGCGCGAGCGGGTTGGAGATGAAGCGGGCCACGAGCCAGCCCAGCGCCCAGGCGCCTGCGAGGACCGGCCCGTACCAGGCGGCGCCCAGGCGCAGGTCGCCGCCGGTCGCCTCGAAACGGTCGACGACCAACCACACGACGAACATGTGCGTCAGGTAGATCTCGTAGCTGAGGCGTCCGAAGGAGCGCAGCCAGCCGAACGCCCGCGCGGGCGGCCTGGCGTCCAGGGCCGCGTGCCAGCGCGCCGCGATCACCAGCGCGGCGGCCGAGAACGTCAGTACCAGCATGTATTTGAAGCGCAGCACGTGCCACAGCTCGGTGCCCGCGAAGTAGACCGCCAGCAGGCCGGACACACCCAGGGCGGTCGTCCAGCGCTGCGTCGAAGGCCGCACCGAGGGCCACCGGCGCACCAGCAACGCGGCGAGCACGCCGGTGGCGATGGCAGCCATGCCTTGGAGGTAGTTCTTCTCGGCCCAGATCGGCTCGTGGTGGATGTTCGCGCGCACGACGGGAATCGACAGCGCCAGCGCCAGCAGCGCCGCCACCAGCCCGCGCGAGCGGCCCAGCAGCAGGCACAGGAGCGGGAACGCGAGATAGAACACCTCCTCGATCGACAGCGACCACAGCACGTCCCAGCCGGCCGGCAACCAGCCGGTGCGGGCCTCGTAGACGTTCAGGCAGAACGCGAACGCGGACGCCGCCGCGCCGGCCAGCGTCTGCGTGGGCTGCTCCAGCGTGTAGTGCCGCACGCCGCCCAGCGCCAGGCCGCACAACACTCCCACGAGGATGACCAGGCACGGCAGGATGCGCGCGGCCCGACGGCGATAGAACGCCGCGGCGTCGATCGCCGCCAGCGAGCCCCAGCGCGCCAGCGAGTTCGACGTGATCAGGAAGCCCGAGATCACGAAGAACAGGAACACGGACTCGAAGCCGTCGTACTGGATCCCGTACAGGAACCGTTGCGGGAACCAGTCGGCCAGGACGCCCTTTTCGAGCGGAATGCGCAGCGCGGTGTGATGCATCACCACCAGCACGATGGACAGCCCGCGCAGCAGGTCGATGCCGGCGTTGCGCGCGCGATCGCCGGACGACGGCTCGTTCATCGGTCTCCTCCCTGGAGTGCGGTCTTGTTGTGGCGTCGCATTATCGGTGCGGGCGGCCGGGCTCGTCAGCGATCGGAGTGCGGCCTGTCATTCTGCGCGCAGTCGCAGAATCCATCCCTGCCGAGGCGTCGTGGTGGGGGTGGATCCTGCGACTTCGCGCAGGATGACAAGATCCTGGGTTCGCGGTTGGGTGGATCGCGTGACTTCGCGCAGGATGACGAGCACCTTGTTTCCCGCGCATCGCCGGCGGATGCGAAAAGGCCTCGACCGCTGGCGCGATCGAGGCCTTCTCGTGGTCGAAGAATCGCCCGCTCAACCCATGTGCAGCCCGCCGTTGACCGCGAACTCCGCGCCGGTCGTGAAGCCCGACTCCTCGCCGGCCAGCCAGCCGACGATGGAGGCGATCTCCTCGGGCGTGCCCAGGCGCTTGACGGGAATCGTGGCGACGATCTTCTCGAGCACCTCCGGCTTGATGGCCTTGACCATGTCGGTGCCGATGTAGCCGGGGCTGACCGTGTTGACGGTGACCCCTTTGCTGGCCATCTCCAGGGCCAGCGCCATCGAGAAGCCGTGCATGCCGGCCTTGGCCGCCGAGTAGTTGGTCTGGCCGGCCTGGCCCTTGGCGCCGTTGACCGACGAGATCTGGATGATGCGTCCCCAGCCGCGCTCGACCATGTCCGCGACCACCTGCTTGGTGACGTTGAACATCGAGGTCAGGTTGGTGCCGATGACCGCGTCCCAGTCGTCGCGCGTCATCTTCAGGAACATGCGGTCACGCGTGATGCCGGCGTTGTTGACCAGCACGTCGATCGGACCGTGCGTCTCCTTGGCGTGCCTGAACGCCTCGACCGTGGAGTCCCATTCGGCGACGTTGCCCACCGACACATGGAACGTGTAGCCCAGCGCCTTCTGCTCGGCGATCCACTTGCCGTGGTCGCGGCTCGGGCCGCAACCGGCGATCACCTTGAAGCCGTCCCGGTGCAGGCGCTGGCAGATCGAGGTGCCGATGCCACCCATGCCCCCGGTCACGTACGCAATCTTCTGGCTCATGTCATGTCTCCTGTGTGAACAATTTGGGGTGCCTCGGAGGGCAATTGACTATCGCGCTTCGCCGCGGCCGCCGCTACCCAGGGGGACCCCGAGGCGGCGCCGCGGCCGTGCTTCAGGGGCGTTCGATCGTCAGCGCCACGCCCATGCCGCCGCCGATGCACAGCGAGGCGATGCCGCGCTTGACGTCGCGGCGCTGCATCTCGTGCAGCAGCGTGACGAGGATGCGCGCGCCGGAGGCACCGATCGGATGCCCGATGGCGATCGCCCCGCCGTTGACGTTGACCTTGCTGGTGTCCCAGCCCATTTCCTGGTGGACGGCGCAGGCCTGGGCGGCGAAGGCCTCGTTGATCTCGAGCAGGTCGAGGTCGGCGGGCTTCCAGCCGGCGCGCTCGAGCGCCTTGCGCGCCGCCGGCACCGGGCCCATGCCCATGAAGGCGGGGTCCAGGCCGGCGCTGGCGTACGACGCGATGCGGCCCAGCGGCTTCAGGCCCAGCTGGTCGGCCCGGGCGGCGCTCATCACCACCAGGCCCGCGGCGCCGTCGTTGAGGCCCGACGCGTTGCCCGCGGTCACCGACCCCGCCTTGTCGAAGGCGGGACGCAGCCCGGCCAGCGCCTCGGGCGTGGACTTGCGGTTGATGAACTCGTCGGCGTCGAACAGGATCGGATCGCCCTTCTTCTGCGGGATCGCGACCGGCACGATCTCGTCCTTGAAGTAGCCGGCGTCCTGCGCGGCCGCAGCCTTGGACTGCGAGGCGAAGGCCAGCGCGTCCTGCTGCTCGCGCGAGATCGAATACTTCTTGGCCACGTTCTCGGCCGTGATGCCCATGTGGTACTGGTTGTAGACGTCCCACAGGCCGTCGTTGATCATCGTGTCGACCAGCTTCCAGTCGCCCATGCGCTGGCCGTCGCGCGAGTTGGGCAGCACGTGGGGCGACATGCTCATGCTTTCCTGGCCGCCGGCGATGACGATGTCGGCGTCGCCGTCGCGGATCGCCTGCGCCGCCAGCATCACGGCCTTCAGGCCCGAGCCGCAGACCTTGTTGATGGTCATCGCGGGCACGCCGTGGCCCAGGCCGGCCTTGATGACGGCCTGGCGCGCCGGGTTCTGGCCCGTGCCGGCCTGCAGCACCTGCCCCAGGATCACTTCGCTGACCTGCTCGCCCTTGAGCTTGGCCCGCTCCAGCAGCGCCTTCAGCACGGTGGCGCCGAGTTCGGACGCGGGGATCTTCGCGAGCGAACCGCCGAACTTGCCGACGGCGGTGCGCGCGGCGGCGACGATGACGATGTCTGTGGTCATGGTTTCTCTTTCCTGTCGAGATGATACGGTACGGGGTATCCTGGTTGCTACCTCGTTCGAGGGATCGGTCACGCCTTCTGCTGCACGTAGCGGCCCGGCGCCGGCTCGATCGGCCGATAACCGCGACCGCCGGCGCCCTTGGGTGCGGGCTGCTCGCCGCCGCCGAACGCTGCCAGCCAGCGCGTCCAGGCCGGCCACCAGCTGCCGGGGTGCTCGGTGGCGCCGGCCAGCCAGGCGTCGGCCGACACGGCGGGCTTGTCGTTGGTCCAGTGGCTGCGCTTGCCGGCCTTGGGCGGATTGATGACGCCGGCGATGTGGCCCGACGCGCCCAGCACGAAGCGGTTCTTGCCGCCCAGGATCTTCGTCGACTCCCAGGCGCCCTTCCACGGCACGATGTGGTCCTCGCGCGAGCCGTAGATGAAGGCCGGCGCCTTGATGGCCGACAGGTCCAGCTTCTCGCCGCACACCGTCAGCGCGCCAGGTTGGCGCAGCGCGTTGTCCAGGTAGGTGTTGCGCAGGTACCAGCAGTACATCGGCCCGGGCATGTTGGTGGCGTCGCTGTTCCAGTACAGCAGGTCGAACGCCGGCGGCTTCTCGCCCTTCAGGTAGTTGCCGACCACGTAGTTCCAGACCAGGTCGTTGGGACGCAGGAAGCTGAAGGTGCTGGCCAGCTCGCCGCCCTTGAGCAGCTTGGGGCCGTTGGGCGCTTGCGCGCCGATGGTCATCTCCCGCAACTGCACCGAGGCCTCGTCGACGAAGATGTCGAGCACGCCGGTGTTGGAGAAGTCCAGGAAGGTGGTCAGCAGCGTGACGCTCTCGGCCGGATGGCGGCCGCGCGCGGCCAGCACGCCCAGGCCGGTGGCCAGCAGCGTGCCGCCGACGCAGAAGCCCAGCGTGTTGATCGTCCTGGCGCCGGTGATCTCCTGCACGACGTCGATCGCGCGGATCACCGCGTTCTCGATGTAGTCGTCCCAGGTGCGGTCCTGCATGGACTCGTCCGGATTGCGCCAGCTGATCACGAACGTGCGGTGGCCCTCTGCGACGGTGTGGCGGATCAGCGAGTTCTCGGGCTGCAGGTCGAGGATGTAGTACTTGTTGATGCACGGCGGCACGAACAGCATCGGGCGCGCGTGCACCTTGGGCGTCAGCGGCTTGTATTCGATCAGCTGCAGGTACTCGTTCTCGAACACCACCGCGCCCTCGGTGGTGGCGACGTTGCGGCCGACCTCGAACACCGACTCGTCGGTCTGCGACAGGTGGCCCTGCTGCACGTCGGTCCACAGGTGCTGCAGGCCTTGCGTGAGGCTCTCGCCCTGCGTCGCGATGGCCTTGCGCTGCGCCTCGGGGTTGAGCGCCAGATAGTTGGAAGGGCTCGCGGCATCGACGAACTGCTGCACCGCGAACTTGACGCGCGCCTTGGTCTTCTCGTCGCCCTGCAGGCCGTCGGCCAGCTGCGTGAGCGTGCGCGCGTTGAGCAGGTACAGCTGCGCGGTAAACGACGCGGCCGGGTTCTTCACCCAGTCCTCGGCCGCGAAGCGGCGATCGCCGATGGGCTTGGGCGCGGCGGGCTTGTCGTCGCCGCCGACCGAGATCTGTTCGACCGCGCCGTTCCACAGCGCCGTCGCCTGGTTCACGTACTGCTCCTGCAGCTCGGACAATCGGGCCTGCGGCAGCTGCAGTCCGCTCAGCGAATTGAGGAAGCCGCCGATCGCGGCCCCGAAGGCCTCGGGGCCGTGCGGGTGGGCGGCGGTGCGCGAGTGCTCGGCGGCGGCCGCGATCTCGCCTTCGATCTGCCGGTCGGAGGGATGCGCCTGCTCGGTGGCGCTCGGGCTGCGCTTGCGGGCGGGGCGGGCGGCCGGCTTGGCGGCGGCGGGTGTTCGGGCCATCTGCAGTCTTCTCCTTGGCCACGCCTTCGGCCCCGGGACCCCGGCGCCACCGGAAAGCGGCTGCCGTGTCGGTTCAGGCGTGGTCTTCACATCGCGTTGTAGCGACCCGAGCTTACCGCACGAAGAAGACAAACTAACATGATGCAGATCAGCTTGCCGAACCGCGAACGATGACCCACTCC
>Ga0209759_1001027_pt1 | contig 18734 bp, 18 predicted proteins | sample AraplaCL_Col_mMS_FD_184261 | JGI IMG/M metagenome (GOLD analysis project Ga0209759, IMG submission 184261) | Arabidopsis root microbial communities from the University of North Carolina, USA - plate scrape CL_Col_mMS (SPAdes) (version 2) | ecosystem: Host-associated > Plants > Roots >...
GAACACCTCAGGCGCCCGCGCCATCGAGCCGGCGCGCGCGCTGCAGGCGCCACGCCTCGTCGGGATGCGCGGGGTCGAACACCTGCTCTGCCGTCGTGGCGGTCTCGTGCAGCCGGGTGTCGAGCGCCACGCGGTTGTCGAACACGAAGCACTCGCCCTGCCAGTCGCGCTCGGCGTCGGGCACCTGGCGGAAGAACTCGAGGATGCCGCCTTCGAGCTGGAACACGGCCAGGCCCAGGCTGCGCAGCCAGGGCGCGGTCTTGTCGCAGCGGATGCCGCCGGTGCAGTACATCGCCACCGGCTTGTTCGCGGCACGCCACTCGGGGGCATGCGCCTGCACCCAGTCGGCGAAGTCGCGGAAGTTGTGCACCTGCGGGTCGAGCGCGCCACGGAAGCGGCCCAGCCGCACCTCGAAGTGGTTGCGGTTGTCCAGCAGCACGACGTCGTCGCGCGCCAGCAGCGCGCGCCAGGCGGCGGGCGAGAGGTGGCTGGCGTCGTGCTCGTCCGGCGCGGGGAGCGTCTCGGGCAGGCCCAGCGCGACGATCTCCGGCTTGACGCCGACCTTCAGCCGGCCGAACGGGGCGGTGGTGCAGGCGCTGTGCTTGAAGACCATGCCGCGCAGCGCGCCTTGCAGGGCGTCCTGCAGTGCGAGCTCGAAGGCCGTGACCGCCTGCGGCGCGCCGGCGACCGTGCCGTTGACGCCTTCATGCGCGGCGACGATGCTGCCGGTGAGCTCACGGGCAAGCGCGCGCAGCTCGTCCGCCGCTGCCGACGGGTCGGCAAGCGGTGCGAAGCGGTAGAAGGCGCTGTGCAGCAGCGGGGTGGAAGAATCGTCCATCAGGGGCGATTTTCGCAGCAACGTGCAGGCGCGCCGTTGCACGAGGGTCCGGCTGCGGCCGCCGTCATGCTGCGAAGGTTTCGGGCACGAGGCCGGTGCCGAAGATCGTAGCGAAACAGAGGCCGGAGCCAGACCCCCTGCGGATGCCCAGACCCGGCGTTGTCGAAGCTAGTTTGCCGCGTGCGCCAGCGCCTCGGCGGCTTCGTGATCCATCAGGCGCGACTGGGAGGCATCGGCCGGCAGGCCCAGTTCGCCCTGGCGGTAGGCGATGGCCAGGGCCTGGATGGCGGGGGCGTAGTCGGCGTCGGCGGCGGCCTGGTACAGCGCGAGCGCCCGTGCCTCGTCCTGCTTGACGCCTTGCCCGGCGCGCAGCATGTTGGCGTAGAGGAACATCGCCGGGGCGTCGCCGCCTTGGGCGGCCTGGGCCATCAAGCTCGCGGCGCGCACGGGGTCGCGCGTACCCGACTTGGCGTCGAGCGCGCGCAGCGCCAGCAGACGGGAGGCCGCGGGCACATGGCCGTCGCTGCCTTGGGCGAGCAGGCGCGCGATGCGCGCGTCGTCGGGCGGCGCGCCTGCGCCTGCGCGTGCGCCTGCACCAGCGGCCGGGCCGGCTCCCACGCCCGCGCGCGGGCTCGCGAGCAGCTGCGCCAGTTGCGTCGCCGCCAGCGCATCGCCGGCCTCGGCAGCGTCGCCCAGCAGCTTCTCCAGCCGCTCGCGCGACGCCGCGTCGCCGCGATGCGCCAGCAAGACCGTGTAGGCATGGCGCGCCTGCGCGTCGCCGCGATCCGACCAGCGCGCGAGCGAGGCCTCGGCCTGCGCGTCGTGGCGGTCGGCCGCGGCGTGGAGCCAGGCCTGCGCCTGCGCGGCATCGGGCGCGACCCAGAATGGACGCGTGGCCGCGGCCGCGATCATGAGCGTGGCCGGCAGTGCCACGGCGGCAACCAGGCGCTTCACTGCACGCTCAGGTCGATCTGGTAGCGCGCCAGGCCCAGGTTCGAGCCGTCGTCGGCCTGCACCTGGGTCACGCCCGGGATGCCGTCGCCGGCGGCCAGCGTGGCCAGGTTGGGTGCCGAGCTGAACTGCACCGGCCCGGCCGTCGTCACGCGCGTGAAATGCCAGCTGCGATCGCTGCCGTTGGTCGTCCTGGCCAGCGTCGCCGCGGCCTTGATGTAGCGGATCAGCACGTCGCGGTTGGCGTCCGGGCTCTGGTAGATCGTCTTGCTGCCGTCCAGGCCCGGGAAGCCGCCGCCGCCGCTGGCGCGGTAGTTGTTCGTCGCGACGATGAACTGGGCCGCCGGGTCGATCGCCGTACCGTCGTAGGTCAGGTTCCTGATGCGGCTGCCCAGCGGCTGCGTGACGTCGATCTCGTACTTGATCGCGCCGTCGCCGTCCATCACGTCGAAGTTGTAGCCCGGGAAGCTGCTGACCAGCGCTTGCGCCGTGGTCAGCGTCGGGTCGATCTGGTTGAAGCGCCTGGCGGCGAACTCCAGCCACGCCTTGATGTCGGCGCCCGTCACGAGCACGGCCTGGATGGTGTTGGCGTACAGGTACAGGTCGGCCGCGTTGTTGATCGCCAGCGGGCCGCCGGCGACGTCGGTGTAGTCGGTGCCGCCGCCGAAGCCGCTCTTGAAGGGCGCGCTGACCGACAGCACCGGCAGGTTCTTGTACTGCGGCAGGTTGGCGGCGACGTAGTCCTTGACGTATGCGGCCTGCGCCTGGTTGACGATCTGGATCGCCGTCGGGTCTCCCACGTCGGCGAAGTACGTCGTCATCCGGTAGTCTGTGGTGCCGATCGGCGTCTTCACGTACGCGATGGTGCCGGCATGCTCGGCCTGCACCAGCGGCGCGATCGTCGCGTCCGCGGCCACGTAGGTCTTGTCGGCGTTCTGGGTCGACATCGTCGACGTGGTCGTCGCCGTCTTGTCGACGGCCCAGCCGTCGGCCGTGTACGCCAGCTTCAGGTTGACCACGCCGAGGTTCTTGCCCCAGAAGTTGGCCATCACCGCCGGCACGCCCGAGACGGTGCCCGCGGTCTTGTCGACGCCCGCGATGTTGAACGCGGCGACCGTGCTCCCGGCGTTGGGGAACACCTGGTGCATGTGGCCCATCAGCAGCACGTCGATGCCGGGCACCTGCGCCAGGTACAGGTTGCCGTTTTCCATCGTCGCCGAGTAGGCCGCGCCGTCCGGGCCGCCGTGCGAGATCGCCACGATGATGTCGGCGCCCCTGGCCTTCATCTCGGGGATGTACCTGGCCGCCGTCTCCTGCAGGCCGTTGGTGGTGACGTTGCCGTCGAGGTTGCCCTTGTCCCAGGCCATGATCAGCGGCGGCGTGAAGCCGATGACGCCGACCTTGACGGGCACCGTCACCGTCTTGCCGTCGGGCGTGGTGGCGCTCATCGTCCTGGTCAGGATCACGTATGGATCGAAGATCGGCTTGGCGTCGGTGGTGCTGACGACATTGGCCAGCACCTGCGGATACGCCGGCCCCTGGCACCTGGCCTGCGCCGACACGGCGGGCAGGTTCTTGACGTTGAACTGGCGACCGGTCACCTGGCCCAGGTAGGCCAGGCCGTAGTTGAACTCGTGGTTGCCGATGGTGCCGGCGTCGTAGCCCACCGAGTCCATCGCCTTGAAGATCGCCAGCTTGTCGGTGCAGGGCACCTTGTCGACGAGGGCCTGGTAGTCGCCCAGAACGGTGCCCTGGATGATGTCGCCGGCATCGAACAGCATCGTGTTGGCATTGGCCGCACGCACCTGCTTGATCAGGGTCGACGTGCGCTCGAAGCCCACCGACGGGTCGGCCGCGAGCTTGTAGTAGTCGTAGCCGAGGATGGTCTGGTGCAGGTCGGTCGTCTCCATCAGCGTCAGCGAGACGCTGGTGCCGACGGCCGGCCCGTTGCCGCCGGAATCCTTGGAGCCGCCGCAGGCCGCGAGGATGGCCGCGGCGGCGAGCGTGGCGACGAGCGCGCGGTGGCGCGGCAGGGTCGCTGGGGTGGAGAAGGTCATCGGGAGTCTCGTTGAAATCGACAAGAGCGCGGACGATAGGTGCCGCGCGTGACGAAGTCATGACTCTGGCCGGGAATCCGGCGCCGAATACCGCGAAGTGGGGACGGCCGCGCGTTGCGCAACAGGCGCGGCGCGTCGGTCTCCGTCAGCGCGCGAGGAAGTCCGTCACCAGGCGCGTGGTCGCGCGCGGGTTCTCCTCCATGATCCAGTGGCCCGCGTCGGGCACCTGGCCTTCGGTGACGTCGTCGGCCGCGGCGCGCATGACCGTGGCCATCATCGGCCCGAAGGACTTCTGGCCGCCGACCGCGAACACCGGCATCTTCAGGCGTCCGCCCTGGGCGATGAACGCGCGGTTGTCGATCGCGTCCTGGTCGAACGCCGCGAACTGCGCAAAGCCCGAGTGCATCGCGCCGGGCAGCGCGTACAGCGCCGCATAGTGCTCGCGCGCGGCCTCGGTGAAGTTGGCGGGGGTGGCGGAGAACTCGTTCCAGAAGCGATCGAGGTAGATGCGTTCGCGGCCGGCCACCAGGCGCTCCATGTCCGGACCGCCGAAGCGGAAATGCCACAGCAGCGGATTCTTCAGGACCTCGTCCCACGGGCCGATGCCGGGCACCGGTGCGTCGATCACCACCAGCTTGCGCACGCGCTGCGGATAGCGCGCGGCGACCTGGAAGGCCACCATGTTGCCGATGTCGTGCGCGACGACGTCGGCCTTGGGCGCGCCGAGCGCGTCCATCACGGCGGCGACGTCGGCGGCCTGCGTCTTCTTGTCGAAGCCGCCGGCCGGCCTGGCCGACAGGCCCAGCCCGCGCAGGTCGGGCACGATCACCTGGTGGTCCTTGGCGAGCTCGGTGGCAAGGGGGATCCACATGTCGCCGGTCTCGCCGTAGCCGTGCAGCAGCACCACGGCGGGGCCGTGGCCGCCCGAGCGCACGTGGATCGTGGTGCCGTTGGCGGGGATGTCGCGCACGGCGAACGGGGCGGGGAAGTCGAAGCCCTCGGCGCGGGCGGCGCCGCTCGTGGCGGCCACGAGGGCGCTGGTGGCCAGGGCAAGAAGGGGCAGACGCATGATGGGTTCCTGTTGAAGTGAAGCGATCTCTTGCTTCCAAGTGTGGTGCCGGCGCGGCGCGGCCACTAGTCTCGATCGCAAGCAATCAGCTTCAACCAGTGGTTTAAGATGGCGCGATGGCCGACCTGTCGTTGCTGACGTCCTTCGTGCGTGCCGCCGAGCACGGCAGCTTCTCGGCCGCGGCGCGCAGCCTGGGCGTATCGCCGGCGGCCGTCAGCAAGAACGTGGCGCACCTGGAGGCCCACATCGGCGTGCGGCTGTTCCACCGCAGCACGCGCCGGCTGGCGCTCACCGGCAGCGGCGAGCGCTTCCTGGCGCAGGTGCGCGATCCGCTGGCCTCGCTGGACGCCGCCATCGCCGGCGTGCGCGGCGACGACGACCAGCCCTCGGGCACGCTCAAGGTCAGCATGGGCCAGGCGCTGGGCCGCAACTTCCTGGTGCCGCTGCTGGGCGAGTTCCTCGAGCGCTGTCCGGCGGTCGTGCCCGACTGGCACTTCGACAACCGCCGCATCGACCTGGTCGGCGAAGGCTTCGATGCCGCGGTGGGCGGCGGCTTCGAGCTCGCGCCGGGCCTGGTGGCACGCGAGCTGGCGCCGGTGCACCTCGTGGCGGTGGCGTCGCCGGCCTACCTGGCGGGCCGGCCGCTGCCCCAGCAACCCGCCGACCTTGCCGAACTGGCCGGCATCATGCGCCGCTCCACCCCCAGCGGGCGCGTGCGGCCCTGGACGCTGCGCGCGCGCCGCGGCACCGAGCAGCCGGTGCCTTGCCGCCCGCGCCTGATCCTGAGCGATCCCGAGGCGATCGCGCTGGCCGCCCGCCAGGCCCTGGGCGTGGCGCTGGTGCCGATGCCGTTCGCGTTCGCGCACATCGCTTCGGGCGAGTTGATCCGCCTGCTGCCTGGGTGGTACAGCGACGCCGGCCCGCTGTCGATCTATTACCCCTCGCGCCGCCTGCTGCCTGCCAAGACCCGTGCCTTCGTCGACTTCGTCGCCGAACGCTTTCGCTCCAGCGGCTTTGCGAAACTGGTCGACGCGCGCTAGCGCCGATGCCCGTGGCCGCATCGGCGGCCGTCCTGGCCTCGCTGCAGTTCGTCGCAAACGCACCGGTGTCCGCCCGACCACTGCCTACACTGCGACGGCCCGCGAACAACCCACTGCCACCTGACCATGAAGAATCCCGTGCCCCGTCTCGCATTGACCTTGCTCCTGGCCGGATTCGGCGCGAGCGCGCACGCCGACGGCCTGTCCGACTTGCGGACCGCGCTGGCGCGCCTGCAGGGCCAGGCGCCGTTGAAGGCCGCCGTGCAGGCCAGGGACTGGCGCCGCACGGGCGAGGGCAAGGACGCCAGGGAGACCCAGGGCCAGGCCGGCATCGGGCTGGAGGACGGCCCGCGCGGGCTGCAGCCGCTCTACAGCCATGACCTGCTGTCCCGCCTCGACGCCGAGGCGCGGGCGGCGATCAAGGACAAGTCCGCGCCCAAGCCGCTGTCGCAGGCGCTCGGGCAGCTCGACTTCGACCAGCTGTTCGCGCTCGCGTCGGCGGCGGCGCGGCTGCAGCGCGAGGTCGACGACACGCAGTTCAAGGGCGAGGTGGCCGACACCTGGAGCGGCAAGCCGGCGCGCAAGCTCACGTTCGAGGGCACCGCGGCAAGCCTGCCCGAACGCGATCGCCAGTACGTGCGCGAGTTCAAGCTGCAGCTGAACGTGTGGATCGCCGCCGACGGGACGCCGCTGGCGAGCCAGCGCCACCTGGAGCTGTCGGGTCGCGCCTTCGTCGTCGTCAGCTTCGAGCACCACTCCGACGAACGGCGCAGCTATGCCGTCGTCGGCGACCGGCTGGTGGCGACCAGCGACGACGAGAAGGGCAGCGCCAAGGGCGCCGGCGAGAGCCAGGAATACCGCACCGAGCGCAGCCTGCAGACGCTGCAGTGAGCCCTGGTGGCCTTGTCCTGTCCAGCCGGACGTTCGTTCGGCGACGCCGCGGCCGGTTGTCGATTTGGTGACACTCGCGGCACTTTCGCGGCTATCGTTGTGGCGATGATGGCCGCCATGTCGACGCTCCTTGCCCCCAGGATCCAGCTGGACCAGCTCAACCCGCGCGACGAGGGCCCCTGTGGACCGTAGGCATTTCATCGCGGCCGCCGGATCCGCCAGCCTGCTCGGCCTCGATGCCTGCGGCGGTGGCGGCGCGTCCGCGCCACCTCCTGCACCGCCACCTCCGCCGCCGCCACCACCGCCCCCGCCGAGTCCCGATTGGGCCGAGCTGCAGGGCGCCCTGTCGGGCAGCCTGTTGCTGCCGGGCACGGCCGCCTTCGCCGCGGCGGCGCCGGTCTTCAACGCGGCCTTCGACGCGACCGCGCCGCAAGCCGTGGCCAAGTGCGCGTCGACCGCCGACGTCGTGCTGGCGCTGGCGTTCGCGCGCCGCAACGGCCTGGCCGTCGTCGCACGGTCCGGTGGCCACGGCTACACCGGCAACTCGACGACCACCGGCCTGGTGATCGACGTCGGCGCGATGGACTCGATCGTCGTGGGCAGCGGCAGTGCCACGATCGGCGCCGGCGCCAAGCTGGTGGACATCTACGACCAGTTGTCCAACCAGGGCGTGTGCATCCCGTCGGGCACGTGCCCGACCATCGGCATCGCCGGCATCACCCAGGGCGGTGGCATCGGCATGGTCGACCGCGCCTACGGCCTGACCTGCGACAACCTGGTCTCGGCGCAGGTGGTGCTGGCCGACGGCTCGGTGCTGACCTGCGACGCCGGCAATCACGCGGACCTGTTCTGGGCGCTGCGCGGCGGCGGCGGCGGCAACTTCGGCATCGTCACCGAGATGACGTTCGCCACCTTCGCGACACAGGACGTCACGAGCTTTTCCGCCTCCTTTGCCTGGGCCGACGCCGCTGCCGTCGTCGCGGCGTGGCAGGCCTGGCCGCAGACGGCGCCCGACGCGCTCTGGTCGAGCCTGGTCCTGGCGGCGGCGGGAGCGATCCAGGTCTCGGGCCTGTTCCTGGGCAGCCAGACCGACCTCGCGCCCCTGTGGACGCAATTTCTCGCGGCCACCGGCGCGACCCCCACCGTGCAGCGTGTCCAGGCCAAGACCTTCCACGACGCCATGCTGACGAGCTGCTACGGCAAGACGGTCTCGCAGTGCCACCTGGCCAGCGAGACCAGCGACGGCCTGCTGGCGCGCGCCACCTTCGCGGCGACCTCCGACTTCTTCAACTCGGCGCTGCCCGCCGCAGGCGTCCAGGCGCTGCTGGCCGCGGTCAGCGCGCAAGCCGGCTCGGGGCTGCTGGCCATCATGGACCTGATGGGCGGCGCCATCGCGCGCGTCGCGCCGGACGCGACCGCCTTCGTGCATCGCAACGCGTTGTTCAGCGCGCAGTACTACGTGCAGGCCCCGGTGGGCGCGTCGGACGCGGTGGTGACGCAGGCCCGCAGCGCCGTCAGCGCCGTGCGCACGGCCATGAGCGCATGGAGCAGCGGCGAGGCCTACCAGAACTATCTCGACCCAGACCTGGCCGGTTGGCAGGCGGCCTACTACGGCGCCAACTATGCGCGCCTGGTGCAGGTGAAGGCGGCCTACGATCCCATGCAGGTGTTCCGGCCCGCGCAGGGAATACCGCCGCAGTAGGGGCCGCGGGCCGCGGCGCCAGCGCCTGCGCGGGCTGGCCGCTCGACCACCCGGAAACGGCCCCCGTGGCCGGAGCCCGCCTACCATATTTCGCGGCGCCTGCCGCCGTCCCGGCAAGAGTAGACTCCGCCCTTTTTCCACCGCGACAGTGTCTGGCAGCTTGGCGCGCGACGTGCGCCGCACCCCTCTCACCGGCTCCGCGTTCATCCGGACGCTGGCCTCCCTGAACCCCGTCGCGGCGCCCCCGGGGCCCGACGCGTTCGCGCAGCGGCTCGCCCGCTGGGTCGACTGGACGCACGCGTTCTCGCTGTCGGCGGCGCTGGGCGATGCGCCCGGGCGCTCGGACGTTCCAGGCTTGGGCGGGCAGGGCGCGCTCAGCGCCGATGAACGCGAGTTCGCGCGCGTGCGCGCCGCGCTCGCCGCGACGATCGCCGACGCGGCGAGCGGCGCGAGCCGGCCGCGCCGCGGGCATCGACCGCTGGCCGCGGCGGTGGCGGTGGACGAGCCGATCGACTTCGCCCCCCATCGCCAGAGCTACGCCGCGTGCCAGCTGGCCATGGAGACGCAGATCGTGCCGCTGCGCCGCCGCCTGCGCTCCTCGCTGGCCGACCGCTCGCCCGCGCTGGCCAAGCTGGCCGAGCTGGACATCGTGCTGGAGCAGGTGGTCGGCGCGCAGGAACGCACGCTGCTGGCCACGGTCGCCGCGCGGCTCGAGCCGCGCTTTGACGAGTTGCGCGGCGCGCCGTCCGACGCCCCCGTCCAGCCCGGGCCCTGGCTGGAGCGGTTCCGCCAGGAGATGCGGGGCCTGCTGCTCGCCGAACTCGATCTCCGCCTGCTGCCCGTCGAAGGCCTGCTCGAGGCCTGCCGCCAGTCGCTACAGAAACGCTCATGAATCAATTGCTTCGCCACGCCACGTTCGCCGTGGGCCTGGCCGTCATCGCCTGGGTCGGCGCGGGCTACCTGCCGACCAATCCGCTCGCGCTCGCCGTCACCGTCCTGATCGGTGCCTTCTGGGCTATGGGCGTGCTGGAGTTGCGGCGCTTCGGCCGCGCCACCGTCGAACTCGGCCTGGCCATCGACCAGCTCGCGCAGCCTCCGGCCGGACTGGCCTCATGGCTCGAGCGCGTGCCCGCGGGCCTGCGCAACGCGGTGCGCCGCCGCGTCGAGGGCGAGCCCGTCGGACTGCCCGGCCCCGCGCTGGCGCCCACGCTGGCCGGCCTGCTGGTGCTGCTGGGCATGCTGGGCACCTTCCTGGGCATGATCCTGACCTTGCGCGGCACCGGCGCCGCCCTCGAGACCGCGACCGACCTGGTGGCCGTGCGCAACTCGCTGATCGCGCCGGTCAAGGGCCTGGGCCTGGCGTTCGGCACCTCGGTGGCGGGCGTCGCCGGTTCGGCCACGCTGGGCCTGCTGTCCGCGCTGGCCCGGCGCGAGCGCGTGGCCGTCGCGCAGCGCCTGGACGCGCTGATGGCCACGACGCTGCGCCGCTTCTCGCAGGCGCACCAGCGCGAGGAGTCGCTGGGCCTGCTGCAGCGCCAGGCCGAGGCGATGCCGGCGCTCGTCGAGCGCCTGAACGCGATGATGGAGACGCTGGAGCGCCAGCACGAGACGTCCAACGCGCGCCTGCTCGCCAGCCAGGAGCGTTTCCAGAGCGAGGCCGGGGCCGCCTATGCGGGACTGGCCCGGTCGGTCGACCGCACGCTCCAGGCGAGCCTGACGGAGGGCGCGCGCATCGCCGGCGAGACGATCCGCCCGGTGGCCGAGGCGACGCTGGCGGGCATCGCGCGCGAGACCGCGGCCTTGCACGCGTCGCTCGCCAATGCGATGCAGGGCCAGCTGGATCAACTGTCCTCGCGCTTCGATGCCAGCGCCACGGCGGTCGCCGACAAGTGGCAGGCGCTGCTCGCCCGTCACGCGCAGGCGGGCGACGAACTGGCCGCGACGCTGGCCGCGTCGCACGAACGATTCGCGCAGACCTTCGACGCGCGTTCGAATGCGTTGCTGGACGGCGTCGCGCACCGCCAGGCCGGTTGGCAGGACAACCTGTCCGCCGCGTTGGCAAGCATGGCGCGCGAGACCGCGGCCATCCAGAAGACGATGGCCGAGGCGGCGGCCTCGCAGGTCGAAGGCGTCGCCGCGCGGCTGGAGGCGGCCGTGCAGCGCGTGACGCAGGCCTGGGGCGAGGCGGTCGCCCGGCACGAGGGTGCCCACGCCCGGATGTCCGACGCGACCGGCCAGTCGCTGGCCACGGCCGCCGCGGCCTTCGAGCAGCACTCGGCCTCGTTGCTGCGCGGCGTCGAGCAGGCGCATGCCGCGCTGCAATCGAGCGCGATCGCGCGCGATGAGCAGCGCGTCGAGGCGATGGCGCAGTCGCTGGAGGCCATGGCATCGTCGCTGCAGCAGCACTGGGCGCAGGCCGGCGCGCAGTCGCTCGAACAGCAGCATCGCGTCGTCGAGACGATGGAGCGCACGGCGCGCGACATCACCGTGCAGGCCGAGACGCAGGCGCGCGCGACGATCGCCGAGATCGCGCGCCTGGTGCAGGCCGCCTCCGAGGCGCCGCGCGCGGCGGCCGAGGTCATCTCCGAGCTGCGCCAAAAGCTGGCCGACAGCATGGCGCGCGACAACACGATGCTCGACGAGCGCGCCCGCATCCTCGAGACGCTGGGCACCCTGCTCGAAGGCGTCAACCGCGCGGCCGGCGAGCAGCGCGGCGCGATCGACGCCCTGGTGACGTCGTCGGCCGAGGTGCTCGAACGCGTCGGCGAGCGCTTCCACGAACGCGTGCAGGCCGACGCGGGTCAGCTGGTCGACGTCGCCGCGCAGGTCAGCGGCAGCGCCGCCGAAGTGGCCAGCCTGGGCGAGGCGTTCGGCTTTGCCGTGCAGCTGTTCTCGGAGTCCAACGACAAGCTCGCCGCACACCTGGATCGCATCGACGGCGCGCTGAACGCGCAGATGGCGCGCAGCGACGAGCAGCTTGCGTATTACGTGGCGCAGGCGCGCGAGGTGATCGACCTGAGCATCCTGTCGCAAAAGCAGATCATCGAGGAACTGCAACGCCTGGCGGGCCGCCAGGCCGCGGAGGCGCTGGCGTGATCGCCGAGGACGTCGATCCGGACGGCACCGCCGAAACCTCGGCACCGGTGTGGGCGGTGTTCGGCGACCTGATGGCCGGGCTGCTGGGCGCCTTCGTGCTGATCCTGCTGTTCGCGCTGGCCTCCCAGCTGGAGCTGGTGACGCGCTTGCAGGACGAGATCAGGCAGCACCAGCTCGAACAGGAGCGCCGCGCCGAGCTCGAACGCGCGCTGGCCGTGCCGCTGGCGGCAGGGCGCGTCACGCTGGATCACGGCCGCATCGACATCAACGGCGCCGTGCTGTTCGCTTTCAACTCCGCCGAGCTGCAGCCCGATGGCCGCGCACTGCTCAAGACGCTGGCCGCGCCGATCACCACCTACCTGAAGGCGCGCGACGAGATCCTGATGGTCAGCGGCTTCACCGACGACCGCCAGGTGCGCGGCGGCAACCACCAGTTCGCCGACAACTGGGAGCTCTCGGCCCAGCGCTCGCTGACGGTCACGCGCGCGCTGATCGAGGACGGCGTGCCGTCGTCCGACATCTTCGCGGCCGCCTTCGGCGCCGAGCAGCCGGTCGCCGACAACGCCGACGCGCAGGGGCGCTCCAAGAACCGCCGCGTGGAGATGGCTCCCACGCCGCGCACGGCCCGCGCGAGCCTGCCCAGGCCCGCCGCGAGCGCGCCGCATGCCTGAGACGCCGTCCTTCGCCGCCGCCGTGCGTGCGCGCTTCGCGCAGGCGCTCGCGCGCCGCGCGGCCGCGCACGAAGGCGCGGCGCGGCGCCTGCTGGAGGCCCGGCTCGCAGAGCTGAAGGCAGTGAGCGTCGCGCCGCCGGACACGCCGTCTTCGGACGCCGCGCCGTCGCGACGAGGCACGCTGGCCGAACTCGCCGCGCACGCCGCGCGGCAGAAGCCGGCGCCGGTGCTGGGCCTGGCGAGCGGGCCGCGCGAGGGCGCGCCGGACAAGGCCGCGGCGCACGACACCCGCACCGTGCAGTTCTTCAAGCGCACCTGGTCGCGCCTGAGCGCCGACCAGCGCCTGGCGCAATCCCGTGCGACGCTGCCGGAAAATGCCGGCCCGCTGAACTCGCACCATCTCGTGCATCGCTCGCTCACGCTGATGCGCGAGCTGTCGCCCGACTACCTGGAGCGCTTCGTCGGCTATGTCGATGCGCTGCAGTGGCTGGAACAGGCTAACGAGGCCGCGGCGCAGGAGCCGCGTCCGGCGGCAGGAGCGAAAAAAAGCATGGCCGCGCGGCGTTGACCTGGCACGCCATCGGTACGTGATGCGCGCAGAATGACGGGCCTTGATGCCCAGGACCCTGCTCGATGACCGACGACACCCGCCCCGCCATCCACGACAACGTGGCCGCCCATCGCTTCGAGATGATCGTCGACCGCCATGCCGCGGTCGCCACCTATGCCATCGACGGCAACACCATCACCTTCATTCACACCGTGGTGCCCGAGGCCTTGCGCGGACGCGGGATCGCGCGCGAGCTGGTCGAATTCGCGCTGGCGTCGGTGCGCGAGCGCGGCCTGAAGGTGGTGCCCAAATGCGAGGTCTTCGAGGCCTACATGCGCAAGCACCCAGAGACGCACGACCTGCTGGCCGATCCGGCGCTGTTCGACGCGCCGGACCAGTCGCGCTGAGCCGGCAACCCCCGTTCTGGCAACCCGCATGCCCTCGAACGCGGGCGCGCTGAATGCCTGCTGCCGGACGCGCCACTGTCGGCGCGAAGGAGTCCGGGCATGTCCCATCCCGCATCGAATCCAGGCCAGGCTGCCCAGACCGAGAAGTCCGGCGGACGGCCGCTCACCGTGCTCGAGCTGACCGTCGTGCTCGAAGAGCTCGATCGCGTCGTCGCCGAACTGGAAGAATCGCTGACCGAGCTCGCGCTGCCGTTCGACGACGCGTCGCGCTGCGTCGCGCGCGACGCCATCGCCGCCGCGCGGCGCCAGGTCTGAGCGGCCGCCGGGCCGTCAGGCCAGCGCCTCGATCGGACGCAGCGCCAGCGCCTGGCGCACGTGGCGCCATGCGGCCAGGGCCGTGACGAGGATCGTCGCGAGCAGCGCCGCGCAGAGCATGGACGCCAGGGCCGGCAGCGCTGCGACGCGATCCTGGAAGCCCTGCAGGTAGAGCCAGCCCAGCCAGGCCCCCAGCGGCAGCGCGATCAGCACAGCCGCCGACAACGGCAGCGCGAATTCGATCCCCACCCGACGCGCGATCGCCGCGTCGCCCGCGCCATGCAGGCGGTGCAGCACCAGCTCGGTGCGGCGCCGCCGCAGCGTGTCGGCGACCATGGCGTAGGCGCCGACCATGGCGACGGCCACTGCCAGCAGCGCCATCGTCGCCACCGTCGCCGTCATCTGCGCTTCCTGGCGATAGACGTCGGCGCGCAGGTCGTCGGCCCACTTGGTCTCGTACGGCACCGACAGGCCATGGGCGCGCCAGGCGCCGTCCAGGGCGTTCCATAAGGCCTTCGGGTCCGGCCCGGTGACCGTCAGGTTCCACTGCGGCTTGTCGGTGAGCAGGAAGGCGTGCGGCAGCACGGCGTCGCGCGCGGATTCGAGCGCGGCATCGCGCACCACGGCGACCACGCGGCGCACCTCGGTGCCCGGCTGCAGGTAGGCACCCCCGCCGCGCAACAGCGCGCCGACGGCCGCCTGCGGCGTGGCGAATCCGAGCAGGCGCGCCGTCGTCGCATCGATCACCAGGTGCGCCTCGCCCGGAGAGAACTGCGGGGTGCCGGCGAGCACCGTCATGCCGTAGGTGTCGAAGAATCCGGGCGAGACGAGGGTCAGGCGCGTGTCCGCGGCGTGGCCGTCCGGGCTGGTCTGCAGCTCGCGCTGGCCCTGCGTGCCGGCGGCCAGCTGCTCGGCGCTGAAGGCCCAGTGGGCGACGGCCGGATCGTGCGACAGTGCGTCGGTGAAGGGCGCCAGGCTGGGGATCCGGTCGGGATCGGTCTCCATCGTGAGCACGAGCCGGCCCTGTGTCTGGACGCCGCGGTCCGCGTGCAGGAGATGGTATTGCTGGAGCGCGAGCACGCCCGAGACGGACAGCAGCAGCAGCATGCCGGACAGTTGCAGTGCCAGCAGGATCTGGCGCGCGCGCCGTCCCCACGGCCCTTCGCTGGCGGTGCGGCCCTGCAGCGCCGCGGCGGGCGCGCGTCTCAACGCGGCGCGGGCGGGCAGGGCGATCGTGAGCAGCAGCAGGGCGACCACCGCCGCGCCGAGACCGGCGAGCGCGCGCGGCGGCATCGGGTCGGCGATCGGCAGGTCGGGCGGCAGGTCCAGCCAGTTCGCCACGGTCGGGGCCAGCCACCACGCGAGCAGCAGCGCCGCGCCGGCGGCGGCGGCCAGCGGCAGCAGGGCCTCCAGCGCCCAGAGCTGCCACAGATGCGCGCTGTCGGCGCCCAGGCTGCGCCGCAGCGCGGTCTCGCGCTGACGTTGGAGCATCTGCGCGGCCTGCAGGCTCATCGCGTTGAAGGTGGCCAGCAGCAGCAGCAGGGCGCAGGCGCCGCCCACCGCGGCGATGGCCTGCCAGCGCAGCGCCGCCACCGGACCGTCGAAAGGCACGTCGGCCAGCGTGACGCCGCGGAAGTACGCGGCTTCGCGATGGGTGCGCCAGGCGGGCGGGAGCTCGGCGTAGCGGGGACTCGTCACGAACGCGTCATGCATCCAGCCCGCCACCTGGTCCACCGTCGTGCCGGGTCGCAGCCGCGCGAACACGCGCCCGGTCATCATGAAGATCGCGTCGAGGTCGCCGGCCGGCGCCGAGCTCGCGCGCGTGTCGAAGCCGGCCATCACCAGCGCGCGGCCCACCAGCGGGTTGGCGCCGAACAACGGGCTGCGCGGGTCGGTGTCGGGCAGCACGGCCGTCACCGTGTAGATGTGGTTGCGCGATTCCACGTGGCGGCCGAGGGCCTGCGACGGCGGCAGGTCGCCCCAGAGCTTGTGCAGCAGGTCGGCGGAGATGGCGATGGTGTCGTGGCCCTGCAGCGTGGTGCGCAGGTCGCCCGCGAGGCTGTGCAGGTTCAGCACCTCGGCGAGGTCGGGATCGGCTGCCAGCACCAGCGCCGGAATCCAGCGCGCGCCCTCGCGCAGTTCCACGCCGCCCCAGGCGGCGCGGCTGATCAGGTCCAGCGGCGCCTGCCGCGCCTTGAGCAGCGGCCCGAACGCCACGGGCACCGCGCCGAACCACGGGCTCGGTTCTCCGGGCGGGTTGCCCTTGAAGTCCAGCATGATCGTGCGCTCGGGGTCGCGCACGTCCGGATCGGGAGCAGCAAGCGCCAGTGCGAACAGGGCGACCAGCAGGCAGGCCCCCAGTGCGATCGCGAGGCCGCCGGCGGCGACCGCCGTTGCCCATCCGCGGCTGCGGACGTTGCGCAGGGCATCGAGCAGCAAGGCCTTCACGCCAAGTGCTCCGCGTGCGCGTCGACCAGCACCCGGCCATCGAGCAGCCGCACCGTGCGCGAGGCGAGCGCCGCGTGCTCCGCGCTGTGCGTCACCATCACCAGCGTCGTGCCCTCGTCGTTGAGCTCGCGCAGCAGTCGCATCACCTCCTGGCCGTGCGCGCTGTCCAGGTTGCCCGTGGGCTCGTCGGCGAGCAGCAGCGCAGGCCGGGCCGCGATCGCGCGCGCGATCGCCACGCGCTGTTGCTGGCCGCCGCTGAGCTGGCTGGGATGATGCTGCGCGCGGTGCGCCAGGCCCAGCCGTTCGAGCACTTCGGACACGCGCGCGCGCTGCACCTTCTCGGGCTGGCCGCCGTAGCGCAGCGCCAGCAGGACGTTGTCGTGCACCGTCATCTCGTCGACCAGGTTGAAGCTCTGGAACACGAAGCCGATGCGCCCGCGCCGCAGCGCGGCCAGTTCGCGCTCGCTCCTTGCCGCCACGTCCTCGCCCTGCAGCAGATAGCGGCCCGAGGTCGGCCGATCGAGCAGCCCGAGCAAGCCCAGCAGCGTCGACTTGCCGCAACCCGACGGCCCGCTGATCGCCACGTATTCGCCAGCCTCGATGCGCAGGTCGATCGCGTCGAGCGCGGTGGTCTGGACGTCGCCGGCGCGATGGCGCTTGGTCAATTGCTGCAGTTCGATCATGGCAGGGCGAGTCTTTCGCGGTCGGCAGGCGGTTGGGAAATCAGGACTTCGTCGCCGGGCTGCAATCCGGCCAGGATCTCGACCTGGCCGGACGCGCGGCGGCCCAGGCTCACGCTGCGGCGCCGCAGCTCGCGGCCCTCGCGCACGTAGAGGCCGGGCTGCACGCCGGGGCCTTCGGGCAGCAGCAGCGCCGGCGCCGGCGGGCTCAGCTGCAGCCGGACATCGACGGCCTGGCCCGGGCGCAGCGCGGCAGGCGATTTTCCCTCGGGCCAGCGCAGCAGCACCCGCACCTTGCCGCCCTGCACCTGCGGCAGGGCCTGGGCGAGCACGAGCTCGCCGGCCTCGCTGGCCGCGGCCTGGCCCGCCTGCAGGCGGGGCAGCCAGTACTCGTCGACGTCGGCCACCAGCTGCACGCCGCCGGCGGGGTCGTCGATGCGTCCGAGGCGATCGCCGGGCCGCACGCTGGCGCCGACCTGCAGCGCGAAGCCGCTCAGTTGTCCGGCCATCGCCGCGCGCTGCAGCAGGCGTTCGCGCGAGCGCTGCAACAGCTCGAGGCCGCGTTGCAGGCCCTGCACGGCGCGCGCCATCTCGGCGATGGACTGGTCGCGGATCGCGGCCTCCGCCTGCTGGTCGGCCTGCGCCTGCGTCAACAGGCGGTCGGCCAGCGCGCGCGCACGGCCGGCCTGCTCCAGGGCGGCGGGCGACACGAAGCCCGCGCCGGCCAGCCGCGACTGGCGCTGCCACTCGGCCTCGGCCTGCTGCTGCGCCGCCTGCAGCTGCGCCAGCTCGCGCCGGTTCTGAGCCAGGCTGGCGGCCTGCGCGGTGCGTTGCACGGACACGTTGGCCATCTGCTGCGCGACCTCCGCGCCGCGCTGCATCAGCAGCTGCTCCTGCTCCGCGCTGTGCAGGCGGTACAGCGGCGCGCCGGCGGCCACGCGGTCGCCGTCGTGGGCGAGCACCTCCTCGACCCGTCCTGCCTCGGCCGCGTCGAGCTGCACCGAGCGCAGCGGCTCGACGCGCGCGCGCAGCGCCACCTCGTCGCGGAAGGTGCCGGCGCGCACCACCGCCAGCTGCGGCGAGGCAACCGCCTGCAGGCGCGGTGCGCGTTGCCAGGCGAGCAGGGCAGAGCCGGCCAGCATGGCGGCCACGACGGCCGGGGCGAGCCAGCGCCGGCGGCGCGCGGGCAGCCTGCGGTCCATGGCGGCGCCGCTGGGTGCGGCTGAGAGTGCGGTCATCACGCTGCGCACTGTGGCGGCGCCGACGGTGGAGGCAAAGAGGGCTGTCCGCATCCGGACACACCCCTGCCGCGCGCGCCCGCGAGGCTGCGACACTGGCGTCCGTGCCCGAAGCCTCCATCCTCGTTCTCGACGACGACCCCGACGTCGGCCTGGCCGCGCAGCTGCTGCTGCAGCGCCGCGTCGCGCCGGTCACCTGCCTGCGGCGGCCCGCCGAACTTGCGGCGGCGCTCGTCGCGCTGCGGCCCGCGCTGCTGCTGCTGGATCTGAACTTCGGCCCCGGCCGCACCGACGGCGCACAGGGCCTGCGCCTGCTGGCCGACGTGCAGGCGAGCGCGCAGCCGCCGGTGGTCGTCGTGATGACCGCGTACGCCGACATCGAGTTGGCCGTCCAGGCGCTCAAGCGCGGCGCGTTCGACTTCATCACCAAGCCCTGGGACAACGTGCGCCTGATCGCGACCTGCCGCGAGGCGCTGCAGAAGGCGCAGCCGGCGGCGGATGCCGCGCCGGCGTCCTTGCCGGCCGCGGAGCCGGTGCGCTCGCTGGCCGCGCAGGAACGCGCCGCGGTGCTTGCCGCCATGGCGCACGCGGAGGGCAACCTGAGCGCAGCGGCGCGAGCATTGGGGCTGTCGCGCGCGGCGCTGTACCGGCGCCTCGACAAGCATGGCCTTTAGGAACGAGTCGCTGCGCCTGCTGGCAGGCGCGCTCCTGCTGGCCGCGGCCGGCGCGCTGGCGCACGCGGCGGGCGCGTCCGCGCGCGCGTGGACGGGCGCGGCCGTGC
>Ga0209759_1001030_pt1 | contig 18717 bp, 16 predicted proteins | sample AraplaCL_Col_mMS_FD_184261 | JGI IMG/M metagenome (GOLD analysis project Ga0209759, IMG submission 184261) | Arabidopsis root microbial communities from the University of North Carolina, USA - plate scrape CL_Col_mMS (SPAdes) (version 2) | ecosystem: Host-associated > Plants > Roots >...
CGCACGAGGCGCCTGCACTTACCGCTCACGAAGAACATCCCGGCTGGCGCGCGTTTTTTAATACGCGCATGCTGATCTGCGTCTTTCTCGGCTTTACGTCGGGATTGCCGCTGTTCACGCTCGTCTACCTGGTGCAGGCGTGGTTACGCTCCGAAGGCGTCAATCTGAAGGAAATCGGCCTCTTTGCGCTGATCCAGTTCCCCTACACCTGGAAATTCATCTGGGCCCCGCTGATGGACCGCTACGTCCCGCGCTTTCCGGGCTGGCGCCCGGGCAGACGGCGCGGCTGGATGCTCGTCACGCAGATTCTGGTCGCGGGGGCCATCGCAACGTTGGGCTTCGTGTCGCCGCGCGACTCGATCTGGACCGTCGCGGCATTGACGGCGCTCGTCGCATTCTTCGGCGCAAGCCAGGACATTTCGATCGACGCATACCGGCGTGAATTGCTAAGCGACACGCAACAAGGCCTTGGCAACGCGGTGCACGTGAATGCCTACAAGATTGCAGCGCTAGTACCCGGGTCGCTCGCGCTCATTCTGTCGGATCATTTGCCGTGGACTACCGTTTTCATGGTCACCGCAGCGTTCATGGTGCCCGGTATGGTGATGACGCTCGTTGTGCGCGAACCCGAAGTGCACGGCACGCCGCCCAAGAATCTGCGCGAAGCGATCGTGCAGCCGTTCCGCGAATTCCTCGAACGTGACGGCTGGCGCGGCGCACTGTTCGTGCTGGGCTTCATCTTTCTCTATAAGCTCGGCGACACGATGGCAACCACGTTGTCCACGTCGTTCTTCCTCGATATCGGCTTCTCGCGCACGCAGATCGGCGTGATCGCGAAAACCACGGCGTTCGGCGCGAGTCTCGCGGGCGGAATCGTCGGCGGTATCTGGCTGATGAAAATCGGCATCGGGCGAGGTTTGTGGATCTTCGGCATCCTGCAGATGGTGTCGACACTCGGCTTCGCGTGGCTCGCCCATCTCGGACCCGCCTCGCCCGGTTTGTCGGCGGTCTATGACATCGCCGTGTGGATAAGCGAAGGTACGACGCGGCTGCTCGCCTTCGTCGGCGTCGACTGGTCTGTGCAACTCGAACCGCGCTCGGTCGCGCTCGCGCTGGTCTACGGTTTCGAAACCTTCTCTACTGGTCTGACGATGGCGGCTTTCACCGCGTACATCGCCAGCACCACGGACCCGCGCTACACGGCTACCCAGTTCGCGCTCTTCACGAGTCTCGCTTCGGTGCCGCGCACGCTGGCTTCGGCGGCGAGCGGCTACGTGGTGGCCAAGATTGGGTGGTTCGACTACTTCATTGTCTGCACGGCGCTGGCCGTGCCGGGCATGCTGCTTCTGTTGCGCATTGCGCCGTGGAGAGACAGGTCGTGAAGGTGCGTCTCCCGAAGCGGTTGTTGTCGCCGGTCCCGCGCGCTGCGTGGTGCAAGGCCCGCCGCGGCGCGTTGCATGCAGCGTTTAGCCTTGTCTGTCTGAGCCTGTTGAGTGCCGCCGCACCGTCCAGCGCCTATGCTGCCGCGGCCGCGCTCCCCGCAGCTGCGGCCCCGGCTACCGGTAACAGTGCCGCCGCCGGCACGTCCGCTAATGCAACAACGGCTGCGCCGCCGGCGCCGGTCACGAAATCCGCAGCGCCATCCGCCGGGGCGGAAAGCGCCACCTCCGCGACACCGGCCGCGAGCAGTGCGGCCAACGCGACACCCTCCGGGAGCGGGCAGGCCGCAGGCACGTCGCCCGGTGCATCGGCGCAACCACCCGCTATCGCGCGAACCCCGACGGCAACGTCTTCGCCCACTGGCGCGACAAAGCCCGCAGCGGGCGCGGGCGCGTCGGCGCCGTACAGCCCGAACAACCAGTTGCGCTTCGGCGGCTATCTCGTGTTTCGTAATCTGGTGCCGTCGCCGGTGCTCGAGGCGCAAGCCGCAGACGAGTTCAGCCAGATCGCGTACGGTGCGGAGCATGCAAACCGCCTCTACGGCGACACCGACGCGCACGTGACACGTGTGCGCTCGATCGTCGACAAGATGGTGCCGTACTCGCTCAAATGGAACGAGCGGGCGAAGGGCTGGAAGTGGGATGTCGCCGTGGTGCGCTCGACCGACGTTCGTATGTACTGCCTGCCAGGCGGCAAGATTGTCGTGTACGGTGGGCTGCTCGACCGCGCGCATCTGAACGACAACGAACTCGGCATGCTGATTGGTCACGAGATCGCGCATGCGCTGCGTGAGCATGCGCGGGAACGCCTCGGTCAATTGCAGGCGAGCCAGCTCAATTCGTCGGGCACGATTCCACAGCTATTCGGTCTGGCGGATCTCGGCATGGCGCCGCTCGGCATCGGCTCGCGCCTGCTCGAAATGAAGTACGAGAACACTGACGAGACCGAAGCCGACGTGATCGGCAGCGACATCGCCTCTCGCGCGGGCTTCGATCCGCGTGCGGCAGTCACGCTTTGGGACAAACTCGCTCAGGCCACGCGCAGCAATCGCGAGCAGGGCTTCATCTACGTGCATCCGTACACGCCGGCGCGCCGCGAGGACATCATCAAGCGCTTGCCCGATATGCTGCCGCTCTACGCAAAAGCCATTGGCAAGACCGTGGATGCGCTCCCGGACTACGCCGGCATGGGCCGCCCTCGCCGCAAGCTCGCGCGCGATTAAGACGACGGCTCGATCAATTCCGCACGCGCGTCCTGTCAGACGTTGCTCACGATCGAGCTACGCATGTTCCAGCCGCCTGACGGCGAACGCGAATTTCACTTCTTGACGTCGTGGTCGTAGTCGACCGTCAGCGGCGCGTGGTCGCTGAACTTGATGTCGCGAAACACGTCTGTGCGTTTCGCCTTGCTCGCGATGCCTGGCGTCGCGATCTGGTAGTCGATCCGCCACCCCACGTTCTTCGCATACGCCTGGCCGCGATTGCTCCACCACGTGTATTGCTCCGGCCGCTGATCGAGCGTGCGGAATACATCCACGTAACCGACTTCGTCGAAAAGCTTGGTGAGCCACGCGCGCTCTTCCGGCAGGCAACCTGAATTCTTCTGGTTGCTCTTCCAGTTCTTGATGTCGATTTCCTTGTGGACGATGTTCACGTCGCCGCACACGATCACTTCGCGCTCGCGGGCAAGTTCCGCGAGATGCGGCATGAACTCATCCATGAAACGGTATTTGGCCTGCTGGCGCTCGTCACCGCTCGACCCTGACGGCACATACACCGACACGATCGACAGCTTGCCGAAACGCAGTTCGACGTAGCGCCCTTCCGGATCGAACTCCTCGCTGCCGAAGCCAATCACGACTTCGTCCGGCTCATGACGCGTATAGACACCCGCGCCGCTATAGCCCTTCTTCACGGCGTGCTGGAAATAGCCGGTGAAATCGTGCGGCGCGAGGAATTCCGGCGTCATGTCGTCTTGCGAACATTTGATTTCCTGCACGCAGAGCACGTCGGCATTCTGCTCGCCAAACCAGTCGAAAAAACCCTTCTTCGCCGCTGAGCGGATGCCGTTCAGGTTGGCGGTAATCACACGCAACATGTCGTTCCTTTATCTTCAATTCGTTTGTGGAATTCGTTCGGGGCGAACGGCGAAAGTCACTCGACCTTGACGCCCTTCAGCGATTCTTTCGCGGGCGGATATTCGAGCTTCAGCGCCTCAAACGTACGCAACAGCAGTTCGGCGACCATCAGATTGCGATGCGTTTTCGAGTCGGCGGGAATCACGTACCACGGCGCGTATTCGGTGGAAGTCGCGGCGAGGGCGTCGCGATACGCGGCCTGATACTTGTCCCACTGTTTGCGCGCGTCGAGATCGGACACGTCGAATTTCCAGTGCTTGGTCGGGTCGTCGATCCGCGCTTGCAGGCGCGCGCGCTGTTCGTCTTTCGAAATATGCAGCATGCACTTGACGATTGTCGTGCAACTGTCGGCGAGCAACTCCTCGAACTGGCGAATGTGTCGGCTACGCACCTGGAACGCGTCCTTGTCGAGCTCGCCGAGGACAGTCGGCACCAGCAGGTCTTCGTAGTGGCTGCGATTGAAGATAGTTAGCTCGCCGGCAGCAGGCGCCTGCCAATGGACGCGCCAAAGGAAATCATGCGCGAATTCCACGGGTGTCGGCGCCTTGAACGGCACAATCCGCAAACCGAGCGGATCGACTTCGTGAAACACCGCGCGAATCGTACCGTCCTTGCCGCTCGTGTCCATGCCTTGAAGGACCAGCAACACGCGTCGCTTCTGCTGCGCGTGCAGGCATTCCTGCAAGCTGTCGAGCTTCGCGCCAATTTCTGACAGACGCGCGCGGTCGGTGTCTTTCGATCCCGTCGAAAAAGGCTTTGCAGCGGGATCGAAATCGTCGAGCGAAAACTTGTCGTTCTTCTTGGTCTCGAAATAAGGCACGCGGAAATCGTCGAGTTCGGGTTGCTTGGCCATCAACACACTCCGTGATCTGCGTTCAGCGGCTCGCAAAAAGCGCGGCCGCGAAATGAAACGGGCCGTTGCCTCCAACTTTCGTTTCCGGCAACAGCCCGCTGTCGCCAAAGCGCGAGCGCTTCAGCCGTATTTTCTCTTCAACTGCACTTCGCTTCAGCTTCAGCCACGCTCCGGCTCACGACAGCTTTTTCTTCAGCAGTTCGTTGACCTGCGCCGGATTGGCCTTGCCCTTCGTCGCTTTCATTGCCTGACCGATCAGCGCGTTAAACGCCTTCTCCTTGCCCGCGCGGAACTCTTCAACCGACTTCTGGTTCGCAGCGAGCACTTCGTCGATGATCGCTTCAAGCGCGCCTGTGTCGGAGATCTGCTTCAAACCCTTCGCTTCGATGATGCGGTCGGCGGCGGCTTCGTCTGTGGCCTTCTCTTCCCAGATCGCGAGGAAGATTTCCTTTGCGATCTTGTTGGAGATCGTGCCGTCTGCAATGCGCTGCAGCAGCAATGCCAGTTGCGCGGACGACACAGGGCAGTCCGCCATGTCGAGGCCTTCGCGATTCAGTTGCGACGACACTTCGCCCATCAGCCAGTTCGCCGCGACCTTGGCGTTGCCCGCACCGAGCTTGACGACTACCGCTTCGTAATACGCGGCCATTGCCTTGCTCGACGTGAGCACGTTCGCGTCGTACGGCGTGAGACCGTATTGCGACACGAAGCGCTGCTGGATCGCTTCGGGCAACTCCGGCATTTCGCTCTTCACGCGCGCGACCCACGCTGCGTCGACCACGAGCGGCATGAGATCGGGATCGGGGAAATAGCGGTAATCGTGCGCGTCTTCCTTGCTGCGCATGGAACGCGTTTCACGCTTATCCGGATCGTATAGACGCGTTTCCTGCACCACCGTCCCGCCGTCTTCGATCAGTTCGATCTGACGGCGCACCTCGTACTGGATCGCTTCTTCCAGAAAGCGGAACGAGTTGAGGTTCTTGATCTCGGCTCGCGTGCCGAACTCCGCCTGACCCACCGGACGCACCGACACGTTCGCGTCGCAACGGAACGACCCTTCCTGCATGTTCCCGTCGCAGATGCCGAGCCAGGTCACGAGCGTATGCAGCGTTTTTGCGTATGCGACGGCTTCTGCCGCGCTGCGCATTTCAGGCTCGGTGACGATTTCGAGCAGCGGCGTGCCCGCGCGATTCAGGTCGATGCCCGTCATGCCCGCGAAGTCTTCGTGCAGCGACTTGCCTGCGTCTTCTTCCAGATGCGCCCGGGTGAGATTGACGACCTTCGAATACGCTTCCTTACCCGCTTTCTCGTTGGCCGGCACCTGAATCGTCACCTGGCCGCCCTGCACGACGGGAATTTCGTACTGACTGATCTGATAGCCCTTCGGCAGATCGGGATAAAAATAATTCTTGCGCGCGAAGATGCTGCGCGGCGCGACCGTTGCACCGATTGCGAGGCCGAACTGGATTGCGCGTTCTACAGCGCCGCGGTTCATCACCGGCAACGTGCCCGGCAACGCGAGATCGACAGGGCTCGCCTGCGTGTTGGGCGCGGCGCCGAATTGCGTCGGGGAGCCCGAGAAAATCTTCGATTGCGTGGACAGCTGCGCGTGGGTCTCCAGACCGATCACGACTTCCCATTGCTTGGTCATGGTGCTCACACTCCTGCCGGTGCTTTACGGTGCCAGTCGGTCGCGCGCTGGAACGCGTCGGCCACCTGCAGCATCCGGGCTTCATTGAAATAGTTGCCGATGATCTGCAATCCCACGGGGCGCTGCGCGTTCGCGCCCGCGCCGAAGCCGCACGGCACGCTCATGCCGGGCAAACCGGCGAGGCTCACCGACAACGTGTAGACGTCGGCGAGATACATCTGCACCGGGTCGTCGCCCTTTGCGCCCAGATCCCACGCCACCGAGGGCGCGACCGGTCCCATGATCACATCGCACTGCTTGAATGCTTCCTGGAAGTCCTGCGCGATGATGCGGCGGATTTTCTGCGCCTGCAGGTAGTACGCGTCGTAATACCCGTGCGACAACACGTAAGCGCCAACCATGATGCGACGCTTCACTTCCGGACCGAAACCTTCGGCCCGCGACTTCTTGTACATGTCGAGCAGATCGCGGTATTCCGCGGCGCGATGGCCAAAGCGCACGCCGTCGAACCGCGACAGGTTCGACGACGCCTCCGCCGGCGCGATCACGTAGTAGACCGGGATCGACAGCTCGGTTTTCGGCAACGACACTTCGACGAGTGTTGCGCCGAGAGCTTCGTATTCCTTCAACGCGGCGTCGATAGAAGCACGCACGTCGTCGGCGAGACCCGCGCCGAAATACTCTTTCGGCAGGCCGATGCGCAGACCGGCGAGCGGCTTGCCGGCGCCGTCCTGTTTCCACGGCTGGCCGAGATAGCGCGTGTAGTCTTCGTCGTCGCGCACGAGGCTCGTCGAATCGCGCTCGTCGAAGCCGGCCATGGCGTTGAGCAGCGTGGCGCAATCGGCGGCGCTCTGCGCCATCGGGCCGCCCTGATCCAACGACGACGCAAACGCGATCATGCCGTAGCGCGACACGCGGCCGTACGTAGGTTTGATGCCGGTGATGCCCGAGAACGACGCCGGCTGACGGATCGAGCCGCCGGTGTCGGTGCCGGTCGCGGCGGGCGCAAGGCGCGCGGCGACCGCCGCCGCGGAACCGCCCGACGAGCCGCCCGGCACGGCCTGACGATCCCACGGGTTTTGCACGGGACCAAAGTACGAATTTTCGTTGGACGAGCCCATCGCGAATTCGTCCATGTTGGTCTTGCCCACGCAAACCATGCCCGCCTTCTGCAGACGCTCGACCACCGTTGCGTCGAACGGGCTTTCGTAGTTCGACAACATCTTCGAGCCGGCAGTGGAGCGCCAGCCTTTGGTGACGAACACGTCTTTGTGCGCGATGGGCAGGCCGGTCAGCGGACCGCCGTGGTCCGCGTGAAGCAGCGCGTCCGCGGCCTTCGCCTGCGCGAGCGTCAGGTCCGCGTCGACCTGAATGAAAGCGTTCAGGCTATTGGCCGCGTCGATGCGCTTGAGATAAAGCTGCGCCAGTTCGACGGCGGAGCATTCCTTGGCCGCCAGTGCGGCGCGCAGTTCGGTCAGACTTTTTTCATGCATTGCGTTTTGTCCTGGAAAGCGCGGCAGCGCGGATCACGCTGCCGTGTAGGCGTTCGATTGCGCGCCGGCGAGCCCGGCCGGGTGTGGGCTCCCAGCAGCACCCGCGAGGGCCGCCCGGAAAACGGCATGCTGTTTTCCGGCGCGCTGCCCGCGGGCCGCGCGGCGCTCGCCATGCGGGTCTTACTCGATCACCTTCGGCACGAGATACAGACCGTCCTGCACGGCCGGCGCGGGACGCTGAAAGGCTTCGCGATCGATCGTTTCGGTCACCACGTCGTCGCGCAGGCGCAGCGCGACGTCTTCGATCTGTTCGATCGGATGGGCAAGCGGCGCGATGCCTGTGGTATCGACCGCCTGCATCTGCTCGACGAGGCCAAAAAAGTCGTTGAGCTGGGCAAGCGTGTGTTCGGCGTCGGCGTCGGCCAGTTCGAGCCGCGCGAGATGCGCGATGCGCTTAACATCGGTCAGGGTCAAAGCCATGCAGTCACCGGAAAAAGTGGCAGACCGCCGCAGCGCGAAAAGAGCGCTGCGACAGTGGGTTACGACGCGGGAGGATGACCTCGAAAAAGGGGCCAGCGGCGGCAAAAAGTGCCGTCCGTTTCCTTCAAAACATCCAAAATTATAAGGTATCATTACGCGTTCGACCCAAACCCGGACCGACTTACCAAGGCCTTTCTGGACAATTCGTAAAGATAGTTCGGATATTTCTGACTCGGCCTTGCTTCGGCCTCCGGTAGACTCCCTCGCAGCTTCAAGTTCCGGTGGCGCCGCTTCGCCCGGTTGAAGCTGTTATTTTTTTCCGCTGCCGCCCTGCGCATCGTTGCGAGGGCCGGCCCCAAGCGAGACAGGATTTTGAATGTTCGGTTTTTTGCGCAGCTACTTCTCCAACGATCTGGCGATTGATCTAGGCACCGCCAACACGCTCATCTACATGCGTGGCAAAGGCATCGTTCTCGATGAACCGTCGGTGGTTTCGATCCGCCAGGAAGGCGGTCCCAACGGCAAGAAAACCATTCAGGCAGTCGGCAAGGAAGCCAAGCAGATGCTTGGCAAGGTGCCGGGCAATATCGAGGCGATCCGCCCCATGAAAGACGGCGTGATCGCCGACTTCACGGTGACCGAGCAGATGATCAAGCAGTTCATCAAAACTGCTCACGAGTCGCGCATGTTCTCGCCGTCGCCGCGCATCATCATTTGCGTGCCGTGCGGTTCGACCCAGGTCGAGCGCCGCGCCATCAAGGAAGCGGCTCACGGCGCAGGCGCTTCGCAGGTGTATCTCATTGAAGAACCCATGGCCGCCGCAATCGGCGCCGGCCTGCCGGTGTCGGAAGCGACCGGCTCCATGGTCGTCGACATCGGCGGCGGCACGACCGAAGTCGGCGTGATCTCGCTCGGTGGTATCGTGTACAAGGGCTCCGTGCGCGTCGGCGGCGACAAGTTCGACGAAGCTATCGTCAACTACATCCGCCGCAACTACGGCATGCTGATCGGCGAGCAAACCGCCGAAGCCATCAAGAAGGAAATCGGTTCGGCCTTCCCGGGCTCCGAAGTCAAGGAAATGGAAGTGAAGGGCCGCAATCTGTCGGAAGGCATTCCGCGCAGCTTCACCATCTCCAGCAACGAAATTCTCGAAGCACTGACCGATCCGCTCAACCAGATCGTCTCGTCGGTCAAGATTGCGCTCGAACAAACGCCGCCGGAACTGGGCGCGGACATCGCCGAGCGCGGCATGATGCTGACGGGCGGTGGCGCGCTACTGCGCGATCTGGACCGCCTGCTCGCCGAAGAAACCGGTCTGCCGGTGCTCGTCGCTGAAGACCCGCTGACGTGCGTCGTGCGCGGCTCGGGCATGGCGCTCGAGCGCATGGACAAGCTCGGCAGCATCTTCTCGTACGAGTAAGCGAGCGAGATCGATGTCAGTAGCGCGGATCTGGCAAACGGCCCCTTGCGGGCCGGTTTGCCGTTGGCTGGGCCAACCAGCCTCCGTGCGCTGAACCCGCGTTTCCAGCGCGCCGCCGCCTCACCCAACCGCTTACGCCCCCGGCGCCGACCATGGAATACAGTCCGCCGCCCCTGTTCAAGCAAGGCCCATCCGCTCTCGCCCGACTGCTGTTTTTCGTCGTGCTCGCGCTGGCTTTGCTGATCTCCGACGCACGCTTCAAAACGCTCGAAATCGTTCGGGGTGTGCTCGGCGCGGGTCTTTATCCGTTGCAGCGCGCGGCGCTCGTGCCGCGCGACGTCTTCATGGGCGCCGCCGATCTGGCCGTGACCAGCGCCACGCTGCGCAGCGACAACGAAAAGTTGCATACCAGGAACCTCCAGCTCGCACAGCAGGCGAACACGGCGGCTGAGCTATCCGCTGAAAACGCCCATTTGCGCGCGTTGCTGCAACTTTCGCAACGTGCGACCACGCAATCGCTGCCTGCGGAAATCCAGTACGACACACGCGATCCGTTCACGCAGAAGGTCGTAATCAACCGCGGCGCGCAGCAAGGCATTCAGAACGGTTCGCCGGTCGTCAACGAAGACGGCGTGATCGGCCAGGTTACCCGCGTGTTCCCGCTACAGGCCGAAGTAACGCTGCTCACCGACAAAGACCAGGCTGTGCCAGTGCAGATCGTTCGCACCGGCCTGCGCAGCGTGATCTACGGCACGCCGAAGGGCGACACGCTCGATCTGCGCTTCGTGCCGATCAGCGCCGACGTCCAGACGGGCGACGAACTCGTCACGAGCGGACTCGACGGCGTGTACCCGCCGGGGCTGCCGGTCGCTAAGGTGGTCCGCGTCGATAAGCAGGCGGACACCGCATTTGCGCGCGTCATCTGCCTGCCTATCGCGCCGGTGCGCGGCGCGCGTCAGTTGCTGGTGCTGCATTACGTGGCCGACGTGCCGCCGCGTCCGGCCGAAGAGCCGGAACTGTCCGCCAAAGACGCGAAGGCAAAGAAAGGCGCGAAAGCGGCAGACAGCAAGGCCGCCGCCGATAAATCCGCCAAGCCAGTGGAAAAACCGGCCGCTGACAAGAACGCCCCCAAGCCCGCGGCAAGCGCGCCTGGCCAGGCAGGTAAAGCGGCGCCGGCCGACCAGAAACCCGCTGCGTCAAAGAAACCCGCCGCCGTCGAAAAAGCCAGGCCACAAGCCGCGCCGGGGGTGAAGCCATGAATCGTCCGCAATACATTCTGCAGCCGGTCAATCCGTACTTCATCGCGTTCAGCCTCGCTGCGGCCTTTCTGCTGAACCTGATGCCGTGGGGGCGCCTGATCGGCGTGCCGGACTTCGTCGCGCTCGTGCTGCTGTTCTGGAATGTGCATCAGCCGCGCAAGGTCGGCATGGGGATCGCGTTTTTCCTGGGTCTGCTAATGGACGTGCACAACGCCAGCCTGCTGGGCGAGCACGCGCTCGCGTACACGCTGCTGTCGTATGGCGCGATTACGATCCATCGCCGCGTCCTGTGGATGTCGCTGGGCGTGCAGACTTTCGCCGTCATGCCGCTGCTGGTGATCGCTCAACTGGTGCCGTTCGTCATCCGTCTGCTGACGGGCGCGGCCTTTCCAGGCTGGGGTTATCTGATCGACGGGTTCGTCGAAGCCGCGCTGTGGCCCGTCGCGAGCCTGCTGCTGCTGATGCCGCAACGCCGGCCAGCCGACCCCGACGACACGCGGCCAATTTAACAAGGCGTCGAGCGCGCAAGCAGTCCTCATGGAACTCAACTTTTCTGCCCGTTCGACGCCCTTCGCTGTTCATGCCTTCCGGTTCAGGCCGGATCAGGCGCACACTCATGATGGCCGTAGCCCGGCCTTTTGCAGAATCGCATGACCGAATTCAAGGACACTCAGCAACAGCTCTCGAAGTTCCGCCTGCGGGTCGCGGCGGCGGGCCTGTTCGTGTTCGTCTGCTTTGGGCTGATCGGCTTTCGCTTTCTTTTTCTGCAGGTGTGGCACTACAGCAAATACTCGCTGCAGGCCGACGAAAACCGCATTTCAGTCGCGCCGATCGTGCCGAACCGCGGCATCATCACTGACCGTAACGGCGTGGTGCTGGCCAAGAACTATTCGGCCTACACGCTTGAAATCACGCCGTCCAAGCTGGGCGCGCCGCTCGAAACAGTGATCGACGATCTGGCCTCGGTCGTGTCGATCGACGCACGTGACCGGCGCCGCTTCAAGAAGCTGCAGGAAGACTCGAAGAACTTCGAAAGCCTGCCCATCCGCACCCGTCTGACTGACGACGAAGTTGCGCGCTTCACCGCGCAGCGCTTCCGATTTCCGGGCGTGGAAGTGCGTGCCCGCCTGTTCCGCCAATATCCGCTCGGGCCGACAGCGGCGCACGTGATCGGCTACATTGGCCGCATCTCGCAGCGCGATCAGGATCGTATCGACGACGCCAGCGATCAGAACGACAGCGATCCGGAACACTACGATCCGCGTCTGGACGCAAACAACTACAAGGGCACCGACTACATCGGCAAGATCGGTGTCGAGCAAAGTTACGAGACCGAGTTGCACGGCCAGACGGGTTTCGAGGAAGTCGAAGTCACCGCCGGCGGTCGGCCCGTGCGGACAATGTCGCGCACGCAGGCAACGCCGGGTAACAACCTCGTGCTGTCGCTCGACATCGGTTTGCAGCAGGTTGCCGAGCAGGCCTTCGCGGGCCGCCGCGGCGCACTCGTCGCTATCGAGCCGGCCACCGGCGACGTGCTGGCGTTCGTCTCCGCGCCGAGCTTCGACCCGAATTCGTTCGTCGACGGCATCGATCAGCAGACCTGGGACGAACTCAACAACTCGCCTGACCATCCGCTGCTGAACCGGCCGCTGCACGGCACTTATCCGCCTGGCTCGACGTATAAGCCGTTCATGGCCCTCGCCGCCCTGTCGCTGCACAAGCGCACGCCGGGTTGGGGTTTTCAGGACCCCGGCTCCTACACTTTCGGCGGTCACACGTTCCGCAACGACGTGCGCTCGGGCCAGGGTTGGGTCGACATGAACCGCGCGATCGTCGTGTCGAACGACACTTACTTCTACATGCTGGCTCACGACCTGGGCGTGAACGCCATTGCCGGTTTCATGAAACCGTGGGGTTTCGGCCAGATCACGGGTATCGACATTTCGGGCGAGGCGCGCGGCATCCTGCCTTCGACGGAATGGAAGCGCAAGGCCTACCGCAAGCCGGAGCAGCAACGCTGGTACGAAGGCGAAACGATCAGCCTCGGCATCGGCCAGGGCTACAACTCGTTCACGATCCTGCAACTCGCGCACGCCACGGCCACGCTCGCCAACAACGGCGTCGTGATGAAGCCGCACCTCGTGCGCGACATCGAAAATCCGATCACCAAAGGCACGCGCCCCGTCGTGCGCGATCCGAGCGACAAAATCGCGGTGAAGCAGTCCGACATCGACATCATCAAGCGCGCGATGGAAGGCGTCATAACGAACGGCACGGCCTCCAAGCTGTTCATTGGCGCGCCGTATGTCGCCGCGGGCAAGACCGGCACCGCGCAGGTGTATTCGCTTCAAGGCGCGAACTACAAGGGCCATGCGATTGCGGAGCACTTGCGCGATCACGCGCTTTTCATCGCTTTCGCACCGGCGGAGCAACCGAAGATCGCGCTCGCCCTGATCGTGGAAAACGGCGGCTGGGGCGCCGAGGCGGCCGGCCCGATCGCGCGCAAGGTGCTGGACTACTACCTCGTCGGCAAGAATAAGCCGGGCGCGGAGGCAGCGGCAGTTGCAGCGGCAGCGTCGGCGACCGAGGACGCGTCCGCGCCGGAAGTCGGCGGTGCGCCGGCGCCGCAGGAAGCCGGGCAGCCGGTCAGGATCGCTGCGGGCTTCACCGCGCTGCCGATGCCCGGAGCGGCGTCCGCCGCGGCTGCTGCGTCGGCTGCGGCCGCGGCCGCAGCGGCGAACGGGGCATCGGGCGCAGGTGCGGCGTCGGGAGCGGCTGCAGCGTCTGCCGTCACGCCCACATCGAAGTCGTCCGCATCGACGGCGACGCCCGCGACCACGCCAAAGCTACCGGCCTCGGCCACTGCGGGCACTGCGGGCACACCCGCCTCGGCGGCAAAGGGTTCCGCGCCCCGCAAATCGGGCGCCCCGCGTCAACCGCGACCGGCGAGCGAGCCGGCACCAGTCGCCGCGCGCTCCGGAACCAGCACGCTGCGCGATCCATCGCGCGATAACGGCACTCAAGCCGCCTCGCCACGCCTGCCGGTTACCGGCGGCATCGACGAGTAAGGAGAAAGGCATGCAATTCGACAAGCGCGCCTGGATCGACCGCATCAAGCGGATGTTCGCAGGCTTCGACCGCCCGCTCGCACTAGTGGTGTTTCTGCTGCTGTGCGTGGGCATCGTCACCTTGTACAGCGCGAGTCTCGATGTACCGGGCCGCGTGGAAGACCAGTTGCGCAACATCATGCTGACGTTCGTGCTGATGTGGGCGCTCGCCAACGTTCCACCCACCACGCTGATGCGCTTCGCGGTCCCGCTCTATACATTCGGGATCGCACTACTGGTTGCCGTGGCGCTCTTCGGCCTCACGCGCAAAGGCGCGAAGCGCTGGATCAATGTCGGCGTGGTGATTCAGCCGTCGGAGATCATGAAGATCGCGACTCCGTTGATGCTCGCCTGGTACTATCAGCGGCGCGAAGGCGTGATGCGCTGGTACGACTTTCTGGTCGGGCTGGTGATCCTTGCCGTGCCCGTGGGGTTGATCGCTAAGCAGCCCGACCTGGGCACCGCCGTGCTCGTGTTCGCAGCCGGCTTCTTCGTCATTTACTTTGCGGGTTTGAGCTTCAAACTGATCGTTCCGGTGTTGATTGCCGGCGTGATAGCGGTCGGCTCGATTGCGGCGTTTCAGGACAAGATCTGCCAGCCGGAAGTGCAGTGGCCGCTCATGCACGACTATCAGAAGCACCGTATCTGCACGCTGCTCGATCCGACTTCCGATCCGCTCGGCAAGGGCTTTCACACCATTCAGGCGGTGATCGCGATCGGCTCCGGCGGCCCGCTCGGCAAGGGCTGGCTGAAGGGCACGCAGGCGCATCTGGAGTTCATCCCCGAGAAACACACCGACTTTATCTTCGCTGTGTTCTCTGAGGAATTCGGGCTCGCGGGCGGCGTCGTGCTGCTCACGCTTTACATGTTGCTGATCGCGCGCGGGTTGTATATCGCCGCCAACGGCGCGACGCTATTCGGACGCCTGCTTGCAGGGTCTCTGACAATGGCGTTCTTCACGTACGCGTTCGTCAATATCGGTATGGTGAGCGGCATCTTGCCGGTGGTCGGCGTGCCGCTGCCATTCATGAGTTACGGCGGCACCGCGCTGACGACGCTTGGCGTCGCCATCGGCCTGATCATGAGCGTTGCGCGACAGAAACGGTTGATGCAGAGTTAGCCGGTGGGCTGATAGAGAGAAGCGGCTTCGTTTAGCTGCGAGACAAACTGCAAGACCGACTGCAACGCGGGCTGCCAGCACGCCGCATCGCAAGTTGCAAAACAGAAAGGGCGCATCGCCAGATGCGCCCTTTCTCGTTATTGAGGTTTCACTTCCTTGTGGTCCCGCAACTGCGCGCTCAGTTGCTGATACTTCAAGCGCGCCGCCGGATCGCCTTGCGCAGCTGCAGCCGCGTAATAAGCCCGCGCCACGTTGAGGTTTTTGTCGACGCCGTCGCCGCCGCGTTCGTAGAAAGAGCCTGTCACGTACTGCGCGGTCATATCGCCGCCCTCGGCAGCCTTCTTGTACCAGACGAACGCCTGCTGGTTGTCCCGATCGGTGCCCCGGCCATCCAGGAACTGATTAGCGAGCGCAAGCTCGGCCTGCACGTGCCCTTGCTGCGCGGCTTTCAGAAACCAGCGGTGCGCCTCGACCGGATCGCGGCCGACGAACTCGCCATCGTCATACATCTTGCCGTACACATATTGCGCGTGCGACATGTTCGCGTCGGCGGCCTTGCGCAGCCACTTCTTGCCTTCGTCGACGTTGACCGCGGTGCCTTCTCCGTTGAGCAGCATCATTGCGTAATTGAACTGCGCAAGCCGGCTGCCGCGCTCGGCGGCCTTGCGGAATTCTGCAAGCGCCGCACCGAAATTGCCGGCGTTGTAGTCGGCGACCGCGGTTTGCGTTTCCGGATCGTTCGGCTTCGCGAGACGATCCTGCGCATGCGCTGCGACGCCCGTGGTCAACGCCGCCGTAATCAACATGCGCGCGACAACGCCTTGCACCATCCACTTCATGACCTCACCTCCTGCAGCGCCTGGCGGGTTGCGCGCAACATCCACATGACGTCGGCGGCCAGAGCGATAAAACGAAAACCGGCATCGCGATGCTGCCTTGCGCTCGCGACGTCCATCGAAAAAATGCCGGCGGCAATGCCCGCCTTGTCCGCGGCGCTCACAATGCGCGCCATGGCCGCTTGCACATCGGCGTGCTTCGAATCGCCGAGATGACCGAGGCTCGCGGCGAGATCGGCGGGTCCGACAAACAGGCAATCGACGCCCGGCGTCGCTGCAATCTTGTCGACCTCGTCGAGGGCGCGCGCCGATTCGATCTGCACGATGGTCGCAATTTGCGCGTTGGCCGTTTGCACGTAATCGCGCCGCATGCCGTAGGCGGCGGCCCGCACGACGCCAGCGACGCCGCGCAGACCGTCGAGCGCCTCGGCGCTCGGATATTGCGTCAGGCGTACGGCATGGGCAGCTTCTTCGGCGGACTCGATATTGGGGAACATCAGCGTGCGTGCGCCAGCGTCCATCACGCGCTTGACGAGCCAGCCCTCGTTCGCCGGTACGCGCACCACCGGTTCGCTCGGCAGATGCGCGGCGGCAATCGCACGCAATTGCGAAGTCACGTCGCCGCTGTCGTTGGGCGCGTGCTCCATGTCGATCAGCAGCCAGTCGAAGCCGGCGTGAGCGAGTGCCTCAGCGGCGGAATCGCTGCCGAGCGACAGCCATAGCCCGAACAGCGGATCGGCTTCTTCAAGACGTTGCTTGAGGGGATTGGTGAAGGTGCTCATCGCCACACTCCGTGACGATGACCAGCTTCATTGCCTGACACGAGGGGAAGCGCGCTCGTCAGGCGAGCCAGGCTCGAACGCGGACGGCTCGTTTGGCTGCTGCGACGCATTGCGGTGACCGGCATGTCTCGCTCCGTGTGGTTATCGGAGCGATCATACCGTGACAATAACGCGGCGGTTGGCCCGCGTAACGCGTGTGAGGATTAGTCGCGAACCACGTCGGCCCAACAATTCGGCGTCTCGTACAGACGCAGCTTGTGGAGGCGCAGATTCACGCCATAGTGCGCGTCATAAACGTTCGCGAGAATGTCGAACGCTACGGCGGCGAGGTTTTCCACAGTCGGAATGCGATCGAGCACCACGGTCTTGTGGCCCGCCATTGTCTCGAGGAAGCCGCGCACTTGCGTGTCGCCTTCGTAGACGAGAAACGCGTGATCCCACTTGTCGACGAGATGTTCGACGGCGAGCGACTTGACGTCGGCGAAGTCCATCACCATGCCGCGGTCGGGCGCACCCTCCGTGTCGACCAGATCGCCTTGCAGCGTGATTTCGATCACATAGCGATGGCCGTGCAGATTACGGCACTGGCTGCGGTGATCGGGAATGCGGTGACCCGCGTCGAATTCGAGTTTTCGTGTAATCGTCAGCACGGCAAATCAGGGAATATTCAGATACTTGTGGGTCTGCATCGACAGGCGCCATTGCGGATGGCGTTTGCACCAGTCGATCGCGAGCTTGGTGTTGATGTCGCGCGACGGGCCGTCCATCGGCTGGACGAGGAAATACTTGAAGTCGAGCTTCGCGTAGTCGGACAGGCGCTGGTTGTCCTGCGGGATCACGACCTTCAGTTCGTTGCCTTTCGTGACGACGAGCGGCGCGTCCGCCTTCGGGCTCACGCAGATCCAGTCGATCGTCTCGAGCACCGGCAACGAGCCGTTGGTTTCAATCGCGATTTCAAATCCGGCCGCATGCAGCGCGTCTACCAGCGGCTGGTCGATCTGCAACATCGGCTCGCCGCCCGTGCACACGACAAAGCGCTGACCCTCGCCTTCGGGCCATTGCGACGCGATCATCTGCACGAGGTCTTCGGCCGTGCGGTACTTGCCGCCGTTCTCACCGTCCGTGCCTACGAAGTCCGTGTCGCAGAACCGGCAGACGGCTTCGGCGCGGTCTTCCTCGCGGCCCGACCACAGATTGCAGCCGGCGAAGCGGCAAAACACAGCCGGACGCCCGGCATTCGCGCCCTCGCCTTGCAACGTATAGAAGATTTCCTTGACCGCGTACGTCATGCTGCCTTCTGCCTAGATTTGTACTTGTGTACCTAAAAATTACTGCCGGAGCCTGCTGCGGAGCGGCCCTCTCAAACCGGCTCAGTTACCTTTTCACCGGCCAGATAGGCTTCGTAACCACGCTTACGCAAGCGGCAGGCCGGGCATTCGCCGCAGCCGAAGCCCCATGCGTGCAATTCCGCGCGCTCGCCGACATAACAGGTATGCGTCTCTATGCGCACCAGTTCCACCAATTCGTCGCCACCTAGCTCATGCGCGAGGCGCCACGTATCCGCCTTGTCGAGCCACATCAGCGGAGTTTCGAGCAGGAGCCGCGTGTCCATACCGAGATTCAGCGCGACCTGCAAAGCCTTCATGGTGTCGTCCCGGCAATCGGGATAGCCCGAAAAATCCGTCTCGCACATCCCGCCGACCAACACCTGCAAACCGCGCCGATATGCGATGGCCGCCGCGATCGTCATGAACATCAGATTGCGGCCCGGCACGAACGTATTCGGCAAACCGTTGGCCGTGGCCTCGATTTCGATCTCGCGCGTCATGGCCGTGTCGCTGATTGCGCCGAGCACAGACAGATCGATCATGTGATCGTCGCCGAGGCGCTCGCTCCACGCCGGGAACGTACGCACTACTGCATTGCGGAAGCCTTCGCGGCATTCGAGTTCGACGCGGTGCCGCTGACCATAGTCGAAGCCGAGCGTCTCAACCGTTTCATAACGTTCAAGTGCCCATGCGAGGCACGTGGCGGAATCCTGGCCGCCGGAAAACAGCACCAGAGCGCTACGTTTAGCGTCTTTGCGGATCACCGTGAAACTCCGTGAATGATGAGTGCCGCGTCGCGCTGCGCGAGGTG
>Ga0209759_1001034_pt1 | contig 18635 bp, 14 predicted proteins | sample AraplaCL_Col_mMS_FD_184261 | JGI IMG/M metagenome (GOLD analysis project Ga0209759, IMG submission 184261) | Arabidopsis root microbial communities from the University of North Carolina, USA - plate scrape CL_Col_mMS (SPAdes) (version 2) | ecosystem: Host-associated > Plants > Roots >...
ACTTGGCGCCAATTGAGAAATTCAAAGCTACCGCTTCCCTATAGTGAAGTCCAGCCGAGACATCCCCTACAGGAGCCCCCAACATGCAATTCCTCGATGATTCGCTGCACCCGGAAAACCAGGACAAAGTCGTCATTACCGTTGCGCCGTACGGCCCCGAATGGATGCCGGAAGATTTTCCCGAAGACATTCCGGTCACGATGGAAGAACAGGTGCAGAAGGCCGTCGATTGCTACAACGCCGGCGCGACCGTGCTGCACCTGCACGTGCGTGAACTGGACGGCAAGGGCTCCAAGCGGCTCTCGAAATTCAACGAGCTGATTGCCGGCGTGCGTGCGGCGGTGCCGGACATGATCATCCAGGTAGGCGGCTCGATTTCTTTTGCGCCGGAAGACGAAGGGCAAGCCGCCAAGTGGCTGTCGGACGACACGCGCCACATGCTGGCGGACCTGACGCCGACGCCGGACCAGGTGACCGTGGCCGTCAACACCACGCAGATGAACATCATGGAGCTGCTGTATCCGGCATATCTGGAGGGCACATCGCTGGCCAATCCCGCGCTGGCTGCAGCCTATGCAGAAATGACCGTGCCCGCCGGCCCCGCCTGGCTCGAGGAGCACCTGCGTCGTCTGCAGGCCTCCGGCGTGCAGCCGCACTTCCAATTGACCGGCATCCACGCGCTGGAAACGCTGGAGCGCGTGGTCCGCAAGGGCGTCTACAAGGGCCCGCTCAACCTGACCTGGATCGGCATTGGCGGCGGCTTCGACGGCCCCAATCCGTTCAACTTCTTCAACTTCATCCACCGTGCGCCGGATGGTTGCACGCTGACGGCCGAGTCGCTGCTCAAGAACGTGCTGCCGTTCAACATGATGGCCATGGCGATGGGCCTGCACCCGCGCTGCGGCATTGAAGACACGATCATCGATCAGCACGGCAATCGCATGACGTCCGTACAGCAGATCGAGCAGTGCGTACGCGTGGCGCATGAACTGGGCCGTGAGATTGCCAGCGGCAAGGAAGCCCGCGCCATCTACCGCATCGGCGTGCAATATGACAGCGTGGAAGAAACGCTGGCGAAGAACGGCATGTCGCCCAACCGTGCCCCGAACGTGAAGAACCTGCCGCTGCGCGCGGCCTAAACTAAAAACCGCAGTATCACCGGGCCAACACAGGCGGCGCTCAACGCAAGCGCCGCCACTCGGAGACAACCATGAATCTGCATGCCGCCGACCCGCGCGCAGACCACCACGACGGCTACCTCGTCAGCCGACCCCAGGCGTGGTTTGCGTTTGCAATGACCTTTGCACTGATGCTGTTCGATTACATCGACCGGCAAGTCATCGTGTCGCTGTTTCCGCATCTGAAGACCGCCTGGGCGCTGTCCGACAAGCAACTTGGCGCGCTCGTCTCGGTTATCTCGATCGTGGTGGCGGTGGGTGGCCTGCCGGTGGCGCTGTTGGCCGACCGCTACAGCCGCGTCAAGAGCATCGTCGTGATGGCCACCGTATGGAGTCTGGCAACGATCTCCTGCATGTTCACGCGCAATTACGGACAACTCTTCACCGCGCGCGCCATCGTGGGCGTGGGTGAGACCGGCTACGGCTCGGTGGGCGCGGCACTGATTGCCAGCCTGTTCCCCAAGCGCCTGCGCGCCACGTTGATGGGCGCCTTCTTTGCCGCGGCATCTGTCGGTTCGGTATTGGGTGTGTTGCTCGGTGGCGTGATTGCAGCGCGCTGGGGCTGGCAGGCGGCGTTCGGCGTGGTGGGCGTACCGGGTCTGGTGCTGGCGCTGCTCTATGTATTCGTGCCGGACTACAAGACAGTGGCGATGGCGGCTGGCGGCCCGCAAGTGCGGCAGCCCGCAGGCACGCTCCTGCAAAGCGTTGCGGGCGCGCTCACCAGCTCGCGCACGCTGTGGTGGACGTGCCTGGGCGCAGCCTTCCAGTTGATCGTCGTGTCGACCATCTGGGCGTGGCTGCCGAGCTACCTGAATCGCTATCACGGGACACCGCCGGACCGTGCTGCCATGCAAGCCGCACTGGTGGTGCTGTGCGGTGCGCTGGGCGCCTTCGTGTGGGGTGTGGTGGCCGATGTGGTTGCAGCGCGCCGCCAGCGCAACCGGCTGATTGCCGTGGCTGTGCTGGCCGTGGTCACGCTGCTCGTATTCATGGCGGCGTTCGGCATGAGCATGCCGGCCAACCAGCAGTTCCTCATGATCGCCTTCGGCGGCTTCTTGATGACGTGCACGGTGGCGCCAGCTTCCAGCGTGGTATTCGACGTGGTGCACCCCGGCGTGCGCTCGACAGGCGCTGCGGTGCTCTCGCTGTTCCAGAACCTGTTCGGCCTGGCCATCGGGCCGTTTGTGGGCGGCGCCATGTCCGACGCGTGGGGTCTGCAGACCGCTCTGGCAGTGATGCCGATCTTCGGCGTGGTTGCAGCAGGCTGCTTCTTGCTGGCCGCACGCAGCTACGAAGCTGAACTCAAGCGCGTGGCCAACGTGTCGATCGACGCCGCGCCCACCGCCGCACCAGCCGCCGTGGCTTCCGCATGACGGCCTGACTCCGCTAACCGCGCGCCGCCACAAGGCATCTCCCCTCTCCCGCCTTGACCGCGTCTCGCCAAGCGAGCCGCGCGGGCGGCGCGCACCCCAAATATCTGAAAAAAGAATCCAGGAGATATCCATGGCAACCGCAGTCCGCTTTCATGAAACCGGCGGCCCCGAGGTCTTGCGCTGCGAGACCGTCGAAGTGGGCCAACCCGGCCCGGGCCAGGTCCGTCTGCGCCACGAAGCCGTCGGCCTGAACTTTGCCGACACCTACTTCCGCTCGGGGCTCTATCCCGTACCCCGCCCCGCCGGCATGGGCGTGGAAGCGGCGGGCATCGTTGAAGCCGTGGGTGATGGCGTGAGCAACGTCGCCGTGGGCGATCGCGTGACCTATACGGGCTTCATCAACACGCTGGGCGCGTACAGCACCGAACGCCTCATCCCGGCCGCACCGCTCATCAAGCTGCCCGCTGCCATTGCCTGCGAAACCGCCGCCGCCATGACCATGCGCGGCCTGACGTCGGCCTACCTCCTGCGCCGCATCTACCCGTTTGCGAAGGGCAACACGATCCTTCTGCATGCGGCCGCCGGCGGTGTGGGGCTGATCGTCTCGCAGTGGGCCAAGCTGCTTGGGCTGACCGTGATCGGCACGGTATCGAGCGAAGCCAAAGCCGGCATCGCCCGCGCGCACGGCTGCGACCACGTCATCAACTACGCGCACGAAGACGTTGCAAAGCGCGTGCGCGAACTGACCGACGGCGTGGGCGTGAACGTGGTGTTCGACAGCGTGGGCAAGGCCACCTTCGATGCCTCGCTCGATTCGCTCAAGCGACGCGGCCTGATGGTGTGCGTGGGCACGGCGTCGGGTCCGATCCCGCCGTTCAACCCGCAACTGCTGGCGATGAAGGGATCGCTTTACCTGACGCGCCCGGCCCTGGCCGATTACATCGCCGATCCGGCCGAAAAAGCCGAGCTTGCCGGCGAGTTGTTCGATCACGTGGCCGCCGGTCGCATCAAGATCGAAATCCACCAGCGCTACGCGTTGGAAGACGCCGTGCAAGCCCACCGCGATCTGGAATCGCGGAAGACGACGGGCTCGTCCGTCTTCGTCATCTGAGGGGCCACCATGCGTATCGAACAACTGACCAACGCCCTGGGTGCCGAGCTGACCGGCGTGCAACTGGCTGACGCAATCGAAGACGAAGGCCTGTTCGGCGAAATCCGCAACGCGCTGCTCAAGCACCGCGTGATCTTCCTGCGCGATCAGGACTTGAGCCGCGCACAGCACGTCGCGTTCGCCCGCCGCTTTGGCGATCTGGAAGACCATCCCGTCGCTGGCAGCGACCCCGAGCACCCCGGCCTGGTGCGCATCTACAAGACGCCCGACCACCCGAACGACCGCTACGAGAATTGCTGGCACGCCGACACCACGTGGCGCGAGGCACCGCAGTTTGGCGCCGTGCTGCGCTGCGTGGAATGCCCGCCCGTGGGCGGCGACACCATGTGGGCCAACATGGTGCTGGCGTACGAAAAACTGCCGGAAGACGTCAAGCGCGACATTGCAAACCTGCGCGCCCGCCACAGCATCGAGGCCAGCTTTGGTGCCGCCATGCCCATCGAAAAGCGTCTCGCACTCAAGGCGCAATATCCTGATCCAGAACACCCTGTGGTGCGCACGCACCCCGAAACTGACGAGAAGGTGCTGTACGTGAACGGCTTCACAACGCACTTCACGAACTACCACACCCCTGGGCGCGTGCGCTACGGGCAGGACGCCACGACAGGTGCATCGGAGCTGCTGCGCTACCTGATCAGCCAGGCCTACATTCCTGAATACCAGGTGCGCTGGCGCTGGAAGCCAAACAGCGTGGCCATCTGGGACAACACCGCCACGCAGCACTACGCGGTCATGGATTACGCGCCGTGCCATCGGAAGATGGAACGCGCCGGCATCATCGGCGGCAAGCCGTTCTAACGATCGACGGGACACATCGGACCCGTCGGCGATAACACCAAGAGGAGACCCTGCAACATGAAGACGAAGCACATCGCCCCCGCTGCACTGCTGGCATGCGCCGGCGCGGCCTGCGCGCAATCCGGCGTCACGCTGTACGGCGTGGTGGATACCAACATCGAATATGCGACCAACCTGGCGGGCGCCACGCCGGGCAGCTCGGGCAACCGCGTGTCGATGCAAAGCGGCGGCCTGTCAGGTTCGCGCTGGGGCCTGCGCGGCGTGGAAGACCTTGGCGGCGGCCTGAGCGCGCTGTTCGTGCTCGAAAGCGGCTTTGCAAGCGACACGGGCCAATCGCAGCAAGGCGGCCGGTTGTTCGGGCGCCAGGCCTACGTTGGGCTCAAGAGCAGCACGATCGGGCAGTTCACCTTCGGCCGCCAGTACACGACGCTCTTCCAGTTGCTGGCCAACTTCGAGCCGATGGCGTACTCCACGCAGTACGAACCGGCCGCCGTGCAGACCGGCGTGAATTTCCGGTCCGACAACACCGCCATGTACACGGGCAACTTCGGCCCCGTGACTGCGCAGGCGCACTGGTCATTCGGCACCGGTGCCCCGAGCGCCAACCCAACCGGCGGCGGCAACGGCGAAGTGCCTGGCCAGGCGCGACGCGACAGCGGCTACGGCGCGGGGGTGGCGTACTCGGCCGGCCCGCTTGGCGCCACGCTGGCGTATGACCAATACAACCCGAGCACACCGCTTGGCGGCGGTGCGTTCAGTTCCGGCACGGTGCGCAAGGCGGCGCTGGCGGGCAGCTACCTCGTTGGCGACGTGTTCAAGGTCATGGGCGGCTACCGCTGGGGCCAGAACAAGAACGCCAACGGCAGCGTGGCATTGCGCGACGACTACTTCTGGGCCGGCGTGAACTATCAGGCGACGAACGCGCTGATGCTCTCGCTCGAATACTCGTACCAGAAGATCAAGACCATCAACAGCGCGCCGTCCACGCAGGCCAACCCGTGGCAGGTCGCGTTCATTGCCGACTACACCCTTTCCAAGCGCACCGATCTGTACCTGACCACGGCCTATGCGCGCAACGCAGGCCTGGCGCTGGACCAGGCCACGGTGGACCTCAACGCCACCGGCTACGGCCTGGGTGCTGGCAAGACCAGCATGCTTGGCGCGGCCGTCGGTATTCGCCACAAGTTCTGAGCGGCCCACACCACGGGAGGCGGACTCCGCCGTCTCCCCGGTCGGCATTCGAGGAGGGTGACCTCCTCGTTTTTTCTTCATGGCGTTCCATCATGACGTTGCCCAACACTTCTTCCACCATCCTCATGGTGCCCGGCCTGCGCGACCACGTGGCCGAACACTGGCAGACGTTGCTCGAAGCCAAACTCCGGGCGGCAGGCCACAAGGCTGCGTCAGTCCCGCCGCTGGAAGCCGACCGCCTGAGCTGCGCGGCACGGGTGGCAGCGTTGGACAAAGCCGTCAGCGCCATCGACGGCCCGGTGATCCTGGTGGCGCATAGCGCAGGCGTGATGATCACCGTGCACTGGGCCAAGCGGCACGCGCGCAAGATCCACGGTGCCCTGCTGGCCACCCCGGCCGATCTTGACACGCAGTTGCCGTCGGGCTACCCCACGCAGGACGTGCTGCAGAAGAATGGCTGGCTGCCCTGCCCCCGGCGTCCGCTGCCCTTTCCAAGCATCGTCGCCGCCAGCCGGAACGATCCGCTGGCATCGTTCGAACGCGTGGCCGGCATGGCCGCCGACTGGGGCAGCCGTCTGGTCGATCTGGGAGACGTCGGTCATTTGAACCCTGCCGCCGGCTTCGGCCCGTGGCCCATGGCGGAAACGCTGATCCATGAACTCGATTGACTCGCCCGCGCAGGCGAAAGCCGCCGAGGCGAACCGTCGAAGCACCGGGCTCACGGTCGATGTCTTCTTCGACTTCATCTGTCCGTGGTGCTGGATCGGTACGCGCCATCTGGCGAGCGCGCTGCGCACGTTCGCGACGCTGTATCCGCAAGTGAAGACCAAGGTGCGGTGGCGCCCATATCCACTGCTGCCGGACACCCCGGCGGAGGGATTGCCCTATCAGGCGTTCTATCTCAGCCGCCTCGGCAGCCCCACTGCCGTGTCGATGCGGCGTGCTCAGGTGCAGCGCGCCGGGCAAGCTGCAGGCATCGACTTTGATTTCAGTCGCATCAACGTTCTGCCCAATACCGAGCGCGCGCACGATGTGGTTCGGAAATATCGCCGGATCGACGCGGGCGGACAGCCAGCCCAGCTCATCGAGCGCATCTTCAGTGCCTATTTTTTGGAAGGCGCCGACATCGGCAACGAAGACGTGCTGCAGCGCCTGGAGTTCGAGCATGACATCGCCCACGCGATGGCGCCCGGCGCGTGTCCACCCAGCGTCTGCAAGCCAGTGGGCCGCGGCGTAACCGTCTCCGGGGTGCCGCACTTCATCTTCAACTCGGACGTGGTGATTTCCGGTGCGCATCCGGCAAGCACGCTGGTGCGCGCCATGCAGAACGCGCTGTCGCTATCGCCACCGCAATCGCAACCGCAATCGCAATCGCAAGAGGACGCGCAGTGAACACCATGGCGTGCAATGTCACCGTGGCCTCGTCCGGCGAGCTGAGCGCCGGAGAACGCAAGCTCGTCTTCGTCAACGGCCGCAGCATCGTCCTGTTCAACGTTGAAGGCCGGCTTCATGCCATCGACAACAGTTGCCCGCACAACGGCGCATCGCTGGCGGGCGGGCGTCTGAACGGCAGCGTATTGCAGTGTCCAGCACACGGCCTGCGCTTCGATCTCGCCACCGGTTGCATGCCTGGGCCCGGCGGCCTGTGCCTGAAAACCTACCCCGTTCAGGAGACCGACGGCCACGTCGTTATCCAGCTGGAAGACGCCAGCTGATTCGCCACGCGCGATACGAACCCGCACACTGAACGAGACCATTCAACATGCATGCGAACCTCATCACCCCGACACCTTCGGCGTATACGTATCCGCTGCTCGTCAAGCACTTGCTGACCAATGCGCAATGTCTCTACGGCGAGCAGGAAATCACCTATCGCGGTGCGCTGCGCTACAGCTATCGCACGTTTCGTGAACGCATCGGCAGGCTCGCATCGGCACTGAGCGCGCTGGAAGTCCAACACGGCTCGACCGTGGCCGTCATGGACTGGGACAGCCACCGCTACCTCGAGTGCTACTTCGGCGTGCCGATGATGGGCGCAACGCTGTTCACCGTGAACGTGCGACTCTCTGCTCAGCAGATTCTCTACACGCTCAACGATGCACAGGCCGAGGTCGTGCTGGTACACGCCGACTTCGTGCCCCTGCTGGAAGAAATCTGGGACGGACTGACGAGCGTGCGCCACGTTGTGGTGCTGGCTGACAACGCCCCCATGCCGCACACCACGCTACCCGTGGCAGGCGAGTACGAAGCGCTGCTCGCCCATGCATCGCCCGATTTTGCATTTGCCGATTTCGACGAACGCACGCGGGCCGCAACCTTCTACACGACCGGCACGACTGGTGACCCCAAGGGCGTGAGCTACAGCCACCGCGACATCGCGCTGCACACCATGGCGACCGCCACCACGCTGTGCGCACCGCGCGATGGCCAGCGCCTGCACCGTGAAGACGTGTACATGCCGATCACGCCGATGTTCCACGTCCTGGCGTGGGGCATGCCGTACATCGCCGTCATGCTGGGCCTGAAGATCGTCTTGCCGGGGCGCTACGCAGCTGATCTTCTCCTCAAGCTGCACGACACGGAGCGGGTCACCTTCTCGCACTGCGTGCCGACGCTGCTGCAGATGCTGCTGCAGGCAGCGGAAGGCGGCATGCACGATCTGTCGGGATGGAAGGTCCTCATTGGCGGCTCGGCGTTGTCTCCGGCGCTGTGCGAGGCGGCGCTCGCGCGAGGCATTGATGTGTTTGCCGGTTATGGCATGTCGGAAACCGGCCCCGTGGTGGCGCTGGCGCAACTGCCGCCGGGCCGCAAGCCCGCAGACCGGCAGGAAGAGATCCGCATGCGCTGCGCCACAGGGCGCCCGGTGCCGCTGGCCGAATTGCGCATCGTCGACGAGCATCTGCGCGATGTGCCCCACGACGGCAAGCATCAGGGCGAGATCGTGCTGCGTACGCCGTACCTCACGCAGGGTTACTTCAACAAGCCGGCAGCATCGGAAGAGCTGTGGGCCGGTGGCTACCTGCACACGCAGGACATCGCCGTCATGACGCCCGATGGGTTTGTGCAGATCGTCGACCGCATCAAGGACGTGATCAAGACCGGCGGCGAGTGGGTGTCGTCCATTGAAGTGGAAAGCCTGATTGCCCAGGTGCCGGGCGTGCAGGAGAGCGCAGTGATTGGTGTGCGCGACGCCAAGTGGGGCGAACGGCCGATGGCGTTTGTCGTCGGCAAGCCCGGTGCGCGCCTGAAGGCTGAAGCCATCCGCGATTGCCTGCTGGCACACGCTGAAGCCAAACGCATCAGCAAGTACGCCGTGCCGGAGCTGGACCGTATCGCCTTCGTGGCGGAAATCCCAAAGACGAGCGTTGGCAAGATCAACAAGAAGGCCTTGCGCGAGAACGCGGCGTAAGCCACACGCGCTCCACCGCCGGCCGCACCTGCAGCAGCCGGCGGCGGTGCGTCAAACCATGCGGCGGATGCCGAACCGCTGCGCGCGGCGGCGCCACACGAGCGCGTAATACAGCCCCTGCATCACGAACATGGCAAGGAAGGCGGCCGGGTATGCAGCCCAGATGCCGTCAGTGCCGATATGCCGGCTCAGCACCCAGGCCACCGGCACTTCCACCGCCGCGATGGCGAGGATGGAAATGGCCGTGGGCGCCATCACCGTGCCGCTTGAGCGCATCACGCCCGAGAAGACGCTCGCCATGCCAAAGATGACCGAGCTCCACAGCGAGATATGCAGCAGGTTCTGGGCAAGGCTCATCACCTCCGTGTTCGTGGTGAACCAGCCGATGACAGCGCGCGAGAACAGCAAGGCCATCACCACCAGCACGCCGGTAATGGCCACGTTGAGCCACAGCCCGGTGCGCGTGATGGCGTCGAGCCGCTCCGTATTGCCCGAGCCAATAGCTTGCGCGCCAAGGATGGACGCCGTAATCGCAATCGACATGGCGGGAAACTGCACGTAGCTGATGATCTGCGTGCCGGCGCCGTAAGCGGCCGTCGCGTCGGAGCCGAAACCGTTGACGAATGACAGCAGCGCCAGCTCGGCAATCGAGATCACCACAAGCTGCACGCCCGTCGGCACCCCGATCTTCAGCACGGTTTTGAGCACCCCGAAATCAACCCACAGGTGCCGCGCCAGCACGGCATCCGGCGCGAGCGGATGATTGCGCCGGCGCAGGAAGAAGGCGAGCCACACCAGCGCGACCGTGAACGAGATGATGGTGGCCACAGCGCCGCTTGCCACACCCAGTTGCGGCAAGCCAAACCAGCCGCGAATGAAGGTGGGCGTCAGCACCAGCCCGATCGACGTCGACAGCGCGAGCGTGCGCAGCGGCGTGCGCGTGTCGCCCACGCCGCGCATCATCGCCGTGGCAAGCAGGTAGACGAACAGCCCCGGCATGGCATAGAGCATGACGCTGGCGTAGAGCGTGGCGTCTTGCAGGATGTCGGCCGGCGTGCCGAGCCAACCCAGCAACGCGTTTGCAAACGGGCCACCCAGCAGCGCCACCGCCAGCCCGACGATGAAGCCCACCGACAGCGTTGTCCCAGCAACGGTCTTGACCGCCTCAGGCTTCTTGGCGCCCCACGCCTGCCCGATCAACACCGCCGCCCCGGAGCCCAGCCCGATGATGAAGGCGATGAAGAAAAACAGGATCGGGAAGAATGCCGACACCGCGGCAAGCGCCTTCACGCCCAGCATGTGTCCGACATAGACGTTGTTGAGCGTGCCCGACAACGATTGCAGGATGTTGGCCAGGATCAGCGGGCCGAGGAATGCAATGAATGTTCGCCACAACGGGCGAGCAGCAGGCGCTGTCATGCAGCCTCCTGTTGAGGGTTGAATGCCTGGCTCGCCAGTTCGCGCGCAAAGTCGCGCACGTCGGCGGGCCAGGATTGAGTGAGGGAAGCGAACGCCACGGCATCGGTGGCAAACAACGCGCGCGTGGCATCTTCAAAGCCTGCGGCGTTGCCGGCCATGGCGGACATGAAGCGGTACGCCGCCTCTTGCGCAACGCGGCGGCGGTCTGCGCCTTCGGCGGCGCGGCGTGCATCTTCCACCAGCTTGCGCAGCGTAACCGACGCCCCGCCCGGCTGCGCGGCCAGCCAATCCCAGTGGCGCGGGAGCAAGGTCACCTCGCGGGCAATCACGCCCAGCTTGGGGCGGCCAGGGCCACGCGGGCGACTTTCGGACTCGGCGGGTGCCGCTGCGGATGGTGCGGCTTGGTCAAGGCGCGCAAGCACGTCTTCAACCGTGCCGCGCAAATCGAATTCCACGGGCTGCGCGGTGGTGTGGTCGAACACCAGCACCTGCGATTCGGGGTGTGCATCGAGGTGCGTTTTGACGGCGCGTGCGACATCGCGGACGGGCCCGGCGGCCAGGCGCTGCGTGCCGGCAAACGCCGTGCACGCGTGGATTGCTGCGGCATCCATGGGAAAAGCTCCTGCTGAAGTTTCAACAGGAACGCATTCTACCCGGGTTAAATGCATACAGCAATATCACCCGGATAAAATTTAGATTAGTTGCGAGATTGCGGAATGGCTAGCCGGGCGCTCGCCCCAACCTATTCGTGCATGGGCAGCCCTCCGCCGCCCACAGCACGGGTCCGATTCGAGCATTGCGTCAAGTTTCGTCAATTCCGTTCCGGTAGCGCGACAGAGCCACGAGGATGTTCCCTCTTGACCTCTACTGGGAGACCGCTCGTGAGCCAAAGCGCCGCTCGCATCAATCGCCCCGCGAATGTAACCAACACCATCCCTCGATCCGATCCTCACCGCACAGTCAAAGCCACGAGCGCCGCGATCCCCGAGTTGCTGGGCGTGCCGCAGTTGGAGTTCGTGCGGGTGAGTGGGCGCGAAGCCCTGAGCGAGCTGTTCACCTACACGGTCGACATGCGCCCCATTTCTGTTGGCGCAGCGCAAGCCATGCTCGAAACCGACCTGGACGACGCCATCGGCCTGGAGATGACGTTGACGATTGAGTTGGACGGCATCGGTACCGGCTTGACGGGTGGCGTTGGTGCCGGCGAGCGCCAGATTACCGGCGTCATCGGCGCTGTCGAACAAGTTGGCGGTGTGAGCGACAACCGCCTCTACCGCTACACCCTGCGCCCGTGGCTGTGGCTCGCCACGCAAACCGCCGACTACAAAGCCTTCCAGAACAAGAGCGTCATCAACATCCTCGACGAAGTCCTGGCCGACTACACCTTCAGCGTCGACAAGCGCCTGGACGAAAGCGCTTTCCCCAAGCTCGAATGGGAAGTCCAGCACGGCGAAACGGATTTCGCCTTCCTCCAACGCATCACCGAAGAATGGGGCATCACGTACTTCTTCGAGCACGACGGCGGTCACCATCGCCTCGTGCTGGTGAGCGAATCCGGCGCGTGGCGCAAATTCCCGAGCGCCGCGTATCACGCGCTGCCGATTTATCCGCAGGGCTTCAAGGTCGACGAAGAGCACCTCACCCGGTTTGAACCCATCAACCGCTTGCGCACCGGCAAGGTCATCCTCAAGGACTACGACGCGCGCCAGCCCAAGGCCGATCTGACCACGGGCGACAGCTTGCCGCGTGACACGTACCACTCCGAGTTCGAACGCTACGAATATGACCCCGGCGTCTACACGAGCCGAGACGTTGGCAGTCAGCGCGCTCGCATCCGCATGGAGGAGCGCCGCGCCAAAGGCCGCCGCGTGCGTGGCGCAGGCGCGGTACGGGGCATCGCTGCCGGCTGCACCTACCAGATCGCCAACCACGACAAGGGCGACCTCAACCGGGAATTCCTCGTCGTCAGCACCGAATTGGAGCTCGAAGACGTTGGCGTTCAATCTGGCAGCACCCAGCGCTACGCCTGCCACGTCCGCTTTGAAGCCCACCCGACCGATGAAGTCTTCCGCCCGCCGCTGACCACTGCAAAGCCGCGCGTCAAGGGCATCCAGCGTGCCGTCGTCACCGGTCCCGAGAATCAGGAAGTCTGGACCAACGACTTTGGCTGCGTCAAAGTCCAGTTCGAATGGGATCGCTACGGCCAGTACAACGAAAATTCCTCGCCGTGGATCCGCGTCGCCAATGGCTGGTCCGGGGACCAGTTTGGCGCCATGCATGTCCCGCGCATCGGGCAGGAAGTCTTGGTCGACTTCCTCAACGGTGACCCGAATACGCCGATCATCATCGGGCGGGTGCCGAACCAGCTCAATCTGCCGCCGTGGCAGCTTCCCGGCCAACACGCCCTCTCGGGCATTGCCAGCAAGGAACTGTTCGGGAAGCGGCGCAACCACCTGCTGATGGATGACACGCAAGGCCAGATCCAGGCGCAGCTGTCGTCCGACCACCAGACCAGCCAACTGAACCTAGGCTATCTGACCGGGGTGCCCGGCAATCCGGGGCGCAAGGACCAGAGAGGCGAAGGCTTCGATCTGCGCACCGATGGGCATGGCGCCATCCGCGGTGCCAAGGGATTGCTTCTCACAACAGAGGGGCAGGCTGCCGCCGTGGGCGGTCACCTCGATCGGCAAGAGTTCATCCGCTGCATGGAGGCTGCGCTCGAAACCGCTAAATCGTTAGGCGACTACAGCAGCCAGCACGAAGCCCTGAAAGCCGACGCCGGGCCGCAATCGAACCTCGCAAGGGCGATTGAGGAATGGGATGCCGGGGCCAACAACCACAAGGAAGCGCCCGGACGGGGTGGTCTGCCCCTGCTGGGCGCCTACGCGCCGGCCGGTATCGCCTTGGCAACGCCAAAAAGCCTAACCAGCTACGCCGGCCAGCACATCGACACCGTATCCAAGCTGAACCAGCAACAGACGGCAGGGCAGCAATACCTCGTCAACGCTGGCACCGGCATCAGTCTGTTCGCACACAGCGGTGAATGGAAGGGCATCGCCCATCAGGGGCAACTCGTGTTGCAGGCGCAGCAGAAGAGCATCACTGCCAATGCCAGGCAGGACGTGGTCGTCACCGCGACGGACGGTTCCATTCTGCTCAATGCCAAGACGGGCATCACGCTCATGAGTGGCGACGCGGGGATTCGGATTGCGGACGGGGCAGTCGACATCTTTGGGCCGATGCGGGTGCATCTGCATACCAGCAACTTTGATGTGCCGGGAGCACAAGGCATTGATGGAGCACTGCCGCAGTTTGATTCGGGCGACACCAAGCGCAGCTTTGCACTGGTGCGTGAGATCGATGGCGAACCGATTTCCAGCACTGCATACACCTTGACCACTGCCGATGGCAGCGTGGTTGGCAACGGCGTTGCGGCGGATGGCGTCACCCCGGAATCAACCTCGCAGCAGATCGAACACCTGCAAGCCGCATTCAAGCTTCCCAAACTGTTCTGAGCACCTGCACCGTGAGCACACAAGAATTCAGCCTCTCCGAAACGAACGTCATCGCCCGCGCCCGCGACATCACGCTGCCCGGTGGTGGCGTGTGTAAGACCCCGTTCAACGCGCTGCCCGGCATCATCATCTTCGTGCACGGCGTCAATTCCATGGGCGAGTGGTTTGATTCCACCGAAGCAGGGCTGTGCCAGGGACTGAATGAACGCCTGCGCCGCAGCGAGTTCGACCAGGCGCATGACAGCAGCCTTGCCGGTTTGCTACGTGCCGCGCGGTATGCGCCCGAACTCACCCCTGACGGCTACCTCACACGGACCAAGAGCGACACTGGCGTGCCAGCCAGCGAGTTCGTCAGCGACGAAGCTGCCAGCCCGGTGATCCGCTTCCGGTGGGGATTTGCAGCCCACAAGGAAGATTTGGCAGAAGTCGGCCCCAACATCCTGCTCGACGAAGACAACGCCTGGGGCGGCGGCCCCTTTGCGAACGGTTGTACGGCGCTGCCCGACATGTGGGGCAGAGGCACCGCTACCGACCTGCTGATGGGCCTGACCGTACAAGACCTCAACACCGAGAGCAGCCGCCTCGTCTTCGACTGCCCGCCCCGACACTACCAGGCGCACGCTGCGTGGCGTCTTGCCGCCCTCGTCGCCGAGGCACGCAAGCGGCATCGGAATGAATACGACGGCGCGAAGGAATGCCCCGTCACCATCGTCTGTCACAGCCAGGGCAACATGGTCGGCATTGCCTCCGCCTTCATCGGCAAGGCAAAGTTTGGTGGCGACGGCGTGGCCGATACCTACATCCTCGCCAACCCGCCTTACGGCGTGTTACCCAACTTCTTCGACAACTTCGCCCAATACGATGAGGTCACCGGAGAGGGACGCGTCACCGTCTTGGCGCGGCGCAAGACGCTGGACTCGTTCTTTGGCATCGTCAACGAACGTAAGAACAAGGCCGGCAACCTCGCCAGCCCCGCCTGTGTTGATCTCTACTTAAGCAACAAAAAGGCGCCATGGAGCCACGCGCAAGACCAGAAGACCTACCCAACGCACGGCAACGTCTTTCTCTACGCCAACCCGCATGACCAGGTAATTGGCGTCTCTTCGGTCATGGGCATGGGGTGGCTGGGCTTGCCGCAGGCCGCACTCGCTGGCAAGGACGACGACGCGGGCGACAAGCCCCACGTTTTCAAACATGCACAAGGCGTGCTCTACCAACGCATCTGGGCCCAGGGCAACCCTCTCAAGTACAAGACCGAACCCTTCAAGGTCGGTGTCGCCTCTGGTAAAGATTTCGTCTACTACGACAAACACCACCCCGAACGCGCCGACACCATTCAAGGCAAGAGCGGCGCCTTCTGGCTGCGCACACCGCTAAATGCCCACGTCCACTTCACGCGGCCCTGGAACGACAATCGGCGGAGCATCCCCTCCAAGATCGGTGCCACCCTCATCGGTGGTGTCATCACCCTTGGCGGCATTCTCGTCAAAGTGCTCACCCTGGGTCAGAAGGGCGATATCCCCATCAACGCCGATCCACCCGACGGCTGGAAAGTCAACATCAACGCCCACGCCGTGCCCAACCCGGTGGTGCCCATTGCCCATCACCTGTACCACCCGCAAACCGACGCCACCGGGCAGCAGCCCGAGGACGACGGGCAAGTACGGCTGGACGGCGGAACGCCCGCCAGCGGCAAGGTGGCAGGCGTTTTCAACCAAGGCCCTGAATCGCATGCCGACGCACTCAACCGCAGCGCCAAGACCAATGACATTTATGACCAATACCGCGCACAGGGCCAGGGCGGCGTTGCGGACGAAGCTGCGCTGCGCTACGAGCACAACGCCAGCGTGCGCCAGCTTGCGCGCGGCATGGAAGGCAACCCCTTTGACAACGCCGTCGACCAGATGCGCCGCGGCGGGGACCTCTCGGGCGAAAAGCGTGCCGCCTTCCGGCAGTTCGATCAGAACGTGCGCGAAGACTTTTTGAAGCAGGCCGTCAACCTGAACGCCAGCAACCACTCCACCATCCTCACCAACCCCGAGCACGCGAGGAGGGTGCTGGCCTATGACGTCAACGTGGGGCTGAACGTGCTGCCCATGCGTCAGATGAACTGGCTGCGGCAGTTTGCGGATTGGCGGTATGGGGATCCGAAGGATCCGGTGATGGCGGAGTGGTGTCCGTATTACCGGACCGGGCGATTGCCTCAAAACATGAGGCTTGAAGACCACAAGTACTACCAACCTGAAGTCCCCGCAACACTCGGCATCGACGCCGAGCGCAACAACAGCGGCGGTTTCATACAAAGCTACCGCCAACCACAGCCCGCGCCGCTGATGCCGCGCGAGCGCAGCCCGGGCGAGGAGTTGCGCGAAGCGCGTCGCGCCGAACTGCTAAGGCAGCGGCAGCGCCCGAGTGAAATTGACCGTACCTTTGGATTGGATACCCCCGATGAATGACCTTCAGCCAAACCGCCCAGCCCGGGCGACGCTCGCCGGCCTATTGGCCGCCACCCTGCTGTTCACCGCCTGTACTGGAACCTCCATGTCGTCGCAATCCCGATACTTCCGCTTGCCTACCCCCTATCCGCTGCCGGCCAAGGCGCCAGCGGAAACCGGCGCCAACGCGCCTGCCGCCCACGTGCTGGGCGTGCTCTGGCGCAGCCCCCTCATGTGGATCGACTATCCCACGCACTGGAACCTGCTGTGGACGCAGGGCATGGCCGAACGCAACCCCAATGACACCGACAGCCCCGAGCTCAAACTGGGCGACCCGACGGGTGTGCTGGTGCGCCCTGTGCGCGTGGTGTGGAAGACGGACAACCCGAACCCGGTCTATTGGCGGACCATGGTTGAGTTGATCCGCGACCCGCTGTACCCCTTGGGCTATCACTACGCGGTGAACCGAAACTATTTCTACTCCATCCAGCACGGCACCAACCGGCCGGACTTTGCTGACGTCAAGGTGTTTGCGGGCATGCCTCGCGCGTGGATCGATACGCCGACTTACATCAAGGAGGAGCGGTATCGCAATGGCATGGATCGCCTGACCGATCACTTCGAGTATGGGATGCCTGCGCCATCGATCCTGGCCGAGAACGAAGCTCATGCCGAAGCACGGATGCCGTATTTCTTCACCAAGATGTACACCATCAGAGGGAAGCTCCGGCGAGGTCTTGGTGCCGACCAAGAAATGACCATCGGCCTGCCCACCTTCACCCTGCTGGCCGCGCGTCGCCTGTTCACCAGCGAGATTTACAGCGAAGCCAACGCAATGGACCTGGAGTCGTTCCCGCAAACCAAAGTCCCCGACGTGACCGTCATGGCCGGCGAGGAAACGGTCGGCTTCTATGACCTGAAGGAGGCCATCGCCTACCTGAACGCCAACCCACGCAAGACGGTGTGGGTCTACACCATGGATGCGCCAGGCTACCCGAAGGGCGGGCGCACCGACGAGAACTCGGTCCTGCTCATCCTCGGCCACCCGAATGTCGATTGGGGTTACACACCGCTGTCGGCCCTCTACATCCCGCAGCAACACGAAGGCGGCATTGGCGCCAAGGCGGCCACGCCGGGCGGCGCTTGGAGCGCGCTCATGCAGACCATGCAGGCGCGAGCCCCGTCAGATCATCCGGTCGGCCGCGTCTATCACGACGTGGACAAGCATGCCGCCAACGTCAACACGTTGATGAGACCTCTGCACGCCGCTGTGCACCAACAGTGGCCGGACCTGGACCCCATCGAGAACGTGCGCAGCGTCTCCGAACACGCCATCGGCGGGCTGCGCGCCGCGAGCGCGGGGCTGAACATTGCCCGCGCCACGGCGTATGCAGACCAGACAGGAAACAGTGCCGTCGTCACCAGCGCTGCGGATCCGAATGACGTGTGGAGTGTGCTGGTGGCGCCGCCGCCGGACTGGGTCAAGCGCGATCCGCCCAAGCAGTGGCCGCGCGCCGGTGGACGGACCAATGCGTATCTGCCTTGGTTTGGGCAATGGACTGGCGGCAAATAGATCCTCTTGCCGACCTGCTTTTCGCGTGCCGAAAAAAGGTTGGAAACGGTTGTCGCCTAACGAGCTTTCACCCCGAGGTTCACCAAGAAGCCTCGCCCCCCGCCCGACTTCGACTGCCAGCCAATACAGCGAATGTGGGCAACCGCAGTATTCATTGACTTCTAGTTCACGGATTTTCGGGATTTGCGCTCGACCACGGTTCGCGCGGCACGTGAGCAAACTACACGTGCGAACCATTGCTCGAACCTAACGATGGTGGCAACACGGCGCAAAACCTGGTCCCCCGGCAAAGTCACGCCGCCTGCTGCACGCGCGCCTCCACCAGCAGCCGTTTGAGTTCCGGCACGCACGAGCCGCAATTGCCGCCCGCCTTCAGGCAAGCCGTGATCTCGCCGGTGGTTTGCAGGCCCTTGGTGCGGATGGCATCGCAGATCGTATTGCGGCCTACGCCAAAGCACGAGCACACGGTTGGCCCCACATCGACGCCCGCTTCGATCGGCTGGCCGAGCAGCACGCCCGCGCGATCGACGTCTTCCAGGCGCTCTTGCGCGAACAGGCCCGCGAGCCAGTTGC
>Ga0209759_1001035_pt1 | contig 18629 bp, 15 predicted proteins | sample AraplaCL_Col_mMS_FD_184261 | JGI IMG/M metagenome (GOLD analysis project Ga0209759, IMG submission 184261) | Arabidopsis root microbial communities from the University of North Carolina, USA - plate scrape CL_Col_mMS (SPAdes) (version 2) | ecosystem: Host-associated > Plants > Roots >...
AACGAGAAGCCGTACTGGCGCGAGATCAGCTGCGTCAGCTGGGCGCCGCCGAAGGTCTGGTCGCGGTCGTAGAGCATCTCGTCGCCGCGCAGCACCTTCAGGCCGGCGGTGTCGGCGCCGATCTCGAACAGCGCGACCAGCATGTCCTTGCCCTGCTCGGGCAGGCTGGAGATGACCCGACTCATCGCCAGGCGGGAGGCGTGGGACTCGATGTCGAGCACCACGGGCTTCAGGCCGGCGGCTTCGGCCAGACCCTGGCGATCCTGCACGCGATCCTTGCGCGACGCGGCGATCAGGACGTCGACGTCGCCGACCGAGGTCGTGCTGGGTCCGATGACGCAGAAATCGAGGCTGACCTCGTCCAGCGAGAACGGGATGTACTGATGAGCTTCGGACTCGACCTGAATCTCCATTTCGGTCTCGCGGAGGCCCGCGGGCAGTACGATGCGCTTGGTGATGACGGCCGACTGCGGCATCGCCATGACCACGTCGCGCGTCTTGGCGCCGCTCTTGGCGACCAGGCGGCGCACGGCGTCGGCCACCTCATCGAATTTCTCGATCTGGCCGTCCGCGATCCAGCCCTTTTCGAAGGGCTCGCTGGCGAAACGCTCGAGTACAAGGTCCCCCGAGGAGGTCTGGCCCAGCTCCACCAGCTTCGCGCTGGATGAGCTGACATCCAGCCCGATCATCGGCGGATGCTTGCGACCGAAAATGCTATCGAGAATTGACACGAGGACATGCTCCGACAGCGCTCGAATGAGAGCGCCGGGTTGATATTTTGCGGCAATCCTATCAGCAAGAACGACAGGAAAACAAAGTTAGTGTGCGGGAATGCCCGCGTTTTCCGGGCATTTGGTCACCATAAGTCTGGGTGGAAACTGTCCCGCGCAGGCATATCGCGATTCCTGGACTTCGACGGCACCGCGAACAGCTTAAGCGAGACTTGTCGGTTTCTATAATCGTCGCTTACATCCCGGCCTACATTCATGAGCGATCCAGACAGCACGCCCGCGAAACTTCCCGTCCCGACGCCCCGCCGCGCGCCCTCGGGCCACTGGGCGACGCGGGTCGCCTGGACGCTCGTGCGGGTGGTTTCGACAATTGCCGGCGGGCTGTTGGCGTTGTTACTCGGTGTTGCAATCTGCGCGGCCATTGGGCTTGCCGTCGCGTATCCCAACATGCCCGAGCTGAGCGCTTTGACGGATTACCGTCCGAAATTACCGTTACGGGTTTTTTCTTCTGATGGCGTGTTGCTGGGGGAATATGGTGAAGAAAGGAGACAGTTCGTCCCGATCGCCCAGATCCCCAAGGTCATGCGCGACGCCGTATTGGCCATCGAGGATGCGCGTTTCTACCACCATGGCGGTGTCGACTACCTGGGCGTGATCCGCGCCGGGCTGGCCAACGTCGGCGAGTCGCGCCGGCAGGGCGCGTCCACCATCACGATGCAGGTGGCCCGCAACTTTTACCTGTCGACCGAAAAGACGTTTACCCGCAAGCTCTACGAGATTCTGCTGGCGCTCAAGATCGAGGCGCAATTGAGCAAGGACCAGATTCTGGAGCTGTACATGAACCAGATTTACCTGGGCGAGCGGGCCTACGGCTTCGCCTCGGCCAGCGAAATCTATTTCGGCAAACCCCTGAAGGACATCACCGTCGGCGAGGCCGCCATGCTCGCCGGACTGCCCAAGGCGCCGTCGAGCTACAACCCGATCGCCAATCCGAAGCGCGCCAAGGTGCGCCAGCAGTACATCATCGACCGGATGTTCGAGAACGGTTTCATCACGGAAGACGAGCGCAAGGCTGCGCACGCCCAGGTGTTGCAATACCGGGCGCCGACCGAGTCCCCGATCCACGCGGAATACGTTGCCGAGATGGCACGCCAGCTGGTGTTCGCGCAATACGGCGACGAGGCGTATACGCGGGGGCTGAACGTCGTGCTGACGGTGGATTCCACCGACCAGTTGACGGCTTACCACGCTCTCAGGCGCGGAATCATGGACTACGAGCGGCGCCAGCAATTCAGAGGCCCGGAAGGGTACGTCGACCTGCCCGACGACCCGAAGGCGGTCGACACGCGCATCGCGGAGGCCCTGGCCGACCACCCGGACAACGATGACCTGAAGGCCGCGGTCGTGCTGCAGGCGTCGCCCAAGAAGGTGCTGATCGCGCTGCAGTCGGGCGACACGGTGAGCGTGACCGGCGAAGGCCTGAAGCCCGTGACGTCGGGGCTGTCGTCCAAGGCCGATCCGAAGGTGCAGATCCGACCGGGCGCGATCGTGCGCGCCATGAAGACGGACAAGGGCGACTGGATGCTCACGCAGCAGCCGGAGGTCGAGGGCGCGTTCGTCGCCACCGAGCCCGCCACCGGGGCGATCCGCGCGCTGGTGGGCGGCTTCGACTATGGCAAGAACAAGTTCAACCACGTCATGCAGGCCTGGCGCCAGCCGGGCTCCAGCTTCAAGCCCTTCATCTACTCCAGCGCCATCGAGAAGGGCTTCAACGGCGCCACGGTGATCAACGACGCGCCGCTGTTCTTCGATGCGGGCACCACCGGCAGCCAGCCCTGGGAACCGAAGAACTACGACGGCAAGTTCGAAGGGCCGATGACCTTGCGCAACGGTCTGGCCAAGTCCAAGAACATGATCTCGATCCGCATCCTGCAGTCGGTCGGACCGGCCTACGCGCAGCAGTGGATCTCGCGCTTCGGCTTCGATCCGGAAAAGCATCCGCCCTACCTGACGATGGCGCTCGGCTCGGGCTCGGTCACGCCGATCCAGATGGCCACCGCCTACGGCGTGTTCGCCACCGGCGGCTACCGCGTCAATCCGGTGCTCATCACCAAGGTGACCGATGCGCGCGGCAAGGTGTTGCACGAAGAGGTGCCCAAGCCGTTCAACGATTCGATGCGCGCGATCACGCCGCGCAACGCCTTCATGATGGAGTCGCTGCTCAATACCGTAACGCTCAAGGGCACGGCGGCGCGGGCGCAGGCGACGCTCAAGCGGCCCGACATCTACGGCAAGACCGGCACCACCAACGATTCCCTCGATGCCTGGTTCTGCGGCTTCCAGCCGTCGCTGGCCGCCATCGTCTGGATCGGCTACGACAACCCGCGCAAGCTGGGGGATCGCGAGACCGGCGGCGGCCTGGCGCTGCCGGTATGGATCGAGTTCATGCAGACCGCCCTGAAGGACGTGCCGCAGGAACCTCTGGTGCCGCCCGAAGGCGTGACGAACGTCGACGGCGAGTGGTACTACGACGAGTTCGGCCCGGCAAGCGGCGTCAGCGGCCTGGGCCTGGACGACAAGACGCCGCAGCAGACCACCGACGACGAGAAAAAGAGCATCCTGGATCTGTTCAAGACCGGCAACTGATCCGGCCGTCAACCGGCGGCCGGTTGCTCGGCGAGCATCCGCACCAGCTCGTGCGCGAACCGGTGCGCATCGCCCGGCCAGCGCGCCGACAGGTAGCGCCCGTCGCGCACCGTGAAGCCGACGCGCTGCAAGCCGTCGGAATCGCGCAGCAGCGCCGGGGGTCCGGCCCGGAAGTCAAGCGGCGAACGTAACGCCGCCGTGACCTCGGCCTGCACGGTCCGGGCGTACGTGCGGTAGTAGTCGCCCAGGCGCCGGCGCGTGAGGCGCCAGGCCAGCATCTCGAGCTGGCGCGTCAGGCCGGTGGTGCGGCGGCCATACAACACGCTGCGGCCCGCGCCGTCGCCGCTGGCCACACGCGAGCGCGCGGCGAGCACGGTGCCGTGGCAGATCGCGGCGACCGGCAGGCCGCGCTCGAAGAATGTGGCGACCGCCGACTGCAGCAGCGGCGACTCGAGGTACTCGCGCATGCCCGGCGCGTGCCCGCCGGGCAGCAGCACGGCGTCGAAGCCGTTTGCGTCGAGGCGCGCGCCGATGTCGGCCCACGCGAGCGGGCTGCAATAGGCAGCCGACAGTGCCATGCGATCGTGGTCAGCCACGGCGCGGCCTTGCGCCCGCAACAGCGGCGCCAGCCATCCGAGGCCGCTGCCTTCGAGCATGCGCGGGTCGGCTCGAGCGGGAGCGCCGTCGGGCGTGGCGAACACGCAGGTATGGCCGGCCTCGGTGAGCACGCGCCAGGGCACCCCGGCTTCGGTGGGATCGAAGTCGTCGCGCGGCAGCGGGACGAGGACGGCGGCCAGGAGATCGATCCGGTCAGACAGACGCGAACTGCAGCGGCCGGCCCGCCTGGCGGCTCGCCTCGTCCGACAGCCGGGCGAAGAAGTCGGCGCCGTCGCGCGTGTCGCGCCAGGCCGAATCGAGCCACTTGAAATGGAAGCCGCCATTGCGCGCCGCGAGCCAGATCTCGTGCAGCGGCGGCTGCTTGTTGACGACGATCTTGCTGCCATCGGGAAACTCGAGTTCGACCAGGCTGCCGGCCCGATGCGTGTCGATGTCGATGACGCCTTGCTGCAGCCAGTCGTCGCACTGGCGCTCGATCGCGGCCAGCACGCGGTCGGCCGCGGCCTGGTACTCGGTGTCCTGCAAGGTCGTGGTCGACATGGTCGATAGAATCCGTCGGATGAATGAACGCCAGGGATCGAGTTTAGCGGCGCGCGCGGCCCCTGCGCGCGGCGCAGTCTTGGGCGCGTGCGCGCTGGCGCTGGCGCTGGCTGCGTGCGGCCAGAAGGGACCGTTGTTCCTGCCTGCACAGGCCGGCGCGGCTGCAAAGCCGGCGTCGCGACTGCCGAGCGCGTCCGAGGACGGTCGCCCGGCGGCGCCGCTGGCCCCTCTTGAAGGCGCCAGCTCCCCCGGCCTTCCCGCGGCCGCCGCCCCGGCATCGCGCTGAGCCGGCGAGCCTAGATCCGGCCCTCCTCGACGGCGTGACAGGCGACCTGCACGGCGCCCGAGGGCAACAGCGCGGGACGTTCGATGCGGCAGCGCTCGTTGGCGTGCGGGCAGCGCGGGTGGAACGCGCATCCCGGGGGCGGCGCCAGCGGATCCGGCACCTCGCCCAGCACCGGCGCGCGTTCGCGTTCGGTGCATCGCGGGTCGGGCACCGCGGCCAGCAGCATCCGCGTGTAGGGATGGCGCGGCGCTGCGAAGAGCTCGGCCTTGGGGGCGAGCTCGACCAGCCGTCCCAGGTACATCACGCCCACGTCGTCGGCCACGTAGCGCACCACCACCAGGTTGTGCGAGATGAACAGGCAGGCCAGCGCGCGCTCGCGCTGCAGGTCGACCAGCAGGTTGAGCACCTGCGCCTGCACGGAGACGTCCAGGGCCGACGTCGGTTCGTCGCAGACAAGAAACTCCGGACTCGTCGCGATCGCGCGGGCAATCGACAGGCGCTGGCGCTGGCCACCCGAGAACTGGTGCGGGAACTTGCGCACGTCGACACCGTCCAACCCGACCGACGTCAGCAGCGCCGCCGCACGGTCAAGTGCCTCGTCGCGCCGGATCAGTCCTTGCTCGACCAGCGGCTCGGCGACGATGTCGCCGACGCGCCAGCGCGGGTTGAGGCTGGCGTAGGGATCCTGGAAGATCATCTGCATGCGGCGCCGCAGCGCGCGCGCGCCGTCGGCCGGCCCCGCGAGCGCCGCCTGGACGTCGACGCCCCCGACCCGGGCGCTGCCCGCGGTGGGTCTTTCCAGCCCGACCATCAGCCGCGCCAGCGTGCTCTTGCCGCAGCCCGACTCGCCCACCAGGGCCAGCGTGCGGCCGCGCGCAATCTTGAAGCTGACGTCTTCGACGGCCCGGATGCGCGCCGGCCCGGCGCGGCGCAGCAGGCGCTCGGTCCAGCTCGTGTGCAGCACGAAGAAGCGGCTCAGCCCGCGCGCCTCGGCGACGATCGCCTCGAACGGCGCTGCACCCTCGACAGCCGCGTTCATCGCGCCGGACCCTCGACGATCGGCCACCAGCAAGCGGCGCGGGTGCGACGCACCAGGGCCAGTTCCGGCCGCTGTTCGGCGCAACGCGGGCTCGCCTTCGGGCAGCGCGGGTGGAACGCGCAGCCGGACGGAATCTCCTCGAGTCGCGGCAGCGCGCCCTCGATCTGCGCCAGCCGGCCACCGGTGTCGGCGAGCGACGGCACCGACGCCATCAGGCCCGCGGTATACGGATGCGCCGGGTGGTCGATCAGCTCGCGCACCGGACCGATCTCGACGATGCGCCCCGCATACATGACGGCCACGCGGTCGCAGGTCTCGGCAACGATGCCCATGTCGTGCGTGATCAGCATCACCGATGCGCCATGCGCCTGCGTGATGCCGCGCAGCAGACGAGTGATCTGCGCCTGCGTCGCGACGTCGAGCGCCGTGGTCGGCTCGTCGGCGATGATCAGCTTCGGCTCGCCCGCCAGTGCGAGCGCGATCACCACGCGTTGACGCATGCCGCCCGACAACTCGTGCGGGTACTGCGACAGCCGCGCATGCGCTGCGGGCAGGCCGGTGCGGCGCAGCAGTTCGACGGCCTGTTCGCGCGCCTGCGCCGCGCTCAACGCGCGGTGCGTGCGCAAGGTCTCGGTCAGCTGGTGACCGATCGTGTACAGGGGATCGAGCGACGTCGACGGATCCTGGAAGATCGCGCCGATCTGCTTGCCTCGCAACAGGCGCATGGCCTCGCGCGGCAGGTCGTCGATGCGCCGGCCGTCCAACATGATCTGGCCGCCGCAGATCCGGCCGGGCGGTTCGAGCAATCCGATGATCGCGGCACCGGTCAGCGACTTGCCCGCCCCCGACTCGCCGACCAGCCCCAGGATCTCGCCCGCCGCGATGTCGAACGACACGCCCTCCAGGGCGCGCAGCGAGCCGTGACGCGTCGGAAACTCGACGCAAAGCTCGCGCACTTCGAGCAAGGGGGCGCTCACCGCAACCTCGGATTGAGTGCGTCGCGCAGCCAGTCGCCGAGCAGATTGACGCTCATCGAGATCAGCACCAAGGCAGCGCCCGGGAACAGCGTGATCCACCACTCGCCGGCGTACAGGAAGTCGTTGCCGATGCGGATCAGCGTGCCCAGCGAGGGATTGGCCGGGGGAACGCCGACGCCCAGGTACGACAGCGTGGCCTCGGCGACGATGGCCTGGCCGACCTGGATCGTCGCCAGCACGAGCACCGGGCCGAGCACGTTGGGCAGCACATGGCGCCGCAGCAGCCGCCAGCGCGGCACGCCCACGAGACGCGCGGCCTGCACGTATTCCTTGTTGCGTTCGACCAGCGTCGAGCCGCGCACGGTGCGGGCGTAGCGCACCCAATCGGTCAGCGTCAGCGCGAGGATCAGCACCGCGAAGGCGAGCACGTCGCGCGCCTGCGGGAAAACGGCCCGGCTCACACCGTCGATCAGCAGCGCGATCAGGATCGGCGGAAACGACAGCATCACGTCGCACACCCGCATCAGCGCGGCGTCCACCACGCCCCCTGCGAAGCCCGCGAGCAACCCCAGGGTCACGCCGATCAGCACCGACAGCGCGACCGCGCTGAGCCCCACCATCAGCGAGATCCGCGCGCCATACAACAGCGCCGAGAGGATGTCGCGTCCCTGGTCGTCGGTGCCCAGCGGGTAGGTGGCACGGCCGTCGGCCAGCCAGGCGGGCGGCAGGTGCGAGTCGGCCAGGTCGAGCGTGGCCAGGTCGGACGGATCGTGCGGCGCCAGCCACGGCGCGAACAGCGCTCCGCCCAGGCACAGCAGGGCGACGGCCGCCGCCAGCCATGCCACGCGCGAGTGCACGAACGCGTGCCAGAGATCGCTGGCAAGCAGGAGTCTCCAGCGTCCGATCCGCCGCGCCGGCGCACCCGGGGTGCCGGCGGGGCGCGCGGTCGGGCCCGGTTTCATCGACGCGCCTCCGGGACCGACGCCTGCACGCGCAAACGCGGATCGACGACCGCGTAGAGCACATCGACGCCCAGGTTGATCGTCACGAACACCAGCGCGATCAAGCACAGGTAGGCCGCCATCACGGGCACGTCGGGAAACTGCACCGCCTGGATGAACAGGCTGCCCATGCCCGGCCACGAGAACACCGTCTCGGTGATGATGGAGAACGCGATCAGGCTTCCGAGCTGCAGCCCGGAGATCGTCAGCACCGGCACCAGCGTATTGCGCAGCGCGTGTCCGAAGTGGACGACGCGATCGGGCAGGCCGCGAGCGCGGGCGAACTTCACGTAGTCCGATTGCAAGGCCTCGAGCATCTCCGCCCGCACCAGCCGCATCAGCAGTGCGAGCTGGTACATCGCCAGCGTGAAGGCGGGCAGCGCGATGTGGCGCCAGCCGTCGACCGTCAGCAGTCCGGTGCGCCAGGGGCCCAGCTGGATCGTCGCGCCCCGCCCGTAGCTGGGAAACCAGCCGAGCAGCACCGAGAACAGCTCGATCAGGACGATGCCGATCAGAAAGGTCGGAAGCGAGATGCCCAGCAGCGACACCGCCATCGTCAGCCTGGCGTCCCAGTGCTCGCGCCGCAACGCGGCGTATACGCCAAGAGGTATGCCGACCGCCAGTGCGATCGAAGCGGCGACGATCGCCAGCTCGACCGTCGCGGGCAGCCGCTCGGCAATCAGCGCGGAGACTTCGCGCCCCTGGCGCAGGCTCACTCCGAAGTCGCCCGTCACTGCGTGGCCGAGGAAGCGCAGAAACTGCACCGCGGGCGGCTTGTCGAGCCCGAGATCCGCGTGCAACTGCGCGCGCTGGGCGGCCGCGGCGTCCTGGCCCAGCATGTTGCCGACGGGATCGCCGACATAGCGAAACAGCGAGAACGCTCCCATGCCGACGACCAGCATCACCAGCACGGCCTGAGCAAGTCGACGGAGGAAGAACGACAGCATCGCGGCAAGAATACCCCCGCAAGTGCTCCCCGGTCGCTCGGGGTCTACCGCACTCGCCCGATCCGCCGCAGAAAGAGCCACGCCGTCGAGCCGCCAATGCAAAAGGCCCGTCCGAAGACGAGCCTTGAAGAGCTCCCCACAGCAGCGGGAGCCTGAACGTGAACCCGGCCAGGCCGGGCCCCGATCAGAAGTTGTGCACGACGCCGAAGTTGAACGCCTTGTCGCCCGTGCCTTGTTCCGTCGCGTTGCCGACCAGGTAGGCCGCGCCATGCAGATTCTGGATGCGGGCGAACGCGGTGTAGACCGACGTGCGCTTGGACAGCGGGTACAGGTAGCCGACGCCGATCTGGTTGGCGTCCTTGTCGCCGCTGGTGCGGTCGTTGTGGCGGATGTACGAAGCCAGCACGTTGCCGCCGGCCACCGGCAGGGTCACGCCGGCCATGAGGTTGGCGTTGTCGAGCGTGCTGGGGCCGGTCACGCGCTGGCCGAGGCCGTGCAGCTTGATGACGCCCAGATCCCAGGTAGCGCCAAGCGTGTAGACCTTCTTGGCGGCGCCGTTGCCGGCAGCGTTGCCGACGTCATAGAACGAGAAGCCAGCATAGACCGGGCCGGAAGCGTAGGTCACGGCGGCGCCCGTTTCGCGGTTGCTGCGCCAGTTGCCGGTCTGCTCGCCCAGGGCAGCTTCGACCGAGGCCGTGAGGCCAGCCATGTTCGGCGTGGAGTACGTCACCGAGTTGTTCAGGCGGATACCCGACGGGTCGATCATGTACAGACCGGACGCGGACGAGTTGTTGGTCTGGCCAGCGAAGCCCGTGCCGAACGGGTCGACCGTGCTCAGGTTGTTGAAGCCCAGGCTGTACTGACGGCCGGCGCTGATGGCACCGAAGGCGCCGGTCAGGTCACCGTGAGCCTGACGGCCCATGAACTGGTTGCTGCCCGTGCAGAAATTCGGGGCGCCAGCAGCGCTGTCGGCGCAGTAGCCGGTTTCCAGCTGGAAGGCTGCCTTCATGCCGCCGCCGAGGTCTTCGACGCCCTTGAAGCCGATGCGCGAGCCGCCGGTGACGCCCGAGGCGATACGAACGGACTTGCCGGACGCGCTGCCGCTGTCGACGACCAGGCCGAGATCGACCTTGCCATAGAGGGTGACGGACGACTGGGCGGATGCGGCGCCGGTGACGGCGGTGAGCACTGCGAGAGCGAGCAGCGACTTTTTCATTGCGAATATCTCCTAGGGTTAACAAGAGATTCCGGTCGCGGCGCGGCTGGGCGTGTTCACCGCAAGGACCGCAACCTCATCGGAAGCTGGACGTATTGCACCAGACGGGCCTTCCGGTTGCAAAGCATCACGCCCGAAATCGCCGCGCCCTGTTGTCCTCACACAACGTCACACTCGACGGGGCCATCGCCCAGTAAGTGAGGCCGATCGCGCACGATCGGTTATCGTTTCGGCATGGAATTGAGTCTCGTCGATCGCTGGATCTGCGGTGCCGAAGTGGCGCTGCGCACGCTGTCCGGCGGCAGCCGCGCCGAACGCGCGACACCGGCTTCCGCCGTCGCGGACGCGACGGCCCCGCCACCCGAATTGGATGCGCAGGACAAGCGCCTGTCGGGCGCCCTGATGCGCGTGAACCATGTCGGCGAGGTGTGCGCGCAGGCGCTGTACCAGGCGCAGGCGCTGGCCACTTCAAATGTCGAATTGAAGGCGCAGATGGCGCGGGCGGCACGCGAGGAAGTCGACCACCTGGCCTGGACCGAGCAGCGCCTGACCGAGCTGGGCGACCGTCCCAGCCTGCTCAACCCGCTGTGGTACGGCGGCGCATTCCTGATCGGCCTGGCGGCGGGCCGCCTTGGCGATCGCGTGAGCCTGGGCTTCGTGGTCGAGACCGAGCGCCAGGTCGAACATCACCTCGAAGGTCACCTCGAACGACTGCCCGCCGGCGACCTGGCATCGCGTGCGATCGTCGACCAGATGCGCATCGACGAGGCCGAGCATGCGGCCGCCGCGCGCCTGGCAGGCGGAACGCAACTGCCGGCGCCGGTGCGCGGCGCGATGCGGCTGGCCGCCAAGGTGATGACGGGCACCGCGCACTACGTGTAGCCTATGCGTCCAGCACCTCGAAGCTGGTCGTGACCTCGGCGGTCTTGCCGAGCATCACGGTGGCCGAGCAATACTTCTCGTGCGACAGCGCGATCGCGCGCTCGACCGCGACCGGCGGCAATGCGCGGCCCCTGACGCTGAAGTGCAGGTGCAGCTTGGTGAACACCTTCGGGTCCTCGGACGCGCGCTCGGCGGTGGCCTTGACCTGGCAGCCCGTCACTTCGTGGCGCCCGCGCTTGAGGATCAGCACCACGTCGTAGGCGGTGCAGCCGCCGGCGCCGGCCAGCAAGGTCTCCATCGGGCGCGGCGCCAGGTTGCGGCCGCCGCCGTCGGGCGCGCCGTCCATCGTGAGAAGGTGGCCGCTGCCGGTCTCGGCCGAGAAGGCCATGCCGGTTTCGGGCAGCCAGTTGATCGTGCAATGCATGGTGTCGAGTCCGGGATCGAGGGGTTCGTGTCGATTGTGCAACGCCCGGGTCGGCCCGGCGCGCCTCGGGATATCGCAAACCGTTCCCAAACTGGTGCATGGGCATGAAAGTCGCACCGGATGCGAACATTTGGGGCCTCTCCCTACAGGGGAAAGCGAACAGATATTGCAGTGCAGCAACCGGTGATATAGACTGACTTCATTGTCGCTGCGGCAGGGCCCTGAAAGCGCGGTCTCCCCTTCGGAAGCCCCTCCCGCACCGACTGCAAGTTGTCTCCTCCACCTCCTCAAAACTGGTGGATTCAGGCCCGAAGCTGCAAAGCTCCGGGCCTCTTTCTTTGCGGCGCCGAGTTCGCACCCAGCGTGAGGTCCGTTGTCGCATCGAGAAGCCTGCTCGCGCAGCGGGCCGTATGATCCGGCGGCTCTGCCCAACCCGCGACTGGAGCTCCCGATGGATGCCGCACGCCCCTTGCGTGAATCCCCTTCCGATGCCGACATGCGACAGCAGTCCGGCATTGCGGGAATCGCGCCGGCGGCCCCGCTGTCCAAGAGCGCCCAGGCGATCGCCGGCGCCTACCTGCGACGCATCCTGACCGCCCGCGTCTACGACGTCGCCGTCGAGACGCCGCTCGAACCGGCCAAGAACCTGTCGCGCCGCGTCGGCAACCACGTGCTGCTCAAGCGCGAGGACACCCAGTCCGTCTTCAGCTTCAAGCTGCGCGGCGCGTACAACAAGATGATCAACCTCGCGCCGGAGGCCTTGCAGCGCGGCGTCATCTGCGCGTCGGCCGGCAACCATGCGCAAGGGGTCGCGCTGAGCGCCAAGCGCCTGGGGGTGCGCGCGGTGATCGTGATGCCGGTGACCACCCCGCGGCTCAAGGTCGATGCCGTCCATGCGCTGGGCGGCGAGGTCGTGCTGCACGGCGACAGCTATTCGGACGCCTATGCGCACGCGCTGCAGGTCGAGAAGGACGAGGGCCTGACCTTCGTGCATCCGTTCGACGACCCCGACGTCATCGCCGGCCAGGGCACCGTCGCGATGGAGGTGCTGCGCCAGCATCAGGGGCCGATCGACGCCGTGTTCGTCGCCATCGGCGGCGGCGGCCTGATCTCCGGCGTGGCCGCCTACATCAAGGCGCTGCGCCCCGAGATCAAGGTGATCGGCGTGCAGGCCGCCGACTCCGACGCGATGATCCAGTCGGTGCGCAAGGGCCGGCGCGTCACGCTGGGGGACGTGGGCCTGTTCTCCGACGGCACCGCCGTCAAGCTGGTGGGGGCCGAGACCTTCCGCGTCACGCGCGCGCTGGTCGACGACTACGTGACGGTGGACACCGACGCCGCCTGCGCCGCGATCAAGGACGTGTTCCAGGACACCCGCAGCATCCTGGAGCCGGCCGGCGCGCTGGGCGTCGCGGCCATCAAGCAGTACGCCGAGACGCACAAGCTCAAGGGCAGGACCTTCGTGGCCGTCACCTGCGGCGCGAACATGAACTTCGACCGCCTGCGCTTCGTGGCCGAACGCGCCGAGTTCGGCGAACAGCGCGAGGCGCTCTATGCCGTGACCGTGCCCGAGGAACGCGGCAGCTTCCGCCGCTTCTGCGAGCTGATCGGGCCGCCGGGCAGCGCGCCGCGCCAGGTCACCGAGTTCAACTACCGCATCTGCGACGCGAACAAGGCGCACGTCTTCGTCGGCATCTCGATCGCCAAGCGCGACGAGGCCGAGAAGATCGCGCGCCATTTCGAGCGCCACGGCTTTCCGACCGCCAACCTGACCGGCGACGAACTCGCCAAGGAACACGTGCGCCACATGGTGGGCGGACGCAGCGAGCTGGCTGCCGGCGAACGCCTGTTCCGCTTCGAATTCCCGGAACGCCCGGGCGCGCTGATGCGCTTCCTGAGCTCGATGCATCCGGACTGGAACATCACGCTGTTCCACTACCGCAACCAGGGCGCCGACTATGGCCGCATCCTGGTGGGCCTGGTGGTGCCGGACAAGGACAACAAGGCGCTGGCCACGTTCCTGGCGACGCTGGCGTTCCCGTGGGTCGAGGAGACCGACAACCCGGTCTACAAGTTGTTCCTGAGCTGAGACGGGCGCGGGCGCGAGCTGAGCGCCCAAGGCATGTCAGCCCGCGCGAAGTCGCAGGATCCACGCGTCGGCATACGTTTCCTCGGGGGTGGATCCTGCGACTACGCGCAGGATGACCGCCCTGTGATTACCAGTGCGAAGGCAGCTCGCGCAGGATGCGCAGGCGGCCGTCTTCCAGCGAGATGATGGCCGCGTGCTCCAGGTCGCGCAGGATGCTGCCGGCCATCTCCTGCGAGCAACCCAGCCGCTGAGGCAGGTCGATCTCGGCCAGCGGTTCACGCACGAGGCGGGTGCCGTCGAACTGGGCCTGGGCCACCGCATCGAGCCAGCGCTTGAGGCGGCCGTAGGCGTGGTTGAGCGCGTACTGGCTAGCGGCCAGCGTGGCCACGCGGGCGCGCTGGACCACCTTGGAGATCAGCTCGAAGGCGAATTCGGGCCGCTCGGAGATGTATTGCGACAGGGTGGCGCGCTCGACGTAGGCACAGGTGGTGTCGGACAACGCCTCGACGCTGGCCATGCGGGTGCCGCCGTCCAGGCCCATTTCGCCGAGATAGTCGCCCGGGCCGAACAGGCCGTAGGTGACGTGGCGGCCCGTGTCCGAGCCGGTGAAGGCGCGCAGTTCGCCCGCCAGCACGATCAGCAGCGCGTCGCCACGGTCGCCCTCGTCGAGCACCAGCGAACCCTTGCGAAAGCGTCGGATCTCGCTGCGCTCGGCCAGCGGGCGCAGCAGTTCGGGTAGCGCGTTGTAGTCGATGGGGCCGGATTTGCGTGCGGACATTCGAAAGGCTCCTGCGCTGCGGGTCGGCAACGTGGGGTGCGAGGAAATCGTCGCTTCAGTATCGCCTGTTTGGCCGCGGCCGGTGCAGCGGGCCTTGCCCTGTCAACCACTTCGAGCGGGGTTTTGCACCGGCCGCCAAGGGCGGCGCGATCGCAGCCTGTCGTGCCCGCCCTGCAGCCTGTCGCAGCGCGCTGGCCCACGCGCCGGCGGGCGGCCACCATGCGGGCCATCCACACATCCGTGACCGCCTTCCATGACCAAGACCAGCTCGCCTGCCTGGCTCGTGCTCGACGACGTGTCCTTCGCCTATGGCCGCGGCCCGGCCGTCAACCAGTCGCTGAACCTGACGCTGGGCCCCGGCATCGTCGGGCTGCTCGGGCCGAACGGCGCCGGCAAGTCGACCTTGATGCGCATGCTAGCCACGCTGGCGCGGCCGCGCAGCGGTCGCATCCTGTGGCGCGGCACGGACATCGCCCGCGAACCCGACGCCCTGCGCGCGACGCTGGGCTACCTGCCGCAGGACTTCGGCGTCTATCCGGCGCTGTCGGCGCGCGAATTCCTCAGCTTCCTAGCCGCGGTCAAGGGACTGCCGCCGCGCGCCACCGCCGACCGCGTCGACGAATGCCTGGCGCTGGTCGGGTTGCACGACGTCGCCGATCGCGCGCTGGCGAGCTGTTCGGGGGGCATGCGCCAGCGTGTGGGCATCGCGCAGGCGCTGCTCAACGATCCCCAGCTGCTGGTGGTCGACGAACCCACTGTCGGGCTCGACCCGGCCGAGAGGCTGCGCTTTCGCCACCTGCTGACCGAACTGGCCGGCGAACGCCTGGTGCTGCTGTCGACCCACATCGTGTCCGACGTCGAGGCCAGCGCCGCGGCGCTGGTGGTGCTGCAGGGCGGCCGCATCGTCTTCGACGGCACGCCCGCCGCGCTCGTCGCCGCAGCGCGCGGGCGTGCGTGGGACTGGACGATCATGCCCTCGCACCTGGCCACCGCGCGCAAGAACTTCGTCGTCAGCCAGTCGATGCACCTGGGCGAGGTCGTGCAGCTGCGCGTGCTCGGCGAGCAGCCGCCGAGCGTCACCGCGGTGCCGGCCGAGCCCAGCCTCGAGGACGCCTACACCGACCTGCTGGCACGCGCCGCGCGCACGCCGCGCAGCCCGGCCCAGGCGGTGGCCTGACATGAGCGCGGCGCTGCCCGTCGCCATCGCCGCGCCCGGCGCCGCACCCACGCGCGGACTCGCGCACGCGCGCCACATCGCCGGCGCGCTGTGCATCGCCGACCTGCGCCAACGCGTGCGCAGCGGACGCTTCCGGGTCGTCGCGCTGGCGATCGTGGTGGCCGGCTGGTGGTGCCTGCCCCGTCTCGACGCCGGCTACATGATCGTCGCGATCGGCGATCACCATCGCGGTTTCTATTCCAGCGCGTGGATCGGCATGGTGCTGGCGATGATGTCGCTGCTGTGGGGCCTGGTCGGCTTCTACCTGGTGCGCGGCACCGTGCAGCGCGACTTCGAGACCCGCGTCTGGCAGTTGCTGGGCACGACCTCGATGCGGCGCGGCGCCTACCTGCTGGCCAAGTGGGCCAGCCACATGGCGGTCATGGGCGGGCTGCTCTGCGCGACGCTGGCGGTCGGCCTCGTCGCCCAATGGGTGCGCGCCGAGGACCGTCACGTCGACCTGTGGGAACTCGTCAAGCCCAGCCTGTTCATCGCCATGCCCACCCTGGCCTTCAGCGCGATGCTGGCGATCTGGTTCGACGTGATCCCCGTGCTGCGCCGCACCGCCGGCAACGTCGCGTTCTTCTTCGTGTGGATAGGGCTGCTGACGGCCGGTCCCGCCGCCATCGATCATGAACGGCATGCGCGCGCGGCCGGCGTGCCGGCTCCGGCAGAACAGCCGTGGACGAGCGACCTGCCCGCCATGCGCATGATGCAGTGGTCCATCGAGCACCAGATCGCGCGCGGCCTGCCGGACAAGACGCGGCTGGAGGGCTTTTGCATCGGCTGCGGCGGCGTCGACGCGCCGGCAGCGCGCTTCGTCTGGACGCACTGGGAGGTGCGCCCCGCCGTCCTGTGGGGACGCATGCTGTGGCTCGCCGCGGCCATCGTGGGCGTGCTGCTGGCCGCGCCGTTGCTGGATTGGGCCGGTGCCCGTGTCGCCGCGCCCGCGGCCGCAGGACGCCGGAGCGCGCCGCGGCCGCTGCGGTGGCTGCGTGCCCTCCTGCAGCCGCTGCAGGGCAGCGCGCTGGGCGTGCTGGTGGCCGCCGAGGTCTTCGTCGTGCTGCGCCCGCGCCCCCTGTGGTGGTGGGCCGCATGGCTGCCGCTGTGGGCCGTGCAGCTGTTCGCCCCGCGCCATGCCGTGGCGCTCGCGATGCTGGGCGGATGGACGCTGCTGCTGGACGTCTTCTCGCGCAGCGGCTTGCGCGACCGCGAGCACGGCACGCTGGATCTGGTGTCGACCGCGCCCGGATCGCAGCGCCGCCTGTTGTGGGCCCGCGTCATCGCTGGCGTCGGCCTCGCGGGGTTCGCCGCCGCGCCCGGACTGCTGCACGAAGCCTTCGCGCACCCGGCGATGTTCGCAACGGCCTGCGCGATGGCCGCGTCGATCGCGCTGTGGGGCCTGGCGTCGGCGGCAGCGACGCGCAGCAGCCGTCCGTTCGAGCTGGTGTTCATCGCCCTGGCCTACGCCAACACGCAGGGGCTGCCCTGGCTCGACGCGGCGGCGCGTGGCAACGGCGTGGTGCTGGCGCACCTGGCGGCGGCCGGCCTGGCGGCGGCGATCCTCGTGCTCAGCCTCCGAGCCGATCGGCAAGGAATGCCACGAACGCCTTGACGCTGGCCGGCTGCAGCCGCGACGAGGTCACGGCATGCAGGGCCAGCGGCGCCAGCGTCCACTGCGGCAGCACGCGCACCAGCCGCCCGCTCGCCAGCGCGTCGCGCACGAGGTCGGGCGTCAACACGGCCAGGCCCATGCCGCGCTCGGCCAGCAGCCGCGCCAGGCCGTGGTTGTTGACCACCACGCGGCCCTGCACGCTCACGTCGACCGCGTCGGCATCGCGCTCGAATCGCCAGCGCGCCTGCAGCCGCGGCGTGCGCAGCAGCACGGCCGCGTGGCCGGCCAGATCCTCGGGCCGGCTCGGCGTGCCGCGCAGGTCGAGGTAAGTGGGTGACCCGAACAGCGCGCGTCCGACCTGGCCGATGCGGCGCACGACGAGCTGGTCGCCCTTGACCTCGCCTAGCCGGATCGCGACATCGACGCGGTCGCCCACCAGGTCGGCGCTGCGCGAGGACAGGTCGACGTCCAGCGTGATGTCCGGAAACTGGCGCGCGAACTCCGGCAGCAGAGGCCCGATCACGTGGAGTCCCAGATCCACCGGCACCGAGACGCGCAGATGCCCCGAAGGCCGCGCGGCGGTCTCGCGCAATGCCTCCTGCGCCAGGCGAGCCTCGTCGGCAAGGTGGGCGCAGCGTTCGAAGTAGCGCGCCCCCGCCTCGGTCAGTTCGACCCGGCGCGTGGTGCGATCGAACAGCCGCACGCCGAACTCGCGCTCCATCGCCGCGATGCGGCGCGACAGCGTCGCGACGGGCACGCCCAGCTGCCGGCCCGCCGCGCTGAAGTTCCTGGTACGCGCGACTTCGACGAACAGCGTCATGTCATGCAAGGCGGAGAGATCGCTCATGCGGGTACTTTATTCCATCAATGGAAAGATCAACTCCGGCCCTGAGGGTTCTCATCGAGGGTGCGAGGCAGCACCATTCGTTCACCCAAGCAACCCCTTCATCCAGGAGATTTCCATGCAAGCCATCCGCCTCCACGCCTTCGGCGCCGCCGACCAGCTCGTGCTGCAAGAGGTTCCCGCGCCCGTCGCCGGCCCGCGCGAGCTGCTCGTGCGCGTCGTCACCGCGGGCGTCAACCCGGTCGACTGGAAGATCCGCTCCGGCGAGCTGGCCCAGATCTTCGGCGTCAAGGCGCCGCTGACGCCAGGCTGGGATGCCGCCGGCATCGTCGCGGCGGTCGGCAGCGAGGTCGACGTCTTCCGGCCCGGCGACGCCGTGTTCTTCTTCGCGGATTTCGCGCACGGCGGCACGTATGCCGAGTTGGTCGCCGTCGATGCCGCGCAAGTGGCCCTGAAGCCGCGCACGGTGTCGTTCGCCGAAGCCGCCGCGCTGCCGACGCCGGCCCAGGCCGCCTGGCGCGCGGTGGTCGAGATCGGCAACGTGCAGCCGGGCCAGAAGGTGCTCGTGCACGGCGGCGGCGGGCCGCTGGGTAGCGTCGCCGCGCAGCTCGCGCGTCAGGCGGGCGCGCACGTCAGCGTGACCGCCGGTGCGGCGTCGATCGCGATCGCGCGCGCCACCGGGGCCGACCAGGTCATCGACTACCAGCGCCAGGACTTCGCGGCGCTGGTGCGCGACGCCGACCTGGTGATCGACACCGTGGGCGGCGCCGTCCAGGAAGC
>Ga0209759_1001038_pt1 | contig 18597 bp, 20 predicted proteins | sample AraplaCL_Col_mMS_FD_184261 | JGI IMG/M metagenome (GOLD analysis project Ga0209759, IMG submission 184261) | Arabidopsis root microbial communities from the University of North Carolina, USA - plate scrape CL_Col_mMS (SPAdes) (version 2) | ecosystem: Host-associated > Plants > Roots >...
CTCCACCGGCCCGGTGACCCACTCGCTGGCCCCGGCCTCCGACACCCCGCGCGGCCTGCGCCTGGCGCCCTCCAGCACCACGTCCGACGACGCCCCGGCCGACACGGGCGACGGGGACGACGGCGATCCGCCGGAATCCCCCACGCCGGCGCCCACCACGCCGCGCCCGGCGCTCAAGCGCATCAAGTAAAGTCCTGCCGGGGCGCGCCCTGCGCCCCGATCGCCGACTTAGCTCAGCTGGTAGAGCATCCGCCTTGTAAGCGGGAGGTCATCCGTTCGATTCGGATAGTCGGCACCAAGTGGTCATCCCAGAGGGTCTTACGAAATCGCCAAGTGATTGATTCACAAGGCATTTTCGACCCTCACTGTCCCGTTAAATCCCGGGACGTTGTTTGACGGCCACGCGTTTCGACGGTACTTTTGACGGTACTTTTCTGGTGTCGTCCGGGAGATACCGTCATGCCACTCACCGATCTGGCCTGCCGCCGAGCTAAAAGCGCTGATGGAAAGCACATCAAGCTGGCGGACGACAAGGGGCTGTACCTGCTCGTCAAGCCGTCCGGCCGCTACTGGCGCTGGGACTACCGGTTTGGCGACAAGCGCAAGACGATGGCGTTGGGCGTGTACCCCGAGGTCGGCCTGGCCAAGGCCCGGGCCGACCGGGACAAGGCCCGCAGGCTACTGGACAGCGGCAACGATCCCATGGCCGACCGCAAGGTCGACAAGCTCGTCCGTGTCTCGGCTGCCGCCAACAGCTTCAAGTCGGTGGCGGTCGAGTGGCACACCGGACAGTCGGTTCGATGGGCGCCCATCACGGCCGTCAAGACGCTCAAGCACATGGAGGCAGACCTGTTCCCGGTGCTCGGCCATCGCCAGGTTTCCGAGATCACGCCGCCCGAGCTGTTGGCGACCCTCCGGCGCGTCCAGGCCCGGGGTGCGACCTACACCGCGACGCGGCTGCGCGAAATCTGTGGGCAGGTCTTCCGCTACGCGATCGCCACGGGGCGCGCCACCTACAACCCGGCCGCCGACCTCTTGGGGGCCATCGTGCTGCCCAAGGTGCAGCACCGTCCCGCGATCACGGAAAAACGGCCGTTTGGGCAGTTCCTGCGCGATCTGACGGCATTCCAGGGCGCCGACAAAATGACGATCCTGGCCACCCGCCTGGCCTTGCTGACCTTCGTCCGCTCTCAGGAGCTGCGTTTCGCGAAGTGGGAGGAGGTCGACATCGAGGCGCGTGAGTGGCGGATTCCCGCCGGGCGCATGAAGATGGCCAAGGGGTCGAATCAAGCCCACGTCGTCCCGCTGTCGACGGCGACGATCCGAACGCTTGAAGAACTGCGCGAGCTCACCGGCTGGAGTGTCAGCCTGTTCCCGAACAACTACGGTGGCGACAGGTACATGAGCGAGAACACGATCGGCCGCATGCTGATCCGCCTGGGCTACCAGCATCGCCAGACGCTGCATGGCTTTCGCGCGAGTGCCCGCAGCCTGCTGTCGGAGCGCGGCTGGTCGGTGGCGGCGCTGGAGCGGCAGCTCGACCATTCGGAGCGCAGCAAGGTCATCGCGGCCTATGCGCGCAGCGAGCACCTGGAGGAGCGGCGCCGGATGATGGAGGACTGGGGGATGTTGGTCGATGCGCTCGAGGCGGGCGACAACGTCGTGCCGCTGTCGCGCGCGGCGTAAGCCGAGGCCGGGCGCGCTGGCGCAGGGCGATGAATCCTGATCCGAAATCATCGCCTCGTTCCAGGAGCGCGGCGTCAACATCGACGCATGCGTGGCTCGGCGCGATCATCGACAGGCTCAGTTGGCCTCGACCTTCGAAGTCAACTTGAAGCCCACAGAGTGCTGTTCGACGGCCACACAGCCGTAGCCGATCCTCGGCGCGGGGGTGGCCGCCGCCACCGAGTGACGGTTGACCTTCGCGGGTTGGAAGGACGCCTTGCGGCTTTCGCGGCCTCACGATGCACGACTGTCGCTGCCAGCGTGAGACATGCCGTCGAAACCATGCTGGGGAAGGGCAGGGAAGCCGAAGACGGCGTGTTGTTGCCTGCCGACCTTGATGCCGACGGCCCTCTCGTCAAGGTCACGCTTCGACTGCCGGCCGTCCATGGCCGGCTTCTGGCAATGCGCGCACGCCAAGCCGATGTCTCGCAGGGCGAGTACGTGGCCCGCCTGATCGAAGGCACGCCCCTGGCGCCTCGGATGCCAGATCACCGTGAAGTCGTGGCGGCGCTGACGCGATCGACATCCAGCCTGGCCGCGCTGAGCGTCGACCTGCGGCATGTCGCTCGCGTGGTGCGCGATGGGCTCGACAGCGACTCGGCGCAGTCACACCCCACGGTCGACCAGATCGGCGAGACGGTGCACAGCCACGTCCAGATGGCCGCGCGGCTCCTTGCGGAGCTCGAGGGTGCCCGCCGGCGGCCCTCTCCCGCGAGAGGTAAGCGAACCCGAACGGCGCAGCGGGCATGACCACGGCCGCGTCGATCGACGGCATCCTCGTCCAGTGGGGCGAGCGGCTGTTCTACCCTGGAAATCGGATCGTCAAGACGCAGCCCATACCGAGCCTGAGCAACTCGATTTCGAGGCGCGCGCAGGGCATTCGACGACGCATCCACGCGACCGTTGTACTGAGGGCACCGCAAGTGATGGTCAAGGTCACGGGCGGAGGGCGGGGGATGGCCGCCATCGCTGCGCACTTCAGCTACATCAGCAAGAACGGGCAGCGCACCATCGAGGACGATCGCGGCGTTGAACACCAGGGCAAGGACGCGTTGCGTGACCTGGTGGACCAGTGGCGGCATGGCGGCTCGTTCATCGACGAGGTGAGTCATCGACGCGAGGCGTTCAACGTCATGCTGTCGATGCCGCACGGCACCGATCCTCAATCCCTCAAGGCCGCGGCGCGCGAATTCGCACGCGTCGAGCTCGCAGGGCATTGTTGGGTCATGGTGCTTCATGACCACCAAGCCAACCCCCACGTGCACCTGAGCGTGCGTGCCGAATCGATGACCGGGGACCGTTTGAACCCGCGCAAGGCCGATCTCCAGCGCTGGCGCGAGACCTTCGCCGAGAAGCTGCGCGGCTTGGGGATCGACGCCGAGGCAACGCGGCAGGCGACCCGAGGCGAGTCACGAAACTACGAGACCCTGTGGCGGCTCAAGGCGAAACAGGCCGGGCGATTGCGCAATGGCGAGCAGGATGCGAAATCCGGAGATCGCCACGCGACCAGCCGCAGTGGCGCGATGGAGGCCTGGCGGCACATCGCCGAGGCGCTGGAGGGTTCGGACCTCGCGTCCGATCGCCAGCTGGCTGGCGAGATCCGCCGGTTTGCGGTTGCATCACCGTACATGCGAGAGGTTGCTCGACTCCGAGAGAGGCAGGCTGTTTCAGTCGAGCGTCCGGCCATCGAGCGTGGGCCAAGGCCTGTCGTGACGAAGCGCGGACCGGATCCCGAGATCCAGCGTTGATGCCCGTGCGATGCGAGGGCGCAAGATCGGCTGCCAGACCCGGCATTGACAGCGCCTGTTGCCCTGCACGCGGTGGGCTTCCGAACAGAGATATGGCGCACGCGGTTGACCGCTTTCCGGAGCTAAAGCCTTCAGCCGCTGCAAGTCGCTGCTGTCTGCAAGCGCCGCGAAGCGGCCGTCACAGACAGCCAAGCCGTGATGCACCCCGGCGGCACTTGGCGCATTCGCAAGCTCAAGCGTCGAATCGGAACAAGGCGCCAGGCGTGCTCTCGAGGACGATGTCCCGCTCGCGAAGGTCAGGCAGCCAGGAGTCCAGCAGGCGTCTCTCGGTGGTGTAGCTCGCCGACTGCTCGAACAACGTGTGCGGCCAGTCGCTGCCCCAGACCAGCCGGTCCAGTCCGTGCGATGCCTTCAGCAGCGGAATGGCCGCGAGCGCCGTCGCTTCGCCCGCGCCGTGGCCGGCGTTGCGGTAGGCGCCCGACAACTTGACCCAGACCTTGCGGGAGCGGCCGGCGGACAACAGGTAGCGGAGCCGGGTTCGTCGATGCCCAACGTGTCGGAAGGGCGGCCGAAATGGTCGACCACCACGTCCAGGCCCGCCGCCAACAGCGGATCGATGACGGGCTGGAGTTGTCCCGCAACTTGGTGAACCTCCACCTGCCACCGCATCTGGCGGAGCCGGCCCAGCAAGCGGGTCCAGGGCGCCGAAGCGAAGTCGGGCGTGGGTAGGCGATCTACCGCGTTGCAGCGAGACAAGTCGATAGTAGCCATCTGATGGATGTCGGCTCCTGCTGCTGTTAGTCGCCTGATGTGGCTTGGCGGCACTCCAATTGCGTGGAATCTCGACGGGCGGCAAAGCGATAGCTACCCCGAGCTCATCCCAAGCGTCGAACTTCCATTGGCCTGCTCTCCGATGCGCTCGCCACCGTTCGCTTCTTGAGGTTGCATCGCCGGCGCTGAAGGACCACTCGATACCGCGAGAAAGCCGCGGACGCCAGTCACTATCGACCATGGAGGAGGGTTGCAGCCTGAGCCTCAAGGTCGAATAGACACTGAAGACAGTGCGTCGTGCGCCACAATTGCACGGAACAAGGCCGGCCTAGCTGGAGGAGGTTCTCAGGTGGTTTCTGACACGCTCGCGACTTATCTGCTCGGGACCCTTGACGGTTTTGGCTTCGAACGCCTCGTTCAGAAGCTGCTTGCCGCACGCCATGGCGATCAGTTTGTCGCGCTTGGCGGCATCCATGATGGTGGCGCGGACGGGTTCTTCCGCTCGATTCTTGAAGATCGCACCAAGCCTACGAGCTTCGTGCAAATGAGCATTCAAGAGAATGCAGCCGGGAAGGTTCGGCAAACGGTGGAGCGCCTGCGAGAGTATGGGAGGGATGTCAAGACGCTGACCTATTGGACAACCCGAAAGCTGATCGTGGACACCCTTGAGGACAACCTCAGTAGCGAACTTGAGGTTGTAATTCGAGTACGTGACTGGGACAGCGTACTTCGCCTCATCAACGCCGGCGACGTCAGCATCCAAGTCTTCGACGAGCACTTCCGCCGCGAGCTCTTCGAGCTGACCAACGAACGTGCACCAAAGCCAGATGACAGCATCGACCTCGTATCGGATCCGAGCGTCTACGTATTTCTTCAGTTTGAGCGATCCGAGCGGTTCAGCAAGGGCGGCTTGGTGGCACCAATTGTGGACTCGCTTGTCTATTGGGCGCTGCGGGAAACCGATCCCGACGCACCTCGGCTACTGAGTCGCTCCGACCTCAAGTCTCGTCTTGCGGCACTGCTTCCTGCCGCTGCCAACGTCGTGGTCCCAAACGTCGATGCGCGACTGAAGCTGCTGTCGACCAAGGACGGAGGAGGGAATCAGCGCGTTCGACACTACAGGCAGTCCGATAGTTTTTGCCTTCCTAATGCTATGCGCGTACAACTTGCAGCAGAGAGCGCAAAGGAACTTGTCTTGCGGTCGGAAGTCAGGCTGTCCCTGGCGGCGCGTGCCCAGGGGCACGGAGCAACGGAGCCTGATTCCGTCGCCGAGACCTGCGAAAGAGCCCTCTACCGCCATTTTCACGAGCAAGGATTGATATTGGCGGCATTCCTCGAGAAGCGTCTAGAGGGCATCACCATTTTCGATCAGATCGTCGAGGAGGAGTTGCGTACCACCGTCGCTTCGGGCAAGCAGCTCTCCAAGGAGTCGTATGCAGCGGCCCTGCGTGTGCTGCAAGGTGTCCTGTACACGCCGTCAGCCGTAGAAAACGAGTTTCTGCATCGCCTTAGTAAGACAACGCTGCTGTTGTTCACCCTGAAGCACAACCCGAAGCTGATTGAGTACTTCAATCAGATGACTGGCAAGTTCCGACTGCTCGTCGGTGCGGACATCCTTGTCAAAGCCTTGTCGGAGTCATTCCTTCCCATCGAACACCGACACGTTACCAACTTGCTGAAAGTCGCCAAGGCCGCCGGTGCAAGCCTGATCTTGACCGAGCCTGTTTCGAATGAGGTGTTCACCCATCTTCATGCTACACACCTCGAATTCAGAAACTACTACGCCGACCAAGAGCCGTACATTTCGCCCGCGATCGCTTCACAGAGCGACCGAATAATGATTCGGACGTACTTCTACGCCAAGCTTCTGATGAAGCGTGTGTCTGGTTGGAGGAGCTTTGTCGAAATGTTCGTTGAATTCGACGACTTGGCCAACAAGAGCCCACGGGGCGAATCACAGCTTCAGGCCTTCCTGTGCAAGACGTTTGATCTGGAGCCGCTCTCGCGGCTCGATCTCGCCAGGGGAGTCGACATTGACCGTGTCGAGGGACTTGCCGCCACCCTCGAGGGAAAGAAGGACATCCTTGCGAAGAATGATGCGTTGATGTGCTTCGCTGTCTACGCTCAGCGAGCCCACGGAGGCGAGCACGCAACTTACGATGGCTTTGGCCTTCGTACATGGTGGCTAACAAAGGAAACGTCACTACTTCAGCGCACGGGTGCAATCGTTCAAGAACACGGTGGAACCCCTTTCATCATGCGGCCGGAATTTCTGCTCAATTTCCTATCAAGCTCACCGAAGGTCGCAGAGATCGACCCAGTCGTCCGGGAACTCCTGCCCAGCCACGTTGGGTTGCAGATTGGTCAACATCTCAGTTCAGGGCACATGCACAAACTTCTCGGGCACGTTGATGACTGGAAAGCCCTTCCCAATGCACGTCGAGAGATAAGAATCACCGATGCCATTGATCGACTGAAGTACGACAGGCTGAAGCGCTATGAGAACAACCTTGACCTTTCAGGCACAGATGAAGCGGATGAAGTTCTAGCTGCCTTGCAAGGCAACGCCGAGCCCGAGGCACCTTGAGTCCGACGGCGACGTGTGCGCAGATCAACGGGCACCCGCTGGGCAACATGAGAAAGTCGTGAACTGGCGCGAGACGTTCGGCCCGGTGATGGCAGACGCCGGAGGTGGACGGCACTACGCGCTCGATCCGGAGTCAGAGGACGCGCAGCTCATGACCTATCGATACGCGCAAGCGCGAAGCACGCTTGCGAGGGGCCTCGATGGACTACTGTATGTCACCGGCGCGAGTCGCATGCCGACGGCGACTTCGCCTAAGAGGTCATCGGACAGCCAATCAATCTCTGGCTGAGATTCATGCGCTACGCATCTCCAGCGGGACGTCGCGCGATCGCGACCAGACGCCGGCCATTGAGGCTCAGGTGCGGATCGACGCCGAAGCTGCCGCGCAGGCGAACGTCTTCGAAGCCGGACGATTCGAGGTGGAACGCGAGCTCTTGCGGGAACAATAGCCGCAGCGATTCCACAGGATCGCGTCGCGCCGGCTGCCCACGTCGCTGCCAGCTGACCTGCTCGCTCATCGTCTGCGCGGCCAGATCGAGGCGATGGCGAATCGTCGCGGTGGCCGCGACGCCGCCGCGCGCAAATGCGTGGCGCGTGACGGCCTGAAACGGCCGCGGGCCCATGAACGCGATCGCATTGAGGACGTCGAGCAGCACCAGGCCTCCTGGCCTGACGTGCTCGCGCAGGCGAGCGAGCGTCGCGGCGATCTCGCGATTCGTGAGGTTGTAGCAGAAGGTTGTACCGAGGCAGGCGACGACATCAAAGGTCTCGCCGAGCGCGAACGAGCGCATGTCACCCACGTGGAAGCGTCCGCCCGGATCCTTCGCGCGTGCGGCTTCGACGAAGCCCGGATTGATGTCGACGCCCTCTACGTCGATGCCGCGCTGACGCATCAATCGGCAGAACGAGCCCGTGGCGCAGCCGACGTCGAGTAGGCGCCCGCCCGCCCTGCGCGTGAGTTCCTCGATGAAGCGTGCGCGGGCAGGGGGTTCGCGGAACACGATGTCCCACAGCTGCGGATCGTCGGCGAGCAGGGTCATGGTGTCACGGCATCGCAGTCGTCAGCGCGCTGACAATCGAGAAGTCCTGGCGTGGGCTGCCGAAGACCGAAGCGGGCAGCGCGAGCACGCCATGGTCCGCCAGCAATGCCGTTGCGTCGGCTTCGATCACGACCAGATACCCCTGGGCCACGGGTCGCGACGCCACGCCCGCCTCGGCCAGGCGCCGCGCCAGCACGCCGCGCCGCCGGGCGAGCTCGCTGGCCAGTCGCGCCGGGAAGTCGCGGAAGCGCGTCATCAGCTCGCGCGCCAGGAACAGCTGCCGCTGGGTGGGTTGCAGCGCGCGGAAGAGGTCCTGCAGCGATTCGCGATCACGCTCCGGTACAAGCACCATCCCGAAGACCAGCTCGTGCAACCAGCCCTTCGAGAGTGAGTCGAGGTAGAAGACCTGATCGGTGGCTATGAGTCGAAGGATCGGTGCGTCCAGCGGCTGGCCGAAGGCGTAGACGCCATCCAGCAGTATTCGACGCTCGCCGTCCTGCTCGAGCCAGCGGGCTGCGACGTCAGCCTCGGACGCCGTCCACGAGCGGCCATGCAGCTTGAGTGGCGCGGGCAGTAGCACCACCGACGCGCCGTCCGACGTCGCCTGCGCCAAGAGCTCGGGAAGGTCGAACGCGGGGAACGTGTCCAGCGCGCTGGTGGCGACACCCGCGGTCGCGGCGATCCGCCAGTAGACGGGGTAGATGTCGCGCGGCATCGCGACGCGCCGCCCGGCGTGCGCGAATGCGCGCAGCAGCACGTCGAGGCCGTGGCGGACGCCGTCGCAGGCGAATGCCGCCCGCGCCGCTTCGGGCGGCAGATCCCTCAACGCACACCACACTGGCGCCAGGTGGCAGCGATGCACTCGCGCAAACGCCTCGGGCACGGAGACCTCGGGCCGCACATCTGCCAGCGCGTGGGCGATGCGAGTCTCGGCAACGTCGACCAGATCGTTGCGTGTCGCCCGCAGTGAGTGACTCCATTCGATGAAGGCGGCGAAGTCCATCGCTGTGTCGAGGGTGCGGCCACTCATGGCTGCAGCTCCAGTTGGTCGTCACCAACCAGGCTCGCCCGGTCCTCGAGCGAAGCGAGGCAGCGCCCGTCCGCCATCACGTTCCAGCTTCGTGCCGTGCCGTTGCGGCGTTCCCAGAACAGGCTGGGCTCCGTGTAGGCGGCAACGCGCATCTCGCGGCCCCCGATCGATCCTCCGTAGATCGGCGCTCCCCAGGGCAGGCGCGCAGTCTCCTGCAGACCCGCTGCGCCGGCCCAGCGATGCACGAGCGACAGCGGCACCTGGTGGCGTGCGCTCCACTCGTTTGCACCGTGGGCGTACCACACCGATTCCTCGCTCGTGGACACGTACAGCTCCTTGAAGCACACCTCGTCGGCGCCACTCTGGGCGGCCCACCTCACGTAGTCGTCAATGGCTGCTTCCGAATCGACGCCGCCCCGCTGCAGCACGCACACTAGGCGCAGGCGCAAGTCCCGGGGGCGCCGTGCACGCAGCAGCGCGGGCGTGCGCGTGTCGATCTTCATCAATGCGGCGTTCGCGGCGTCATCGACGTGGTGACGCGACACGGCCAGTACTCCCACGCCGGCTGTGTGCAGCTCCTCCAGCCGCAGTGCCTCCTCCTCCTCGCCCTGCGCCGCCAGCGCCAGACCATTGGTGATCAGCACGACCTTGTCGAACCGCGCGCGGCAAGCCCGTGCGAGCTGCAGCAGGTCAGCGCGCTTCATCAGGGTCGGCTCGCCGCCTCCAGTGATGACGGCGCGCTCGGCGCCATGCGCTTGCGCGCGCTGCAGCCAGCGGTCGACATTGGCCCAATCGATGCGCGCCTGTGGCTGTTCGGCCGAGGCCGAGGCCTCCGAGAAGCAGAACGGGCATGCGGCCTGGCAGCCGCGAGCGATCGGCAGGAAGGAGATCGATCGCGGGCGGATCGCGTCCCAGGGCAGGAATGCGTCGGCGTGCAGCGCCAGCGAGCGGGCCATCGCGTCCTCGAGCCGCAGGGCTGTCCCGAGGGCCCCATCGGGCGCAACGTCGTGCAGCCCGGCGAGCGGCAGGTCGGGCGAGGGCCAGACCAGTCCGATCCCGTTGCGCAGGTTCGGCTGCAGCGACTCGTGCGGCAGCTCGGCTCGCAGCACGAGAAGGCAATCGCCAGGGATAGCTAGCCTGGCGAGCAGGCCGCGGGCCTTGTCGACGCCGATGCCCAGCTCGGACTGCCTCAGCACATGGAATGCATCGGGATAGCGGCTTTCGGGAATTGCGGACTTGCAATACGCGCCCTGGTACTTGTCGTAGGCGCGCGCCAGGTTGGACAGCAGCGTCACATGGAACATCGGGACGAGGCCGTCCGGTGCTGACTGCGCACGGCGAATGGATACCTCGGCTTGGACGGGGCGGGCGGTCGTGGACATGACGTGGAGGAGTGCGCTTGAAGCGCCGTCGATTCGATTCAATGGCCGGTGACATCACGCCCGAGAGCGGCCAGTTGCCGGGTGTAGAGCGCCAGATCCTCGTCGGAGAAGCAGCAGAAGATCACCTCTTCGATCACCTTCGTGCTCGACGCGAAGGCCGACACCGTGCGCACGGCGATCTCGGCGGCCTGCTGCACCGGGAAGCCGTAGACGCCGGTGCTGATGCACGGGAAGGCCAGCGTGCGTGCATCCTTCGACACCGCCGCTTCCAGCGAATGCCGGTAGCAGTCTGCCAGCAACTCCGCCTCGCCATGAGCGCCACCCCGCCAGACCGGGCCGACTGTGTGAACGATGACACGCGCAGGGAGTCGATAGCCCGCGGTCACCTTGGCCTGGCCGGTCTTACAGCCGCCCAGCAGCCTGCAGGCGTGGAGCAGCTCCGGCCCGGCCGCACGGTGGATGGCGCCGTCGACGCCGCCTCCGCCCAGCAGCGAGGAGTTGGCGGCGTTGACGATCGCGTCGACCGCCAGCGTAGTGATGTCGGCGCGAAGGGCTCGGAGAGTGGTGGGCATGGCGGAGCGATCTCTCGAAAGGGGCCGCTGATGTTCGTGCAGTTGGGCGATCAGGACGTGAACGAGCGGATGACCTCGATCTGCCCCACGATGTTCGCATTGAGCGCCTCGAGGTCGTCCGCCGGAATCCACCATTCCTCGTGTCGCGAGCCGCCTACGATGTGGGTGTCATACCGCCGCATGAAGCTCTCCAGCACTTCGAATCGCGTGACGAACCCCGAGCCGCTCTGGGGCACGTTCCAGTCGCGCGCGATTTCCACCGCGTACGTCTCGTTGGTGACCGGATAGAAGATCGGTTGCTCCGGCAGTCTTGGTGGCCAGCGCCGGTAGCCGCTCTGCGCGACGAGCGCGAGTTCCTTCGGCCCGGTGGGGCGGTACAGCGTCACCGTTCTACGAGCGGGCTCAACCCCGGCTTCGTTCGAGAGCTGCGGCGGCTCGCGCGAGACCCGGGCGACGTCGGGATAGACCCGTTCGACGGGCGTCATCAGGCTGGACCAGTCTCCGGCGAGCTGTGCGCGCTGCTCCGCGACGAATCCCGTCATGTCGATGACCTCGAGCAACGCCGCCTCCGCGAGTTCCGCCAGAGCCGCCCCGCGCAAGCCGAGTTGCACGGCGCGACGCGCGAGCCGCGCGCCGTCGGGCGCATGATCCGGGTCCCACTGCAGGCGGACGTCGGAGGACTGCACCGCTGCAGTCCAGGCATCGCGATCCCGCATGCCCGACACCTCGAACGAGGACGGCACCGCCTCCGCCAGCAACCGGTCGAAGAAGGCGCGGCGGATGCGCAGGCCCAGCGTCACCTCCTGACCATCCTTCGTGCCCCAGCCTGAGCGATACATCATCCACAGGAAGTTGGGCTTCACCCAGCTCATGCGCTGGAAGCTGAAATCCGGGCCGCCCAGGCGCCCGTGCTCGATGGCGTAGCTGCCGATCGAGGGGCGGTAGGCCTGGTAGACGACGATGCTCTCGTCGTCGAACTGGGCGAGGATGTGCTCTCCCTCGGCAGGCCATCGGCGGCTCTGGCCCGCGTAGGACTCGACGGGAATGCTCATGACGCGACTTCGAGGTAGGTTGCCGGAACCTCGTCGGCCAGCCACACGCCGTTGGCGGAGCATCGGAAGAGGTAGCCGTCCTCATGCATGCGCCGGGCATCGATGCGCAGCAGCACAGGGGTGCCGTAACGACGGCCTACGGCGATGGCCGTGTCGCGGTTCGCCGTCAGGTGCACGTGATGCCGGGCGCGCCGCGACAGGCCCTCATGCAGGATGGCGTCGAGGAAGCGCCTGGCCGTGCCGTGGAACAACCCGTCCGGCGGCGCGAGCGCAGGCAGCTCGAGTTCCACCTCGATGGAGTGCCCCTGGTTGGCGCGGATGCGCAGGCCGTCATCGCTGAGCGCGAAGCGCTGCTTGTCGCTGGTGGTGACGACATCGACGAGGTCGTCGTGCGTGAAGGCGCGGCCGGCCGTCGCGCTCAGGCGCAGCAACTCGTCGACGTTGGCCCAGCCGGCGGCGTCGAGCTCGAGCCCGATCTTCTGCGGCTGGTGCCGAAGCACAAGGCTCATGAACTTGCTGACCAAGACCAGCTCTGCGTTCGTCTTCATGGCTTACTTTGTTGGGGCAATTCGTTGGCGACGCGCCAGCACGTCACGGACTTCCATCAACGCGAACCCGAGCAGGTTCAAGCCGCGCCAGCGTGCGGGATGGTTCGCGTCAGGATCATCCGCCGCCAGCCCGATACCCCAGACGCGATCGACGGGGCTCGCTTCGACCAACACCTGATCGCCGGTGTTCAGGAGGAAATCCGACAGGTGCGCGTCCTGTCCGAACTTGCCCAGGTTGGCGTCGACGACGATGCGCATGCGCTCTTGCGCCCAGACCTCTTCCTCGAAGCCGACGACCTTCCTGCCAAGTGCCTTCGCTGCCCCTGGCGTCGTCGCAGCCAGGATGCGTTCACGGCTTTGATCATCGCCGAACAGCGCAGCCTTGGCCGCCATCATGTAGTGCTCGGCGCTCGGATAGGTGACTTCAGCCACTTGAAAGGGCGCCTCGTACCACTGGCTGAAGCAGGACTTGGTGATGCGTCCGTCCTTCGCGGGACGATGGCCCCAAAAGAACAGGAAGCGGGCTGTCTGACCCTCATCAAGGGCGCGGACGAGCTGTGCGACGGAGCGGCTGTCGGATGCAGTCATGGCTGGAAGAATTAAATAGTTGTGTTGTACGTCTTATTAGGGTGTACAGTACAACCCATGGTTCCGATTGTCAAGCAGGCCACTGAAGTCGCGACTCGCACCAAGGCGGCGAAGGCCAAGTCGGCGCGGCCTCCTGCGACAGCAACAGGCAACGATTTCCCTCGGCCGTACACCACGGTCGATGTCGTGATCTTCACAGTCTTGAACGACGCGTTGCAGGTACTGCTCGTGCAGCGTCCTTTCGAGCCCGAGGATCCGTATCCAGCGGCCTGGGCCTTGCCCGGCGGATTCGTGAACATCGACCTCGACCCGGACTTGCTCGCCTGCGCCCGTCGCAAGCTGCACGAGAAGACGGGCGTGGCCAGCCCGTACCTGGAACAGCTTGGCAGTTGGGGGAGCGCGACGCGCGACCCACGCGGCTGGTCCGCCACGCATGCCTACTTCGCGCTGATTCCGTCGGAGGGCGTCGTTCTGACGAAGGGCGCGAACGCGGCTAACGTCGCCTGGTTTGAAGTCGACCTTCTCGGAAAGGGGCCCAGGCTGGCCTTTGATCATGCCGACATCCTGCACGCAGCAGTGGAGCGCCTGCGCAGCAAGGTGGAGTACACATCGCTGCCCGCATTCCTGCTGCCAGAGCCCTTCACACTCCCGCAACTGCAGCACACCTATGAAGTCGTGCTGGGCCGCCCGGTCGACAAGAGCGGGTTCCGCACCCGGATGATGTCGGCGGACTTTCTCGAGGAAGCAGGCATCGTCGAAGCCGCGTCGCGCCGGCCGCCCATGGCCTATCGGCTGAAGGATCGCTCTCAGCCGGTGTACTTTCCGCGGACGTTCAGCCCGCGCGGCGCCGGCTGAAGCGCGGAGCATCGTATGACCATCGCTACTCTGGATCGCTACCGCGGCTGCCTGCTCGGATTGGCCTGTGGAGACGCCGTGGGAACCACCGTCGAATTCTCGGCGCGCGGCAGCTTCCCGGAGGTCACCGACATGGTCGGCGGCGGCCCGTTCGAACTGCCGGTCGGCGCCTGGACCGACGACACTTCGATGGCGCTGTGCCTTGCGACGAGCCTGGTGCAGCATCACGGCTTCGACGCCCGTGACCAGATGAATCGCTACGTGAACTGGTGGCAGTGGGGGTACCTGAGCTCGACCCATGAATGCTTCGACATCGGCACGACAGTCTGTCGCGCGCTGCAGCGATACCAGGTGACCGGGGAGCCAATGGCCGGCGGCCCGCACCCATCCACCGCGGGGAACGGCTCGTTGATGCGCTTGGCACCCGTGGTGCTGGCCTTTGCCCCGGACAGCGACTCCGTCGAGCGGCATGCACGATTGAGTTCCGCGACCACCCACGCGGCGCCCGAGGCGATCGACTGTTGTGAGGTTCTTGCGAGCGTGCTGCTTCGCGCGCTGCTGGGGGCACCCAAGACCGATCTTCTCCCGGCTACGGAGCCCGAGGCCGCGACCGATGGCATCCGAGCCATCGTCGCCGGCACGTACCGGAACAAGTCGCGCTCTCAGATCAAGGGATCGGGGTACTGTGTCGAGTCGCTCGAAGCCGCCATGTGGTGTTTCGAGGGCACCGAGAGTTTCGAGGATGCCGTCCTTTCTGCGGCCAACCTGGGCGACGATGCCGACACGACAGCGGCGATCGTCGGTCAGATCGCGGGCGCCTTCTATGGCGTTGAGGCGATTCCGATCGCATGGCGTGAACGCGTCTTCATGGCCTCGGAGATCACGCGCCTCGCGGATGCGTTGCACGACATGTCCGCTATGTCGGCGCGCGCCAGCTGAGACCGCTCGTGGCAGCGAATCGCGAGCAGTAACGGCGGTGGTGGATCAAACTGCGCGCTTCGCGCGATGGCGGCTGTCTCGCCGCCGTTGTGCGGTGAGCTAGCCATTTCTCTCTCAACACCGCTCTCGGCTCCGGATGCCGGAGGCGGACGAACGCTGCCGGTGGCCGCACTTCGGCTCCCGCTGCATTGCAGACCTCGTCGGGCTGAGAGGGGGACTGTCCAGGCCCGCATGGATGCTCGCTTGCAGCGGCTCATCTCATCTTTCCGCCAGCTTGTCCGCCGGTGTGACGACCTCCGTCGTCATTGATGCCAGGCTCCCGCTCGCACCAATCGCACCCCGAATTTCTCGCGTCGTTCAGATGGGCACGCGCGCGCGGCCGCAGCTCGCGATGCTCGTCCGCGGGTCGACCGAGGTCATGTGCCGCCAGTGCCAACAAGGGGTTGGACGCGCTGGCCATAGCGGCAGGTGGCAAACGGCAGGCTCACAGGGTGCGCCAGCTGTCGAATACTCGACAATGCTTGCTGCGGAGCAACAGACCCATTGGCGACTTGATCGGGAGACCCAAATTGAAACCCGTACTTGCGATGCTCGAAGGAAAATGGTTTCCGAAGAAACACGTGTCAGTTCGAGATCTGTTTACGCCACTGTTCAGTGTGTGGACTTCTGAGCCGAGTTCCTCATACCACTATGAGCAGTTCACGAACGAGGCTGCTTTTCGAGCGGCAATTCGCTATGCATTCCAGACGGGTCGCGCGCCGTCCATCTACATCGGCGCGCACGGCAGCAAGACCGGCATTCATGGCTTCCACGATGAGAGCATCGAACGCACGGTCGTCAAGAACGCTCTAAATCTAACAAAAGGTACAACGAAACGCGGTGTCTACTTCGGCTCGTGCAGTTTCATGCACCTTGAAACGGCGAAATTCATCTTACCGAAATGCAAGCGTGTCGAGTGGCTTGCAGGCTACGATTCGGACACCGACTGGATCGATTCTGGCGTCTTGGATTTGAGTTTCTTTCGGCATTTCCTCTTCCCCCGACCCCCTCGAAAAAGCGCTGCTCTTAATACGACGCAACGTCGCCTGCGCTACGCCGTAGAACGGATTCAAGAAGATATGGGACCGCTCGCCGAGCGACTGGGCTTTCATGTCTATGTACGCAGGCAAGGTGGCGGCATCATTGATCTTCTGAATCAGGATGACTCCTAGCCACGCAACCCGGTCGCAGTTGTGCGGCGACATGCGGCAGGCTGACCGCATGAGACAGCGGCGCGGCGAGGTAGCACGACATTGGCGGATACTCCTTAGCTCTATCGGAGAGGAGTGCCTATGTCGCAGTGGCTCAATACGCTCGTGAGCAACCCGCAGACCGTCATTGCACTATTGGCTGTGATCGTCGCGATCACGTCGTACTGGCTGGTGAAGAAGCGAGAGCAGTTCAAGATGGGTATCGACCTCATGTTGAAGCTTGAGGACCGTTTCGACAGCCCCGCGATGCATGCAAGACGTGCAGCAGCTGCGGGCGCCCTGCTGCAGGGGCAGACCAAGGAGCACACAGCAATTAGCCAGGTGCTTGACTACTTCGAAACGGTCGCCTTCTTGCTTCGCCGCGGCGCGATCGATCCCGAAGCCGTGTATACGTTCTTTGGCCATTGGATTGAGCTCTACGACCGGGCATCGAGGGAATACCGGCACCAGAACTCTGCCAACTTCGTTTGGGAAGAATTCGATCCCCTGTGCTCCAAGATCGAACGGTATGACACTTGGAAGCATGACCGCGAGACGCGCGCGCGCTGGTTGTATCGCTGGCAATGGGCTCACCGTCGCGTCTATGCCGTTTCGCGAATGTTGCCCGGATTCCAGCGACCGTGGGGCCCGATGGACGAAGAAGCTAGGGCGGATCTTGCTTGCGAACTCGATCTTGCAGCGTCCGGCGGACAAACTGGTGGACAGGTGGCGACCGGCACGGCGAACCTGGATCCACGCGGGTCTTGACAGTCACCCTCTCAGCCTAGCCGATGTCTGCAATCCAGCGGAAGCCGTCGATCGGCCTCTTCTCGAGACCGGCTCGTTCTGTGACCCAAAGGCGACATCGGATGAGCCAACGTCGTCGCCTGTAAGGTCACGCTCGTCCTGTCGAACAGCAGACTGGAGGTTTGGATCGTTGGGCGAAAATGCGCCAAGCTAGGTTGGACGCTGAATGGTTCTATCGATCGTCGGGCGACAGGCCTCTGCGACGAAGCTGACATGCACCGAGCGCGACTACTTGCTGGGCGGGCGACGGGTCGGAAGCCGTTCCGAGACCGCAAGACAGCTTGCCGATGGACCCCACGCAAGGCGGTCGAGACGAATCCAGGTCTCCGCTAAGAGCCGCTCGATCCGGCGCTTGCCAACTCCTTCATCTGACTCGTCAGCACCTTCCGACCTTCGCTGTTCGTCGCCCGCCACGCCTTCAGAGCCAGCGCCAGAAACTGCTGCTCCGCCGAACTCAGCCCCTCTGCTTGGCGCTCCTCATCGAGCCACCCCGCGGACTTGTCGGCGTGCTGTTCGATCTGGCGAGCCAGCTTGTCGCCGATGGGCCTGGACGATTTGATCTGGCTCCACATGCTCGGTGAGATTTCGAGACGCGAAGCAAAGGCCTGCTCCAGCCCCTTGGGCGGGGCTCCTTTTGCAATGGCGTCCTCCGCATAGGCTTGGAACAACGCCAGGACGCTGCGTCGGCGATTGACGGTGATGTTGGTCACGTGTTGTGTTCTGACTGCAACTTTCGAAGTTCGATTGTCGCAGGGGCTTGACCGCGCAGTAAAGACTATTTACTATTCGTCCTGTCGCTCGAAAGAGCTTCAATTCTGACTCCCCACAAGACCTCAAGGACGCATCGTGAACAGCCGGCAAGCCACCTACAACGCACTACCCGCCTCGGGACTGTGTGCCCTCGTGCGCGTTGCCGCGATGTCCCCGGTCGGGGTCGATTGCCGTGATCCGCATGCCCAGCATCTGCTTGCCTCGAAGCGACCCCAGGGGGATCGCCACGAGGAGGGCCAGATGCATCCGGGAGAGGGAGGCGCGTAAGCGCGCACCCTCCAAGCTCTGATTTCAGGGGCCCGGATTCCGCAAGGATCCGGGCCCTTTCGCTTTCTCCATCAGCCTTTTCTGGCTCACGGCTCCTGGCCGTGATGAGGCTCGCCCCTGGCGTACCCCGCTTGCAACGGCGGCCATCGCTCTTTCAAAACTGGCTGCAAGGCGCGCTCCGGCGCTGGCCGGAACGTATCGCCTTGCCTCTCCACTTCGGGTGTGCCCATGCACTCCGTCGCCGCAAACCTCAAGGTGTGCGCGGTGTCGGGATGTGCGCGTGCCGGACCCGGCTCACGTGCAGCGAGACACCGCATCCGACGGGATGACTCGCGCATGGACACAGCCGAAGTGGAGACATCAGCAACAACGTCCTGTTCGTCCAGCAGGCCTAGGACGCCGGCCTTTCATCTCGGCAACGCGGGTTCGAATCCCACACACGACGCCATCAACAGAAGTCCCCGCGCGCTGACGCACCGCGAGGACTGCAAACCGGCCGCAACGATTGGGCGGCACCGGAACCCGTCACCGGAACCTTCATGCGTCTTTCCATTCGTCTCGTTAACTCAGTGGTCAGAGTGCCGGCCTGTCTAGTCGGAAGCCGCGGGTTCGAATCCCGCACGAGGCGCCAGACACGAGTCTCGTTAGCTCAGTTGGATCAGAGCGCCGGCCTACGAAGCCGGAGG
>Ga0209759_1001040_pt1 | contig 18560 bp, 16 predicted proteins | sample AraplaCL_Col_mMS_FD_184261 | JGI IMG/M metagenome (GOLD analysis project Ga0209759, IMG submission 184261) | Arabidopsis root microbial communities from the University of North Carolina, USA - plate scrape CL_Col_mMS (SPAdes) (version 2) | ecosystem: Host-associated > Plants > Roots >...
GTTGCGCCACCATCACGCAAGACAGCGGCTTCAAGACCGTTGCCGAGGTGGCACGAGACCGGCTTGGCAAAGACGCCACCTGGCAGCGCTCGCCCGAAGCTCGCGACAGCGCTGCACAGCGCACGCGCGAGCTGCTCGCACAGCCGATGACGATGGACAGCGCGGTGCAGATCGCGCTGCTGAACAATCGTGGGCTGCAGGCTTCGTATGCGGAGCTTGGCCTGTCCGAAGCCGCGCTCGTGCAGGCCAGCCGCTTGCCGAATCCGGGTTTCAGCTTCAAGCGCACGCGCAGCGGCGATGACTTGTCGATCGAGCGCACGTTCTCGCTGTCGTTTCTGAACCTGCTGACGTTGCCGGTGGCCACCCGCATCGAAGGCCGCTACTTTGAGCAGACCAAGTTGCTGACCGCCAACCAGATGCTGCAGGTGGCGGCCGACACGCGTCGCGCATACGTTAATGCCGTCGCCGCCGAGCAATCGGCGCGCTATGCCGAGCAGGTGCAGCAGGCTGCCGAAGCGGGTGCCGAGTTTGCCAAGCGGCTGGCTGCGGCCGGCAACTTCAGCAAGCTCAACCGCGCACGCGAGCAAGCCTTCTATGCGGAAGCGACCGCCACGCTCGCACGCACACGACAGCAAGCGCAGGCCGAGCGCGAGGCGTTGATTCGCCAGCTTGGCCTGTGGGGCGCGGACACCGGCTTCAAGCTGCCGGAGCGCCTGCCCGACCTGCCAAAGGACCGCCCGGAATTGGAGCAGATCGAGGCCTACGCGCTACGCAACCGGCTCGACATCCAGGCGGGCAAGTTGCAGGTCGATGGCTTGGCATCGTCGCTGGGACTGACGCGGGCCACGCGCTTCATCAACGTGCTGGACCTCGGCTACGTACGCAACAGCAAAACGAATGAGCCCCGCGAAACCGGCTACGAGATCGGCATCGAGATCCCGCTGTTCGACTGGGGCGGTGCGCGCGTGGCACGCGCGCAGGTGATCTACATGCAGGCCGCCGACCAGCTTGCCGATACGGCTGTGCGGGCGCGCTCCGAAGTGCGCGAGTCGTACGTGCGTTACCAGACCGCGTACGACCTCACGCGTCACTATCGCGACGAGGTGGTGCCGCTGCGCAAGGCCATCTCCGACGAGATGCTGCTGCGCTACAACGGCATGCTCGTGAGCGTGTTCGAGCTGCTGGCCGATGCGCGCGAGCAGGTGAATGCCGTGAACGGCTACATCGATGCGCTGCGCGGTTACTGGCTTGCGCAAACGGACTTGCAGATGGTGCTGGGCGGCAAGCTGCCGCCCGCAGAAGCCCAAGCCGACACCGGCGCCACACCCCAACCTCAAGGACACTGAACATGGTTTCCCGACGTCAATTTCTCGGTGGCACGGGCGCGGCCATGCTGGGCGTGGCGATGGTCTCGCGCGCCGGCGCTGCCTCGCTGCCCGAAGCGCCGCTGCAATCGAAGCCCACTACACAACCGCCGCTCGCGCCGCCCAACGGCCGACCTTACAACCCCGTTGTTACGCTCAACGGCTGGACATTGCCGTGGCGCATGCGCAGCGGCTGGAAGGAATTCCACCTGGTGGCTGAACCTGTCGAGCGTGAATTCGCACCCGGCATGACGGGCCACCTATGGGGCTACAACGGCCAGAGCCCTGGCCCCACCATCGAATGCGTGGAAGGCGATCGCGTGCGCATCTTCGTCACCAACAAGCTGCCCGAGCACACCACCGTGCACTGGCACGGCATGATCTTGCCGGCTGGCATGGACGGCGTGGGCGGCCTGTCGCAGCCGCATATTCCGCCCGGCAAGACCTTCGTCTACGAGTTCGAGATGAAGAAGTCCGGCACCTTCATGTACCACCCGCATTCCGACGAGATGGTGCAGATGGCGATGGGCATGATGGGCTTTATCGTCGTGCACCCGAAAGACCCGGCACAGCACCGCGTGGACCGCGACTTCGTCTTCCTGCTCGCCGCGTACGACATCGACCCCGGCTCGTATACGCCGCGCGTGGCCGAGATGACCGACTTCAACATGTGGACGTGGAACAGCCGCGTCTTCCCCGGCATTGACCCGTTGCCCGTGCGCCTGGGCGACCGCGTGCGCATCCGCATGGGCAACCTCACCATGACCAACCACCCGATGCACATCCACGGTCACACCTTCGAGGTGGCGGGCACGGATGGCGGCTGGGTCCAGCCCAGCGCGCGCTGGCCCGAAGTGACGGTGGACGTTGCCGTGGGCCAGATGCGCGCCATCGAGTTCGTTGCCGACAACCCGGGCGACTGGGCGTTCCACTGCCACAAATCGCATCACACGATGAACGCCATGGGGCACAACGTGCCAACCATGATCGGCGTGCAGCAGAAAGACCTCGCCAAGAAGATGAGCGCGCTGGTGCCCGACTACATGGGCATGGGCCAGGCCGGCATGGCAGACATGGGCGAGATGGAAATGCCGCTGCCCGACAACACGCTGCCGATGATGACGGGCCAGGGCCCATACGGCCCCATCGAAATGGGCGGCATGTTCACGGTGATGAAGGTGCGGCGCGACCTGCCGCGCAACAGCTACGCCGACCCCGGTTGGTACAAGCACCCCAAGGGCACCGTCGCCTACGAGTACACCGGCAACGATGCCGACAACTGAACCCCTTTTGTTCGGAATACGAGATACGAGACACGCTATGCAACGCAACCTGATCCGCTCCACCTTCCTGGCCACGCTGATGTCGATGGCCGCCATCGCTCACGCAGCGGGCAATCACGCCGGCGGGCATGACCATGGAGATGCTGCCATCGGTGAACCCGGCAACGCCGCACACATCACGCGCACCGTCCGCGTCGACATGGCTGACACCATGCGCTTCACACCCGCGCAGATCACCGTGCAACGCGGCGAGACGATCCGCTTCGAGGTGGTCAACAGCGGCCACGTGCGGCACGAGATGACGCTCGGCACGCCGGCAGACCTGCTTGCCCACGCCGAGCAAATGCGCAAGCACCCCGAGATGGAACACGCCGATGGCAATGCCGTCACCGTGGACCCCGGTCAGCGCGGCGAGCTCGTCTGGCACTTCACGCAGGCCGGCACGGTGGACTTCGCCTGTCTGCAGCCAGGCCATGTCGAAGCCGGTATGCGCGGCGCGGTGCAGGTGCGCGCAAACAAGTCCTGACGCCTTTCAACGTCTTTCGAAGGAGCCCAACATGTCTTTTCGCCACGCCCTCATGCTCACCGCGCTGCTGACTGGCGCCCCCTTTGTTCATGCAGCCGAGGATACGGCTTCCGAGCCTGCAGCCAACGCCTCTGCCCCCATGTCGGAAGGCGAGATCAAGAAGGTCGACACCGCCGCCGGCAAGCTGACGATCAAGCACGGCCCGCTGATCAACCTCGACATGGCGCCGATGACGATGGTCTTCCGTGTGCAAGATCCCGCGATGCTCTCGGCCGTGCAGGTCGGCAGCAAGGTGCGCTTTGTTGCCGAGAAGATCAACGGCGCGCTGACCGTGACTGCACTGCAACCGGAGTGAACATCGTTTGATCCTGCGCAGGCTAGGCGGCTTTGATGCAGCGCCGGGCCTGCACGTCGAGGGGCGGCGCGCTACACTCTTTGTCTTTCGCCGTCTCCGACCGATCTTTCTGCCATGACCGCGCCTGTTTCCAAGCCCCCCCACGCGCATCCCCTTTCCGCCGAACAGCAAGCCTTCTTCAACGAGCACGGTTACCTCGTGCTGCGTGGGCTGGCCAGCCAGCAGGCGTGCGCCGCATTGCTGTCCGCCGCGCAGGATGCGCTGGCCCACGCGGTGGCGCCGGTGGAACTGGAAACGGATGTCGGTTATGCCGGTGCGCCGACTTCGCGCGAGGCCGAAGGCGGCCGTACAGTGCGCCGCCTGCTCGATGCCGATTCGCGCGGCACGCCATATACCGAATGGGCACGTGATGCGCGCGTGGCCAGCGCGATTGCGCAACTGATTGGCGGCCCGGTGCATCTTTCGCTCGCGCACCACAACTGCGTGATGACCAAGCACCCGGCGTTCGGCACGGCCACGCATTGGCATCGGGACAGCCGCTACTGGTCGTTCGCGCGCAACGCGTTGGTGTCGTCATGGCTGGCGCTGGTTGAAGAGACGGTCGACAACGGTTGCCTTTGGGTGATCCCCGGCAGCCATACGCTCGAGCTGCCCGCCGAGCGCTTCGACGAGAAGCTCTTCCTGCGCCCCGACGTGCCCGAGAACCACGCGTTGATCGACACTGCGCGACCCGTACCGCTGCTCCCGGGTGACGTGCTGCTATTCCACTGCAACACCTTCCATGCCGCCCGCGCCAACCAGACGGGTGCGGTCAAGTTCTCCGCCGTGTTCACCTATTACGGTCCGGACAACTACCCGCTGCCGAATACGCGATCCTCTGCGCGCCCTGATCCACTGGTCGGCTGAAGTGACCCTGGCAGGGCTCCAACGTTTGCCTTCACCCGTTTGTAGGTGCCCGACGGACAGATTGATGTCACGTGCCTTTGCTAAGGTGGACCTCCAACAACGACAGACGGGGAAAACCATGCCGATCCAGGAAGTGACCCACGGGCTGCATGTGATCCTGATTGATCCGCTGCAACGTGACGACCGCCGCTGGATGGCGCGTTTCCAGGTGTGCCGTGCTGGCCATGTCGTCTGTGACTGGGAAGACATTGAAATGCCCGAGGGCTTTGTCTCCGCCCAGCTTGCCCTGAGTGCCAGCGTGCTGCTGGCCGAGCATCGGTTATCCAGCTTGCCGCACTAGCGCACCGGCGACGCCAGCCACGAAGACGCCCGCCATGCAGCGGGCGTTTTGCTGTGCGCTATCCGCTCACATCCTCAAAGCGGATGCGTCAGCAGGCTATGGATCGTGCGCACACCACTCACGTAGTTGCCCATGCGCAGATTTTCATTGGCCGCGTGCTGATTGTTGTCGGCGTTCACCAGCGGAATGATCGCAAACGGCACCTGCAGCACGCGCACGATTTCTGCCGTGGGCACTGTGCCGCCCATCATGCGGATGCGCACCGGTGCGGGTGTGGTGCCAAAGCTGTCCGTCAGCGATTGATAGGCCCATTTGCCGACGGCAGAGTCGATGGGCGAGCCGGCGGCGTCAGCGCCTTCGCTCTGGTAGGAGAAGCTGGCGAGCTTGTCATAGCGACTGCGCTCTTCGTCGGTGGGCGCGTCTTTCACCAGGTGGTAGCCCTGACGCACGATGTGCTGTTCGATCTGCTTGCCGAGGTAGGCGGCGGTGGAATCGGGCGTGGTGCGCAGGTCGAGCTCGGCGACGGCCTTGTCGGGCACGATGTTCGCCACCTTGTCACCCACCGCGGCGGAGGCCATGCCGCGCACGTTCAATGACGGGTACTGCATCGCCTCTTGGTAATTCGCGCCGACCTGGTCTGCGTGCGCAATGCCAAGGCGCTTGTTGAGCGCAGCCTCGTCATCGGGCACGGCGGCCATGATCTTGCGGTCCGCCTCGCTGATCTTCACATGATCGTAATAGCCCGGCACGGTCACGCGGCCCTGGTCATCCTTCATGCTGGCCAACAGGGTGGCCAGCCGCTGTGCGGGGTTGGGTGCGTAGTTACCGTAGTGGCCGCTGTGCAGCGGCACCTTGCCACCGTACACGGTGAGCTTGGCCTCGGCGGCGCCGCGGTTGCCAAACACCAGCGTCGGCAGGTTGGTGGCGTGCATGGGGCCGTCGTGGATGACGATGGCGTCGCAGCGCAGCAGGTCATGGTTGGCCTGCATGATCTTGCTGATCGACGGTGAACCTTTCTCTTCCTCGCTGTCGAGGATCACCTTGACGTTGACCGCTGGTTGGCCGCCTGTGGCCTTCAGCGCGTCGATGGCGGCCAGCATCATCATGATCGGGCCCTTGTCGTCGGCCGAAGCGCGGCCGAATACACGCCACTCGGGGTCCAGCGGCCCCTTGAAGAGCTGTGCCGAATCGATTTCTTCCCAGTTGCCCTGCGCCGTTTTGTGCTTGAGCACGGGCGTCCATGGGCTCTTCTGCGCCCACTGCGCGGGAATCACCGGCTGGCCGTCGAGGTGCATGTAGAACAGTACGGTCTTGCGCGCAGGGTCCGCATTCGGCAACTCGGCGAAGAGCATCGGCTTGCCGTCGTTTGCCAGTTGCCGCGTGGTGAAGCCGCGCTTGCGGAACGCCTGTTCCAGCCACGTGACGTTCTTGCGGATGTCTTCCGGCGCGATGGCGTCGTTGGGCAGGGACAGCAGTTCGAAGTAGTCGCGGTACGTTGCCTGTGCGTAGCGTTCGGCTTCGGCGGTGGAGAGGGCGGCCGCGTGGCTCACACCCGCGGTGCCGAGCAGCAGTGCCGGCAGCCATGCCAGCAGGTGAAACGGGCGTAGGAGGGCGATGGATTCGGGCATGGTGTCCAGTAAGCGGAGAGGATTCAGACCGGCCGACCGAGAGGCAAGTCAGCCAGCAATGGAGGCAGTGCCATGCGCGCCGAAGCCACGCCAGCATGTGCTATCGGAACGCCGGTTCGTCAAAACTACGCAACTTGCGCGAGTGCAGTGTTTCCACGCCGTTCTCACGCAGCAGGCGCACGGCTTCCATGCCGATGTCCAAATGCTGGCTCACACGCTGGCGATAGAACAGGTTGGCCATGCCGCGCAGCTTCAACTCGCCGTGCAGCGGTTTGTCCGAGACACACAGCAGCGTGCCGTAAGGCACGCGCAGGCGGAAGCCGTTGGCGGCAATCGTGGCGCTTTCCATGTCGATGGCAATCGCGCGCGACTGGTTGAAGCGCGTGTACAGCGCCTGGTACTTCAGCTCCCAGTTGCGGTCGTCTGTGGACACCACGGTGCCCGTGCGCATGCGCGATTTCATATCCGCACCCGAGAGCCCCGTAATGCGGGCCACGGCTTCCTGCAGCGCCACTTGAATCTCGGCGATAGGCGGTACGGGCACCCACGGCGGCAGGTCCTGGTCGAGCACGTGGTCGTCGCGCACATAGGCGTGGGCGAGCACGTAGTCGCCGAGTTGCTGTGAGCGGCGCAGGCCACCGCAGTGGCCGATCATCATCCAGCAGTGCGGACGCAGCACGGCCAGATGGTCGGTGATGGTCTTGGCGTTGGACGGGCCCACGCCAATGTTCACCAGTGTCACGCCCAGCTTGTCTTCGCGCACCAAGTGGTAAGCGGGCATTTGCGGCAGGCCCTTGATGCGGTGCGAATCGTCCGGCGCGGGCATGCCGAGTTCGTGCTCGGTATCGCCGGGTTCGACAAAGCGCACGTAGCCTTCGTCGTTGCCTTCTTCCATGAGCTTGCGGCCGAGGGCGGCAAATTCATCCACGTAGCGCTGGTAGTTGGTGAACAGCACGAAGCGCTGGAAGTGCTTCGGGTGCGTGGCCGTGTAGTGGTACAGCCGCTGCAGGGCCAGGTCGACGCGCTCTGCGGTGAACATCGACAGCGGCTGCGGCTCGTCGTCGGCCGGGCGGTAGGTGCCGTTGGCGATGGAGTCGTCGATCTGCGCAAGGTCGGGCAGCGTGAACGCGCCACCGAGTGCGCGCGCCTGTTCTGGCGTGATGTCGACGGTGGAGGCTTCCACCACAAACGGCAGTGGAATTGGCCGGTTGCTCACGCCCACCACCACGGGGCTGTTGTGATAGTGCAGCAGGCGCTCGATCTGCCCGCGGTAGTACTCGCGGAAGAGATCCGGCCGCGTGAGCGTCGTGCCGTACACGCCCGGATATGCCACCGTGCCCCACGCCGGCCGCGCATCGCTCACCAGCGTTTTCGGGTCGACGGTGATGCCGAGGTAGGGGTAGCAGGCGGAGAGGTCTTCGCTGCAATCCTCCCCGCGCGCAAACGCGTGGAAGCGATCGCGGATCGCCTGCGCGGAGCGCTCGTAGATGGCGGTGATGCGCTCGACGGCGGTGTTGGCGTCGGTGCAGATCGCCAGATCGTGCGCGGGATAGAGATGGGTGGTGGCGCGGGTATCAGTCATGTTTTCGATGATACCGGCGTTTTGTGCCCGATAGATACCGCCTTGCAGATGCCGCCCCGGCTTCACACGGGGCTTCCCCAATTTCGCTCGGAGGGCGCTCGGTTCGCGATGGTGTGGGACGGTGCAGCGCGTGGCGTGATTAGCTTGGACGCTCTTCGAACGGGCTGGACCAACCCGGCCCGCCACAGCACCTTGATGAAGGAAAGACCGCCATGGACGCAGGACGCATCCATTCGGGCCCGCTCTCACGCGCAGCGTCGCCCGACCCTGTATCTGCCCAGACCGCCGCGGGCGCAACAACGCCGGAAGGTCAGCCCGCGAGCACGCTGCGAAGCAGCAGGGGCCGCGCTGCCAATGCGCCGGGGCGTGCACCTGGGGCGTCAGGGCGTGCACCCGGGGCGTCGGGTTCCGGCCGGTCAAGGCGTGTCGACCTGCCGTCGCAGGCGGCCGAGTCGCGTTTGCCGGTGGCTGAGCTGAAGCAGCAATTGGACACCGCACTCAAGATGGGTGCCGCCACGGAAAAGGCGCTTGCCGGGGTGATGATCGGCGCGATGCAGCAACCGCAGGGGCAGAACGTGGAAAGCCATCTGCGGCAGGTGGACATTGCGGCAAGGGGGGTGAAGGCGGCCGATCAAGGGTTGGATGCGCTAGCACAGCTGAAACAGCAAGGGCATGCCGCCAATCCCTATCAGGTGCAAGCCGAACTGCTGTCCAATCGCGCCACCGCGGCGCTGTCTGGCATCCAGGCGCTGGATCGCATTTTGGTGGGCTTCAATGACCAGCATTCGAACGATGCGCTGGACAGCAAGCTTGGCGTGCTCAAGGAATTTCATGCCGTGGCGGCCGATGCCATCCAGCGCTGCAAGAGCACGGATACGCCGCGCGCCGTGCGTGACGAGCTCCAACCGATGCTCGGCGGGCTGAACGAAGGGCTATGCCTGTACCGCCGTCTGATGCGCTCGTCCCTCGGTGCTGCTGTCGACAAGCGTGCAGACCGGTTCTTTGGCCTGGTCAACACAACGGGGGCTTTCAATGCCGTCGCGCTGGCGCATGAATTTGCCGCAGCGACGCACTATCGACGCGAAGCAGGCCACGAGGCACTGGCTGATCTCCATGACCATGGTGTCGCCATGGCACGCAGCGGGCCGGCCCGTCCTGCTGGCCGCTTGCCCGCCGAAAGGCTGCAAGCCTGCGTTAACGAGGTGGAGGCGTATCGTCACAACCTGGACCAGGTCGGGACGGCGCTCTGCCTGGAGGCGGCGGACCGGATTGAGATGGACGACCACGCCGGCCTATGGAAGAGCGTGCTCGACCTTGCCCACGCGATTGCCGATTACCAGGCGGTTCTGAAAGATTTGTGCGACAGCGTTGCCGGCTCCAAGCCCGCAGCACCGGGATCGCTGGACGAATGGTTGCCCGCCGCCGGCGCCGCCAAAGAAGCCGAGCCCCAGCCTGCTGCAAGCACAAGCCGCAAGGCGCGCAAACAAGGCAAGCGCCCGGTTGCACAAGCCACGCCCGCGCCAGTACTGGCATCCGCCCCGGCGGCTGCCCCCGCCGACGCGCGCATCGATGCCCAGAAGCACGCCGATACGCTGCTGAAGAAGTTCCCCGCAGACCGCCTGATCGGCGCGCGCAGCGTGGATGAGGTGGTGGCGGCGGCACGCGCAAGCGGCAAGAACACCAGCAGTATTGAGGCGGCCATGCGAGACCCGCGTCGTGATGCCGTGAAAACCGTCGATTTTGTGCGTGCATCGGTGCGCAACTGGTTTGGCGAGGCGGCGGCACTGCAGCGTGCGCAGGCATCGCTGCCAGCCGGTGACGCGCGTATCGCACAATTGACGGATCGCCTTCAAGCACTGGGGGTGGTGGAGCAACACCTGAATGCCTGGGAAGCCGACGAACTCAAGCGTGATGCCCTACCGAGATCAAACCATCTGGACCGGCTGCTGAAGGGCGGGCAGATTGGGCGTGTCGGTGCGCCTGTTCGCCTGCCGGCCGCGGGCGATGTGGGCAGCCGGGGCACCGTCTTCGAGATCGGCATCCAGCCCAAGCCCCTGTCCAATCAGCGGCCTGCCGCGCCGCTGTTTGTGCATGTGCATACCTCGGAACCGGTGGAGGCCACGGCGTTGCAGACGATGCGGTTCAACGACTTTGCAAAGGTGCACCTCAAAACGGCCAGGCAAAAGAATCTGGGGCCGCGCTGGGAGGCCGTCATGCACGCGCTGGGCCATACCGATGCGAAGGTGCACCGTGCCGCCGTGGGGCCGACGTTATTGCGTGCCTTGTTTGAACGGATTCAGGCGCCTAGCTAACTGCCCCGACCGAAGGACGCGCGCGCCAGCGCAAGAAGCGTTGCCAGCGCGACGCGCGCACGGGCTGCGTACGGGGTGTTCCGGCACGCAGCCACCTCGGCAGTACTTCGATGGCACTGCACAGCAGGAAGTACAGCACCGCCACCGCCCCAAACACTTCGGCCGGGTAGGCCACCGTGCGGCTGTTGACCTGGCTAGCGGCGGTTGACAGTTCCACCACGCCCACGATGTAAGCGAGCGATGTGTCCTTGACCGTCGACACCCACTGGTTGGCCAGCGACGGCAGCATGATGCGCCACGCCTGCGGCAACACGATGGTCAGCAGCGCTTGTGCGGGCCGCATGCCCAACGCCAGCGCGGCGTTGCGCTGACCGGTGCCAACGGCGCGCAGCCCGGCTTCCATGCTCTGCGCGATGTAGGCAGCGCCCACAGCGGCGAGTGCGGTGACGACCGTGGCGGTTTCCGGCACGGACACGCCCAGCGCTATCGGGATCAGGAAGTAGGCCCAGAACATCAGCATCAGCACGGGAATGGCGCGCAAGGTGGCGAGCAGCCCACGCAATAGACGTGACAGGCGACGCAGGCGCGGTGCGTCGTCAAGCCGATCCAGCAGCAGCGCAGCCCCTACGCCGAATGCTGTGGCGCTCACGCAGGCCAACAACGCCATCCACAAGGTGAGCGCGGCACCGGCCAGCGGCCCATTTGGATACGGCCCAATCAGCAGGTAACGCAGGTGCAGGAATACGGTTTCTGCCGTCATGCCGCCACCCCCCGCCACCGCCGCAGGGCCATCGGCGCCGCCCACTGCAGCAGCAGGATGACCACGGCATAGAGCACCGTGGCCACGGCAAAGGCCTGGAACGCCAGCAGCGTATCGGTTTCTACCTGCCGCGCGCTGTAAGAGAGTTCCGCCAGCCCGATGCTCATGGCGAGCGAGGTGTTCTTGATGGTGTTGGCGCACTGCCCCAGCAGCGGCAGCGCCGACACGCGCAGCGCCTGCGGCAGCACCACGCGCAAAAATGCGGCGCGCGGTGTGAAGCCCAGCGACAGCGCCGCTTCACGCTGGCCACGCGGCACGGCACGGATGCCGGCGCGCAATTCCTCCGAGAAGAACGCGCTCGCATACAACGCAATGCCAAATGCCGCCGCCAGGAATTCAAACGACGGTGCGGGCAGCTTCCAGTTTCCCAAAGCCATGCCGTCCCAGCCCGTGATGGCGCCGACCACGTCTTCACCCAGCAATTGCGCCGCGCCGAAATACCAGAAAAACAGCTGCACCAGTAGCGGCGTCTTGCGCAGGAAGGCCACCAGCGCGCGTGCCGGCCACTGCAGCCAGGGCAGGTGGCTGGCACGCAGGGCGGTCAGCAGCAGGGCCATCGCCAGCCCACCGGCGATGGCGGCTGCGGATACCAGCAGCGTCATCCCAAAGCCCTCCAGCATCCAGCCGAGATAACGCGGCGGCAGGGGCTGGAGAAGCGCGGCCAAGCTCAAGCTCACTTGGTGCTGCCGATGATGAAGTCGCGCGGCAGTGGGGCGGCACTCTTCGGGCCGAACCAGCGGTCATAGATGCGCGCGGCGGTGCCGTCTTTCTCCAGGCCTTGGAGGATCTGGTCGACGGTGGCCGTGAGTTGCGTCTCACCTTTGGGGATGCCGATGCCCATGTACTCACGCGTGAGCACGAACGGCGAGATCTCCAGCTCGTTGCGATTGGGCAGCGTGGCCAGCAACGCGCCGAGCTTGGCGCCGTCCTGCGCGAACGCCTGGATGGCACCGCTGCGCAGAGCGGTCAGCGCCAGCGGGGAATCGTCATACGCAATCACGCGCGCGTTGGGGTAGCCCTCGCGCAGGGTGGTTTCCTGCGTGGTGCCCTTGTCCACGCCCAGGCGGATGCCGTCCTTCTTCAGATCCTCCGGCTGCTTGAGGAAGCCCTTCTTGGCAATGAACTGCAGGCCACTGGCGAAGTACGGCGTGCTGAATTCAATCTGCTTCTTGCGCTCGTCCGTAATGGTGAAGTTGGCGGCCACGATGTCGACCTTGCCCGACGTGAGCAGCGGCACGCGGTTAGCCGGGTTGGTGGCGCGCAGTTCCAGCTTTACGCCCAGCTTCTTGGCGATGGCCTGTGCGTAGTCGACATCCAGGCCGACCGGCTGACCGGTCTTGGCATCCGCGTAGCCAAAGGGCGGGTTGGCGTCGAACACGCCCACGCGCAGTACCCCGGCCTTCTTGATGTCGTCCAGCCGATCCGCCTTGGCCGCCGGCGCATGCAGCACTGCCGCGGCCAGCGCTGCTCCAATGACCACGCCTACCGATTGCCGCGCACCACGCGCCAGCGCTTGCAACGAGAAACGCGTCGAAAAACCTGCTTGCATACCCACCCCCCAGAAGATTTTGAGGGGGCCAAGCGTAGGGCGATTGCTGCGCCGCGCAAACGAATTCGTTGGCAGATCGATATGCACCGCCTACCATGGCGGGCGGCCTGCGGCCGCCATGCGGTAGCGCGCATGGTGGGCGCGGTGACGGCACGGGCGCATCCGGATGTGGCGTCTGCCGTGGTGCCGTACATCACACCATCGGCTGGCGCGATTACATTCACGCCGGGCGATGAGCGCCTCGATGCGTTGTTCGAGTGCGGACATGGCGCTGTACGAAGCCAAGCGCAACGGGCGGAACACGTTCCGCTTTCACCACGGGGCGTCCGGGCTGCGCAGTGTTTCTGGCGGGGAATGAACGGCGTACGCATCGGGCGCCAATGGATTCAAAGCTCAGTCCGGCGCGGAAAATAGAGCGAAAAGCAACTCCCTTCGCCTTCAACGGACTCGCACGTAATGCGACCACCAAATGACTCCATGACGCGCCAGCAGAATGTCAGGCCCATGCCATGCCCGCTGCCGTGGCGTTTGGTGGAGAAAAACATGTCGAAGACGCGGCCTCGATGTTCTGCGGGAATGCCGCAGCCCGTGTCGCGGAACACGATCACGTAGTGCTCGCTATTCCAGGACGATGAGACTGTGATCCTGCCCCCGCCTGCACTCTGGATCGCGCAGAGGGCATTCTTGATGAGATTGAAGATCACATAAACAAGCAGGGTATCCGAACCGACGAAGCGCCACGCGGGGTCAATTTCCTCCAGCGACAAGCGCGCGCGTTCCCCTGCTTGGAAGGGATAGCGCTCAATGGCCTCGGTCACGCATTCGTGAAGGCTGTGGGAGGAAAACTGGCGCGTATCAAGCCTGTCTAGCGTGATGGAAGCCAATGCCATGTCAATCACGGTGTGAGCAGTGTGCACTTCGGTGTCAATGGCATGGGCGAGTTGTGCGACGCGCCTGATGGTGGCGGGTGGCAACGCACCCGTGTACAGGCCAGTGCTTACGGCCAGTTGATATCCCTTGAAGATGGTTGGCCATGCGCGCCCGATTTCACTTGCCTGCATGCGAATCGTGGCCAGTGGTGTGCGTAGTTCGTGTGCAATGCCGGCTGCTACTGCGTATGGACGCATGAGGTCAAGCTTGACAAGTGCCCACGCGAGCAACAGGGGGCTGCAGGCAATGAAGAGCACGCCAGGAGGATACGGCGCTAACCCGTAGTTCACGGCGTAGTCAGACGCAGCTAGTGAGTACACCGCGACCCCGACGATGCACAGCCGCAAGCGCTTGCGTTTTTCCACTGTGGTATGTCTTTGCTCGGCATATAGCAGCCAGAGGCTGCGCAGGATCAACAGTGTGGTCTGCGCGATATGCACGGCTTCCAGCGGCCCCGCCTTGGGGTAGAAGCCGAAATCAAACTGCTGCGCACCGGCGATGACCCAGTTGGTGGTGAGCAGCAGCCCCATCAATATGGCGGCTAGTGTGTAGGACAACCGCAACCAGCGGCGTTCATCCAGCCGTTCAGTCACTTCAACGACAAAGTGATAGAGCGTGGTCGGTAACGGAAGAATTGCCAGCCAACCCGCTTTGGCCAGCAACTGCGCGGTTGATGCGTCGCCTGCCCGGAACAGAAACGCCCACAGACCTTGCCACAGCGCGGTGAGGGCAGCCAAGTAAAAGAACGCGAGGCTGGCGCGCGCGTGGCTGCGTGTGGCCAGCACATACAAGCCGGAAAAGAGAAACAGCGACGAGACGAAAGCGGGAAGCAGGGCGTACATGGATCGTGGCTGACCGAAAGAAAGGCGAAGCTGCCAATGGAGTGCCAGCAATTTCGAAAGAGTACCGGCAATCACCACGACCAAATGCGTGCCTGGGTGTCACGTTATTTTCATCAGAATTAGATAAGGAAAAAGAGACGAAGTTGAGCGCTTTGGAGGCTGCTGCAGTTCCTTGAGGCAAAACACACGCTAAACCGCCTCGATCATCATCGCGTCAATCGCAAACGAATGGTCCGGCGCCACGGCGAAGTACGCACGCGCTTCATCTGCGGCGTGGTCGAACAGGTGGCGGATGGCATCAGCGCGTACCTGCGGCGTGCGGATGCGGGCAATCCAGCTGTCGAACGCCATTGTCAATTTCCACGTGCGCGGCGTGCCGGGTTGAAAACCCGCTTCGGCCAACATGGCCTGCCATTCCGAGACGCGGTAGTCGCGCACGTGTGACGCATCGCGCAGTACCTCGGCGGTTTGCAGGAGCGTGTCGAGCAGCGGTGCTTCCGGCGCGACGATATCGACGATGACCAGCTTGCCGCCGGGTTTGAGCACGCGGCGCGCTTCGGCCAGGCCTTTGCGCACGTCGTACCAGTGGTGGGCGGAAAAGCGCGTGGCGACGATGTCGAACGCGCCATCGTCAAAGGACAGGGCTTCGGCGCGGCCTGCCTGCGTACGCAATTGCGTCAGGCCACGCCGTGCGGCTTCCGCGGCGACCACGCCGAGCATGTCTTCTGACAGGTCATACGCCACGATGGCGGCCACGTGCGGGGCCATGGCAAAGCTCACATGTCCGCCGCCGCAGCCCAGGTCGAGCACCTTGGCATGCGGTACGGACTGCGCCAGCGCGGCAAGCGCGTCGAGGTCGGCGCCCTGGGCGTGGACGGCGCTGGTGAGGTAGGCCTGGGCGACCTGGCCGAATTGCTGGTCGACGAGTCGATGCTGCTGCATGGCGGCGGCTCCTTTCTTCTTGTGGGGACGAGGAGGGGCCAGTGTAGGAGCGCGGCCCGCGCAGCGAAATTCGTGATCGGCGAAATGGGGTATCGCGCGAGCGCTCTGGGGGGTATCGCGCGAGCACTCTTGGGGGGTACCGCGCGAGCGCTCAGCCGGTATCGCGTGTTCAGACGAAGCGGAACAGTTGCGCTGGCGTGTCGACCAGCACCTGCTTGCGGTCTGCTGCGTTGGGCAGCAGCACGCTGGCAAAGGCCCACGCCTTGTCGTAGTTGATCTGCGATTCGAATTGCGTGTGCGGCCAGTCGCTGCCCCAGACGAGGCGGTCCAGACCGAGCGCATCTTTCAGGCGCGGCATGGCGGCCTGGGCGATGGCTTCGCCGCGGCCATCGGTGCCGTTGCGGTAGGCACCGGAAATCTTCACCCAAACGCGGCGCGTGCGGCCGGCGGCAAGCAATGCGGCAAAGCCGGGGTCATCCACGCCGAATGCTGGGGCGGGCCGGCCGAAGTGGTCGACCACCACGTTGACCTGCGCTTCCAGCAGCGGCTGCAGCAGCGCGGGCAGGCGGCGTGCCTCCACGTGCAGTTCCACATGCCAGCCGAGCGCATGCAGACGTGCCAGCGCGGCTTGCCACACGGGCGATGTCAACTGCGGGTCGGGCGCGCCGATCAGGTTCAGGCGAGTGCCGACGATGCCCTCGGTGTTCATCTGCGCGAGCAGGGTCTCGGGCGCGGTCGGGTCGATGACGGCCACGCCGCGCAGGCGTTGCGGCGCTTGCTTGAGCGCGGCCAGCAGGTAGCTGTTGTCGACCCCGAGGAAGCTCGGCTGGACCAGCACGCCGTGCGATACGCCATGCGCGTCGAGCTGCGCGAGATAGGCTGAAAGCGGCGCGTCATAGCTCGGCGCATAGCGGCGTGCATTGGCCAGCGGCAGGCCGCGTTCGAACACGTGGGCATGCGTATCAATGGCGGTGATGTGCGTGGCGGATTTGCGCGAGTTGTCGCTGTTGCCAGTGACGGCGCATCCGGCAAGGGCAGTGGAACCTAGCATGGCAAGCAACCCGGTGTTGAAGGCGCGGCGAGTGGGCATGGGGTCTCCAGGTGGCGACGGATGAGCGGCGTCGTCATGATGTTGTTGTGCGGGTGTTTCGCGTCTAGACAGTGACCGCAGCCAGATCGCGGCCCTTCGTCTCGGGCAGCATCAGCACCGCCACTGCGACGATGGAGTACGCGATGGCTGCATCGATGCCGATGGCCGTGCCCAGCGACATCGATGCGCTCATCTTGCCCACCAGCACCGGGAAGGCAGCCGACACCACGCGCCCAAAGTTGTAGCAAAAGCCCACGCCCGTGCCCCGCACACCGTGCGGATACAGCTCGTTGAACAGCGCACCCATGCTGGCCGGAATGCCGGCCGCAAAGAAGCCCAGCGGAAAGCCCAGCACCAGCATCGCGCCATCGGACAGCGGCACCAGCAGGTACACCAGCACCGTCACCACGCAGCAGCACGAAAACAGCAGGATGTTGCCGCGACGGCCGAGCACATCGAGCAGCCACGCGCTGGCCACGCAGCCGCACCAGAACGCAAAGATGATCACCGCCAGATACCCGCCCGTGCCGAGCACTGACAGGTGGCGCTCCGTCTTCAGATAGGTCGGCAGCCACGTCATCAGCGCGTAGTAGCCGCCGTGTGCGCCGACGCCCAGCAGCGCGCCGATCAGCGTCATGCGCAGCACCTGCGGGCGGAAGATGTCGAGCAGCGGGAAGCGCGAGACCGGCATGGCATTGGCGTTCACCGCCGGCTTGGCGGCAGGCACCGGCTCTTGCACACCACGGCGAATGTAGATGATGAGCAGCGCCGGCAGCAGCCCTGCCGCAAACATCACGCGCCACGCGAGGTCCGGCTCGATGAAGGAATACGTGAACGCATACAGCAGCACCGCGCCGCCCCAGCCCACGGCCCACGCGCTCTGCACGGTGCCCATAGCCTTGCCGCGGTGGCTGGGGCGGATGCTCTCGGCCATCAGCACGGCGCCCGCTGCCCACTCGCCCCCAAAGCCGAAGCCCTGCAGCGCCTTGAGAAAGAGGAATTGCTCGAAATTCTGCGCAAACGCGGAGGCAAACGTCGCCACCGAGAACCACAGCACCGTGACCTGCAGCGTGCGCACGCGGCCAAAGCGGTCGGTGAGTGCGCCGGCAATCCAGCCGCCCAGTGCCGATGCGACCAGCGTGACGCCCGACACCAGCCCGGCCTCTGCCTTGCCGATGTGCCACGCCGCGATGATGGTGGGAATGACGAGGCTGAACATCTGCACGTCGAGCGCATCGAGCGCCCAGCCGCCAAAGCACGCCCAGAAGGTGCGCTTTTCCCCTTTCGAAATCTCTTTGAACCAGCCGAACATGCCGTCTCCTCCGGGTGACGTGAGCGCCATATCGCCTTGGTGTCGGTCGACCTATTGCTCTAGTCATCTATATGAATATAGGAATTCTAGGGCGACACCCCTGGCGATGCAGTCGGTGTTAACCCGTGAGGCGCCTTCAGGTGTGCAGGAGGGCGACCGGCAGATGGGCCAACACCTGGCCGAGTGCCAGGCGTGGCGACTGCAGCGTCTGACCGTCGAATGCGCTGTGGAGGGTGGCGTGGGTCAGGGCAGCCGGCAGGCAGACGGTGGTGTCGCGCCACGTGCCAGCGGGGAAGGTGGGCGTGGTCGCGTGGCCCAGCAGCGCGGACACATGCAACGGCACGATCACGACGATGGCCTGTTCGTCCTGCCTGCGTGCGAACGCCAGCACGTGTTCGGCACCGCTGCCGGTGACGGCCAGCGGCTGGTAATCCCCGGACGCGAACACCGCCGGCAGCGCGGCGCGCACGGCCAATGCGCGTGCCAGAACGGCCTGCTTGATGCGGCCGTCGCTCCAATGCGCGAGCAATGATGCGAGGCTATGGTCCGCATGCATGTGCAGCGCCCGCAGGGCGCGGTGTCGCGCGGCGTAGTCGACCGGCCGGCGGTTGTCCGGATCGACGAGGCTGGTGTCCCAGAAATCGGTGCCCTGGTAAAGATCGGGCACGCCGGGCGCCGTCACGCGCAGCAGCGTTTGCGCAAGGCTATTGACGGCGGCGGCCGGGGCCACGCTCTGCACAAACGCCGACAGTGATGGCAAGAACGTCGGCGCGGCTTCC
>Ga0209759_1001043_pt1 | contig 18543 bp, 9 predicted proteins | sample AraplaCL_Col_mMS_FD_184261 | JGI IMG/M metagenome (GOLD analysis project Ga0209759, IMG submission 184261) | Arabidopsis root microbial communities from the University of North Carolina, USA - plate scrape CL_Col_mMS (SPAdes) (version 2) | ecosystem: Host-associated > Plants > Roots >...
GTTGAACTTGCCGTAGCGTTCGGTGTTGAAGCTGTATTGCACGGTCGAATCGATGCCGCTGGCCCAGGTTTCGCCGAGGTTGACGGTGGGCAGGTTGATGTAGCTGATCTGGCCGTTGCCGGCGCGGTGGATCAGGCTGCAAAGCCGGTCGCTGTAGTAGCACTCGTTGAGGATGGTGGTGGGATCCAGGCCGTCCACGATGGTGTCGTTCAGATGGATGCGCCACGCATCGGCGCTGAACGACAGGCCGGGCAGCCAATGCGGGTCGTAAACCACGCCGAAGTCGAACGATTTGCCGTATTCCGGTTTCAGGTCGTAGCCGGCCGCGACCGAGCCCGAGCCCCTGACGCCGAGCTGCGGATTACTCTGCTGGAAGCTGCCGTTGGTCGGCACGTTGGCGCAAGCTTGCGGGTGGCCGCCGGTGTAGCCATCGCAGATGTCGGTGGCGGTATAGGCGCCGCCGGTGGTGCCGGCAAACAGTTCGTTGATGTTGGGCGCACGGAATACCTGCGATGCGGTGCCGCGCACCAGCAGGTCGGCGATCGGCTTCCATTCCAGGGCGATCTTGCTGTTGGTGGTGTTGCCGGAAAGGCTGTAGTCGGAGAAGCGCGAGCCGATGTCGATGTTCAAGGAGTGCGCAAACGGCAGGTCGGCCAGCACCGGCACGAACAGTTCGGTGTAGGCCTCCTTCACGTTGTAGCTGCCGCTGAGCTGGCTGGCGCAGAATTCCACCACGCCGCACAGGCCGGCATACGGGCCATCGTTGATCGCGATGGCGTTGGACGTGTCGGTGCCATCCGATTGCGATTCGCGCCGATAGCTGAGACCGGCGGCCAGGTTCACCGCGCCGGCCGGCAAGTCGAACAGCTCGCCGTTGGCGCCCATTTCGAATTGCTCAAGGGTGTAGTGGTAGAACGAGTCGGGGTTCACCACCAGCTTCTTCAAGGCCGCGATGGCGGATGGATCGTTGATGTTGAAAATGTTGATCGGCGTGCAATTGGCGATCGGCGCCGCGGGCGTGCCGCAGGTGACCGTGCCGTTGGAAGCCAGGAAGGAAGGACCGATCGCCTGCTCGAAGCCGGCGTAATCGAGGAAGCCGTTGTTGAGCGTTTTTTGCCGGACCTTGCCGTAGTTGAGGTCCACGTTCCATTGCCAGGTGCTGTCGCCGAAATTGCCGCGCACGCCAGGCGTGAACTGCAGGTCGTAGGTCTGGTTGACGTAGTTGCGGGTGCCCAGCGAGGTAATGCGCGTGTTCAAGTCGTTGTAGCCGTTGCCGCTGACACGGTCGGTGCCGAAATTGAGGCCGAACGGGTTGTAGTAATTGGTGGCAGGGATGAAGAAGTCATCGGAGTTGGCGAAGATCGGCACCGGCGCGATGATCGAAGATGCCTTCGTCCGCGTATAGAACAGGTTGAAATACGCTTCGACGTTCGGCGTGAATTTGTAGGAGCCGAACAGCGAGATGTTGGTGCGGTCCTGCGGCGTAAGCAGCAGGTTGTAGGGCGCATAGTTGAAGGAATCGGCGCCGGTGTACGTATGGTAATCGGCGAGCGTGGTGCTGCCGCTTACGCCTTGGTTGAGCGTGACATAGGTGCCGCTGGCATCCTGGATCAAACCCGTGGGCGTCGCCGACGAACCCACCTTGACCACCTCGCCGTTGCGAAACGCCAGCGTGTAGGCCGAGTAGGCGCGGGCGCCGGAGGCGATCGGATTCTGCGTCTGGTGGGTCAGCGAAACGATGAATTTCCCGCGCTCCCCGGACAAGCCAGCCAGCAGGTTGAAGCTGCGGCGATTGCCGTCGCTATGCGAGCTTTCGCCGTAGTCGGCGCTCAGCTGCACGCCTTGGTAATGATCTTTCAGGATGAAGTTCACCACGCCGCCGATCGCATCGGAGCCGTAGATCGACGATGCGCCATCGGTAAGCACCTCGACGCGATCGATCATGTTGGCTGGAATGCTGTTGACATCGTTGTACGCAACGCGATGCCCGTTGACCAGGATCAGGGTGCGGTTGTCGCCCAGACCGCGCAACGAAACCGTCGAGGCACCGGTGCCGCCGCCATTGTTGATGCTGGGATTGGTGGCATTGCCGGCGATGGACGGCATCGCCTGCATCAGATCGCCCAGCGTCGGCTTGCCGCTGGCGGCAATCTGGGCGCTGTCGATGGTGGTAACCGGGTTGGCCGTTTCCAGGTCGACGCGCCGGATCAACGAGCCGGTGACCGTCACCGCCTGCAGGGTTTTGGTTTTGGCCGCTTGCGCATCGCTGGTTTGCGTTGACGGCGTCGTGCTGGTGTCCTGCGCATGCAATGCGCTCGTGCCGAGCAGGCCCAGTGCCAGCGTAAGGCGAATGGCCTGCGCGATCAGCGAAGCAGGCCGGCGGACCGAAGGGTGATTAGAAAGACAATGACCGGGAAGATGATGATCAGGAACCATGTTTTTTTCTCGCTGAAAGGGGCGTGGTTGCCGTAGTGACGAATAAAAGGCGCAGCACCGACACCGATGCCGCCGGCTGGCGACATGCGCAATGCTTGTTCCCGATGTGTCCTTCACGGCCAGGCGCATGGCGCCAGGCCATTTCCTAGACGAGCGCAGCGGCGACCCTTCGCTGCTGCGGATCGTTCCTTGTGCGCACCCGCCGCGGTAGCGTCGAGCGCGCCGCGCGCTCATCCGCCGTCGGCGGAGGCGTCGCGATCGTTCAGCCAGTACACCGCGTAGCGTTCGCCGTAGATCTGGTTCAACGGCGCAACGGGCTGCGTGCCTGTGCGGGTGGTGGCTTCAAAGCGCAGCTCGTCGGCCGAGACGATGCGCATCCAGTCCGTCGCGTTCGAGGTGGCCGCGGTGATGCGCAGTGCAGGCTGTGCCGGCGGTTCCGGCTCGGGCCCGGTGCTGTAGCCGCCATACTGCATGGCATGCGTCAGGCCCTGGCCGCCAAGCCGCGCCGCCAGCACCAGCGGCCCATACAGCATGGCGATCTGGCTGTACAGCATGGCGATCTGGCTGTCGTCGCCGGGCAGCGGCATGGTGTGCAAATGCATGGGCAGGTCGAGTTCCACGCGGTCGCCATCGCGCCATTCGCGCTGCAGGCTCAAGTAGCTGCCGGGCGATGCGAAGGCGTCCAGCGTTTCGCCGTTCACCTGCACTTTCGCGCCGGCGCCGATCCATGACGGAATGCGCAGATGCAGCGCGAACGAAGCCGGCTGCGCAAGCTTGAGTTGCAGGCGTGTGCGTGGTTCGCGCGGGAAGCGCGTTTCCTGGCGCAACATGACGCCTTGCTGCGCCCAGTGCAATTCGGAGGGAACGAACAGGTTGACGTAAAGATCCTGCCCGTCATGGAAATAGACGTTGCTGTTGAAGCGCGCGAAATCTTCCGCGCCGGTACCGGTGCAGCACCAGAACGAGCCGGTGGGCGAGTTGTAGAACTTGTTGGCGCCGGCGCGTAGCGGGTAGAAGTACAGCTTCATCCCGTCCGTATCCTGGGTGCCGAGGCGCGCGTTGTAGAGCGTGCGTTCGTAATAGTCGAACGCGCGCGGATCGCCATTCCAGCTGTAGACGTGATGCGTGAGCTTCAACATGTTGTAGGCCACGCAGGATTCGGCGCTGTACAGGCCAAGCTGCCCTTTCAGGTCGCCGGGGCCGGTCTTCCAGAACTCGTCGTTGCTGGTGCCGCCGGTGGCGTAGCTGCGGTGCTGCGTGACGGTTTCCCAGAAGAATTCTGCAATGCGCCGGTAGCGTGGCTCGCCGGTCAACTCGTAGCGCCGTGCGGCGCCGATGATCTTGGGCACCTGCGTATTGGCATGCAGGCCCTGCAATTGATCGCGGTAAGAAGCCAACGGGTCGAACAGCGAGGCCTGGTCGAAGCGGTGCGCGGCATCGCGATAGCGCTCGTTGCCGGTGATCGCATACAGCTCATACAGCGAATCGTTGATGCCGCCGTATTCGGTTTTCAGCATGCTCGCCATGTCGGCATCGGAAAAACCGTTGAGCCAGCGCACGATCCAGTCGCCGATGCCGGTGGCTACTTTCAATGCCTGCTGATTGCCGGCATGGCGATACATGTCGAGCATGCCGGCGTGGATCTTGTGGATCGTATAGAACGGCGCCCACACTTTTTGCCCGCTGCTCAACCGGTCGAAAAAGCTTTCGGGAAAGGCGCTCAGGTAACCGTTGGGGCGCTGGCAAGCGGCAAGTGCCGCCACCAGTTCATCGCCACGTGTCTTCAGCGCCTCGTCGCCCTCGCTGGCATACGCCAGCGCGCAGGCCGACAGGTAATGGCCGCCGCTGAAATGCCCGCGCAATTCGCAATCGGGTTTTTCCCAGCCGCCCAAGGGTGCGGCATGCGAGGGCAGGCCGGCCTGCAGGCGGAAGGTATGCACCAGCCGATCGACCGGCAGGCTTTGCAGGTAACGCCGGTTGATGGCGGCGGCTTGCGTGAAATCGCTATCCAGCAGGCGCACCTGGTTCAGTGCAAACGGCTGCACGCAGCGCACCGGTTGGTCGGGTATGGCTTGTTTGGCTGCCGCCGTTTTCGCGGCCGGCTCGGCCACGTCGAATGCGCCCAGGCGCGGCGCTGCGATGGTGGCGGCCAGGGCGGTTGCCGCGCCCTTGAGAAATCGCCTGCGTTGATCAACCCCGTGTTGCATGCCACTCCCCAGTGACGACCAAAATGCCACGAATTGATCATACAAATAATATAAAATCGTGGACGCCTTCATCCTGCCGTAATAATCAGCAGGGCGTCTTGTGCCAATTGCTGCACTTACGTGCGGAATTCGGCATAACCCTGGCTACGCGCGGCCTGTTTACGTGAAGCGCGCGTGTAGGCGAAGGCGCTGGCCGGGGCTTCCTTGCAGCCTTACGGCTTCATCCTGCCACTCGGCGTCCACGCCATTCACTTGCACGGCAGTCAATGTCTTGCCTGCTGGCACGCGCAGGCTCAGCCATGTTGGCGGCACTGCGCGATCGGGCAGGGTTACGCTGCCTTCGATCACGCCTTCGCCGGTGCGGCGCAGTTGGAACCCTGTGCGGCCCCAGCGTGTCGGCGCCCCGCTGATGCCGATCGGTTGGGGGCTCTCGATCCACGCACGCGGCACGGCGCGCGCCAGGTAGAGCGTTTCGCCGGCGCTGTCGTCGAACACCAGCATCCAGCGCAGCAGCAACGGAATGGTGAGCTGCGCCGGCATGCAGAACAGCGGCATGCCACCGGTGATGTCCGACACTTCGCCCGCCGTCCAGCTTCCCGGCGTGTGCGCGTGATAGCGATGGGCGTAGAGAAACAACAGGAATTCGTCGATGCGGCCCAGCCTCAACAGTTGTTGCGCGTAGCCGTAGGAAATGAAACCGAGGATGTCGCGGCCATCCGGCGTCACCGGCGCGACGTTGGCGACCACGCCGATGCTGGTGGCGCCATGCCCGCGCATGCAATCGATGACCAGGTTGGCGAGATCCTTGGGCAACACGTCGGCTTGCAACAATTCGGCATAAGCGCGATGCGGCCATTGCTGTTCGCTGGGTTTTTCCCTGGCCAGCGATTCGCGGAAGGTGAGCGTGACGCCGGGCAACGGTCCTATGTAGGGCGGCGTGAGGTCATGGCGCACGTTTGCGCGCAGCGTGCGTTCCACCTGTTGCGTGAGCTGGTTGGCGCGCTGTTGCCATTGCATGGCCTGGGAACTGCTGTTTTGCGCAATCGCCGGCCATGCCTGCGCGATATCCTGCAGGCCGCGCGCGGCCAGGGCGCTGTTGGCGTAGTACGGCTTCCACCACAGCGTGGGATCGGGAAACAGGCAGGCATCCGATTCATTCCAGCCGTGGATCAGTCCGTAGCCTGGATGGCTGGCCGGTAGTTGCAGGCTGGCGTCGTGCAGTTCCAGCAGCAGCTGCGCCGTGGCTTCGATCTTGCCGCGATGCTTGGCAAGCAGCGCGGCATCGCCGGTGTAATGCAAGTAGCGCGCAAGCAGCGAAAGCGTCAGCCCGAATTGTCCGGTCTCCGGGCCGCGCATGTTGATCACGCCATCCGGTTGCACGAAGTCGGTGAAATACTCGTCCAGCACGACGGCGGCCTGCGTGAAGCGGCCCCATTCCAGGTTCGCGTACAGCGAGCTGGTAAAGGTGTCCTGGAAGCCGTCGTATTCGTTGCCGTAGTAGTCGCGGTCCACTGCGCCGTATTTTGGATAGCTGCCATCCGGGCGCACGACCAACTCGCGCGCGAAGGCATGGCGCACCATGTCGGTCCAGCCGACGATGGGCACCTCGGCGGCGCAGACGTCGGCGAGTTCGGCTTGCCAATAGTCGTGGAAACGCAGCAGTGCGGCGTAGAACGCTGCGGCGTCCGGCGGCATCCGGCGCGGCGGATAACTGGGATAACTGTGGCCGTAGCTCACCTGCAGCATCCGTCCGCGTTCGATGTGCGCGGTGCGATGCCAGGTCTGCACGACGAAGCGATCGGTAGCGTCCACATCGGCAAACACCAGTACGTCGTACCAGCTGTCGTCGGCGATCGGAATCACCTTGTGCACGGCCGGCAGCCAGCCACCCAGCAGGCCTTCGCGACGGCGCGCGACGCGCTTGGGATCGTGCAGCTCGGCGAACACCTGGTCCGTGTGATACGTACGCGTACTGCCGGAGGTGTAGACCGGCATGGTGTCCGCGCTCTGGCGCGTGCCGACGAAGGTGGTCCACGGCAAGCGGCCGTAGTAGTTCTCCGGATCGAGCCTGGAGGCGACCGGCGGCGCTGCGCGACGCACCTCGTCTTCCTGCGGCTCGCCGTGGCGCAGCAGGTGGTCGGCGAGCAGATCCGCTTCGGCCAGGGCGATATCGGCGAGTTTCATGCCGAAGTAGGGCACGTCGCTGTCGGCATAAACCGGCTCGGTGCGCTTGCCCAGCACGCAGGCGTGATAGCCATCGCTCAGCGTCAGCGTGCCGTGCGGAGCGCGCAAATCTTCAAACACCTGCCATGCTTGTCCTGCGGATGTGAAATGCGTCAGCAGCGTATGACCCTGCAGCGGCAAACCCTGCGCGGATACGCGCACCGGCGGCGGCGCGGGCCGCCGGGATGACGAAGAGACGGCAGGCGCGGACTGGCTGCGGCTTACGCCATTCAATCCGACGGCCGCACTGGTAGCGGCCAAGCCTTGCAGAAAACGTCGACGATCCACGCATCATCCCCTTTGGGGACGGCGACAAGGCCGCCCCGCTCGCAACACGAAAATGGAATGGCCCGTGCACGTCTTGGGGAGGAGGGTGCCGGCGTGTTCGACCGGCATAGGCGGCGCCGTGCACGGGCCTGTTGTCATGTTGCGACTGCGTTACAAGACGGTCTTGGCGAAATGCAGCGGCTTGGATGCGGATTTGGGCATAGTGGCCGGCCGGATCAGCCTTGGATCTGCGCACGCCTACATATTTGCCGTCATCCACTGACTGCGCGCATCCACGGTTGGAGGCAGCCTAAACCGTGCCCGTCTTGAGCATGCACCGATGTTTCCCGTCGATGGGCCGCATACCGTACGAGCAAAGGGAGTTATTGCAATGCATACCGGTGTTAGGGCCGGCTTCGCCGCCACCCTGCTTATCGTGGCGCTGGCGGGCGGATTGTTCCTCTCCGCTTACCTGGTATTGCTGCTGCTGGGTCTGCAGGACGTTCCACCAACCTGGCACACCTACTGGGATTACTACCGCGCGCTCGATCTTCCGGAGGTTGCACCCTACGTCACCAAGATCGAGCTCGGCGGCTATCTGGGTTTTGGCCTGCCATTGCTGGCGTGGCTGGGGTTGCTGGTACCGCTGTTCAGGCCGAAAGAAGCGCCGTTGCACGGCGAGGCGCGCTTCGCCAGCCTGCGCGATCTGAAGAAGGCCGACATGCTGAGGAAGAAGCCCGAGAGCATTGTCGTGGGTCGCTACAAAGCCCGCCTCATCTACGTCAACGGCGCCTGCCACGTCCTCATGGTTTCTCCCACAAGGTCGGGCAAGACCACCTGCGTGGCCATCCCCGCGCTGCTCACCTACGAACACTCCGTGGTCTGTCTCGACGTGAAAGGTGAACTGCGCAAGCTCACCAGCGGGCAGCGCGCCGCGATGGGCCAGGACATCATCGTATGGTCGCCGTACGATGAACAAGGTTGCACGCACCGTTTCAATCCGCTGGCGCTGGTGTCGAGCGACTGGCGCCAGCGCATCAACGATATCCAGACCCTTGCCGCCATTCTGTATCCGGACCAGAACGCACAAGATCCGTTTTGGACGTCGCAAAGCCGTGCGGCGTTCACCGCCTTCGCCTGCTTCATGTTCGAGCGGTGGGACGAACTGTGCAAGGAGGACATCTCGCTCGACGTCAACAGCTCGCCGCTGTTCCCCAGTCTCGAACGCCTGCTGCATTTTTCCTCTGGCGGCAAGGCGATGTTGCAGCAATTGCTCAACGACCCCCGCTATCGCAGTGTCATGCGCCAGCAGACGCGTACCGCCTTTACCAGCCTGCTGAGCCTGGCTGAAGAAACCTTTTCCTCCGTGATCGCCACCATGCAGGCACCGCTGCAACCGTTCCTCAGTCCTATTCTGGCGGACGCCACCAACGGCCTGGACTTCGACGTGCACGCATTGCGCCGTCGGCGTATAACCATCTATTGCGTGATTCCGCCCGCCAAGCTCGGCGAATCGAGCAAACTGATCAATATCTTTTTCAGCACGCTGATTGGCCAGAACCTGAAAGTACATCCCGAGGATGACCCGGCGCTCAAGCACCAGGTGCTGTTCCTGATGGACGAATTCACGGCCATGGGCCCGGTGGACGTGATCGCTGAACGCATCTCGGTCGCCGCGGGCTACGGCGTGCGCTTCCTGACCATCGTGCAAAGCCAGTCCCAGTTGCGCTCCACCTATGGAGCAGATCGCGCACGCACCTTCTCCACCAACCATTCGGCGCAGATCGTATTCACGCCGCGCGAGCAGGAAGACGCCAACGACTACAGCGACATGCTGGGCTACCGCACCGTGCGCCGGAAACACCGATCGATCAATCGTGGCCGGGGCGGCAGCAACGTTTCCCACAGCATCACCGAAGAGCGGCGCGCGCTGATGCTGCCGCAGGAGATCAAGGAGCTTCCCAGCGATGAGCAGTTGATCTTCGTCGAGCGTTGCCGCCCGATCCGCTGCCGGAAGAACTGGTACTTCAAGCTGCGTTATTTCACCAGACGATTGCTGCCCCCAGTGAATATCAAGCCGATCGCGCAGCGGGCAGCGCAAGGGCAAGCGTCAGAAACAGTGAAAACGCACGACGAAAACACGTTGCAGCAATTGATTGGCGGTCATTGAACGACAGGACAATGCGGGCTTCCCCACAAAAAAACACGGAAAGCAAACATGACAATGGAATTGGGTTTGGGTGTTGTGCTTGTCGCGCTCTACGTGTCGGCTCTGGCCATGGTGGTATTGCTCGGCCTGGAGTTGACTCCATCCCGCCGGATCAACCCGCCGCAACTGGATAGCCCTTCGAACCGTCAAACGAATGCCCGCCGTGGATTCACCCGCGAGGACGACGTGAATGGCGAGGGTGCGCGGCCATCCTCCCTGATTCCCTATTACCACCACAAACCCGACCGGATCTACCTGCTGCAATTGCGATATGCCGTGGAAATCGCCAACGAGGAGACGGTGCGCAAGTACGGACCGTTGCCAACGGGCGGATTGCCCGTCACAGACAAACGTAAGCTCGCAGGAAAGTTGACAAAACCGAGTATCACGATAGAAAGCCATGAAGAGGATGAAGCGATGAAGTTGAAACAGATGGCTGCAGCAGCGGTTTTGGCGGCGGGAACGGTGGCATGCCATTCGGCGGACTTTGCGCCTGAAGATGCGGGACAGGCAGGAAAATCGCCAGCTCATTCGTCGAGCGCGATGGTTGAATCAACTTCAACAAGCCGCGCGTCCGCAAAAACATCTGAGGCAAGGCTGGGTCCTGAGTATGAAAAGAAAGGTTCCTTCGCCGATTTTCGCAAAAAACTACTTGCAGATGGTTGGCGGCCGGTGACGAACCTGAATTGCAACGATTTACTTGGTATGGATGAGTTTTGTGACGTCATCCCAGAAACAATCTGGGCTTCAGGAACCGGATACTACGTATTGCACTACGTCAAGGATGGAACGCCGCTGAGCGTGACACTCTACGGTGAAATAGAGGCATTGAAAGATCCGGATAAAAGCGGAGGGCTTTGGGTGACTGGATGGGAGTACACCACTGGCACTGATTTCATCCCTGAAGATACTGATCCTACGTACAACCCGGCTTATAGGAAGAGCAAGCAATGACTAGTCCCCTGATGGAACTGATTGGTAGCGGTGAGGGAGACTACAATTCTTACAATGGCGGGACGTACAAGGATGAGCATGGAAGGTACGTAGTCATTCCTGCCAATCAGGCATTTGATTTTTCGGAGATGTCCGTAGCTGACATTCAGCGACATCAAGCGTATCCCGTTCACCATCATGACCGGGTATACGCCGTGGGAAAATATCAGTTTATTCCAAAGACATTGGAGCACGGTTTAGAAAAGCTGAAAATCGATCCCTATGAGAAATTCACCCCAGAATTGCAGGACAGGCTTTTCAATGAATACGTCCTGCCGAGTAAGCGTCCGCAAATTTATGCGTATATAACTGGCCAACCTGGAGCCTCGCTTCGCGATGCGCAAAAAGCGACGTGTCAGGAATGGGCAAGCGTCGAAGACCCAGATACACCTGGGCATGTGTATGCGAACTATGAAAAACACGGCAACAAAATGCACACCACGGCAGCACAAGTAGCCGCCGCCCTGGACGAAATGCGGATCGAATACCAGGCCAAGATTGACAAGGGACTCTCCGCCGAAGCGGCATGGCAGGCCACCATGACGATGGGGTCCGGCCAGTTTCAGCACGTTGCCAAGGCGCACGTCGCAGGGCATCGCGCCGCGGGCAGCTTGCTGGCCGAAGGTACCCGAGGTCCTGCCGTTGGCGAGCTGCAAACGCATTTGAGCAAGCTTGGTTATGCCAATGCACAAGGCCAGCCGTTGGCGGTCGACAACGATTTTGGTGGTAACACGCGCCAAGCGCTTGAAGCCTTCCAACGCGATCAAGGTCTAAGCGTGGATGGCGTGGCTGGGCCGCATACATGGACGGCGCTGCGTGAAGCCACACGCATGGCCTCTGTCACTGAGCCGTCCATCACTTTCCCGCAGATGGCAGCACCCGATCTCGATGCCGCCGCCATCACGGCCCTGCAGCAACAGCTGCATACCCTTGGCATGACCGATCACCGCGGTCAGCTGCTGCCGGTGACGGGCGCCTATGACGACACCACCCGCATGACGGTGATGCAGTTCCAAAAGGATCAAGGATTGCCAGCAACCGGCTTGGCCGATCCAGGCACCCGAGCCTTGATCGAGGCGCGCGCGACGATCGCGGAGCTGCAGCAGCGTGCGCACATGCAAACGGCCCCGCTAAGCGAAGCCCCATGGCTTGGGATGCCCATGCATGCATCGCCTCCCACCCACGGCCTGGGATACCGCTCACCGACACCCGAAATGCTGTCCGAACCGGTTGCATCGTCACATCATCGCGATGCAGAGCCTGGCCAAGACGCTTTCGCTGCCATCCAGGCGCAGTTGCAGGAAATGCAACGCCAGATGGAAGCCATGAGCCGGCAGCGTGAACGGGAGCACGAGCGGGAAAAAGCCCAGGAAGATCCACGCGCCTGGTCAAACGAACCGCTGCGTGATACCAGGTACGAAGCGCAGCGCCAGGAAACGCACACGGCGCTTGCTGCCGAGTCGTTGAGCTACAGCCATCCCGATCATCCCCAGCACGCCCTATACGCGCGATTGAAAGCGCTGTTGCCGCAAGGCACGTCCGAAGCGCGGCTTGAGCAATCGACCGCGGCTTGCTGCATGGGCCGCATCACGCAACCGGAACAGTTGCATGAAATCCATATCGGCAAGGGTGCGGTGCATTTCCTGAGCAACCAGCCTCACGCGCACGCTTCGATCGACATGACCCAGCCAGCACCCACGGTGCATCAGACCATGCAGCGGGTGCAGGCGTTTGACCAGCAGCAGGCGCAGATGTGGGGGCAGTTCGAGGCCCAGCAGGCGCAAATCAACATGCAACATGGAGCGGCAGCACGTGGTCCGGTGCTGCAGTGAGGTAAATGGCCTCGCCGAGCACGAGTGCGCGAGTGCAGCTTCAGTCGGGAACGGGATAGCGCGTAACTGCCGCTATCCACGCCTGTAACTGCATCAGGACGAAGACTCAGTTACCGCCGCCATCTCGTCGCCAGACGTATTCAACCGGCTGTGATGTCGCCCATAGCCGACATACACCAGCAAGCCCACCACTAGCCAAAGCCCGAAGCGCCAGTACGTGATGCTGGGCAGGCCCCAGATCAGCCAGCAGGAGAAGCCCACGCCGATGATCGGCACCAGCGGCACCAGTGGCGTGCGGAACGGGCGTTCCAGGTCCGGATGGCGCCAGCGCAATACGGCCACCGCCGTGCAGATCACGATGAAGGCGCTCAGCACGCCGATGTTCACCAGCTTGGCCAGTTCGTCCAATGGAAACAGGCCCGACGCGACCGCCGTTACCGTGCCGAGCAGCACGGTGGTCCGGTGCGGTGTGTGCCAGCGCGGATGCACCTTGGCGAACCAGCCGGGCAGCAAGCCATCGCGCGACAGGGCGAACCAGATGCGCGCACCGGCCAGCAGGTTGGCGAAGATCACGCTGGTGATGCCGCAGATCGATGCCAGCGAGATCGCCACCATCACTTGCGGCAGCCCAATCGCGGTGAACGCGCTCGCTACCGGAGCGGGAGTGTCCAGCGTGGTGTACGGCACGATGCCGGTCAGCACCAGGCAGATGGCGAAATACAGCAGCATTGCGATGGCCAGCGACAGCAGCACTGCGCGCGGCAGATCGCGCTGCGGATGGCGCGATTCTTCCGCCGCGGTGGTCAGCATGTCGTAGCCGAACACCGCGAAGAACACCACCGCGGCGCCGGTGACCACGCCGTGCATGCCGAATGGCATGAAAGGATGCCAGCGTTCCGGCTTCACATAGGCGGCGCCGGCGATCACGATGCCTGCCGCCGCGGCGATCTTGATCGCCACGATGGTGGTGTTGAAGCGCGCGCCCCATTGCATGCGCATCGCCAACAAGGCGGTGATGGCAAGCGACACGACCACGGCGGGGAGATTGAACAAGCGGCCCGGCGCGCTGCCGTAAGCGCCTTGCGCCCACACCGGCAAGTGCACGCCCGCCGCATCCAGCAAGGCTTGCACGTAGCCGGACCAGCCCACTGCAACCACGGCGGCGATCAAGGCGTATTCCAGCAGCAGATCCCAGCCGATGACCCAGCCGGCGAATTCGCCGAGCACGGCGTAGCCATAGGTGTAGGCGCTACCGGAGACCGGAATGAGCCCGGAGAATTCTGCGTAACACAGTGCCGCCGCGCCGCTGGCGATGCCTGCCAGCAGGAACGACAGCACCACGGCGGGTCCTGCTTGCGTGGCGGCCACCGTGCCGGTCAACACGAAGATGCCCACGCCGATGATGCCGCCCAGGCCGATCGCGGTGAGTTGCCATAGGCCGAGCACGCGGCGCAGTCCGCTGCGTTCGCCGGTTTCCTGTTGCATGGCCGCGACGGATTTGCGGCGGATCATGTCGGTGATCAGGCTCATGTCATGCTTCCCCTTGGCGAATGATGAGCGGGCAGTTCTGCGCCGTCCCTTGCGGCAGTAGGAGAACATCCGTTCCGTTCTCCCGAGAGAAGCACCTGGAGGGTGTCGGCTTCCTCCCGCTCGCTGCGCTCGCACCCCACCCTAACCCTCCCCTGCAAGCAGGGGAGGGGACGTATCGTGGCGAGCACGTCAGTGCGATGGTGCATACGGCGACTTCCCGCCATCGGCGATAAATTGATCGATCCGCTTATGCAGCACGGGCAGCGGCACCGAACCGGTCGACAGCACCGCATCATGGAACGCGCGGATGTCGAATTTATTTCCCAGCGCCTGTTCCGACCGCGCACGATCCTGGCGTATCTCAAGCTCGCCGAGGTAATACGACAAGGCTTGCCCGGGCCATGCGATGTAGCGATCCACTTCGGTGTCGATTTCGTGCTCGGCCAGCGCGGTGTTCTCGCGCAGGTATTCCCGCGCCTGTTCGCGCGTCCAATGCAGATGATGCAAGCCGGTATCCACCACCAGGCGCGCCGCGCGCCAGGCCTGGTAGCTCAGATAGCCGAACTGCTCGTAGGGCGTCTTGTACATGCCCATTTCCTGGCCCAGGTATTCGCAATACAAGGCCCAGCCTTCGCCGTAAGCGGAGATGTAGGTGTAGCGGCGAAAATCCGGCAGACCCTTCAATTCCGCCGCCAGCGGCATCTGCAAGGCGTGGCCCGGCGAGGATTCGTGCAAGGTCAGCGCCGGCAGCGAATAAAGCGGGCGCGAGGGCAGGTCATAGGTGTTGACCAGATAAATGCCGGGGCCGCCGCGGCCGCCGGTGTAGAAGGGGGCGAGATCGGCCGGTACCGGCTTGATGGTAAAGCGCCGCCGCGGCAGGCGGCCGATGTAGTCGCCCACCACGCCGTCGACTTGCTTGGCAATCCACGCGGCATCTTTCAGCAGCTCGTCCGGCGTCTTGGCATAGAAGCGCGGATCGGTGCGCAGGAACTGCAGGAAATCGGCAAAGCTGCCCTTGAAGCCGGTCTGCTTGATGGTGTCCAGCATCTGCTGATGGATGCTGGCCATTTCCTTCAGGCCCAGGTCGTGGATCGCATCGGGGCTCATGTCCAGCGTGGTGTATTCGCGAATCTGCGACTGGTAGAACGCCTTGCCATCCGGCAAGTCCTCCGCCGCAATCGTGGTGCGCGCATGCGGCAGGTAGTCGTTGCGCATGAACGTCAGCAGTTTCGCGTAAGCGGGAATCACATCCTGCCGGATTTCTGCCAGCGCCTGTTTGCGCAGCGCGTCCTGCTGCGCGGCGGAGAGGGTGGCCGGCATGTGCTTGAACGGCGTGTAGAACAGGTTCTGCTCGCCCGGCGCATCGGCGACCGCGGCAATCGATGCATCGCGCCCCTGCAGGATCACTTGCGGCTGGGTAAAACCGCGTGCCAGTCCCAGCCGCATGTTGGCGATCTGGTCGTCAAAGTAGCGCGGGATATCGTGCAGCTTGCCCAGGTAGTTCTGGTAATCCTTGAGCGTGACGAAGCTGCCGCGCGCGCTGAACCCTAAGTCGCTCCAGAAGGCCGAGTCGCTGTTGAACGGCATCTGCCAGGTCTTGAACTGCTGGTCGGTCAACAGCGTCTGGATCTGCTGCTTGTAGACCTCGTCGTTGAGCTGGTCTTCCTGGCTGAGCTTTGCTTCGGGGATGGCATCGAGTTGCGCGAGCACGCCGGCCCAGTAGCGTTCGCGCAGCGTCTGCGTGGCGGCATCCACCTTGGGCAGGTGGGCGGCGGCCTGGCCGCTGCTGTCCTCGTCGTCGCTGCCGGCGAATTGCTGTTGGCGCCATTGCCATTCGCGGGTGTAGAGGGCGTGGAAAGCCTGCGTCGCATTTTGTGTTGGCGAAGCGGTGGCGGACATCGCCATGATGCAGCAGGCAAGCAGACATGCTTTGGCTCGCTTTCCCGTGTGCGCGGGAAGGGTGGCAGCTGCGGTAGCGTTCATCATGGTGCGTGTCCCCACGTTCAGAAACTTGCCTCGCCCCGGCGTGTGCCGGGGCGAGGATCGATCAGCCGATATCTCCATCCGTCCAACGTCCATCCACCAGGCGCTGCACGCCGCCCGGATTGCGATTGCGCAACTCCGCCGGCAGCAAGGCTTCGGGCACGTTGTCGTAACTGTGCAAGGCGCTGAAACGGTGAATCGCCGCCGGCATGCCCACCGCGGTGAAACCGCCGTGGCTGGTGCTTGGATACGGCCCGCCATGGTTCATCGCAGCGCTCACTGCCACACCGGTCGGCATCTTGTTGGCGATCAGGCGACCGACTTTGGTGCGCAGAGTGGGCGCGAGCGTTTGCCATGCGGCGTCATCGCTGCCATCCGCGGCGCGGTAGATCGTGCCGGTGAGATTGCCTTCGAACAAGGCGGCGATACGCTGCATGTTCACGCTGTCCTGCGCACGAATGATCAGGCTGACCGGGCCGAATGCTTCGGCTTGCAAACTTTCCGCATGCGCCAGGAAGGTTTCGCTGTCCACGTTGAGCAAGCTTGGCTGGTACCGATAGCCTTCTCCCGCTTCGCCGCCAGCGAGCACGTGCGCACCGGCTGCACGCAGGCCATCCACCGCACGCACCAGGTTCTGCTGCACGCCGCGCGAGAACAGCACCTTGGGCTCGGCGTCGGCAAACAGCTGCGTTGCCGAGGCGACGAAGGCGTCGCCATGCGCGCCCGTGGGCACGATCACGATGCCGGGGTTGGTGCAGAACTGGCCGCTGCCCATCGTGCAGGAGGTAAAGAACTCCTGCGCCAAGGCTTGGCCGCGTTCGGCCAGCACACCCGGCAGCAGAAACACCGGATTGACGCTGGAAAGCTCCGCGTAGATCGGCACGCCGGCCTTGTCCGCCGCCGCTTTGAGCGCAAGCCCGCCGCCGCGGCTGCCGGTGAAGCCGATTGCGCCCAGGCGCGCATCGCCGGCCCAGGCCAGGCCGAGTGCATTGTCGAAGTGGAAAAGCATTTGCACCGCCGCTGGCGGCAGGCCGGCTTCCAGCAAGGCCGTGTGCGCCAGTTGCGCCAGGCGTTGGCTGGTCGCCGGATGCGAGGGGTGCGCCTTGGCGATCACCGGATTGCGTGCTGCGATGGCGGAGGCGAAATCGCTGCCCGCAATGGCGTTGAAGGCGAACGGAAAATTGTTCGGCCCGAACACCAGCACCGGTTTGCCGAGCGGTGCGCGGTGCGCACGCAGGCCGGCCTGCGTGTCGATCACCGGATCGGTCCACGCGTAGTGGCGCACAGCTTGCGCAGCGAGGCGCAACTGGTTGCTGGTGCGCGGCAGTTCCACCGAGCGCAGGCGCGGCTCGGCGGGCAGGGCGGTTTCCGCGTGCGCCAAGGCCACCAGCTGGTCGGCATCTGCCTCGATGGCGGCGGCGTAACGTTCCAGGAAATCCGCAATCCGCGCGGGCGGCGTTGCGCTCAATGCATCCGCCGCCTCAATCGCAGCACGCATGGCCGCTTCGATGTCGGCATTGCCGCTGACGGGAAACGCCGGGCCGATCGCTTCGGCGCGGACGGGATCTTCCGCGCGAAAGCTGCCGTGCGCATCCTGCGATGCGCACCAGCGTCCGCCGATCAAGACATGTTCGAGCGTGCTCATGTCAGACGGTCGGTTTGTGTGCGATGGCGTGATCGATGATCTTCAGCGCCAGCTCTCGTTCGGCGCCGGCCACCGGCAGGCGCGGCGCGCGCACGCGTTCGCTGCCCAGGCCGACTTTTTCCTGCACCAGCTTGATGAGTTGCACGAAGGTCGGCACGGTATCCAGGCGCAGCAGCGGCAGGAACCACTGATACAGCGACTCGGCTGCTTTCGGGCCGCCGTCGCGCGCCAGTTCGAACAGCTTCACCGATTCCTTGGGATACGCATTCACCAGACCGGCGATCCAGCCCACTGCGCCCATCGCCACGCCTTCGACGATGGCGTCGTCCATGCCCACCAGCAATTGCAGGCGATCGCCAAGCAAGGCGCGGATGCCGGCGAAGCGGCGCACGTCGGCGGAGGATTCCTTCACCGCCTGCAGGTTGGAAAATTCACCGGCCAGTTCGGCGATTTGCACCGGCGTGAAATCGGTCTTGTAGGCGACCGGGTTGTTGTAAAGCATGCACGGCAGATCGGTGGCGCGGATGACGGCACGCACGTGGGCGCCCATTTCGCGCCAATCGGTGGAATACACATACGGCGGCAGCACCATCAGGCCGCCGCAGCCGAGCGCCTTGGCTTCCTTGGCCAGCTTCACCGCTTCGCGCGTGGACAGCGCGGCAATGCCGGGAATCACCGGTGCGCGGCCTTCCAGTGCTTTGACCAGGGTGCGCAGGATGTCGAGCTTTTCCTCGAAGCTCAGTGTGGCCGCTTCGCCCAGCGAACCCAGCGGCACGATGCCGCGGCAGCCGGCGTCGATAAGCTGCTTCGCGTGGCTGGCGAGAAAGGCGTGATCGACCTGGTCGTCGGCGGTGAACGGCGTGGTGATGGCCGGCAAGACGCCATGCCACATGCTTGCATTGCTCATGAGTTGGATCCTTCAGTGTCGGAAGAGGAGGCGAGCTCGCCCAGCGTCGCGAGCCGGGCGGGAAACAGGGGCGGGCGCAGGCCGCTGCGCGCAAACAAACCAAGTTCGGCCAGCGCGGTGCCGCATACGCGGCCTTGGCAGGCACCCATGCCGCAGCGCGTGGCGAGCTTGGCGCTGCGTGCATCGTCGTAGCCGGCGAGCGCGCGCAGCGGTACGTCTTCGCAGCGGCAGATCAGCGTGTCGGCGTCGGCCAGGTCGTAGATATAGGGATCGAGCTTGAAGTGATCGCGCAGCAGCGTGGCGAACCGGCG
>Ga0209759_1001048_pt1 | contig 18409 bp, 17 predicted proteins | sample AraplaCL_Col_mMS_FD_184261 | JGI IMG/M metagenome (GOLD analysis project Ga0209759, IMG submission 184261) | Arabidopsis root microbial communities from the University of North Carolina, USA - plate scrape CL_Col_mMS (SPAdes) (version 2) | ecosystem: Host-associated > Plants > Roots >...
CGACGAGCAGCACGCGCGCGCCGCGCTGCCCGGCCTGCGCCGCGCAGAACAGGCCGGCCGCGCCGGCGCCGATCACGACGACGTCGACGCGCTTCAAGCCGCGACCAGCTTGGCGATGGACGGCGGCGCGCCCAGTTCGACCAGCGCGGCGATCACCGCGCGCCACTCCTGCGGCGTCACGGGCGTGATCGACAGGCGGCTGCCCGGCTTGAGCAGCACCATCGTGGCGAGCTCGGGCCGCGTGCGCATGGCCTTCAGGGAGAGCAGCGGCGTGGTGGCCAGGTGCTTGACGTCCACGTGCTGCCAGCGCGGCTTGGCAGGATCGGACCTGGCGTCGAAGTAGGGGCTCCTGGCGTCGAACTGCGTCGCGTCGTCATAGGCCGCGCTGGCCACCTCGGCGATGCCGGCCACGCCGGGCTCGGCGCAGCTGGAGTGGTAGAACAGCACGCCGTCGCCGACGTGCATCTGGTCGCGCATGAAGTTGCGCGCCTGGTAGTTGCGCACGCCGATCCACGGCACGCGGTGGCCGGGGGCGTTCGCAACATCGGAGATCGAGCACTCGTCGGGCTCGCTTTTCATCAGCCAGTACGAGGGCATTGCTCGATCAAAGGAATAGGGTGTCCGCCGCGAACCTCGGGCCGCATTCCTGAACCCAGGGAGTTCAGGTGGGCGAGGTCAGACTGGCTTCGGGTTCATCTGACGCGAGACGATCACACCAACCAGACGATGTTCCAAGCCCTAGCGCAAAGCGCATCGGTTCAAGGAAATATAGAACCCTCGCGAACGCAACGGACGAATCCATTCTATGCGGCCGTCCCGGTTCGTTGCGAGCATCAGAGACGTAAAGAGGGCCTACAAAATCACTTGACGAAGGCGATTTCGAAGAGGTGTTAAAGAAGCCTGCCGTCGTCGTTCAGGGCCGTGTCGAGACGGGCGATCAGCATCTCCACTTGCGCGGCCGCGGCGCGGCGCGCCTCGCTCGCCTCGGCGTGCTCCACGTGCGGATGCGGCTCGCCGGCTTCGACCGCGGCCACCGGCGCCGCGGCGGCGCGCGGCGCCTCCGCCAGGCGATAGGCCAGGTTCAGCGCGGCCAGCACCGCGATGCGCTCGCGGGCCTTGACCTTGCCCGCATCGCGAATGCCGCTCATCTCGCGGTCGACCGAGGCCACCGCCGTCTGCAGCAGGGCCTCGCCGCCCTCGGGGCAGGCCAGCAGATAGCTCTGGCCCAGGATCGTCACTTCGACTTGCTTCATGGCTGCACGCTCCGCGGGGTGTCGCCGGGTTCGGCCGCGCTGGCACCGTCGTCGGCGCGTCCGCCTTCGGAGGCCGGCAGACGGTCGATCAGGGCATCGATGCGGGCGCGTGCCGCGGCCAGGCGCGAGCGCAGGTTGTCGCGCTCGTCGGTGACGGCGCGCAGCTGCTGCTCCAGCAAGGTGTTGGTGCGCTTCTGCTCTTCGTGGCGCAGCAGCAGCCGTTCGATGCGTTCGGCAAGATCCTGCAGTCGTGACATGGGGCGGGGCGCTGGGGACGACAAAGAACCATTGTAGGGGCGCAAGCCGCGCGCCGACCGCTCGCAAGCCCTCGAACCCGGCGCGATGCGAAAGGGCTGCCGCGTGTTGCGCGGCCGCGGCGCGGCGGTCGGAACGAGGGGGCCCGAATGGTACGATCCGCTCTTCAGTTGGTGCTCCGGACGGCCTGTCGTGCCGTCCGAGTCAAACGGGAATCAGGACGGTCGCCTTCTCCGAAGCGCGGCCCCACCTGAGCTGCCCCCGCAACGGTCGCGAAGGGTGTCTCGCCTGCAAGGGCGCCGGACATCGGCTGTCGTCTCCATGGTCACTGCGCGTTCGCGAGAACGCATGGGAAGGCCTCGACAGCTGCCTCTTCGCCAGCCCGGATACCGGCCAACTGCTCGGGGCCGGGCGCGCGTCAAGCGCGGGCGGCCGTTTGGTGGCACCTGCGGGGACGCTGGCGGCCACGTCTGACGTTTTCGAAGTGCTCCCATGAAGTCTCGCCACACCGGGCCGAACGCGCCCGTGAACAGCCGCGTCGCGGCGTTCTGCACCCCCGCCCCATTCAATGCCCGCCGCCTCGTGCACGTGCTGGCCGCCGCCTGGCCGCTGCTGGCGGCCGGGGCGGCCTGCGCACAGGCCGCGGCCGACTCGCCCACGCAAGAGGTGGTGGTGACGGCGGCCCGGGTCGAGCAGAAGCTGCCCGACACCCTGCCCAGCACCAGCGTCATCAGCCGCCACGACATCCAGTCCTCGCCCGCGACGGACCTGCCCGACCTGCTGCGCACCTTCACCAGCTTCAGCGTCGCCCAGACCGGCCCGGTCGGCTCGCAGACCAGCGTGTTCGTGCGCGGCGCCAATTCCAACCAGGTGCTGGTGCTCATCGACGGCGCGCCGCTGTCGCGCGCCGACTTCGGCTCGGCGCCGTGGGAGCTGATTCCCCTGGACCAGATCGACCATGTCGAGATCGTGCGCGGCAACCTGTCCAGCCTGTACGGCGGGGCCGCGGTGGGCGGGGTCGTCCAGGTCTTCACCAGGCATGGTTCCGGCGAAAGCCTGGCATTGAGCAGCGGCAGCTTCGGCACCAACGACGCCAGCGTGTCGATCGGACGCCGCTTCGGCAGCGCCGAGCGGCCGCTCGACCTGAGCGCGAGCTTCTCCGGCCAGGCCACCAACGGCTACAGCGCACGCGATGCGAAGGCCAACCCCAGCGCCAACCCGGACCGCGATTCGTCGCACCAGGACGGCGCGACCGTGGGCGTGGGCAAGACCTGGGCGCCCGGCCAGCGCACGCAGTTCAGCTTCATGCACACCAACACGCACAGCAACTACGACGGTTCGACCGCGCCGATCGTGGAGCAGGACACGCTCAACACCGTGCTCGATTCGTTCTCTCTGCAATCGCATCACCAGGTGCTGCCCGCCGTGAAGATCGACCTGAGCGCCGGCGAGACTCTGCAGCACTTCCACGATCCGACCGAGGCCGACGGCCAATTCGGTCCGATGAGCACCTTCGGTTCGGGCCGCACGCGCCTGCTGGGCGCGCAGGTCGACTGGCGCTTTGCGCCCGATCACAGCGTGCAGCTGCAGTTCGAGGATCGCGACGAGCGCTTCGGCGCCGAGCTCGATCCGCAGCGCACGCGCCGGACCAGGTCCGAGCGCATCGGCTACCTGGGCAGCTTCCTCGACGCCGTCGACATGCAGGCCAACCTGCGCCATGACGATGCCGACGACTACGGCAGCGCCAACACCGGCCTGCTGGCACTGGGCTGGCGCCTGACGCCGGCGTGGAAGGTGGTCGGCCAGGTCTCGACCGCGTTCTCCGCGCCGAGCTTCACCGACCTCGAGTTCGCCGCCGCGCCGGACACCTTGAAGGCCGAGCGCTCGCGCGACATCGAGCTGGGCGTGCACTGGACGGGCAGCGGCTGGCTGGCGCGCGCCACGTGGTTCTCGCAGCGACAGCGCGACCTGATCGGCTTCGACCCCGTCACTTTCGCGAGCGTCAACATCGGTCACTCGTCCAATCGGGGCATCGAACTGGCGGCCGACGGCGACTCCGGCTACGGCAAGCTGGGCCTGGATGCGACCTTCCAGGATCCGCGCGACACGGACACCGACAAGCCGCTCGCGCGCCGCGCGCGCACCCTCGTGACCGCGAGCTACCGCATGCCGGTGCTCGGCTGGGACAGCGGCGCCTATCTGCGCTACAACGGCCGCCGTACCGACATCGATCCGGTCTCGTTCGCCGCGGTGCAGGCCAAGGCCCGTACCACGCTGGGCCTGTCGACGCAGCACGCGCTGTCGCCCCACTGGACGATCGGCGCGAAGGTGGACAACGTGACGAACACGCGCACGCCCGAAGTGCTCGGATACACCGCGCCGCGGCGCACGGTGCTGTTCACGCTGCGCGGCAACTGGCAGTAGCGAGGGCGCATGGCCGCGCGTGGCAATAATCGGCCGATGTCCCGACACGACCCGGCCCTCGCTCGCATCGCGCTGCTGGCGTCGGCGACGGCGCTGGTGGCCGCGCTCGCGCTCGGCCTGGGCTCGGGCGGCTGGGACTGGTCGCTGATCGTCTCGCTGCGCGCCCCGCGCGTGGCCGCCGCGGCCGGCGTGGGCAGCCTGCTCGCGCTGGCCGGCCTCGCGCTGCAGGTGCTGCTGCGCAATCCGCTCGCCGATCCCTACGTGCTGGGGCATTCGACCGGCGCCTCGGTGGGCGCCTTGACGGCGTTGCTGCTGGGTGCGCAGCTGTGGATCGGCGCCGCCGCCGGCGCGCTGGTGGCCGGGCTCGCGCTGCTGTGGCTCGCGCGGCCGGCGCTCGCGGCGGCGGACGACGCCTCGCCGCGCCTGATCCTGCTGGGCGCGATGCTGGCCGCCGTCTTCGGCGCGATCGCCACGCTGATGCTCGCGCTGGTGCCCGACCAGCGGCTGCGCGGCGCGATCTTCTGGATGGTGGGCGACCTGTCAGGCGCCGACGCGAGCCTGTGGAACCTCGCCGGGGCCGGCCTGTTCGCCGCCTGGCTGTGGAGCCGCGGCCGCTCGGTCGACCGCCTGATGCTGGGCGCCGACGCGGCCTGGCTGCTGGGCGAGCCCGTGCGCCGCCTGCGCCTGGAGCTGCTGGTGTTCGCGTCGCTGGCGGTCGGACTGGCCGTGGCGACGTGCGGTTCCATCGGCTTCGTCGGCCTCGTCGTCGCGCAAGGCTGGCGGTTGGCAGGCGTGCTGCGCACGCGCGAGCTGGCGGTGCTCTCGCTGCTGTCGGGCGCGAGCTTGCTGATGGCCGCCGACCTGCTGGCGCGCATCGTGGTCGCCCCACTGGAACTGCCGGTGGGGGCGGTGATGGCGCTGATCGGCGCGCCATGCTTCATCTGGTTTCTTGCGCGGGGCGTGAAATGAATCCCGCTGCGCAAGGTTCTGCTGTCGGCGCCCGCAGCGCATCCGGCCCTGCGCCTTTGCTCCAGACGCAGGCGTTGACGCTTCGCGCCGCCGGCCGCCTGCTGGTCGACGCGCTGGACTGGCGCGTGCACGCGGGCGAGCGCTGGTGCGTGATCGGCCGCAATGGGGCCGGCAAGAGCCTGGTCCTGCGCGCGCTCGCGGGGCTGGGCGTGCCCGAACGCGCGGGCGAGGTGCTGTGGCAAGGCCGGCCGCAGCAGCACTGGCCCGCCATCGCCGCAGCTGCGACGCGCGCGCTGATGCCGCAGCAGGCGCAGGACCGCTTCGCGCTGACGGTGGAGCGCACGCTGGCGCTGAGCCAGGTCGTCGTGTCCTGCGACAGCCGCACCGCGGGCGAACTGATGTCTGCGTTGGACATCGGCGCGCTCGCGGCTCGGCGCGCCGACCAGCTCTCCGGCGGCGAGCGCCAGCGTGTCGCGCTCGCTCAGTGCGCGATGCAGGGGGCGGCGCTGATGCTGCTCGACGAGCCGGTGTCGTTCCAGGATCCGGCCCACCAGCAACTGGTCGGGCGCTGGCTGGCCGAGGCGGCGACCGGCGAACGCGCCTGGGTCGCCAGCGCCCACGACCCGAGCTGGATCGGCCGCGTCGCCACGCACGTGCTGGCATTGTTCGGCGACGGCCGTTGGCAGGCCGGGCCGGTCGACGAGATCCTCAGTGCGCAAGTGCTGGAGCGCACCTACGGCTGCGCGTGGCGCAGCGTCGAAGGGGCTTGGATCCCGGCCTGAGTCGACGAATCTCGGAACGCCCCGTCCGCCGAGGTGTCTGGCTCCGGCCTCGGTCCAGCGGCCATCTCGGCGTGCGAGGCCGGTGCCTGGCACCGATCCCCCGCGGGAACCCGACCGCGGAAGCGCGCGAGGCTCAGTTGGCCGGCGTCCGCGCCGCCGGCGCCAGTGCCATTTCGCGCTTGAGCGCCTCGCCCAGATCGATCACGGCCATCGCGTAGTAGGCCGACCAGTTGTAGCGCGTGACGATGTAGAAGTTGCGCGTGCTGGCCACGAAGGTGGGCGGCGCGTCGCCGTTCTGCAATTCGACGAAGCCCAGCAGGCCGGGGAACTGGCGCGCGGCTTCGGGCAGTTGCGCGCCTGCTTCGACGAGCTGGTCGGCGGTGAAGGTCGGGACGATGTCGGCCGCGACGAGGCGGGCGCGGGCGGCGGGATCGGCCGGCGGCAACGCAGGGAAGGTGGTGGGCATGTCGGGCTGCCAGCCGAAGGTGGCGAAGTAGCTGGCGATGCTGCCGATGACGTCGTCGCCGCCGCTGGCCATGTCGACATGGCCGTCGCGGTCGTAGTCGACGGCGTACTTCAGCAGGCTGCTGGGCATGAACTGCGGCCAGCCGATCGCGCCGGCGAACGAGCCGCGCACGCTGTCGGCCTCGCGGCCTTCGAGCGCGCACCACACGAGGAAGGCGCGCAGTTCGCTGCGATAGAACGCGCTGCGGTCCGAGCGCCCGCTGGGGAAATCGAACGCGAGGGTGGCGAGCGAGTCGAGCACGCGGTAGTTGCCGGTCATGCGGCCGTAGAAGGTCTCGACGCCCAGCACGCCTGCCACGATCTCCGGCGGCACGCCATAGCGCTGCTGGGCATCGGCCAGCGTCTGCGCATGGGCCTGCCACCACTGCACGCCCGCGGCCAGCCGCTTGGGTTCGATGAAGCGCGCCCGGTACGCCGCCCAGTTCTTGGCCGTGCCGGGCGGGCCCGGCATGATGGCCCGCGCGACGCTGGGCTGGTAGCGCGCACGGGCCAGCTGGTCCTCGACCCACGCGCGGTCCAGCCCGCGGTCCTCGGCGACCTGCGCGGCGAATGCGAGCACGTCGTCGCGGCGGCCGTAGACGAAGCTGTCGGGCGCGTCGTCGTCGCGCACCGCCACGGGCTTGCCCTTTTTCTTCTTCTTCGCGGCGACTTTGGCCTTGCTCGAAGGATGAGGCGCCTTGGCGGACAATGCGCTCGCCGGGAGCGCGGCCGGCTGGGCGCGCGCGCCCGCGCCGGCCGTCGCAAGCAGGATGCCCGCCGCCAGCGCGACGACGACGCTGCCGGCCTGGCGGAAGGAGGAGGTCGGGCAGGTCGCGGGCGCAGAAGTCATCGAGTCAGTTTAGCGAGGCTGGACGTGGCCGCCGTCTCGTGTCGCGCGCATCGCACGCTCGCGCTCAGGGGCTTGCGCGCGCCAGCGCCGCATCCCTCGCGCGCACCCCCTGCGCGAGCGCGGCCGCGAGCGCGCGAGCGCCGGCGCGCACGCCGCGCCAGTCGGGTGCGGCGCTGCCGGCGTCCGGTCCGTAGCGCAGTCGTTCCAGCGCGTCCAGGCGGCGGGCCAGCTCCTCCGCGGCCGGGCCGAAGCGGCGCCGCAGCACCGCAGCGACCACGCCCGGCGATTCGTGCTGGCCCACCTGCACGCCATGCGGCTTCAGCGCGCGCAGGGCCGCGGCCAGCCGGCGCTGCGCGCGCTGGCCGGGCGTCCGGCGGTGCGAGTCCCACCAGGCCGCGGCCGTGCCCACCAGCGCCGCGCCGCTGACGACCATCATCAGCAGCCGCCCCAGGTCGTTGGTGTCGGGCGTGCCGATGCCGACCCTCTTGAGCAGGTCGAACTGCGCATTGCGGTTGTAGCCCAGCACCCAGTCCTTCCAGCGGTTGTCCATGGTCTCGCGCCAGGCCCGCAGGCGTTCGATCATGCCGGGGCTCACCGCGTTGATGGCACTGCCGATGAAGCTGGCGGCCGGACGCAGCGCGCGGCCGCGTTCGATGCGATCCGGGGCGACGGCGGCGGTCGGGTCGGCGCGCACCCAGCCGCGGCGCGGGTTCCAGTATTCGGCCCAGGCGTGCGCGTTGCTCTGGCGCACGATCAGCCAGCCGTCCTCGGGCCGCGGGTCGACGCCCTGGTAGCCGGTGACCAGGCGCGCCGGGATGCCCATGGCGCGCAGCACGACCACGAACGACGTGGCGAAGTGCTCGCAGAAGCCGACCTTGCGATCGAGCCAGAACTCGTCCACCGGATCGGCCTCATAGGCGCCCGGCGACAGCGTGTATCTGAAGCCGGCGCTGCCGATGTGCGCGTACAGGCTGCTGACGATGGCGTCCGGGTCGGCGCCGGCACCGCCGTGATCGCGCCGCCATTGCTGCGCCCACACGCGGGTGCGCGGGAAGAATGCCGGCGGCAGCCGCAGGTTGTCGCGCAGCTCGGCCGGCGTCGCCGCGACGATGCGGTCGTCCAGGCCGGCCGTCGCGCGCAGGTGCACGCGCTGCGAGATCGGGCGGCGGGTGCGCCATTGCAGGTCGAGGTCGGCCAGCGGGTGCACGTCGGAGCCGTCCAGCACCTGCAGGCCCTGTGCCGTGTCCGTGCTGCTGCTGGCCGGTTGCGGCGGCGTCAGCTCCAGCAAGGGCAGCCAGGTCAGCTGCGTCGGCTCGAGCGTGACCTCGTACGGGGTGGGCTTGCCGTGTTGTTCCACGCTGATGGCGGTCGGCCGGCCACGCCGCGGGCGGCCATCCAGCAGCGACTGCGCATTCCAGACGCGGCCATCCGTCTCGACCAGCACGGGCCCGCGGAAATACATCTGCGCCTGGGCCGGCACCGGGCCGTCGAAGCGGATGCGAAACGCGATGCTGTCGTCGTCGGCGAGGTCGGCCACCGTCCCGAGTTCGAGGTGGTCGGACAAGCCCGTCCGGTTGCCCGTCTCGCCCGACGGCCACAGCGGCCCGATGCGCGGAAACAGCAGGAACAGCGCGATCATCACCGGCGTGCCGATCAACGCCGCACGTCCGGCCAGCGCGCCGGCCTGGCGGATCGTCGGGCGGCCGGCCGGGATGTGGGCCAGCGTGAGCGCCGTCAGCCAGCCCCACACCGACACGCCCGTGCCCAGCGCGGTGAGGACGGACTGCGAGTACAGGAAGGTCGTGAGCACGAGGAAGAAGCCGAGGAAGAACACCACCAGCGCGTCGCGGCGCGCACGCAGCTCGAGTGTCTTGAGCGCCATCAGCACCACCAGCAGCGTGACACCGGCGTCCTTGCTGACCACCGTCTTCTGGGCGGTGAAAGTGAGCACCGCGGCCAGGCCGAGCAGGGTCAGCACCGCGGCGCGGCCGGGCAGCGGCGCCTGGCGCCAGGCCAGCCAGCTGCGCCAGGCCAGCACCACGCCCGTCATGCCGGCCACCCACAGCGGCAGGTTGAACAGGTGCGGCGCGATCGTCCAGCCGATCAGGGCCACCATGAACAGCGTGTCGCGTGCCTCGCGCGACGGCGCGCGCCAGGGCGGGAGCGCCACGGTGGCGTCGCGGGCCGATGCCGGGTTGCCTGCCACGCTGCTCACCAGCGTGCCAGCGCCTGCAGCGCCGCGTGACGATGGGCCGCCCCGTTGGCGGGCGCCAGCTCGGTGCCCGGCAGGCTCAGGCCCCACGCGTGGCCGGCGGCGTCGGCGGCAACGACCCACGCGGCCAGGCGCGACAACCGCGCTTCGGTGTCGAGTCCCTGGGCCTGGTTCCAATGCAGCCACATCTGGCGCTGCACGGCACCGGCCGTCTCGCGGCTGATCATCTCGCCGGTGCGCGCCGCCTTCTTCCAGACGACCTGGCGCAGCGTGTCGCCGCGGCGATAGGCGCGCACGCCCTCGAATTCCGTGCCGCTGCCGGTTCGCGTGGCCAGGCTGTCGTCGCCGCGCGCGGCATCGGTCTGCGGCCAGGGCGGCGGGGGCGACTCGGGCCGCGGATAGATCCATTGCTGGCCCGCCGGGCGCCAGATCGTCCAGGCGCGGAACAGGCCGAACGGATAGCGCGACTCGGCGCGCACCACCGGCAGCGCGTGCAGGCCGCGCGCCGGCCCCAGCCAGCTCAGGTGCACGGAGGTCTGGCCCTCGGCCGCGATCTCGGCGTAGGCCAGCGGGATCGGGCGCTGCCCCAGGTCCAGCCCGAAGCCGACGCCCAGGCGGGCGGGGCCGGGGTTGGTCACGACGACCTCCAGGATCGCGGCATCGCCGTCGAACGCCGGCACCAGCGGCTTCAGGTGCAGCGTCAGGCCGCGCAGGCTGCCATGCGTCATCTGCATCGAGGCGGCCGCGCTGCCCGCCAGCAGGAAGGTGAGGGCGAAGCCCAGGCTCAGCTGGTAGTTGATGGCCACCACCAGCAGCAGCAGCAGCGTCGCGCAGAACGCCAGTCCGGCCCGCGAAGGCACGATGTAGATGTTGCGCTGGGTCAGCGTCTGGCTCTCGCGCGGCTCGCGGCGCGCCTCCCACCAGGCGCGCCAACGGCCGCGCGCGTCCAGGAGCGACGGAGGTCCGGAGGCGGGCGCCAGCGTGTCAGCCATGCGCTGCGCTCCTCAAGGCAGCGTCACCGATTCGATCATCGCCCGCACCTGCTCGCGCCGCCCGCGGCCCGCGCCGGGCACCGGGATCAGCCGGTGCGCGATGGCCTGCGGCAGGATGGCCTGCAGGTCGTCCGGGCTGACGAAATCGCGGCCGGCCAGCAAGGCGCGGGCGCGCGCCAGCCGCAGCACGCCGATGCCTGCGCGCGGCGACAGCCCCTCGCTGAACCAGTGGCCCGAGCGCGTGGCCGCGATCAGCGCCTGCAGGTAGTCGAGCAGCGATTCGGCCACATGCACCCGGCGCACCGCGGCCATCGCCTCGACGAGTTCGGCCGGCGTCATCACCGGCCCCAGCCGGGCGACGGCCTCGCGCCGGTCCTGCCCCGCGAGCAGCTCGCGCTCCGATTTCGCGTCGGGATAGCCCAGCGTGATGCACATCAGGAAGCGGTCCAGCTGCGACTCGGGCAGCGCGTAGGTGCCCAGCTGGTCGCCGGGGTTCTGCGTGGCGATCACGAAGAAGGGCAGCGGCAGCGGACGCGTCTGCCCGTCGACGCTGACCTGCTGCTCTTCCATCGCCTCCAGCAGCGCGCTCTGCGTCTTGGGGCCGGCGCGGTTGATCTCGTCGGCCAGCAGCACCTGGGCGAACACCGGCCCAGGGTGGAACACGAAGGCCTCCTTGGCGCGCTCGTAGACGCTGACGCCCACCAGGTCGCTGGGCAGCAGGTCGGCCGTGAACTGCACGCGCGAGAACGACAGCCCCAGCGAGACGGCCAGCACGTGCGCCAGCGTCGTCTTGCCCACCCCCGGGACGTCCTCGATCAGCAGGTGGCCGCCGGCCAGCAGGCAGGCGATGGAGTCGTCGATCTGGGCGGGCTTGCCCACGATGATCGTGCTAATCTGGCTTTTCAGCCTTGTCAGGTGCGCTTGCAGCGATGAGGTCATGTCAGCAACGATAGCCGAACGCAGGGGCGCCCGTGCGCGGGCCGGCGCCAGCGAAAGATGAGCAACAAGGATTCGCGATGACCACGGCGTTCTTCAGCCACCTCGATTGCCGCCGCCACGACATGGGCCCCGGCCATCCGGAGCAGCCGGCGCGGCTGTCCGCCATCGAGGATCACTTCCTGGCCACCGGCCTGGCCGACGTGCTGGTGCGCCATGACGACGCGCCGCCCGCACAGCCGCTGGACCTGGCCCACGCCCACGCCAGCGGCTACCTGGCCGAGCTCGACGAGACCTTCGCCCGGGTGGCCGAGTGCGGCGAGCTCGTCGCCGTCGACCCCGACACCGCCGCCTGCCCGCACACCCGTCAGGCTGCGCTGCGCGCCGCCGGCGCCGCGGTGGCAGCCACCGACCTGGTGCTTGACGGCCACGCCGAGAACGCCTTCTGCGCGATCCGCCCGCCCGGCCACCATGCCACGCGCGCCGCCGCGATGGGCTTCTGCTTCTACAACAACGTGGCCATCGCGGCGCGCCACGCGCTGGATGTGCGCGGCCTCAAGCGCGTGGCCATCGTCGACTTCGACGTCCACCACGGCAACGGCACCGAAGACATCATCGCGGGCGACGAGCGCATGCTGATGGTGAGCTTCTTCCAGGACCAGCTCTACCCGTTCAGCGGCAACGTGCCGACCGCCGACAACATGCTCAACGTGCCGCTGCCGGCCTACACCAAGGGCCCCGAGGTGCGCGAGATCGTGGAAAGCCAGTGGCTGCCGCGGCTGGAGAAGTTCAAGCCCGAGATGATCTTCGTGTCGGCCGGCTTCGACGCCCACCGCGACGACGACCTGGGCCGCTTGGGCCTGGTCGAGGCGGATTACGAATGGATCACGGCGCGGCTGGTCGATGTCGCCAGGCGGCACGCGAAGGGGCGCATCGTCAGTTGCCTGGAGGGCGGCTACAACCTGGGCGCGCTGGCGCGCAGCGCGGCGGCGCACGTGCGGGTGCTGGCCGGGGTCTGAGACGTGTAGGGCGGATTAGCCGCAGGCGTAACCCGCCATGTCCGCGTCGCGTCCTGCAGGCGAATGGCGGGTTACGCCTGCGGCTCACCCGCCCTACGTCGGGAGGGTCACGCGCCCACGCGCGTGCGCATCGCCGCCATGTCGCCGACGGGCCGCACCTCGATCGAGCCGTACTGCGTCCACGGCAGCTCGTGGGCCATGCGCACCGCTTCCTCCATCGAGTCGGCCTCGACCAGGTTGAAGCCGGCCAGCATCTCCTTGGTCTCGGCGAACGGGCCGTCCAGAACCATCGTGCGGCCATGGCGCACGCGCACCGTGCGGGCCGCGGCGGCCGGTTCGAGCTGCTGGCACATCACCAGCTTGCCCTGCGCCTTCTGCTCGTCGGCATGCAGCAGGCACTGGCGCATGTTGGTGTTGAAATCCTCGGCCGGGAGCTTGTCCAGCAGTTCGGCGTCGGTGTATACAAGCAGCAGGTATTGCATGGCGGCGGACGTGGAGCGGCCGGAAGCGGCGAAGCGATTCTGCCTGCTGCAGGAATTTTTTTCGAGCCTTCGTGTCGCGTTGTCGAAATGCGGGCGCGTCGCTCGTCGTGGAAACGGGGGGCGGCCCTTGTCGGACCGCCCGGCGACTGCCCAACCAGGAGAGACGGCATGCGAGTGATGGTCATCGTCAAGGCCAACGAGAATTCCGAAGCGGGCGTCATGCCCGACCCCGAGCTGTTCGTGGCCATGGGCAAGTACAACGAGGAGCTGGTCAAGGCCGGCATCCTGCTGGCCGCCGACGGGCTGCACCCGTCGTCGCGCGGCGTGCGCGTGCATTTTTCCGGCAGCAAGCGCACCGTGACCGACGGCCCGTTCGCCGAGACCAAGGAGCTCGTCGCCGGCTACTGGCTGTGGCAGGTGCGCTCGATGGAGGAGGCCATCGAGTGGGTGCGCCGCTGCCCGAATCCGCACGTCGGCGACAGCGACATCGAGATCCGCCCGGTGTTCTCGCAAGAGGACTTCGCCGCGATCGTGCCGCCGCAAGTCGCCGGACAGGTCGCCGAACAGGAAGCCAGGCTGCGCGACCAGATCGCGTCCAAGGCGTGATGACCACGTGCCCGTTGCACCGAGGCCAATTCCATGGCGCGTGACCTGCACCGCACCATCGATGCCGTCTGGCGCCTGGAGTCGGCGCGCATCATCGGCGCCATCGCGCGCCGGGTGCGCGACGTCGGGCTGGCCGAGGAACTGGCGCAGGACGCCCTGGTCGCCGCGCTGGAGCACTGGCCGACCGAGGGCCTGCCCGACAACCCCGGGGCCTGGCTGATGGCCACAGCCAAGAACCGCGCGCTCGACCGCCTGCGCCAGCTCAACCTGCACCACGCCAAGCAGCAGGAACTCGGCGCCGATGCCGACGCCCGCGGCGACCACGTGGTGCCGGACTTCGTCGATTCGCTGGACGATGCCGACGACATCGGCGACGACCTGCTGCGCCTGGTCTTCACCGCGTGCCACCCGGTGCTGTCGCGCGAGGCCCAGGTGGCGCTGACGCTCAAGCTGCTCGCCGGCATGAGCACCGCCGAGATCGCGCGCGCCTTCCTGCAGCCCGAACCCACCATCGCGCAACGCATCGTGCGGGCCAAGCGCACACTGGGCGAGGCGCGCGTGCCGTTCGAGGTGCCGCGCGGCGACCAGCTGCAGGAGCGCCTGGCCGCCGTGCTGGAGGTGGTCTACCTGATCTTCAACGAGGGCTACTCGGCCACGGCCGGCGACGACTGGACGCGTCCCGCACTGTGCGACGAGGCGATGCGGCTGGCGCGCATCCTGGCGCAGCTGTCGCCGGACACGGCCGAGGTGCAGGGGCTCGTCGCGCTGCTGGAGATCCAGGCTTCGCGCATGCGCGCGCGCCTGGACGCCGACGGCAAGCCCATCCTGCTGATGGCGCAGGATCGCGGCCGCTGGGACCAGATGCTGATCGGCCGCGGGCTGGCCGCGCTGGCGCGCGCCCAGCAGCTCGGCGGCGAGCCGGGCCCCTACCAGCTGCAGGCGGCCATCGCGGCCTGCCATGCGCGTGCACGCACGCCCGAGGCGACCGACTGGGACCGCATCGTCGCGCTCTATGGCGAGCTGATGGGCTGCACTCCGTCGCCGGTGGTCGCGCTCAACCGCGCGGTCGCGGTCAGCATGGCCTCGGGTCCGGCGGCGGCGCTGCTGCTGGTCGACGGCCTCGTCACCGACGGTCACCTGGCGCGCTACCACCTGCTGCATGCAGCGCGCGGCGACATGCTGGCGCGCCTGGACCGGCACGACGAGGCGCGCGCGGAGTTCGAGCGCGCGGCCGCGATGACGGCCAACGAGCGCGAGAAGGCGTTGCTGCTGGAACGGGCGCGCGAAGCGCAGCGCTAGCCCGAGACGGCGGCGAGCACCTGCTCGCGCAGCCAGCGATGGCCCGCGTCGCGGTGCCGGCGTTCATGCCAGCACATGCCCATCGTGAAGCCGGGCACGTCCAGCGGGGGCGCGAAGGCCTGCAGGTCGGTGCGGCCGGCGACCAGGCGTTGCGGCAGCATCGCCACCAGATCCGACGACGCGATGGCCGACACGGCGCCGATGAAATGCGGCAGCGACAGCACCACGCGGCGGCGCTGGCCGAGGGCGGCGAGCGCGGTGTCGGTGACGCCGCTGAAGCCGCCGCCATCGGGCGACACCAGCACGTGTTCGAGTGCGCAGAACGTCGCGAGCGAGGGCTTGCGGCGCAGTTTCGGATGGCCCTTGCGCGCCACCAGCACGTAGCGCTCGTCGAACAGATTCTGGGCGTGCAGCGACGGCGCGATGCGCTCCATCGTCTGCAGGGCCAGGTCGATCTCGCCCGCCTCGGCCAGGCCGGCGACGCGCTTGGGCGCCGCTTCGAGGATGGCCAGGCGCGAACCCGGCGCGGCGCCGCGCAGGCGCGCGAGCGTGGGCACGACCACGGCCAGGCCGCTGTAGTCGGTGGCGGCGATGGTCCACGTGTTCGCGGCGCCGGCCGGCTCGAACGCCGCCGCCGGCGCCACCGCGGCCTGCAGTCCCGCGAGCGCTTCGCGCAGCGGCTCGCGCAGGGCCTCGGCACGCGCGGTGGGCAGCATGCCGCGCGGCCCGGGGATCAGCAGCGGGTCGCCGAAGGCCTCGCGCAGACGTGCCAGTTGCACGCTCACCGCCGGCTGCGACAGGTGCAGCCGCGCCGCGGCGCGCGTGACGTGGCGCTCGGCCAGCAGCGCGTCGAGCGTGACCAGCAGGTTCAGGTCGAGACGACGGATATTGTTCAAACGAATGGCGGCTATTTCAATGATTCATTTCCAATATACCGCCTCCACGCCCAGACTGCAGTCTCGATACGCCAACAACGCCGAGAGCCGCACCATGAATGTCCTGATCGTCCACGCCCATCCGGGCACCGAATCCCTCAACGCCTCGCTGCGCGACTTCGCCGCCGAGCGGCTGCGGGCCAACGGTCACGCCGTGCAGGTGTCCGACCTGTACGCAATGGACTGGAAGGCGGCCCTGGACGGCGATGATTTCCTCGAGCGCGATCCCGCCAAGCCTCTCGCGCTGATGGCCGACTCCGAGCGGGCCTTCCGCGCAGGCATGCAGTCGCCCGACATCGCGGCCGAGCAGCGCAAGCTGGACTGGGCGGACGCCGTGATCTTCCAGTTCCCGCTCTGGTGGTTCTCGATGCCGGCCATCCTCAAGGGCTGGTTCGACCGCGTCTATGCCTACGGCTTCGCCTATGGCGTCGGGGAGCATTCCGAGCAGCGCTGGGGCGAGCGCTACGGCGAGGGCCGCATGCTGGGCAAGCGGGCCATGCTGATCGTGACCACCGGCGGCTGGGAGTCGCATTACGGCGAACGCGGCGTCAACGGGCCGATGGACCACATCCTGTTCCCGATCCAGCACGGCATGCTGTACTACCCGGGCTTTGCCGTGCTGCCGCCGTTCGTCGCCTACCAGGTGGGACGCCGGCTGGACGCCGCAGGCTACGCCGCGCTGACCGAACGGCTGGGCCAGCGGCTGGATGCGATCGGGACGACGCCGCCCATCGCGTTCCGCCCGCAGAACGGCGGCGACTACGAGATCCCGTCGCTGACGTTGCGGGCCGATGTCGCCCCGGGCGTCACCGGCTACGCCGCGCACCTGGCCTGAGGCGGCGGCGCGGCCCGCGGTCAGGCCTGTTGGCCGCAGCCTTCCATCGGCGGCTGCGATTTCATCGCATCGAGGATCTGCTCGGGCGTCAGGTCGCGCACCTGGGTGGCCATCGACCACAGATGGCCGGACGGATCCTGCACCAGGCCGTAGCGGGCGCCCCAGAACATGTCGGTGACGGGCATGCGCGCCGTGGCTCCAGCGGCTGTCGCGCGCTTGAACGCGGCGTCGGCATCGACGACGGCCAGGTGGATCGTGACCGACGAGCCGCCGATCGACTGCGGGGCGCGTACCTGCATCTCGGGGAACTCGTCGACCAGCATCAGCGACGAGTCGCCGATGCGCAGCATCGCGTGCATCAGCTTGCCGTCGGGCCCGGGCAGGCGCATCACCTCGACGGCGCCGAAGGCTTCCTTGTAGAACTCGATGGCGGCGGCGGCGTCCTTGCACACGAGGTGCGGCGTGATCGTATGCATGCCGTGCGGGATGGGATTGACGGATTCGCTCATGGTGGCTCCTTGGGTGGTCGTGAATGGACAGGCAAAGCCGGGCTGGAAACCGCGGCTTCAACTGCACGACGTTCGAAGCCCCGCGGATTCGACAATCCGCCGCGAACCAGTCGAACGGCATGACCGCGCGATGACATCGGGCTCTTGCACAATCGCGGCATGGAAAACTGGTTTTCGCCCGAACTCATCGCCCTCATCCGCGAGGCCGAGCAGCCCCGCGCCTATGTCGCGCTGCTGCTGATCGTCGCTGCCTTCCCGATCGCCTGGGGCATCCCGCGGCTGCTGCGCGGGCCGGTGCCGCGCCATGGCTCGATCGTCTACGGCGGCCGCATCTTCGACGGCGTGCTGTTTCCGGCCCTGTGGCTGGGCATGGTGTGGATGGCGCGCCTGCTGTGCATCCGCCTGCACCTGCCGCTGGCCGTTTTCAAGGTGGCGATCCCCACGCTGCTGTCGCTGCTGGTGATCCGCCTGACCGTGCGCGTGATGCGCGTCGCGTTTCCCAAGTCCGGCCTGGTGCGCGCGGTCGAGAAAACCGTGTCGTGGCTGGCCTGGGGCGGCGTGGTGCTGTGGATCACCGGGGTGCTGCCGTCGTTCGTCGACGCGCTGGACGACGTCCACTGGAAGATGGGTTCCAGCACGGTCAGCCTGGCCACCATCCTGGAAGGCGCGATCGTCGCCGGGCTGGTGCTGATGGTCACGCTGTGGATCTCGGCCGCCATCGAGACCAAGCTGCTCAAGGGCGCCACCGGCCAGCAGCTGTCGTGGCGCAAGGCCGCCTCCAACGTCGTGCGCGCGCTGCTCGTCTTCGTCGGGCTGCTGATGGCGCTGTCGGCGGTGGGCATCGACCTGACGGCGCTGTCGGTGCTGGGCGGCGCGATCGGCGTCGGCCTCGGGCTGGGCCTGCAGAAACTCGCGGCGAACTATGTCAGCGGCTTCGTGATCCTGACCGAGCGCGCGCTGCGCATCGGCGACACGGTCAAGGTGGACGGCTTCGAGGGCCGCATCACCGACATCACCACGCGCTACACCGTGATGCGCGCGCTCAACGGCCGCGAGTCCATCGTGCCCAACGAGATGATGATCACGCAGCGCGTGGAAAGCGCCACGCTGGCGGACTCGCGCATGGCGCTCAGCACGGTGGTGCAGGTGGGCTACGGCACCGACATCGACGCGCTGGTGCCCCAGATCATGGGCATCCTGCCCGGCATCAAGCGCGTGATCGCCGATCCGGCGCCCTCGGTGCAGCTGAGCGCGTTCGCCTCCGACGGGCTGGAACTGACGGTCTCGTTCTGGATCGCCGATCCGGAGAACGGCACCGGCAGCGTGAAGTCGGACGTCAACCTGGCGCTGCTGCGGCTGTTCAACGCGAACGCCATCGAGATTCCGTTTCCGCAGCGGGTGGTGCGGGTGATGCCGGTCGAGGGCGGTCTGGCGGCCGAGGGCGTCATCCCGGGGGCGCAGTCGGCGGTCTCGTCGGCTTCGGCGCCAGCGGCAAGTCCTTCGGAACTGGCGCCGGCGCCGCCGTCGCAAGGACAGGGGCCGGGCTT
>Ga0209759_1001049_pt1 | contig 18408 bp, 20 predicted proteins | sample AraplaCL_Col_mMS_FD_184261 | JGI IMG/M metagenome (GOLD analysis project Ga0209759, IMG submission 184261) | Arabidopsis root microbial communities from the University of North Carolina, USA - plate scrape CL_Col_mMS (SPAdes) (version 2) | ecosystem: Host-associated > Plants > Roots >...
AGGCCCTTGGCTACCGTCCAGTGTCTTGCCTGGTGCAACAGGCGAGGAGCGCGGCCCTATCTACGCAACGGGCTCGGGGCCCCAGGGCGGGTTCGGGCTGCGTGCTCCTCATGCGGCGGGGAGCAAAATCCGCCACGCCGTAAAGATACAAGGGCGGGTTAGCTGTGAGCCGTCAACAGGTGATCCCTCAAGGTAGCAAGCCTGGAGATGGGCGACACGCCGCCGATGCCGCTATGGGGCCGATGGCAGTTGTAGTGGTGCTGCCAACTGGCCAGGGCTTTGGCTCGATGCGCGGAGTTCTGGAACGTCCAGCCATAGGCCCATTCACGAAGCGCCGACTGGATGAACCGCTCAGCCTTGCCGTTGGTCTGGGGACGATATGGCCGGGTGAATTTGTGGCTGATGCCAAGTGCTTGGCAAGCGGCTGCGAACTCTCTCGATCTGAAGGCCGACCCGTTGTCTGTAAGTAGACGCCGAACCGTGATTCCCAGCTTGGCGTAGTAGGCAACAGCGCTCATCAGGAATGTCACTGCTCGGTCTTTCTTCTCGTCGGGGTGCAAGGCTGTGAAGGCCAAGCGTGAGTGATCGTCGATGGCGACGAACAGCATCTCCCAGCCAGCGCCTCGAACTGCGTCTTTGCGCCTTCCCGTGACCCGTGGGCCTGGTCGAACGATGCGACCGAGCTTCTTGGTATCGATGTGCAGAAGATCGCCAGGCGCTTCATGCTCATAGCGCACTACTGGCTTGGCCGGCTCCAGATCCTTGAGCTTGGACAGTCCGGCTCGCTTCAGGACGCGGCTGACCGTTGATTCCGAGACGCCCACGCTAAGCGCAATTCGAGCCTGTGTCATCCGACGTCGGCGGAGCTCGACGATGAGCAGGGCCTTGGCCTCGTCGATCGCCTTTGGCGAGCGCATCGGCCTTGACGAAGCATCGGCCAGTGCTGCCTCGCCGCCTGCAAGGAAGCGGCTCCGCCACTTCCTGATCGTCTTCGGTGTCACGCCGTAGTCCAGGGCAGCCTGCGTGGTGCCGACCCCACCTTTGGTCAGTTCTTCGACCAGTTCCAGACGGCGTGCGTACGTTAATCGGGCATGCTTATGGATGTTCATCCGGGCTCCGGTTCTTTGCAGATTGGGTGTTTGGCGACTTCCAGTCTCTCAAACCCAACCCGGATGAACACCGGTTACCACCTATTGAAGCATCACAGTTAGCCGCAGGCGTAACCCGCCATCAGCCGGTGAGCCGAAATCCGGCGACGAGGGCGCGTCACTGCACCAGGTTGGCCAGCTTCAGCAGCGCCACCAGCAGCATCCACAGCACGACCGAGCGCCACACCAGCCCGACGACGATGCCCAGGTGCCCGAGTTGCGGCGGCATGCCCTGCGTGGTGCTGCCGCCCGATTCGAAGGTGGCCGTGCCGTCGCCGCTGCTGAAGGTCTTGGAGCGATCGGGCGTGATGCCCGGCGCCGTGCCGCCTCCCAGCTGCACGCCGACGGCCCCGGCCGCGGCGGCCAGGATGATGCCCTCGTTGGCATGCTTCCACAGGCCGGCGTCGCGCTTCCAGCCGTCGATGGCGTCCTGGAAGTTGCCGACCACCGCGAAGCCGCAGGCGGTCAGGCGGGCCGGGATGTGGTCCATCAGGCTGAACAGGCGCTGCGAGAGTGCCATCAGGTTCTCGTTGATCGGCGTGTCGAGCGACTTGCTGCGAAACGCCCAGTAGCGCGAGGCGAACTCCGCCATCCGGTACAGCACCGCGCCGGCCGGCCCCAGGCCCAGTGCCGAGAACACGATGAAGCAGAAGAAGACGCCGAACACGTGGCGATGCGCGGCGAGCAGCGAGTGCTCGATCATGTGGCGCAGCAGCTCGGTGCGCGGCAGCTCGGAGGCGTCCAGATGGCGCCACTCGGCCAGCAGCCGGCGCGCCTCGGGCTCGTCACCGCTTTCAAGCGCGGCGCGGATGTCGGTGAAGTAGTGGCTGAACTGGCGAAAGCCCAGCGTGAGGTACAGGATCGCGATGTCGAAGACCAGCGCGGCCACCAGGTTGCGCGCGATCAGGATGTACACCAGCGCTGCCGCGGCGGCCGGCGCGATCACGGTGACGATCCACACGATCTTGGCGTGCTGCGGCTTGCCGGCGTCGAAATTCCGTCCGGTCCATCCCACCCACGACGCCAGCGAGTAGTGCACGACGTTGTTGCGCGGCAGCGGCTTGATCTGCTCGAGCAACAAGGCAAAGAGGACGGCGACGAAACTCATTGGGACGAATCATAGCCGCAGCGCGACCGCTCGCGCCCTGCTCGACAGGGCGCGCCTCAATGCGCCAGGAAGCCGTACAGGTTGCGCAGCATCGCGGCCGTGGCGCCCCACACGAAGTACGGCTCGCCGCGCGCGTCGGCGCCCCAGGGCATGGAGATGAACTGGCGCGCGATGCCCTGGAATTCCGCCGCGTGCCGCCGGTGGTTGGACGGATCCATCAGGAAGGCGAGCGGCACCTCGAACACCTCGGCCACTTCATAGGGATCGAGCGCCAGCGCCCGCGGCGGATCGAGCAGCGCCACCACGGGCGTGACCTCGTAGGCCGTCACGGTGGTGTAGGTCGGCAGCACACCGATGACCTCGATCTCGTCGGCCGCCAGGCCTACCTCCTCGCGCGCTTCGCGCAGCGCGGTGGCGATCGCGTCGGCGTCCTCCGGATCGGTGCGCCCGCCCGGAAAGCTGACCTGCCCGGCATGGTTGGTCAGGTGGTCGGTGCGCTTGGTCAGCAGCACGGTCAGGCCCTCGTCGCGGCGCACCAGCGGCACCAGCACCGCGGCGCGGCGCAGCGGCCGTTCGGAAAAGCGCTGGCCGTCACCGGTGAACTCGGGCCGCCACGCGGCGCGGCCGTCGTCCGTCGTGTGCGTGCGCACGAGCCCGCGCAGCGTGGGCGCGAAACGCGCGCGCAAGGCCTCGGGCGTCAGGCGCTCCGGGGAGATCGCCGGCAGGTGCGAATCCAGGCCGATGACCGGCGCGAGACGCGGCTCGCGGATGGCTCCGCGCGGCGGAGCGGCGGGCGTGGACGGCGCGTCGGAGGAAGGCATGCGGTGGCGTCAGGGGCGAGGTTCGACCCACGATTGTCGGACTGCCCGCGCGGCGACGCTGGCACTTGCGACCATCACCCCCACGACCCCTCGGAATCGGTGCTCATCGAACGGTCCAGGTGATCTGGCGGCCGCCGGCCTCGCGCGCGAAGTCGTCCAGCACCAGCTCGCCGGCGCACGGCCGCGCACCGCTGGCCGGCGCCGCGCCGGCGGCGAGCTTGCGCACCAGCGCCGCCGCGGCCAGCGTGGGCACCCACGGACCGTCGCCGGCGGTGGCCAGCAGCGTCCAGGTGCGCCGCGCCGCGGCACCCTCGGCGTCGACGCCGCGCACCGTCACGTGCATGGCCCCGGCATCGGTGCCGAACGCGATGAAGCGGTCCGACCAGCGCTTGAGCCGCACGGCGTGGGCCGACCAGTCGCGCACCAGGCCCAGCCGCCCCACGAGCGCCAACACGTTGGCGCCCAGATGCAGCGTGAGCAACTCGAGCCCGGCGTTGAAGCGCACTCGCGGGTGGCCCGGATAGCGCGCCGGCATCAGCGCCAGGTCGGGGACGTCGCAGGGCGACAACGCGCGCCAGCCGACCGGTGCCGGGTAGCGCCGCAGCCGAGTGCGCAGCCAGCCCGTCACCCGCGCACCGTCGGCATGCGGAACCGGGCGGCCGCAGTAGCTGAGCACCGCACGGATCGTCGACAGCCCGCGCTCGGTGCGATTGCCCGGGCTGATGCCCATGTCGATGGTGTCGACGCGTTGCCAGCCGCGCGTGAGCTCGTCGACCGCCGCGCACGACAGCGCCGGCACGGTGCTGGCGCCGCTGAGGACGCAGATGCCGGCGGCCGTGGCGGCGACGTCGACAGCCGAGATGCCGGCGACGAAGTCGCGTCCGTCGGCCAGGTCGATGTAGTGCACGCCGGCGGCGGCGCACGCCAGCGCGACGCGATAGTCCAGGCCCTGGAACGGGCCGCTCGCGAGCACGACCGCGCGCACGCGCAGGCCGTCGAGCCAGGACGCCAGTTCGTCGGCCTGCGCATCGAGCGCGATGGCGCCCAGCGTGGCCTGGGCCTGCGGGCGCAGGCTGTCCACCAGTGCCGCGGCCTGCTCCAAGGAGCGGCCGGCGACGATGACGTGCAGCCCGCGCTGCAGGCTGAGCCGCTCGACGAGCCGGCGGCCGAAGAAGCCATAGCCACCGATGACGAGGACGCGATAGGGTTCGGGGGGCGGGGAGCTGCTCATCAGGACGGGAGTGTCCCAGGCTTGCGCCGCAATCCCCGCGCGGAAACGAAAAAGCCCGGCGGAGCCGGGCTTTGTTGGCAGGCAAGCCCCTACGGGGTTTTTGCGCCCTGACGGGCGCAAGCCCTCAAGCCAGCTTTTCCTTGATGCGCGCCGACTTGCCCGAGCGATCGCGCAGGTAGTACAGCTTGGCGCGGCGGACGTCGCCGCGGCGCTTGACTTCGATCGACGCGATCAGCGGGCTGTACAGCTGGAACGTGCGTTCCACGCCTTCGCCGCTGGAGATCTTGCGCACGATGAAGTTGGAGTTCAGGCCGCGGTTGCGACGGGCGATCACGACGCCTTCGTACGCCTGGACGCGCTTGCGCGTGCCTTCGACGACGTTCACGTTCACGATCACCGTGTCGCCGGGGGCGAACGACGGGATGTTCTTGCCGAGGCGGGAAATTTCTTCCTGCTCGAGGGTAGCGATCAGATCCATGAGGAACCTTCTATCAAGCCCGTTCTTGGCGGCGCACTATTGCTTGGAATGCGGCACTGGAGTCCATCCAGGTGTGGAGAGCAGGGCTCTCGACGGCCACTTCTGCCCGGCAGAGGAACGGTGAGCCCGCGATTATAGCGTGCCGGAGTCCAGATTGGCCAGAAACTTCTCGTCGGCCTTGGTCAGCCGGCCGGCCGCGCGGGCGGCGGCGATCAGGTCGGGGCGCCGGCGGGCCGTCAGCGCCAGCGACTGCTCGCGGCGCCAGCGCGCGATGTCCTTGTGATGGCCGGACAGCAGCACCGGCGGCACCGGCAGTTCGCCCTCGGGCGTGGCCAGCAGCTCCGGGCGGCTGTAGTGGGGGCAGTCGAGCAGGCCCTGCTCGAAGCTGTCCTGCAGGTGCGATTGCTCGTCGCCCAGCACCCCGGGCATCAGGCGCGCGATGGCGTCCAGCAGCGTCAGCGCCGGCAACTCGCCGCCGGACAGCACGAAGTCGCCCAGGCTCAGCTCGATGTCGACATGGCGGTCGATCACGCGCTGGTCGATGCCTTCGTAGCGGCCGCACAGCAGTGTCGCGCCGGGGCCGCCGACCCACTCGCGCACCAGCGCCTGGTCGATGCGGCGCCCGGTCGGCGTGAACAGCACCACCGGCCCCGCGGGCGCGCCCGCGTCCGCACGAGCGCTCGCGACGGCGCCCAGCGCGCGCTCGAGCGGCTCGGCCAGCATCACCATGCCGGGGCCGCCGCCGAACGGCCGGTCGTCGACACGCCGGTAGGTGCCCTCGGCGTGGTCGCGCAGGTTCCACAGCTTCACGTCGACCTGGCCCGATTCGTAGGCGCGGCGCGTGATGCCCTGCGTCAGGAACGGCGCGAACAGGTCGGGAAACAGGGTGATGACGTCGAAGCGCATCGGCGACGGCCTCGGTGACGACGAGGCGTCAATAGTCGAGGCCCCAGTCGACGACGATGCGGCGACCGGCGATGTCGACCGAGTCGACGTAGGCTTCGACGAAGGGGATCAGGCGCTCGTCGGCCGCGGGCTCGGCTGGCGCCTCGCCGCCCTCGCCTTCGGCCGAGGCGGGCTTGACGCGCAGCACGCAGTGCGGGCCGGTGTCGATCAGCCCGATGACCTCGCCCAGTGCCGCGTTGTCGCGGTTGAAGACGGACAGGCCGATCAGGTCGATCCAGTAGAACTCGTCGGGATCGGGCGCCGGGAACGTGGCGCGCGAGACGAACACGCGCACGCCCTTCAACGCCTCGGCCGCGTCGCGGTCGGCGATCTCGGGGGCGGTGCAGACGAGCGCGTCGCCCTGGTCGCGCACGCCCTTGACGTTCAGCGCGAACGGCAGCGGCGCAGCGAGCGCGGCCTTCTGGGCCGGCGTCTTGTGGGCGGGGGCGACCGCGGCAGCGGCGGTCTTGCCGGGCTTGGCAACGGCGGCAGCCGAGGGCTTCTTGAGGCTCTCGGCCGGCTTCAGGTACCACACCTTGGCGGAAAGCAGGGCCGACGCATCGGCCGCGAAGGGCAGCACCTTGATGCCGCCCTTGATTCCCCAGGCGCCGAGGATGCGACCGACTTCGATCGCGTCTTCGGGCCAGGAGAGGTCTTCCTGCTGCGCAGCTTGAGTCATCGCGGGACGACCCGCTCAGCCGACGAACACGGAAGACCAGCCGACATCAGGCAGCGGCCGGCGCCGGCGACCCGACGGCCTTCTTGGCGGCTTGATCGAGCAGGCGCTGGACGGTGGGCGAGGCTTGCGCGCCGACGCTCTTCCAGTAGGTGACGCGATCGAACACGACGCGCAGCGGCTCTTCCTGGCCCGAGGCCATCGGGTTGTAGAAACCGACGCGCTCGAGATAGCGGCCGTCGCGGCGTTCACGCGAATCGGCGACCACGATGTTGTAGAACGGGCGCTTCTTGGCGCCGCCACGGGCAAGTCGAATGACGACCATGATGAATTCCTGAGTTTGGTTTGTTTTGCCACGCCAGGGAGACACGCAAGGCTGGGCCAAACTTTTGCCTTTGCCGCCCGACACCGGGCGACAGCAGCGCTACATTCGACGCCGTTAGATACGCTGGTGCATCGCTTTCCCGCCCGAAGCAGGGAGCGGAGCTCGGGACGTCAATCCCAGCGGAGGGTTAGTCCGCAAGCTCCAGGCAAAGTACCAGCCAACGCCGAAAACCCAGCATTATAAACTGATCGCCATGCACATTGACAACTCCGCCGCGGCGCAGCGCCTGATCCTGCGCGACAGCAGCGCCGACGACGTCCCGGCCTGCGCCGAGATCTATCGCGAGGCCGTGCGCAACGGCACCGGCACCTTCGAACTGGACGAGCCCGACGACGCCGAGATGGCCCGGCGCCGCGACGCCATCCTGGCGCAGGGCCTGCCCTGGCTGGTGGCAGAGCGCGGCGGCCAGGTGCTGGGCTACGCCTACGCCAACCAGTTCCGGCCGCGCCGCGCGTACCGCTTCTGCGTCGAGGATTCGATCTACCTGGCGCCGGCCGCCCGCGGACAGGGCGCGGGCAAGCTGCTGCTGGTGGAACTGATCGCGCGCTGCGAACGGCTGGGGATCCGCCAGATGCTGGCCGTGATCGGCGACGCGCAGAACGCAGGCTCGATCTGCGTGCACAAGTCCTGCGGCTTCGAGCACACCGGCACCTTCACCGCCGCCGGCTGGAAGTTCGAGCGTTGGCTGGACGTGGTGATGATGCAGCGGCGCCTGGGCCTAGGCGCCGATGCCGCGCCGGTCGAGCGCGAGGACCTGCGTTGACCTCGCCGCAGGCTGGGCTGGCCCCTGCGATGCGCAACCCGTCCGATGTGCCGTCCAAGACGCTGGCGACCTGGATCGCCGTCATCGGCGGCAGCATCGGGCTGCACCACTTCTACCTGCACGGCTGGCGCAGCCGCCTGGGCTGGCTCTATCCGATCCCGACGCTGGTCGGCCTCGCGGGCGTGGTGCGCATGCGCAACCTCGGCGCGGACGACCGCCTGTCGTGGGCGCTGATCCCCTGGCTGGGGCTGACGATCTCGGTCGCCATGTTGTGCGCCATCGTCATCGGGCTGACCACCGACGCCAAATGGGCGCGCCAGTACGCGGGCGACCCGGCGCAGCCGGTCGTGCACGCCACGCGCGAGCAGGACGAAGAATCGCCGCCGCCCGGCATGGTGCGCACCGGCTGGGCGCCGGTGCTGGGCGTGATCGTGGCACTGATGATCGGCGGCGGCGTTCTGATGGGCACCATCGCGTTCGCGGTCGAAAAGGTGTTCGAGGTGCAGCGCTGAGAGGCGCATCGCCCGCGAGGGGTCTGCCTTCGGCGGCCCGCGAGGGGTCCGGCTCCGGCCGTCGCGACCTGCGATGCATCGAATGGCGACGCCGGTGCCTGACCCCGATCCCGAGCTGATGCCGATATCCCGCAGCGATCGGGGTCAGGCACCGCCGCCGTCGATGTCTCTTGCGCTCGATGTCTCCCGGCGGAGCCAGACCCCTCGGGCGGCGGGAATATCCCGACCGCTTCGCCGATCTGACATGCAAGTCCAACTCGGCGCACAGCCACGGAGTCCAGCATGGAAGATCGACGAACGCATCCCACGCGCCGCGGCGCACTGCGTCGAAGCGCGGCGCTCGGACTCGGCGCGGCGATCCTGTGGCCCGTGGCCGCACCCGTGCGCGCCCAGGCCAAGCTGGCCAGGGACGCCGTCAAGTACGTCGATCACGGCGACGTTCCCGGCAAGGATTGCGACGACTGCCTGCACTACATCGCGCCGCCCAGGCCGGGCGATCCCGCCAGCTGCAGGCTCGTCGAAGGCCCGATCAGCCCGCACGGCCATTGCCTGGCCTTCACGCCGAGGCCCAAGGCCTGACGCGACATTCGTCACGCACCGGCCGCTCCGGCGCTCCAGATCGCGCGTTCAGCGCCGTAAGAACAGTCATCGCCCTTTCGACTGGTCTCGCATGAGCTCGCCGCGCCGCATCCCGCCCTCCTCCGTCCTGGCGCGTCCGGGCACCAAGGTCCTGGCCATCGCCCTGGCGATCGCCTGCGCAAGCCTGCTGGCGGCCTGCGGTGGGGGCGGCGGCAGCAGCAACAGCGGCAGCACCGATCCGGGCATGTCGCCGCCGACCACCTCGTTCGCCGGCAGCGTGAGCCTGCGCGGCGCGCCGCTGGCGGGGGTCACGGTGATCGCCTTCAACACCAACACGAACCAGGCGGTCGGGACGGCCGTCACGGACGCCGCGGGCCACTACGGCTTCAGCCAGCTGCAGACGTCCTGCACGGCTTGCAGGATGAACTACCAGTTCATCGCGACGAAGGATGGCTATTCGTTCGAGCCGGCGATCGGCAACGCGGTCGACATCGATCGCTCCGCGTATCACTGGGTCGACCCAGGCAGCAGTTGGGCCGCCGCGTCGGGCGCGGCCGTCACGCGTTCCGACTTCACCGGGCAGTTCTCCAACTCGGGCGGGGGCTCGGCCTACCTGCTCTCGGTGCTGAACTTCGACTCGGTGGCCAACGGCTCGGTCGGCGACGGCAACTTCATCGCCCACGACGGCAGCGATCCGCTGGTGCACCTGGCTGCGAGCGGGCAGGCGCAAAGCTATGCGCCGGGCGACGACGCCGACATGCACGCCGGCGTCGCCTGGCCCGCGGCGCGCTGGGTCGACCATCACGACGGCAGCGTCACCGACACGCTCACCGGCCTGACCTGGCTGAAGGACGCCGGCTGCCTGGCGCCCGCCCCGTGGTCCGCGGCGCTGGCGTCGGTCAACCAGTTGGCAAGCGGCGCCTGCGGGCTGGCCGACGGGTCGAGTGCCGGCCAATGGCGCTTGCCCAACCAGTGGGAACTGGAAAGCATCGTCGACGAGTCGGCGGCCCACCCCGCCATCGGCGCCGGCAACCCGTTCGTCAACGTGGCCGACACGGCGTACTGGACCTCCACCAGCTATTACGGCGGCCTCGGCGGATCGCCCAATGCGTGGGCCATCCGCATGAGCGACGGCCGCTACATCAACGACAGCGCAGGCAACCTCAAGGCGACGAGCAGCCTGGGCGTCTGGGCCGTCAAGGGCGGCACTGGCGGCAGCGTGCGGCTGCAGGCGACGGGCATGTATGTGCCCTACGCCGCGGGCGACGACGGCACGCTGCAGGCCGGCGTCGCGCTACCGTCCCGGCGCATGCGCGACAACCGCGACGGCACGCTCACCGACACCGTCACCGGCCTCGTCTGGCTTGAACGCGCCGACTGCCTCAGCGGCACCTGGAGCGATGCCGTCGCGGCAGTGCGCGGCCTGGCGAGCGGCCAGTGCGGCCTCAGCGACGGCTCCGCCGCGGGCGCGTGGCGCATGCCCAATCGCAAGGAGATGGCCAGCCTCGCCGACCGCGCGCTGAATAACCAGGCCGACTTCTTCGACACCGCGTGGACCAGCGCCGGCACCGGCATCCCGTCCGCCGCAGCCGTGTTCGATCACTTCGTCACGTTCCAGTACTACTGGACTTCGAGCACTGACGCCGCCGATCCCGCGCAGGCGTGGACAGTGTTCAGCTGCGACTACGGCGTCTACGACATCGGCAAGACCGCCACCGGCTATACGCTGGCCGTCCGCGGCTGACGGCGCTCGCAGCGGTCATGGACAGGCCTCCCTAATTCTTCATGTTGCACCGCAGCATGAATGAAATACAATTGCTGCACTGCAACATCAACCAGAGACGTCCATGACCACCGCCTTCGCTTTCCCGTCCTTCCCCGGCGCCGACAAGTTCGCTCCCGAAGCCCTCCAGGCCAACCTCAAGCCGGTCATGGAACAGATGCAGGCCTGGGCCGACCTCGGCAAGAAGCATTTCGAAGAGAGCCGCCTGGCGACCGAAGCCGCGCTCAAGTCGCTGACCGGTGTCAAGGATCCGCAAGCCGCCGTCGAACTGCTCAAGGCCAACGCCCAGCAGGGCCTGACGTTGGCCGGCCAGCAGCTTCGCGCCTCGGCCGACCTGGGCGTCTCCCAGTTCCACGCGACCGTCGACGCGACCGCCGCCAAGCTGCCGCAGCCCGACGCTTTCGCCCCGATCGCCAAGAGCCTGAAGACCGGCGTCGACTATGCGCATACCTCGCTGTCCTCGGTGATCGACCAGGTCGCCCCGGCCGCGAAGAAGACCACGTCGCGCCGCGCCTGAGCGTCCTCTCGCGATGCGGTCCGTGCGACCGCATGCAACGCCCCGCCCGCCTCTGGTGAGCGGGGCGTTTTCATTGCAGCCGCGGGCGAGCCGTTCTCCCTGCGTCAGTATGCGAAGCAAAGCGAAGTCGCAGAATCCATCCCCGCCGAGGGGCCTGCGACTGCGCGCAGGATGACAGGCCTACCTGGCCCGCGCCCGGCGTCAGAACAACAGTCCGCTGGCCGCCGCAAAGACCGCAGCGACGATCGCCGCGGCCGGAATCGTGAAGATCCACGCCCAGACGATGTTGCCCGCCACGCCCCAGCGCACCGCCGAGGCGCCGCGCACGCTGCCGACCCCGACGATGGCGCCGGTGATGGTGTGCGTGGTCGACACGGGCACGCCCAGCTGCGAGGCCAGGAACAGCGTCAGCGCGCCGCCGAATTCGGCGCAGAAGCCGCCCACCGGCTTCAACTTCGTGATGCGCTGGCCCATGGTCTTGACGATGCGCCAGCCGCCGAACATCGTGCCCAGGCCCATGGCCACGTAGCAGCACCAGATGACCCAGCCGGGCGGCATCGACGCGTGGGCCGGCGCATAGTTGGTCGCCACCAGCAGCAGCCAGATCAGGCCGATCGTCTTCTGGGCGTCGTTGCCGCCGTGCCCCAGCGAATAGAGGCCCGCCGACATCAGTTGCAGGCGGCGGAACCAGCCGTCGATGCGCAGCGGCGGCTGGCGCCGGCAGACCCATGCGACGACCACCAGGGTCAGCGCGCCCAGGATGAAGCCCAGCAGCGGCGACAGCACGATGAAGGCGAGCGTCGGCCAGATGCCCGACATCATCAGGTGCGACGCGCCGCCGCGGCCGATCACCGCGCCGACGATGCCGCCGATCAGCGCGTGCGAGCTGCTGGACGGAATGCCGAACCACCAGGTGAACAGGTTCCAGGCGATCGCCCCCACCAGCGCACCGAAGATCACGTGCTGGTCGACGAACGAGGGATCGACGATGCCCTTGCCCACCGTCGCGGCCACCTTCAGGTGGAAGATCCAGATCGCGATGATGTTGAAGAAGGCGGCGAACAGCACCGCCGTCTGCGGACGGAGCACGCCGGTGGACACGACCGTCGCGATCGAGTTCGCGGCGTCGTGGAAGCCGTTCATGAAGTCGAACGCCACCGCCAGGATGACGAGCATCACGATCAGGCCGAAGCCGACATCGAGCGAATGCATAGGAGGTGATCGAAGGGGTCAGCAGCGACCGGATGCCGCGCGCGAAAGGGGCTGCGCTCGCCCGGGGGCGGCGGCGACGGGAAAGGCCAGCGGGCTCACGAGTTCTCGAGGACGATGCCCTCGATGATGTTGGCGACGTCCTGGCAGCGGTCGGAGATGGTCTCCAGGTGCTCGTAGATCGCCTTGAGCTTGATCAGCTCGCGGGTGTCGATCTCGTCGCGGAACAGGCGCGACATCGCCGCGCGCATCACGCGGTCGGCATCGGACTCGAGGCGATCGATCTCGACGCAGGTCTTGAGCGCGGCCTCGGCCACCTCGGGCCGCTTGAGCGTGGCCAGCAGGCTGGTGACGTGCTGCACGCGCTCGCAGCAGCGCACCGAGATCTCGCACAGCCGCAGCACGTCGTCGCCGATGCGCAGCACGTTGTAGAGAGACAGCACCTCGGTGGTGTCCTGCAGCAGGTCGATCACGTCGTCCATCGAGTTGATCAGGCCGCGGATCTGCTCGCCGTCGATGGGCGTGATGAAGGTGCGATGCAGCAGGCGCTGGACGTCGGCGGTCACCTTGTCGGCCGCGCGTTCGGCCACGTCGACCTCGGCGGCGTACTTCTCGCGCAGCGCGGAGTCGCCGTAGTTCTGGATCATCGCCAGGAACGAATGGGCGCCTTCGGCGATGTGCGATGCGTGCTGGTTGAACAGCTCGAAGAAATTCCCTTCGCGCGGCAGCAGCTTGCTGAACCACATGGTTTGATCCTCTTGGGTCTTGGAGGCGCGGCCGCGACGGGCCGTCTGGATGGGTGCCGCCCGCGGCGGAGCCGTCTAGACGTGTGACCGCGGCATTGTAGGGGCGCTCGGTCACCGATCAGTCACAAACCCGCGGCCAGGCGGGCGCATTTCGCGTTTTTCAGACGCCCAGGCGATGCACGCGCTGCGCCGGATCGCGCCGTGCCTGGGCCAGCAGGTCGGCCACGCGCCCTGCCCCCGGGATCTCGCCGTCAGGCCACAGTTCGGCCAGCGGCGCCAGCACGAAGCCGCGTTGCGCCGCGCGCGGATGCGGCAGCACCAGGCGCGGGTCGGCCAGGGTGATGCCACCGTGAGTGCCCTGCACGCCGAACAGCAGCACATCGAGATCGAGCGTGCGCGGCGCGTTGCGGTACGGCCGCTGGCGGCCGAAATCCTGTTCGATCGCCTGCAGCGCATCCAGCAGCGCGTGCGGGGCGAGCCGGGTGCGCAGGCGCGCCACGGCGTTGACGTAGTCGGGGCCGCAGGAGTCGACCGGCGCGCTGGCGTACAGCGAGGAGGCCGCGAAGCTGCCGGCCAGCGCCAGCGGCTGCAGGGCGGTCAGCGCGTCGCGCAGCGTGGCGCGCGCGTCGCCCAGGTTGGCGCCCAGGCCGATGAAGACCGTGGCGGCGCCGCCCGCGTCACTCGGCCGGATCGCCGGCGCCGTCGTCATCCTCGTCGTCCTTGAACGCCGGGCCGGCGGCGGTCTTTCGGCGGCCGCCGCCACCGCGGCGGCGGCGCGTGGTGTTGGCCTTCTTCTCGACCTTGTCCAGCAACGAGCGCGCGCTGGCGATGTCGGCCGGCGTGGCGCCGTCGGCGATCGCCACCAGCGTGAGATCGGCGAACTCGCGCAGCAGTTCCTGCGTGGCGGTCAGCGGCGGTGCATCGGGGCCCACGGTGCCGAACGGCAGTTCGGCGTTGTCAAGCAGCGCGCGCAGCGCGGCACGGTCGGCATCGGTGGCGCCGTCGGCCAGCGCGGCACGCGCGGTCGCGGCCAGCTGCAGCATCTGCTGCTTGGCGGCGCTCACGCGCGGCGCGGGCGCGGGCGCGCGCTCCGCGTCGGGCGCGCTGGCCGGTGCGGACGCCGCGGCGGCCTTGAGCGGGCGCGGGTCGCGCGGCGCGGGGCGGGCCTCGCGCGGCTTGGACTGCGCCAGCTTGCGCGCCGCTTCCATGAGCTCACGCCGCTTGTCCTCGTCGCCCATCGAGTAGCTCTCCCACCATTCGACCAGCTCCATGTCGATCTCGCCGGCATCGGCGCGCAGGCGCATGAAGTCGAACGCGGCGCGAAAGCGCGGCTGGGCCAGCATGGCGGCCGGCGAGCTGCCGGTGCGCTTGTCGAAGCGCGGCTGCATCTGCCAGATCTCGCGCATGTCGGCCGCGAGCTTGCCGCGGCCCGAGATGTCGCCGATGCGGGCGTCGAAGGTGGCGTCGACGGCGGCCTGCAGCGCCGGCATCAGCGGCTCGCCCTGGTCGCGCAGCGCCTGCCAGCGGGCGGACACGTCGTGCCAGAACACGCAGGCCATCAGGAAGCTGGGCGCCACCGGCTTGCCTTCGTTGACGCGGCGATCGGTGTCGGCCAGCGCGCGATTGACGAAGGCCTCGCGCGCCGGATTGGTGGCGATGCCCTCGAAGTGCGAATCGAGGATGGCGAAGACGCCGCGATCCAGGCCGTACTTCTTGAGCATGGCGATGCTTTGCAGCGAGTGGCCGGTCTGCAAGAGCTTGAGCAGCTCCTCGAACATGCGCGACGACGGCACGTTGGCCAGCAGCGTCTTCATCTTGCGGATCGGGGCCTCGGTCCTGGCCTCGATCTTGTAGCCCATCTTGGCGGCGAAGCGCAGCACGCGGATGATGCGCACCGGGTCTTCGCGGTAGCGCGTCTCCGGGTCGCCGATCATGCGCAGCAGCTTGGCCTTGGAGTCGTTCATGCCGCCGTGGTAGTCGACCACGATCTGCGTCTCCGGGTCGTAGTACATCGCGTTGACGGTGATGTCGCGCCGCGCGGCGTCCTCGTTCTGCGGACCCCACACGTTGTCGCGCAGCACGCGGCCGCTGGCGTCCACCGCGTGGCTCTTGCCATCGAGCTCGCTGCGCGAGGTCTTCTCGTTGCCCTTGACGGCGGACGAATCGGCCGCGTTATCGAGGTAGGCGCGGAAGGTGGACACCTCGATCTTCTCGTGCTCGCGGCCGCGGCCGTAGATCACGTGCACGAGGCGAAAGCGCCGGCCGATGATGAAGGCACGCCGGAAGAGCGCCTTGACCTGTTCGGGCGTGGCATTGGTGGCGACGTCGAAGTCCTTGGGCTCCAGGCCCACGAGCAGGTCGCGCACCGCGCCGCCGACGATGTAGGCCTCGAAGCCGGCGTCCTTGAGCTTCTTGCAGACGTTGACCGCCGGCTCGATGATCAGGCGCGGATCGATCTTGTGCTGGTCGACGCCATACTCGACGCGCTGGCCCAGCGAGACGCCGGCGGGCAGGCCGTCGTCCGTGGCCGGCGCCTTGCCCAGCAGTCGGTCGATGAATTTGCGGATCATTCGAAAAGCCTCAGGATTGCCCAGCCGCGCTCGGTGGCCACGGCCTCGAGCGCGGCCGACGGATTGGTCGCGACAGGGTCGGTGGCCCGCTCCAGGAGGGGCAGGTCGTTGATGGAATCACTGTAAACGGTGATGCGCTCGAAGTCGTTCCAGCCGGCCTGCCGCGCCGCGAGCCATTGCTCGACACGCGCGACCTTGCCGTGCTGGTAGGTCGGCACGCCCTTGATGGCGCCGGTGACGGCGCCGGCGCCGTCGCGCTCGAGCTCGATGGCGAGCAGATCCGGCACGCCGAAGGCCTGCGCGATCGGCCGCGTGACGAACTCGTTGGTGGCGGTGACGATGGCCACCAGGTCGCCCGCGTCCTGGTGCTTGCTGACCAGCGCCTGCGCCTGCGGCGTGAGCATCGGCGCGATGACCTCGCGCATGAAGCGCGCGTGCGCGTCGGCCTGTTCCTGCGGCGTGCGGCTGCGCCAGACCGAGGTGGCGAAGGCCACGTAAGCGTGCACGTCGAGCGCGCCCGCCACGTAGGTGGCATAGAACTCGTCGTTGCGGCGGCGCCAGACGTCGCCGTCGGCCCAACCGATGGCGACCATGAACTCGCCGAACGAGTGGTCGGAATCGCCAGCGATCAGGGTGCCGTCGAGGTCGAAGAGCGTGAGGTTTCTGGCGGTCATTCGGCGGGCGGTGATGCGGGGCGTTGTGCCTGTTCTTCGTCGAGCATGCGCTTGAGCAGCGGCACGGTGACGGCCCGCTTCTCGGCCAGCGCGAAGCCGTCCAGGCGGTGCAGCAGGTGCATCAGGCTCTTCAAGTCGCGCGCGAAGCGGGCCAGGATGTAGTCGAGGACGTCGTCACCCAGCACCACGCCGCGGCGGCCGGCTTCCTGGCGCAGGGCCTCGCGGGTGTCGGACTCGGCGAGCGGGCGCACGGCGTGCACCGGGCCCCAGCCGAGGCGGGTGCGCAGGTCCTCGCGCACCTGCAGGTCGACCGGCGGCAGGCGGCCGGCGGACGCGAACTGCACGCCCAGGCGCGCCCCCGCGGCCGGCGCTTCGGACAGGGCCATGGCCGCGCCGGCGACGCCGTCGGCCAGCGCATGCAGCACGCCCCCGACGCGGCTCGCGGCCTCGACGAACAGGGTGAACGCGGCATGCTGCTGCGCGTCGCTCCATTGGTCGACGCCATCGAGCAGCACCAGCGCCGCGTCGTCGGCCAGCTCCCACGGCGTGGACGACGACGCGTCGAACCATTGCGCCACCAGGCCGGCCTCGATGGCGCGCGCCTGCAGCTCGCGCAGCAGCTGCGTCTTGCCGCAGCCGGCCGGCCCCCACAGGTAGACCGGCGCGCCGGGCCAGCCCTGCTCGCGCAGCTGCGCGACCACCGCGGCGTTGTCGCCGGGCAGGAAGCCGGCGAACGGCGGCAAGGGATCCCACGCGAGATCGAGGATCAGCTGCTTCATGTTCGGTAGAACGCACTGGCGCGATAGGCGTCCATCGCATGACGCAGCGCGACGACGGCCAGCGCCGTCACCGGCAGGCACACGAGCACGCCGACGAAGCCGAACACCTCGCCGAAGACCAGCAGCGCGAGGATCACCGCCAGCGGGCTGAGTCCGATGCGCTCGCCCACCAGGCGGGGCGTCAGCACGAAGCTTTCCAGCACCTGGCCGACCGCGTAGACCGCCGCCACCTCGGCCACGCCGTGCCAGCCGGTGAACTGGATCGCGGCCGACATCAGCGCCAGCACCAGCCCGGTGGTGTAGCCCAGATAGGGAATGAAGACGGCCAGGCCGGTGAACACGCCGATCGGCCACGCCAGGTTCAGCCCGGTGAGCATCAGCCCGAGCGAATAGATCAGCGCCATCGCCGCCATCACCGAGAACTGGCCCTTCAGGTACTGGCGCAGCATGGTGTCGCACTCGTTCAGGAAGCCCGACAGGCGGGTGCGCACGCCCACCGGCACCAGGTTCCACGCGCCGCCGGTCACCGTCTCGGCGTCCATCAGCAGGTAGAACACGAGCACGGGCACCAGCACCAGGAAGCCGACGATGGTGGCCAGCCAGCTGCCGCCGATGCGCGCCGAGCTCAGGAGCTTGGCGCCCCACTCGTCCATGTTGGTGTCGAGCGACTTCAGCAGCGAGGCCTTGAGCGTGTCGGTGTCCACGCCGATGCCGAAGGTCTTGAGCTGCGGCGCGACGACGTGGTTGAACTTGTCCAGCAGCCCCGGCCACTGGGCGCGCAGCTGCGGCAGCGCCGTGGTGATGATGGGCACGAGCAGCAGCGCGAGCGCGCTGACAGCCAGCATCGCGAACAGCACGGTGACGGTCGCCGCCAGCACGCGCGGGACGCGCCGGCGCTCCAGCAGCCGCACCAGCGGCCACAGCAGGTAGGCGAACACCAGCGCCAGGATGATGGGCGCCAGCGCCGGCCCCAGCACCTTCAGCAGCAGTGCCGCGGCCACGGCCACGGCCAGCCAGGTCAGTGCGCGTTGCTGTGAAGGGGTCAGGGTCATGTGGGACGGCGGGCCGAGGCGGCGTGCGGCGTTGGAGGCCGGCGGGCCGTGACGGCATGCCGGTCGCGGCCGGTTCGGCCGCTGGCGGCACGCCCGGGCGGACCGCAACCGCGTATTGTAGGGCGGCCCGGGAGACCTCCAGCCCGGCGGATGCCTTCTTCCGTCATCCTGCGCGCAGTCGCAGGACCCGCGCTCGCCGATGCGTTCTCCCTGGGGTGGGTTCTGCGACTCCGCTTCGCTCCGCGCAGAATGACAGGCTGATCAGTGCCGCTGGGAGCGCGCGGCCAGGATGCGACGCTGCAGGCTGTCGGCGTCCGCCGCGTCGGGGGTGTGCTCCAGGTACAGGCCCCAGTCGAACGCGGCCTCCTCGGTGCGGCCCATGCCGTCGAGGACGTCGCCGCGCAGGCGGTAGGTGTCCCAGTCCTGCGGCTC
>Ga0209759_1001052_pt1 | contig 18269 bp, 19 predicted proteins | sample AraplaCL_Col_mMS_FD_184261 | JGI IMG/M metagenome (GOLD analysis project Ga0209759, IMG submission 184261) | Arabidopsis root microbial communities from the University of North Carolina, USA - plate scrape CL_Col_mMS (SPAdes) (version 2) | ecosystem: Host-associated > Plants > Roots >...
GCGCAGGGCATGCCGAGCACCAGTTCGCTCGTAAATCCACTGGAAACAAAGTAACTGCGAACGACTCTTCGTACGCTCTCGCGGCTTAAAACCCGTGAGCCTCTCAACGGTTGGCCGATGGGCCGGGTGAGGGATCGCAAGATTCTGAACTGAGAGGTCATTCACATTGGCTGGTTCTCTGCCGGGCTACTCGGTAGAGGACGAGATCAAGTAGCTGGCGTCACCGGTAGCGTGTTCCTGCGCGACCGGTGGTGCGAGACTCAAATCAGAGAACTACGCATGTAGAACTGTCCGGTGATGGCTTACGGACGGGGGTTCAATTCCCCCCGGCTCCACCATTCGCCTGATCCAGCTGGTGCCTTGCGGTGCCAGAGGATTTCGAAAAGCCCGATTCGATCGACGAGTCGGGCTTTTTCTTGTGCACCGTCGCTCAATTTCCCCGTCGCCGCCGTTCGTTGCTTTTGTCGACGGGCGCCTGCATGATGGCTTCGGCAAGACAGCAGATGCGGGTGTGGAAAGCCATCCCGACTCTTGCGCACAGCGCTTGAAGGGGGCAACCCGCCATGCCCGCCAACCGCTCGTCCGGGCAACATCGCGCGCCCGAGCACGCATGCTCGGATGCGAACTGTGAAGGAGGCCAACATGTCTCTGATCGCTCGCTGGGTGTTCTGCATCCTGCTTGCCTCGCCGATGGCAAGCTTTTCGGTCGAAGTAGTCCGCTTTCCAATCCCTGAGTTCGCCGGCGATCACCGCTACGACTACGCGGCTCAATTGCTGCAACTGGCCCTGTCCAAGTCCGGTGTCGAGTATCGGATCGAGCCCGCGGCGCTTGCGATGAACCAGGAGCGCCAGGTGCAGGAACTCGAGGCGGGGCGCAGCATCGACGTCGGGCCTATCCCAAGTTCTGCAGAGCGCGAAGCGCGCCTCCTGCCGATCATGATCCCTCTGAACAAGGGAGTTCTCGGCTGGCGACTCGGCCTGATTCGCAGGGGAGAAGAATCGTCTTTCGATCGAATTCAGTCGCTCGACGACCTGAAGCGAGTGCGCATTGCTCAAGGGCAGGAATGGCCTGACACCCAGATCCTGAGAGCCAATGGCATCGACGTGATCACCGCGCCGCGCTATGAAGGGCTGTTCAAGATGCTCGTCGGCAAGCGCTTCGACTACTTTCCCCGCAGTGTCATGGAGATCTGGGATGAGCAGGAGAACAATGCGAGCACGCTGGAGGTCGAGCCGCACCTGGCCCTGCACTACTTCTACGACGCCTACTTCATGGTCAATCGACACAACACGCGATTGGCGCACGACATCGAACGTGGCCTCGAGAAGGCGCTTGCCGATGGCTCCTTCAATCGCCTGTTCCAGCAATACTACGGCGATCGGTTGCGCAAGGCGCATTTGGAGACGCGCACCGTCATCGAACTGCGCAACCCGCTCACCACGCCGGGAACGCCGACCAACCGACCTGAGCTTTGGTACGACAGCCGACGGGGCCACTGAGGCCTGCTGTGCAGCCAGCTACGTCGACTGCAACTCCGCGGCTGCCCATTTGTCCAGGTGCGAGGAGAGCGAGCGCCAAGCACATCGATGCTTGGCGCCTTTCCCTGACACGCGACACGGGTCCAGCCGCCGTGCAGGGGTCACGCCCTGAAGAAGACTGGACAGGACGCGCCCCGCTCAGTCCTTGGAGTTCTCGGCAATGTTCCAGTTCATCGAGGGCTTGTCGCCGGCGCTGCCGTCCTTCTTCTGTTCGACGTAGTCGACCTTGACCGCCGCGAAGTTGAGCGTGACGTTTTCCGTCAGGCGGTCCTCGCCGCCCGAGCCGCCCGTCGACACCGAGGTGACCAGCACTTCGGTCATCGTGATCTTCAGGTACTCGAGCGGCTTCTCGCCGGCCTTGCGCACGGTCAGCAGCGCGTTGTCGTAGTGCTTGCCGTTGCACGCGCCCAGCATGAGGTCGGGCGAGGACTTGTCGATGTACTTGGTGAAGGACAGGTCCTGCACGTTGGCCTTGCCGGCGCCCGCGCCGCCGCCCACGTGCGCGGAGCCGGAGTTGGACATTCCCCAGCTCCAGGCCAGCACGTCGATCTCGCCCGCATGCGTCTTGTCGACGGACTCGCCCTTGAGGCCGGCGATCTTCATGAACATGTCCATTGCCATTTCGTTCTCCTGAGATTTCATTGACACGCCGACGTTCGTCAGCATGGCGCCCTGTTTGAGGACTCTTCGCGGCCCGAACCATTCGGGCCACCGGAGCCAGCTCGGTTCGCGTTCGGTGCTTTCGACCTGGCATGGACGTCATGATGCGAGTCGGCGCCCCGCGAATCCATTACACGGCATGACAGGGCGGCGTCTCCGGGCGGCCGCCAACGAAAAAGGCGCCTCGCACGACGTGCAGGCGCCTTTGTCCGGGGTTGAGGCCTCAGTGCCAGGGACCGCCGTAGTCCGCCAGCTCGCGCTCGACATCCATGCTCTGGATCGCGCTTTCCGCGCAGCGGCGGCCGATCTCCAGGCAGTAGTGCAGGTCGTTCGCGACCAGCGAGTGGTGCGTGGGCACGAACTGCCAGTGGTCGTCCGGGGCGATGACGCAGATCTCGGGGCGCCATCCGGGCGCGCTGCCGGCCGGTTGGGCCGAAACCAGGATCTCGTAGTCGCGGTAGGCGTATCTGCGGTTCATGTCCAAGGCGGTCGACAGGAGGAGCTGCCCAGTTTGGCGGAAGGCGAGGGTTTGCTATCGCTGGAAATGCGGCAGGTTTCGGGCCTATTGCACGTTTTGCGCGAGCACGGCGGCTCGGCGGCGCATCGCCGCCGTTCGACCCCACGCGACCGTCGCCGGTCGCATGGGCGCTGCGGCGCCGGCCGTGCGCGACTACAACTGCAGCTCGACCTGGCCCAGGAGGCGTCCCCATGCGGTTCCTCATCCTTTCCCTGTTGTTGGCGTTGACGATGCAAACCACCTCGGCCGCTGCGGTCTCGGCTCCCCAACCGGCCGACATGTTCGACTTCTGGCTGGGCGACTGGCAGGTCAGCTGGAAGAACGCCGACGGCAGCATCGGCAAGGCGCGCAACCATGTGTCGCGCATCCTGGACGGCAACGTCATCGAAGAGCAGTTCGAGCAGGATCCCGCCGATCCGGCGCCGCTGCTCAAGGGGCGTTCCCTGAGCTTGCGCGACCACGCCGGGCTGTGGCATCAGGCCTGGGCCGACAACCAGGGCGGCTTCTTCGCGCTGACGGCCAGCGCCGACGGCGACCGGCGCCTGTTCTCGACGGCGCTGGTCGCGGTCGGCGACGAGATCAAGGGCCAGCGCATGGTGTTTCACCACATTGCCAGGAACGCCTTCACCTGGGATTGGGAGGGCACGACCGACGGCGGCAAGACCTGGAAACTGCTCTGGCGACTGGACTACAAGCGCTGAGCCCGCGGGTCTTCCGGATGGGGTAAAAACGCGTTCCCACACGAGGAGCGCAGCACATGACCCGAATCCGCGTTGGCATCGGCGGCTGGACGTACGAGCCCTGGCGCGAGACCTTCTATCCCGAGAAGCTGCCCGCCGCGCGCGAGCTCGCGCACGCGAGCCGGCAGGTCACGGCGATCGAGGTCAACGGCACGTACTACAGCACGATGACGCCCAAGTCGTTCGAGCGCTGGTTCGCCGAGACGCCCGACGACTTCATGTTCTCGCTGAAGGCCAACCGCTTCGCGACCAACCGGCGCGTGCTGGCCGAGGCCGGCGAGTCCATCCAGCGCTTCGTCGGCAGCGGCCTGGCGCGCCTCGAGCACAAGCTGGGGCCGGTGCTGTGGCAGTTCGCACCCACCAAGAAGTTCGATCCGGCGGACTTCGAGGCCTTCCTGAAGCTGCTGCCCGCGGACGTGGAGGGCCGGCCGCTGCGCCACGTGCTCGACGTGCGCAACGACAGCTTCATGGTGCCGGAGTTCCTTCAGCTGGCGCGCCGGTATCGGGCGGCGGTGGTGTTCACCGACTCGCCCGATTACCCGTCGTTCGCCAACCTCACCGCGGACTTCGTCTACCTGCGCCTGATGAACGCGAAGTCCGACATCCCCACCGGCTATCCCCCGGAAGTGCTGGCCTCGTTCGCGCAGTGCGCGCGGGTGTGGGCCGACGGCGGCGAGCCGAGCGGGCTGCCGCTGGTCGCGGGTGACGCGGGCGCGCCCGCGACGGCGCCGCGCGACGTGTTCATGTTCATGATCAACGGCGCCAAGGAGCGCGCGCCGGCCGCGGCCATGGGCGTGCTGGCCAGCCTCAAGGCTTGAGCTGGGCGCGCAGCTCGCCGCCAGGGTGCTCCTCGGTGTGCACGTTGACGTAGAGATTGCCCGCCTTGTACGACTGCAGCTGCTCGGGTGTCAGCTTGGCGCCGTCGGGCACGGTCCAGGTGCCGATGTCGCCGCCGGCCAGCGTGATGATGGGCGGCCCGTTCTGGCCCGGCGCGCCCAGGTGGATGTGCGCGGCGTGCGGCTGCTTGAGCAGCGGCGCCGAGACGCTGCCGCTGACATTGCCGTCGGCGTCCACCTTGATGCTGCCGGTGCCCACCACCGTGCTGGCATTTGGCGGCACTTCCTGCGCGCCCGTGAGCCGCAGCTCCTGGGCCAGCGCAGTGGCGGAGAAAAGAGCGGAGCCGGCCAGCACGACGGCGAGGGCCAGCGAACGTGAGAGAGCCATGGCGTGAATCCTCGAGCAAGGCAGAGGGATGCGAATGTAGAACTGCGCTGCGGGCGATACGCGGGCAGGGTCAAGCACACCGCAGCCGGCGCGCGATTCAGAGCCCCAGCTCGCTCAGGCCGGCGTGGTCGTCCGGGCGCCGTCCCAGCGGCCAATGGAACAGGCGGTCGCCTTCGGCGATGGGTCGGTCGTTGATGCTCGCGAAGCGCCGCATCATGAACCCCTGCTCGTCGAACTCCCAGTTCTCGTTGCCATAGGAGCGGAACCAGTGGCCGGAGTCGTCGTGCCACTCGTAGGCGAAGCGCACGGCAATGCGGTTGCCCTCGTGCGCCCACAGCTCCTTGATCAGGCGGTAGTCGAGCTCGCGCGCCCACTTGCGCTCCAGCAGCTCGCGCACCTGCTGGCGGCCGACCGGAAACTCCACGCGGTTGCGCCAGCGCGTGTCCTCGGTGTAGACCTGCGCGACACGCGCCGGGTCGCGCGAGTTCCAGGCGTCTTCGGCGAGGCGCACCTTCTGCGCCGCCGATTCGCGGGTGAAGGGCGGCAGGGGCGGCTTGGATTCCATGGGTTCTCCGTTGGGTGGGTTGGTAGACAGACCTGTCTATGTGCGAGCAGTCTAGATCAGGTAGACCGATCTGTCTACAATGAACCCATGATCGAACTGCAGACTGCCGCCACGCCGCGCGAACGCATTCTTCGCGCCGCCCACGACCTGTTCTATCGGGAGGGCATCCGCGCCACCGGCATCGATCGCGTGATCGCGCAGTCCGGCGTGGCCAAGCTCACCTTCTATCGCCAGTTCGCCAGCAAGGACGAACTCGTCCTCGCCTTTCTGGAATGCCGCCACCAGCGCTGGATGGCCTGGTTCGTCGACGCGCTCGCGCGTCACGGCGGCACGCCCGCGGCCATTGCGCCGTCGCTGGCCGAGTGGTTCGCGAGCGACGACTACCGCGGATGCGCGTTCCTCAACAGCGTCGGCGAACTGGGGCCGGCGCTGCCCGAGGTTCTGGAGTCGGCGCGGCGCCACAAGGTGGAGATGACCGCCGCCGTCGCCCGGCTGATCAAGCCCGCGCCCGGCCGTGCGCGGCTGGCCCGCGCGCTGGCGCTGGCGATCGACGGGGCGATCGTGCAGGCGCAATACCTGCCATCTCCCGGCCCGGCGATCGAGGCGCTGGCATTCGTGACGAAGGCCCTCGAACGGAGCAGGGCGTAGCATCCCGGCCGATCCCGCCATGCGGGCCGACGTAACATGCGCGGCCTCTCCTTCCAGTCGCGACCAACCGAATGCCTGCCATGAACAAGACGCCGCTCGCCCTGCTGCTGGCCACCCTGTTGTCCGCCAATGCGCTCGCCGCAGCGTCGACGCACGATCGCCTGACCGCGCTGGCGCAGGAGATGGTGCAGACCTCCGCGCGCGAGAACCCGATGCAGGCCACCATCCTGGGCATTCCCGGCATGGACGGCGAGCTGGTCATTCCGAGCGAGGCCAGGCGTGCCGCGCGCCTGGCGCGCCTGAAGGGCTGGAGCGCGCAGGTCGACGCGATCAAGGCCGCCGCCGGCCCGTCGATCTCGCTGGTCGACGCCGACGATGCGAAGCTGCTGCACGCCCAGCTCGACGAGGAGCAGGACGTCCTCGTGGTGCGCCAGACCGACCGCAAGGACTACGCCGCGCCGGCGCTGGCACTGGTCGGCACGATCTACACGCAGTTCCTGCGCTTGCCGATTCCCGGCCGCGACGACGCGACCGAGGCCGACCTGCACCAGGCCTGGATAGACATCGCCGCGCGGCTGGAAAAAGGCCCGGCCTACATCGAGGCGGCCCAGAAGCTGGTGACGCACCCCGGCAAGCTGTACGGCACGGCCGGCAGCAAGCAGATCGCAGGCGCGCCCGACTTCCTGGCCGGCGCGCTCACCGATGCCGCCAAGCAGCAGCTGGCCGGCGACGCGGCGACGCTCGAACGTTTCATGAAGGCGCGCGACGGCGTGCTAGCGACGCTGGCCAGGACCAACGCCTTCATCAAGGCACACGTCGACGCGTGGCCCGAGAACTTCGCGATGGGCAAGGCCGCCTATGAGCAGATGCTGCAGCGCGAGCAGCTGCTGCCCTTCACGGCGCGCGACCTCGAAGGCATGGCGCGCGACGAGCTGGCGCACGGCTGGGCCGAGGAGGCTTGGCTGAAGTCGCTGGCCGCCAGTCGCAAGACCTCGTTCGGCGCCGAGAGCGGCGGGGGCATGGCTCCGAGCGGACCCGCGCTGATCGATTACTACCGCGACCGCATCGCGCAGCTGCGCCAGTTCGTCGCCGACCGCGACATCGTCACGCTGCCCGACTGGCTGGGGTCGATCGACGTCATCGAGACGCCCAAGTTCCTGCAGCCGGTCTCGCCGGGGGCCTCGATGGAGTCGCCGCGGCTGTTCGCCAAGGCGAACAACGGCTACTACTTCATCACGCCGCCGGAGTCGCTGAAGGAGGCCGCCGAGCGCCTCGACATGAACGAGGACTTCGACCGCGACCGCATCCTGTCCACGGCCGCCCACGAAGCCATGCCGGGCCATTTCCTGCAGCTGTCGATCGCGCGCCGCCATTCGGACTACATCCGCAAGATCCAGAACGCAGGCACGTTCGCCGAGGGCTGGGCCTTCTATGGCGAGGAGATGTTCGTGCGCCTTGGCCTGTACGGCGACGACCTGGACGCGCGGCTGTTCACCGCGCGCTGGGAACGCGTGCGCGGCGCGCGCGTGGTGGTCGACGTCAAGCTGGCCAGCGGCGAATGGACGCTGGCGCAGGCGGCCAAGTTCTTCGAGGAGCAGTCGGGCTTCACCGCCTCGGCGTCGGAGGCGGCGGTGGCCGGCTACGCGCTGCGTCCGGGCTACGTGCTGGCCTACACCGTGGGCCGCCTGCAGCTCGAACAACTGCTGGCCGAGTACCAGCACCGCATGGGCGAGCGTGGCTCGCTGCGCGATTTCCACGACCGCCTGCTGTCTTACGGCACCACGCCGTTCAGCGTCGTCGGGCCGGAGCTGCTGGCCGATCTGGACAAGCCGGCCAGCGCGGTGCGCGCCGCCGCGAACTACTGAACGCTGTCATCCTGCGCACAGCCGCAGGACCCACGCGAACCATCGGCATCGAGCGGACCGTCGCTCGCGGCGCCGTTTCCGCCGGTCGTCGCAATGGGCGCCCGCCGCACCGTTGCCGCGCCCATCATGAAGGCATCCGATGACCGCGGAGGCCGCATGCCAGCAATCCTTTCACGGCGCCGCCGCGCCTGGCCGCCGCTCCTGTTCGCGCTCGGCCTGGCTGCGTTCGTGGGCGCACGCGCCGCGCCGGACACGGCCGGACGCTGGGAGGGCGTCGCCGACATCCCCGGCCGTCCGCTGCGCCTGGTCGTCGATCTCGATCGCGACGCGCAAGGCCGCTGGGAAGGCTCGGCGATCCTGCCCGGCCGCGGCGTCAAGGGCGTGCCGCTGGACGCATTGGCCGTCGATGCCTGCGATGTCCGGTTCGCGCTCACCCGCGCGTTCCCGGGGGGCGACTCCCTGCAGCCCAAGCTGGCGCTCGCTTGTCAGCCCGACGGATCGCTGGCCGGCACCTTCGCGCTCGGCGGCCAGGTCACGCCCGTGAGCCTGCATCGCAGCGGCGCGGCCCAGGTCGACCGCCCCGCGCCCAGCAGCCTCATCAGCGCCGCGCTGGCCGGACGCTGGCGCGGGCGCTACGAAATCGGCGGCGTGCCGCGCGAGGTCACGCTCACGCTGGCCAATCGCGACGGCAGCGGCGCCGGGCAACTGGTGATCGTCGGCAAGCGCACGACCACGCTGGTGGTCGACCAGGTCACCCAAGGCCGTGAGTTCGTCGCGCTGCGGGCGAGCGCCGCCGACTTCCGCATCGAAGGCCGCTTCTCGCCGGACACCGGCGTGATCGACGGCGGCATCGCGCAGGGACCCTTCGAGGCGGCGATCGTGTTGCGGCGCGAGGCGGCCGCCGGGGAGAAGGCATCGTGAACACCCATTCCATCGCCCTGGCGGGCATGCTGGCGCTGGCGGGTGTGACCGCACCGGCACAGGAGATGTTTCGCGGCGACGCCGCGCATCAAGGCGTCACGTCGGCGGCCGCGCCGCGGGCCTTCCACCGCGTGAAGTGGATCTTCCCGACCGGCGGGCGCGTCGTCTCGTCGGCGGTCTGGCGCGACGGCACCGTGCTGTTCGGCAGCGACGACGGCAACGTCTACGCCGTCGATGCGGCCAGCGGGCGCCAGCGCTGGATGGCGCATACCGGCGGCCCGGTGGCGTCGACGCCGGCGCTGGCCGGCGATCGGGTCTTCGCGGTCAGTTATGACGGGCGGCTCTACGCGCTCGACGTGCACACCGGCGAGGTGCTGTGGAAGTTCGCCACCGAGGGCGAACGCCGCTTCGAGGCCAAGGGCCTGCACGGGATGCAGCCGCGCACGCAGACCTTTGCCGACATGTACGACGTCTACCTGTCGAGCCCGCTGGTGGTCGACGGCAAGGTCGTCTTCGGCAGCGGCGACGGGCACGTCTACGCGGTCGACGCGGCCAGCGGCAAGCTGGCGTGGAAGTTCGCCACCGGCGACGTGGTGCACGCCTCGCCCGCCTACGCCGACGGGCTGGTGGTGGTGGGCAGCTGGGACGGACGCCTCTACGCGCTCGACGCCAGTACCGGCGCGCAGCGCTGGGCCTTCCAGGCCGGCGTCGATCCCTTGATCCACAACCAGCAGGGTTTCCAGTCCTCGGTCGCCATCTCGGGCGGCGTGGTCTACGTCGGCTGCCGCGACGGCCACCTCTATGCGGTGGATCTGCACACCGGCGCGCCCAGGTGGAACGTGGATACCGAAGGCAGCTGGGTCAACAGCTCGCCGGCCGTGGCGCAAGGCCGCGTCTATTTCGCGACCTCGGACACCGCGCGCTACCACGTCGTCGACGCCGCGACCGGCCGGCCCGCGCAAGCCGTGGGCTCGACGCAGGCCTACGTGTTCGGCTCGCCCACCATCGCCGGCGACACCGTGCTGCTGGGCGTGCTCAATGGCTCCCTGCAGGCGCGCGACCGCGTCGACGGCCGCCTGTTGTGGGAGTTCCGCACCGAGGCCGCCAAGGCCAACCGCGACTGGGTGCTGTCGGCGGACGGCCGCTTCAACTCGGGGCTGCTGTTCGCGTCGTCCTGGGGCGACGCGTCCGCCGAAGGCGCGCGCCGCCAGGAGAGCGTCGGCTCGTTCTTCGCCACGCCGCTGGTGGCCGGCGGCACCGTGTTCATCGGCAGCGCGGACTCGAACTTCTACGCGATCGAGTAGCGCGGCGGCGATGTGCGCTCGTCGGTTTGCGAGCGCGAGGGCCTCAGTGCCCGGGCGTGATCAGGATCTTGCCCTGGCGCTCGCCAGCGTTCGCCGCGGCCACGGCCTCCTTGATCTGCGCCACGTCGTAGGTCGCCTGGATGGGCGTGCTGAGCTTGCCCGACGCGATCAGGCCGGCCAGCTCGGTCAGCAGGGCGACCTGCTGCGCCTGCGGCGTCACCCGGAACCAGCGGGCGAGCCAGAAGCCCTTGAGCGTCACGTCCTTGAAGATCAGCTCGCGCGGGGTGACGATGCACGGCTCGCCGCTGAGCGCGCCGTAGTTGACGATGTTGCTGCCCTCGGCCAGTGTCTGCGCCAGGCGCATGGTGGCCTTGCCGCCCACGGCGTCGACACCCAGCTTGATGGCCGCGCCGCTGGTGGCCGCCTTGACGCGTTCGGCCAGGTCGTCGCCATCGACCAGCACCACGTCGCCGCCCTGGGCCGACACGCTGGCCACGGCGGACTCGCGCCGCACGATGTTGACGGTCTTGAAGCCGCGCAGCTTGGCCAGCTGCACCACGTAGCTGCCCACGCCCGAGTTGGCGCCGTTCTGGATGAGCCAGTCGCCAGGCTGCAGGTCGGCGAAGTCGCTCAGGAGCAGCGAGGCGGTAGGCGGGTTGACCGTCAGCATCGCCAGTTGCTTCGGGTCGGCTTGAGCGGGCAGGGGGATCAGGCGGTTGGCGGGCACCACGACGTGCGTCGACCAGGTACCCGAGCCGGCGGGCAGCAGCACGGTCTGGCCCACGGCGGGGCCCTGCGTGTCGGGGCCGAGCTCGACGACGCGGCCGACGCCTTCGCTGCCGCCGACCGCGGGCAGCGGGGGAAGCATGCCGTACTGGCCGGTCAGCATCAGGACGTCGCTCGGGTTGATGGGCGCGGCCAGCACGGCCACCAGGGCCTGGCCGGCGGCCAGGACGGGGCGATCGAACGGGACGGCGGCAATCACGTCCTGGGGGACGGGGCCGCGCTGCGCGTATTGGGCTTTGAGCATGCTGGTCATGATGGGGTGCCGTGCCCTTGCGGGCGTCTTGTGTTGGGATGGGCTAGATCGTAGAGACGCCGCCGGCTTTGCGGAATACGCAGCATTCGCTAAAATCCTTTGCCTTAACGACAACAATGCGGCCGCGAGATCATGGACAAGCTGCGGGCGCTGCAATACCTCGTGAAGGTGGCCGACACGCTGAGCTTCTCGCGCGCCGCGCGGGCCTTCGGCGTGCCGGCGTCGTCGATCTCGCGCCGCATCACCGACTTGGAGGCCGAACTGGGCGTGCAGCTGCTGCATCGCACGACCCGCACCGTGCGCCTGACCGAGATCGGCGCGCGCTACCTGGAGCAGGTGCGCGCGGGCATGTCCCAGCTGGAGGACGCCGACGAACTGGTGGGCCACAGCAGCGCCACTCCGAGCGGCACGCTGCGCATCAGCGCCATGCCGGGCTACGGGTCGTTGCTGCTGATGCCCGCGCTGCAGGACTTCAGCGAGCGCTACCCCGAGATCGTGCTGGACGTGCACCTGAGCGACGCGCTGGTCGACCTCGGCCGCGACCAGATCGACATCGCCATCCGCGGCGGCCGCCAGCCGCAGGACCGCGTGGTCGCGCGCAAGCTGGACCCGAACCGCTTCGTCCTTGCCGCGTCGCCGGCGTATCTGGCGCGCATGGGCACCCCGCGCACCCTGTCCGACCTGCAACGACATCGCGCCCTGATGTACCGAGGGCCCAACGCGGTCATCAAATGGCAGGGCCTGGACGAGGACGGCTGGCACGAGATCCCGCTCACGCCGGCGTTCATCAGCAACGACGGATCGGCCCTGATCGAGATGGCCTGCCGCCATCGCGGCCTGGTACTGCTGTCGGAGTGGGGACTCGAGCGCGCCCTGGACAGCGGCGCACTGGTGCGGGTCGAACTCGATCGGCCCGTGTGCGTGGGCCGCGGCGGCGAAGCGGGCATCTACCTGCTGTACCTGCAGACGCGCTACCAGATCCCCAAGGTGCGCGTCGCGGTGGAATTCCTGGTGGAGCGATTGAGCACCGTCGATCGGCCCCTCGCCGCGCCGCGCGGCAATCAGCGCGCGAAGTAGCGCCACTGCCCTTCGGACACCACCTCGGCGCGGCCATCGACCACCTGGATGGCGGTCTGGTCGTCGATGGCATAACCGGGGCACTGCAGGCGCGCGGCCCATCGCTCGGCGCAGGCCATCGTGTTCTCGTCGAAGCCGGGGTAGTCCAGGTGCGGGAAGAGGGCGAAGTCCACGGCGCCCAGCGCGACGTCGCCGCCGGTCAGCGGCGGCTTCATCTCGATGAACTCGGTGCCCACCTGGGGCGCCATCGCCATGCTGCCGGCGCTCAGGCCCACCCAGACCTTGTCGCGCAGGGCCGGCAGCAGTTCGGCGAGGCCGCAGGCGCGCATCCAGTACGCCAGGTACAAGGCGTCGCCGCCGTTGACCAGCAGCACGTCGGCCTTCTCGAGCCAGGGCAGCCAGCGCTCGCGGCCCAGGCTGGGCAGCGCCGTGAGCTCCAGCAGTCCCAGCGACTTCCATCCCAGCTCGCCCATCGGACAGCCGGACTGGCCGGTGACGAAGCGCCACGCGCCGCCCGGCGTGCCCGAGGGGTGGGCGTAGCCCGCGGTCGGGACGAGCAGGGCGTCGCACTCGGCGATGGGCTTGCCCAGCAGGCGCAGCAGCGCGGCGTGGATGCTCGGGTTCTTGATGCCGGCGGAGGTGAGAAGCAGCTTCATGCAGGCCTTTCCGATGCCGGCCGATGCGGCCAGCCCTGTCGACGACGAACGGGCGGGTGGGGAATCGACATTTCAGCGAGGCGCCATGCATTTTTCGAGGCGCGTGGAAGAAACGGCCGCGCCGCGTCGTTGTACCCAAGGAGAGCCTCGACCGTCGTCGCGGCCGCCGACAACCCTTGCCATGAACATTCCCACCCGCCCGCCCCACGCCACGATCGTCTTGCTGGCCCTTGCCGCCATCCCCTTGGCCCGTGCCGACACCGCACCGCCCAACGCGGGCATGGGCTTCGTCAGCATCGGGGGCCAGGCCGACAGCCAGCACAACCAGCAGGCGCTCGCCACGCTGAGCCTGCCCGTGGGCCGGCACGCCTGGGTGCAGGCTGGCGCGGGCCAGTCGCGCGACAGCCAGCAGGCGGGCGGTCGCAGACCGGACATCGTGACGGGCGCGGTGGGCGTGGCCGGCTCGCCGGCGCAGGTCACCCTCAACGCTGCGCACCGCGCCGACGGCGCCAAGTACCGCCAGACGGACGTGGGCTCGTCGCTGGACTGGAAGCAGGGCGGCCACGTGGTGGGCGTGGACCTCACTCACCGCAACTCGCGCGCCACCGGCGCCGTCGCCAGCGGCTCAGGCATGTCGCCCGCACAGGTGCGCGTCGAGGGCACGGGCGTGGGCGTGCACGGCACGCTGCAGGCCAGCGAACGCGTGAGCGTCTACGGCGCCGTCGCGCGCAACCATTACAAGAGCACGACGACGACCCAGGCGAGCCCGAGCGCGCCCGGTGGGCTGCTGGGGCTCGCCCCGGTGCTGGGCGGCAGCTCCATCGTCAACCGCGACGAGGCGGCGTTGAACCGCAGCGCCCTGGCGGGCGCGATCTACCGCTTCGACAAGGTCGCCGTGTCCGGCGAGTACGCCACCGGGCAGGTGCTCGACGGCGGCGGCACTCTGCGCAGCGTCGAACTGAAGGCAGCCATCGACGTGGCGCCGGGCTGGCGCGTAGCCCCCGGCATCGGCCGCGGCTCCAGCCCGCAGGCGGGGCACGCGACCTTCGCGTCGCTGTCGGCGACATATGGGTGGTGACCAGGGGGCGGCGCACCGAGGCGCCGACCGCTTGCCTGGCGTGCCTTCAGCTGCTGGTGTCCAGGCCGAACATCCTGGCGAACTCGCAATACGTCTCGACCGTCATCCGGTACGGCGTCTTCGCGGCCGCCGTCTATATCGACGCTCGCGCAAGGCGAGCTGCGCCCACCGGCCCGCCGCGTCGGTCGTCATCACGCCCGCTTGATGGCGGCCAGCTGTTCGCGGATGAGGCGCTCGGCATCCTCCGGTGGCAGGTCGATGCCGCCCATCAGCGGGCGCACCTCGATGCAACAGGGCTGGCCGGGAAACGGCGCCGGAAAGCGCTTCGCCCAGCTCAGCGCTTCCTCGTGCGACGGCACCTCGATCAGCGTGTAGCCGGCGATCAGCTCCTTGGTCTCGGCAAAGGGACCGTCCATGACGCGGGGCCGGCCGGCGGCGTCGTACTGCACCCGAAAGCCCTGGCTGCTGGGCATCAGGCCGGCGCCATCGCGCAGCACCCCGGCCTTGGCCATCTCGTCGTGGAAGGCCATCATGCGCGGCACGAGCGTCGGGTCATCGGGAAAGTCGCCCGCCTCGCTCATCGCGGTGGCACGGACCTGGATCATGTAACGGGGCATGGAAGGCTCCTGGATCAGTGGATGTCTGTACGACGAACGGCGCGGCTGAATTTCGACAGGCTGCCCGGCTTCGGGTTGAAAAGTTCGAGGGCTTGGACTTGACGAAGGCATCGGTGGCCCTCACCCTCATGGCTGTCAGGCGCTCGCATCGCGCTTTTCTCCGCACGACCGTACCCGAATGGCAACACCTCTGTCCATCAGCATTCCACACCAGCTCGGCCGCGTCGAGGCGCGCCGCCGCATCGAGACCGGCTTCGCCAATCTCGTCCGCCAACTGCCCGGCGGCGGCGGCACCGTCAGTGAACGATGGGACGGCGATCGGCTGTTCTTCAGCGTTTCAGGGCTGGGCCAGTCGGTGTCCGGCGTCGTCGACGTCCTCGACGGCGCCGTGAAGATGGAACTCCAGCTGCCCGAGATCCTCGGATTGCTCGCCAGCGGCCTGAAGGGGCGTCTGCAGAAGGCCGGGCAGTTGCTGCTGACCAGGGAGTAGCGGGGGCGGCTGCGCGGCTGAAGCACAGGGATGCGGAGCGTTCCTGGAGTTCAAGCGGCGATGTACAGCGTCGGCCGGCGCCGCCGGTCAAGGATCACGCGTCGGATTGCGTCCGGTGGCCGGTGCGTATCGGCCATCCTGGTAACGGAAGACCTGCGTCTCGTCGACGTTCTTGACCGAGAGTGCTTGCGTCGCGGCATCGCGCGCGAGTTCGTGTCCGCGAAAGTGCAGCACGATGTCGGGTCGCTGCGCGCCCGCGCGCGCATGCAGACGCCACGTCGCGGCGACGTTGAAGCAATCGTTCTCGTCGAGTTCATCGGGGATGGCGCGCTTCGCGCCGCGTAGAACGTGCAGTACCGGGGCGCATTCGTCGTTCGGTTCGACCCTGAAGGACGCCAGGCGCGTGCTCGGGAACGGCCTTGTGGCGCCGTCGACGTCGAATTCGACGATGTCGAGCTGGGTCCTGCAGTTGCCCATCCAGCAGTCGAGGTCGCGCACGCTCACCGCGCGATGGCCTCGGCCCAGGTCGAAGGGCGCCACGGGGCCCAGTTCGCCGAAGCTGCCCGACCAGAGCAAGTCGTCGCGTCGATGGCTCACGGCCCAGCCGCCGCGTTCATGGCCGAACCAGACCGCTCCGAGATGCCCTGACGCCACATGCGGCGCGGTGTCATGGCCGGTCTCGTCCGTCGGAGAGCCCGTGACCAGCAGCACGAGATGCGACGGGTCGAGCTGCACGACGAGTGCGGGCGTGGCCGCGATCCAGGTCGGCACAGGCGTCTCGTCATCGGAGGGCACCTGCATCAACCACGGGTCACGGCCGTTCCATCCTGGATAGGCAATGCGCATCAACGCACGCTTGCCGGTGGAAGGTGCGGCTTCGCAAGGCCGCGGCGCCAGGATGCTGGCGGCCAGGAACACGAGCAGGGGAGCGACTTGGCGCATCACGCGATGCTATCGGCCGATGCCGTCCAGTTCGAGCAAGGCGCCCGGAGTCTTTCTTCACACGCCCGGCGGGCGTCCTGATCCATCTAAGTGAGTGGGATCGCTGACACCCCGCCAACGGCCGGATGGCAGCCCCTGCCAGGCCTGGTCACCTGGCCGCGACCGCGGCCGCGTCGGCCGGCGGCAGGCCTTCGAGCTGGCGCACGTACTTGGTGGCGATGGAGCCGTGCGACAGCATGCGGTCGCGCACCGGCCCCATGCCGCCGCCCATCCTGGCTTGCAGGTCGTGCGCAAGCGCGAGCTGCTCCTGCACGCCGACGAAGTAGGTCGACAGCTGGCCGGCGGACATCTGGGCGCGGCGCCACTTGCCGGCAGCCTCGCCTTCCTCCTGGTAGCCGGTGTCCATCATCAGGTGCTTGGCCTCGTCCTCGGTCATGTGGCCGGCGTGGATCTTCTGGTCGATGATGGCGTTGATCGCCACGCGCAGGCGGATCTTGAGCTGCTCCATGCGCGTCTCGTCGCCGCCCCAGCCGGCCTCGGCCATGAACTGCTCGGCGTAGACCGCCCAGCCTTCGATGAAGGTGCCCGAGCCGGTCATCGCGCGCACCAGCGTGGGCAGCTTGACGGCGCTGGCGTGGGCGCCTTGCAGGTAGTGGCCCGGCATCGCTTCGTGCGCGGTGATGTCGCGCAGCTCGGCGCTGTTGTCCTCGCGGTATTGCGACTCGACGCGCTGCGGCGACCAGTCCGCCGGCGTCGGCGAGATCGCGTAGAAGGTCTCGCCGTTCTTGTCCAGCGGGCCGGCCCAGTCGCAGAAGGCCGTGGACTGCCCGCGCTGGAACTCGGGCATCACGATCACCTTGATCGGCCGGGTCGGCAGCGACACCAGCTGGTGCTCGCGGACGAACGCCGTGGCCTTGTCGAGGTCGTCGCGCGCCTCGGCGACGATGGTGTCGTTGTTCGGGTGGGTGTCGGCGATCTTGTCCAGCACGGCGCGCACGATCACATGGCCATCGACGCCGTCGGTGGGCTTGCCGGGGAACCAGCGCTTGTACAGCGGCAGGGCCGTCTCCTCCATCTGCTTTTGCGTCTGCTGCAGGTCGGCCTCGGCGCGGCGCAGGATCTCGGCGGCGCTCAGGTCCGAATCGAGCGAGAACTTCAGGCGCTGCTCGAAATGCTCCTTGCCGAAGCGGAACTCGCCGTCGGAGCGCGGCAGCAGGTCGTGCTCCAACCAGTTGCCGTAGTCCTTCAGTGCGGCGATCGCGCGGGCGCGCGCCGGTGCGAGCGCGGCCTTCATCTCGGGCGCCTGCTTGATGAAAACGTCCAGGTCGTCCTGCACGAACGAGATGGCGCCCTTGTTCTGCGCGATGGCCGTCTCGGTGAACACCTTGGGCGGGCGCTGCAGGTTCTTCCTGGCGGCGGCGAGTTGCCTGGGGATGGCCTCCAGGCGCAGCTTGGCGGCCGCCAGGCGCTCCTTCATCGGCGCGAAGTCGCGCGCGAGCAGCACGTATACGCCCTGCGTGGCGGAATAGTCGGTCGCCTCCCAGGTGGCGGTCTTGAGCACCTCGATGTCGTAGAGGCGGGCGCGCAGGTCGTTCTCGAGGATCGCGCGGTCGACGGCGAAGTCGGGCGGCAGGCTGGACGCGGGGATGGCCTGGATGATGTCCAGCGTCTTGCGGTACAGCTTGCGGTCGGCGGCGATGCCGGCGGCCGACAGGTCCGCGCTGCGCTTGTCGAAGCGGTGGTCGCCGAGCTGCGTGGCCTCTTCCGGATGGGTGGCGAGGTAGTGCTCGTAGAAATCGTGCACCACTTGCTCGAAGCGATGGGTGACCGCGGCGTCGGGCGCGGCCTGCGCGGGCGCGCCCGCGAAGGCGAGGGCGCCTGCGAGCGCGAGGAACAGCTGGGTGCGGGAGAGGTTCATCGTCGGCGTCCTTGAATGAGGTTGCGGGTATGCAGGCATGGGCAGGCAACATTGACTCGTCATCCTGCGCGCAGTCGCAGGACCCACCCCGGCCGCCATGGCGCCCTGGCGAGGGTGGATTCTGCGACTCCGCTTCGCTCCGCGCAGAACGACGGCGAGGGGCGAGGGCTGTCGCTCATCGCCCTGACTGTCATCCTGCGCGCAGTCGCAGGATCCACCCTCGCCGGGCTGCGGCCTTGGCAGGGGTGGGTTCTGCGACTGCGTTTCGCTCCGCGCAGAATGACGGCCTGGCGTTCGGCTGGCGGCTTGTCGCTCAGACCTCGGCGAATCCCGCTTCCAGGTCCGCCTTGAGGTCGTCCAGCGCCTCGATGCCCACCGACAGCCGGATCAGCGTGTCGTTGATGCCCAGCGCAGCGCGCTGTTCGGCCGGGATCGACGCGTGGGTCATGATGGCCGGGTACTCGATCAG
>Ga0209759_1001056_pt1 | contig 18140 bp, 16 predicted proteins | sample AraplaCL_Col_mMS_FD_184261 | JGI IMG/M metagenome (GOLD analysis project Ga0209759, IMG submission 184261) | Arabidopsis root microbial communities from the University of North Carolina, USA - plate scrape CL_Col_mMS (SPAdes) (version 2) | ecosystem: Host-associated > Plants > Roots >...
GCCTGCCCAGCCGCGTTCCAACTACGCGGTTACTGGCTTGTATTTCTACGACAAACAAGTGTGCGATATCGCCGCGGATATCAAGCCCTCTCCGCGTGGTGAGCTGGAAATTACCGACGTCAACAAGCATTATCTGGAGATGGCACAGCTTGATGTTGAGATCATGGGTCGGGGTTACGCATGGCTGGATACCGGTACCCATGACTCGCTTCTGGAGGCGGCAAGCTTTATCGCCACGCTGCAGAGCCGGCAGGGCTTAATGGTGGCCTGCCCGGAAGAGATCGCATATCGCAGCAAGTGGATCAATGCCGAACAAGTTGCCCAGCTCGCGGAACCGCTGGCTAAGAACGGCTACGGTAAATATCTTCAGCAAATCATCCGGGAATCCATCAAGTGAACCTGAACGTCATCCAGACTGCGCTGCCCGAGGTGCTAATTCTTGAGCCCAAGGTTTTCGGCGATGAGCGAGGCTTCTTCATGGAGAGCTTCAATGCACGTCACTTCGAGCAAGCCACTGGCTTGAAGCGCGAGTTTGTGCAGGATAACCACTCAAAATCGGCGCGCAATGTGCTGCGGGGCTTGCACTATCAGATCCAGCACCCGCAAGGCAAGCTGGTGCGTGTGGTGGCGGGTGAGGTATTCGACGTGGCCGTGGATCTGCGTAAGAGCTCGCCGAATTTTGGCAAATGGGTCGGAGTGCGGTTGTCGGCTGAGAACAAGCGCCAGCTGTGGGTGCCCGAGGGATTTGCGCATGGCTTTGTTGTGACCTCGGACTCTGCGGAGTTTCTCTACAAGACTACGGACTATTGGTATCCCGAGTTCGATCGGTCGCTGCTGTGGTGTGATGCGGATATCGGCATCGAATGGCCGCTATCCGACATGCCTCTACTGGCAGACAAAGATGCAGCGGGCCAAACCTTGGCCGCAGCGGATGTGTACGAGTGAAGGCCCTGGAAACGAGATGCAGAAGTTGAAGAACATTGGGCGGTCTATCAGCGGAATTGCGACAAGCCTGATTCGGAACCGAAATCTGATCAGGCAGATGGCGCTCAGGGAGATCGTCGCCAAGTACAAGGGGTCGCTTTTCGGTACGCTGTGGACCGTATTGAACCCCATTTTGATGTTGTCGGTGTACACGCTGGTATTTAGCGTAATTTTCAGATCTCGCTGGGCCGGCGGGACTGGGAGCAAAACCGAATTCGCAACTTTGATGTTTGCGGGACTGATTGTATTTAATTTCTTTGCCGAAGTCGTCAACAGGGCGCCGCGATTGATTTTGGATAATCCGAATTATGTCAAGAAGGTAGTGTTCCCGCTAGAGTCCTTGGCATGGGTTTCGATCGTGAGTGCGTTAGTTGGTGCTGGTATTAGCCTTTGTGTTTTGATTGCGTTCCGTATTATTTTGAGTGGAATGCTGCCATGGACATTTCTGTTATTTCCACTTCTGTTATTGCCTTTGATTCTCCTCGTGGCTGGGGTGACATGGTTTCTTGCCTCACTGGGCGTGTTTCTTCGCGACGTCTCGCAGGCGGTTGGAATTCTCACTTCTGTGCTGATGTTCTTGTCGCCGGTATTTTATCCTAGCGATGCCTTGCCGCCAAAATTGCGTTTGCTTGCTCAGATAAATCCACTCGCATTTTATATCGAGAATACGCGTGATCTATTAATCTGGGGGCGTTTAGATGGGTTGCACTTGTATCCTTATCACCTGTTCGTGAGTCTTGTTGTGGCGATGATCGGTTTTGCTTGGTTCAAACGAACGCGACATGCTTTTGCCGATGTCATGTGACCCTATGCGCCCATCTACTATGAACGAAGTCATTCGCGATGTTGCGATTAATATTTCAGGACTAAGCAAGCGCTACGAGATCTACGATTCGCCTCGCCACCGGCTTTGGCAAGGCTTGGCGATGGGGAAACGCCAGTTTTTTCGCGAATTTTGGGCGCTCAAGGATGTGACTCTGAACGTCATGCGCGGCGAAACCTTTGGTATCGTCGGGCGCAATGGTGCAGGCAAGTCAACTTTGCTCCAGTTGATCTCTGGAGTGCTTACGCCGACCTCTGGCAGTATAAAGACCGCAGGCCGCATAACAGCGTTGCTCGAATTGGGAGCTGGATTGAATCCCGAATTTAGCGGCCTGGAAAACATACGGATGAGTGCTGCGGTGCTAGGTATGTCAGACGCTGAGTTGGCAAAGAAGATGGATGTCATCGTCGAATTTGCTGCGCTGGGCGATTTTATTAATCAGCCAGTAAAGCACTACTCGAGTGGGATGATTATGCGACTGGCTTTTGCGGTCGCCATAAATTTTGATCCGGATATACTTATTGTTGATGAGGCACTTGCGGTTGGTGATGAACTTTTTCAGTTAAAGTGCATCCGGCGGATTCAGGAAATCAAAGAAAGCGGTGCGACAATTTTATTTGTCTCTCACTCCACGCATACGATCAACCAGATTTGCGATCGAGCTGTGTTGATCGATGGTGGGCGGGTGGTGGAAGTGGGAAGTGCCAAGACTGTCTCAGAGCGGTATAACAAGCTTCTGTTTGCGCTTGATGCCGGGGCGGAAAACAAAGATGCAAATTCGCCACGGGATGCCAAGATAGCTTCTTCGGTTGGCGTATCCGAAATCGGTGCGGAGGCCGGTGAATACTTCCGTCCGCGAGCTATCGGAGGTGAGGTGCGACCACGAGGAGAGATCGTCGACGTTGGCATCGTAGGTCATGACTACCGGAATCTCGCCTTTGAGCAAGGTGATACCGTGAGATTTCGGATGCGTGTTCGTTTCCGTGAGAACACTCCGCATGTAATCATGGGAATGATGATCACGACAGCAACCGGCGTTGACTGCTATCACACGAATTTGCTTTGCCGCGATTTGATGATTGAGAGCGCAACGGCGGGTGAAACTTACGCTGTGACTTTTGAGATGCCGCTTTCGCTGAATGCCGGGAGCTATATTGCTGTCTTCGATTGTCAGTATGACATGCGTGCTACCCCAAAGCTTGTCGATATTTTTTACGAAGCATTGAAGTTCACCATTGTGCCGGAGCGCTTGATCGATGATGGCGGAATTGCCGCATTGGGCGCGAAGATAGAATGTCAGAATATTGGTAAAGGTATTTAAATGATTCAGTTCACCGGGGAGCGTATCGTTCCGGAAGCGGATAACTGCGAGCCGCAATTCGCGGAAAAGATGTATCAGGAGCATGTCGCGCGCTATGCATTTGCCGCCCAATGGATTCAAGGTAAGCGCGTGCTTGATGTCGGCTGCGGGGTCGGGTACGGCTCTCGTTGGATGGCACAAAATGGCGCGCAAAGCGTCCGCGCTTTTGATCTGTCTGAAGGTGCGATTGGGCACGCAAAGCAATTCTACGGTCACGAGAAGATTACGTTTGAAGTTGCTTCGGCGACGGACTTCGATTTCGGAGAGCGCTTTGATGTGGTGACTTGCTTTGAGCTGATTGAGCACGTGGACGCTCAGCGCGAAGTGATTCAGTGCATCCGCCGCGCGTTGAAGGATGATGGAGTGCTTATCATTTCCACGCCGAGAGCTCTCGACCAGAAACGCACGCATTTTCATACCAAGGAATTCTCCGAGCAGGAATTCCGCGCATTGTTGCAAGAAAGCTTTCCAGAAGTTCGCTTCTACTTCGAAAACAATCATTTTGCTTCGCTGGTTACGGACGCTGTACCCAAGCACATTGACCAGATTCTACCGTTGAAGGATCAATACTCTCTAGCGCAAGCCGACTACTTTATTGCGGTCGCATCGGCTTCTGCGATTGCTACTGAGAATGTTGGCCCAGTATTGGTCATTGGCGATGATAAATACGTCTCGCTGCTGGAGCGGGACGTTGACATCCTCCATAAAGCAGAAGACCGTTTGGTGCAAGAAGCGACTGCCCGCGAAGCCGTGCTCACAGCAAACAAGGCGGAGTTGGCGGCGTTGCAGGCGGAGATCGTTGAACTGCAGCGAGAGATCAGACTGCAACGCGGCGAGCATGCGGAAGTTGTAGAACTGCGGCGTGCATTGGAGTTGCAGCGAGGCGAAGCAGATTATCTACGAGACTTGGCTGCCGCCTTACAGAATTCGTCCAGCTGGAAAATCACAGCACCTTTACGCTTGATTAGCGGCCGTTTGCGCCAGCCGTTGCGGATGTTGCGGAAAGCCCGAGCATACCAGCGGCAGCATGGTACCAGAGCGCTCGCCAATGCAGTTCGCCGTCGACTGGGGCATGACGGATGGGCTGCTGGCGTCGGGTCTTCCATGGCCGTTGCGTCTGGCAACTTGGATAGTTCGACGATTGCTGATCGCCATTTCAATGTGATTTTTGCGATTGGCTGTTGGGAAGGGGAGTCCAAACGCTACCGTGTCCACAATCTTGCTGAGGGTCTGACCCGGCTCGGTTACAACGTCCATGTCATGCCTTACCAGCAGATCGGTACGTTGCCTAATCAGAACGTGAAGGCTGACGTGGTTGTACTTTTCCGTGCGCCTTACGACTTGACTGTGGGCGTTGATGCGTTCCTCAAGTACGCCAAGGTCAGGCACATCAAGGTCGTGTTCGATGTGGACGATCTAGTTTTCGAGCCGGACGTCATTGACCAGATCGACGGATTCCGTCTGCTTCCTAAGGTTGAGCAGCAGCAGTACATTGCTGGCGTGCATCAATATCGGCAATTGCTTTTGGCCGCAGATTTGGTCACCGTGCCAACGGAATTCCTACGTGCGCGGGTGGAGCAGTTGGGTAAAGCCGTCGCCTTGATTCCCAACTCCATCAACGAAGCGCAGCAAACTATTGCAGCGGAGATTCTCAGCAAGCCGCGGGCTGCACGGGAGATTGTCCGCATCGGCTATTTCAGCGGCAGTCGCACACACCAGAACGATTTCGCACAATGCGCTGACGCACTATTCGATGTGATGGAAAATCACTCGAACACTGTGTTGCGCGTGGTGGGATATCTTGACCTTGATCCGCGCTGGAATGCGTTTGGAAATCGGATTGAACGGGTTGAGTTCCAGTCATACCAAGCGATGTTGCATGTGCTCAATGAGTGCGACATCAATATCGCGCCGCTTGATTGCGAAAGCGTGTTTTGCCAAGGCAAGAGCGAGCTCAAGTTCTTTGAGGCGGGTTTGCTTGGGATTCCGACTGTCGCCAGTTCCACCGATACATTTGCGCGTGCTATCGAAAGCGGCGCGAATGGTTTTACGGTGTTGTCCCAGCAACAGTGGATGGACGTCTTGTCCCGGCTGGTGAGTTCTCGAGAACTACGGGAAATGATTGGCGCGCGCGCCCGTGAAACGGCGCTGGGTCGATTTGCAGTCCAAGAGGTTGCGCAAGTTGCACGGTCCGTTTACGCGTTGCCATCCGTGGAACTTGCGAAGCGGCAAGAGGCAGAGGTTGGTATGCCGGATACACGTCCTCTTGCTCCGGGGTGTCTACGGATTTCCTGGGTCATTCCTGGATTAATTGTCGGTGGCGGCGGACATCGCAATATCCTTCGCGCAGCGTATTTTCTGTCCCAGTTTGGCCATCAGGTTAATCTGTATTTCATGGGTACAGAGAAGAATCCGCAGGCTATCAAACAGCAGATTCAGGAGCATTTCTATCCGCTGGATTGTCCTGTCTATCTGTTTGAAGGGAAGATTCAACCCTCAGACGTGGTGTTTGCGACGCATTGGTCTACCGTCAACGCGGCCCTTACCGCTCGCGGGGCGGCCAAGGAAATTATGTACTTCGTGCAGGACTTCGAGCCTGCGTTTTCGCCCATGGGCACGGAATACGTATTGGCTGAGAACACCTATAGGCTCGGCTTGTATCACATCACTTCCGGCCCTTGGTGCGAGGTTTTGCTGCGCAGAGATTTTCATGCCGCGGCTGACCACTTCCAGTTTCCTGTGGACCGCTTGATCTACCATCCGCGCGCGCGCGTCAAGCGCAACAAGAACATTGTGTTTTTCGCCAAGCCAGAAATGCCCCGCCGGTGCTTCGAGCTTGGTGTCATGGCGCTCAGGGAGTTTCATCGGATGCGCCCGGACGTGGAGATCGTCATGTTCGGTTCCAAGAATGCGAGCAAGCAGGCGTATGACTTTCCAGTGACCATCCGTGAAATCGTCCCAACGCTGGATGATTTGGCTCAGATGTATTCGGATGGCGACTTGGGCCTAGTGTTTTCCACCACGAATCCTAGTTTGATTCCCTATGAGATGATGGCCTGCGGTTTGCCGGTCGTCGATCTTGCGCGCGGTGACAATGAGGTCAATTACGCCGGCCGGACAGATATTGCTTTGCTTGCGGACCCACAACCTAAACGGATGGCAGAACAAATCGCCGAACTGATCGGGAACGCAGCCGAGTTGGCGGCACGCCGCGAGAAGGGACTAGCATTTGTGGACAGCTTCCCTTCGGAAGAAGGGATGGCCCGTCGCATCGAAAGCCTGATTGTGGCCCGCCTACAATCCCTCGGTGCGGTGCCAGAAAGCGCGGCAACCGAGGTCGCCTGATGAAACTGAATAGCCCCCAGCCTTGTTCCCATCATTGAGGACGGCTTGGGGTGGATAAACCTAAAGTTGAACGATCGTGAGCATATTGATTACTGGCGTCGCCGGGTTCGTGGGTTGCAATCTTGCTTCTGAACTCATTGCAAAAGGGCACGTTGTTTTTGGTGTCGACAACCTCTGCCGCGGGCGGCGAGAGCATCTGGCTAGCGTGATCGACCACCCTCGTTTTGCTTTCGTGGAAGTGGATATGGCCGATCTGCCGGCTTACCGCGCAGCGTTTCAAGCGTTTCACGCACGGGAGCCGATTACCGAGGTCTGGCATATGGCTGCCAACTCGGACATTCCCGCAGGAGTACACGACGCCAACGTGGACCTTCGGGATACGTTCATGACTACGTTCAATACGCTAGAACTGATGAAGGCGGCCAATGTACCGGTTATGGCATTTGCTTCGAGTTCTGCTATCTATGGTGATCTTGGGTGCCCATTGGTCGAAGATATCGGCCCGCTGTTGCCGATCTCGAATTACGGTGCAATGAAGCTTGCATCGGAGGCGGCGATCAGTGCGGCATGCGAGAGTCATCTCGAACGTGCATTCATTTTCCGCTTCCCCAATGTAATCGGAGTTCCTGCCACGCATGGCGTCATGCTTGACTTCGTGCGCAAGCTCGCTGCGACTCCGCGGCGCCTGGACGTGCTCGGCAATGGCACTCAGCAGAAGGGCTATCTGCACGTTGAAGAATTGATCGATGCCATGTTGTTTATTCGAGGCAATGCGGACGAGAAGGTGGCTCTGTTCAATATCGGCGCGGGCGACGAAGGCGTCACTGTGCGATTTATCGCTGAAGAAACAGTGCGGGAATGCTCCCCACAGGCGCAGATTGCCTACGGCGAAGGCAATAAGGGTTGGGTTGGCGACGTGCCGCGCTTCGTTTACTCCATCGATAAGTTGAGGGCGCTTGGTTGGAAGCCCACCCTGGGTTCAGCCCAGGCGGTGCAGAAGGCGGTGCGTCAGATCGTTGCGCAGGAGGCATTGAAGTAATGAGGCAGGCGGTTATCCTGGCGGGCGGAAAAGGAACCCGTTTGCGAGAACGGCTTGGGGATCGCCCCAAACCATTGGTCGACGTATGTGGCCTGCCGCTGCTCGAGCGGCAGATTCTTTTGGTCAAACGCTATGGATTCAAAAAGGTTCTGATTCTGGTGAACTATCGCGCAGAGCAGATTGAGCAATTTTGCGCAGATAAGCAAGGTTGGGGGCTTGACGTTCGCTGCGTCGACGATGGTGAGCCGCGAGGAACGGCAGGAGCAGTATTGCAGATACTTGATCAGCTAGATGACGAGTTCCTGCTTATGTACGGCGATACGATGCTGGAGGTTGATCTTGATCGTTTTCACCAGTATCACGCGGAGAACAAGAACGTCGCGGCAACGCTGTTCTTGCACCCCAATGATCATCCGCATGACTCGGACCTCGTCGAACTTGGTGAACAAGGGAACGTAACGGCGTTTCATCCGTATCCGCACGACGGTGACAAGTATTTTCCCAACTTGGTCAACGCGGCGCTGTACTGGGTAAGAAAACCAGCCCTGGAGCCTTGGCGCGGACACGACGGGATGCTGGACTTCGGTAAGGAATTGTTCCCTGCCATGCTCCAACGTGGCATGACATTGCGCGGGTATAACAGTCCCGAATACATCAAGGATTGTGGAACACCAGCTCGTATCGATAAGGTCTGCTCGGATTTTGAATCCGGTCGTATCCTCCGAGCTTCGCTTGGCTCCAAGCAAATGGCTGTGTTCATCGATCGGGACGGTACGCTGAACCGAGAGGTGGATCATCTGAGGGAACCCGAGCAGCTCGAGTTGCTGCCTGGAGTGGAGCATGCGATACGGCGCTTGAATCGCAATGAGTTTCGCGTATGTGTGGTGACGAACCAGCCTGTGATCGCGCGCGGCGAATGTACGGTGGACGGATTGCGCCAGATTCACAACAAGCTCGAAACCATGTTGGGTCGGGAGGGCGCTTATGTCGACCGTATCTACTATTGTCCTCACCATCCCGACAAGGGTTTCGCCGGTGAAGTTACTGAGCTCAAGATCGACTGCGATTGCCGTAAACCGAAAACCGGGATGATCGATGCCGCCGTCTCCGAGTTGAATATTGCTCGAGATCGATCTTGGATGATCGGCGATTCGACATCTGACGTGTTGGCTGGCCGCCGTGCTGGCGTTCGAACCGTTTTGGTTGAAACGGGATATGCAGGCTTGGACGAGAAATATTGGGCAACTCCAGATTACATCCTGCCCGACTTGCCCGCTGCGGTGAACTTCATCCTGGACGAGTACCCCCGTCTTGTCGAGTCGATTGCACCGTTTGCACAAGCCGTCGGCCCCGGCAGCATTGTCTTTGTTGGTGGGCAGTCTCGTAGCGGTAAAAGTACGTTTGCGAGTGTCTTCCGGGAGATTCTGGAGAGAGCGGGCCGAGCCTGTCATGTCCTGTCGACTGATCAATGGCTACTGAGTGAAGCTCAGCGAGGCGAGGACGTGATGGGACGTTATGACATGCCGTCGCTCGAAGCAATGGTGCATGCCCTGGATCAGGATGCACGGCCTGCCTCGTTGTCTCTGCCGGGTTATCGCAAGCTAAAGCGGGAACGCGTAGCAGCCGCCATACATGTCGAACTCGGCCGGGACGATGTGATTGTTGTGGAGGGCGTCGTCGCACTAAATTTGGCCCAGGCGCTGGGGGCTAAACATCGGTTTTTCGTGGATATCGACGAGGAGCGGCGGCGCAGCCGAGTGTTGCGAGAATATGCGTTGCGTGGCTACTCCGAAAGCGAAGCCAGAAAAATCTATGAAGAACGTCTGTCCGATGAGGCGCCGATCGTTGCGAACTCGGCAGTCGGTGCCAACCGTATCTGTATAGCGGACATCATATCGAACGGGATTGAATTAGCATGATTATCAGCAGAACCCCTCTCCGAATGAGCTTTGTGGGCGGCGGTAGCGATTTGCCGGCGTTCTACCGGAAACAGAAGGGCGCGGTACTGAGTACCGCTATCGACAAATACGTCTACGTTAACGTCAATAAAAAATTTGATAACGGTATTCGTATCGCCTATTCGAAAAACGAGGAAGTCAGTTCGGTCGATCAGATTGAGCATCGGCTCGTTCGAGCTGGGATGCAGTTACTTGAACTGGATGGTGGAGTTGAGATTACGACTATCGCCGATATTCCATCGAAAGGTACTGGCCTGGGCTCCTCCAGTTCGTTCACCGTTGGCTTGTTGCACGCATTGAATGCGTACAAAGGTCGATATGTTTCCAGCGAGCAGTTGGGGCAGGATAGTTGCACAATCGAGATCGATATGTGCGGCGAGCCGATTGGTAAGCAAGATCAATACGCCGCAGCATTTGGTGGTTTCAATTTGATCGAATTTAATCCGGACGAGTCGGTCGTGGTGTCCCCGGTCATTTGTGATCCGCGCACAATTAAGGAACTTGAGCGAAATATCCTGATTTTTTATACAGGTATTACGCGCAGCGCATCGTCGTTGCTGAAGCAGCAGTCAGAAGAAATTGCCAATGATGATGCCAAGCATCGCACGCTCGTTAGGATGGTCCAATTGGCGTATGACATGCAAGCGGAACTGCAAAACAACAATGTCGCCGCTTTCGGCGACATCCTGCATGAAAATTGGATCTTGAAGAAAAGTATTACTGACGGTATCAGCACTTCTTTTATCGATGATTGGTATAACGCGGCACGCAAAGCGGGTGCTACAGGTGGCAAGATACTAGGTGCAGGAGCAGGTGGTTTTTTGATGCTGTATGCTCCGGAGGAACGGCACGAGCAAATTAAAGCGGCTTTGCCGGATTTGAGGTCGATTCCGATCGGGTTTGAACCGCTCGGTAGCCGCATCATCTTCTACCATTAATTTTAGCGACAACAGTCTGTGAGGAATAATACAATGATTTCATCAAGTGGTATCGCCGAGGCATATCTCGGAAAGTTGATTAAGCACCTGTCGGCGATTGATCGTGATGAGATCGATCATGCTGTGCAAGTGGTGGCAGATGCGTGGCAGGCGGGTCGGCAGATTATCACCCTGGGTAATGGTGGTAGCTCTATGACTGCCTTGCACTTCATCACAGATTGGAATAAAAGCGTATTTATGCAGGGTGGTAAACCCTTCCGTGGGCGCTCCTTGGTGGACAACATGGGCTTGGTGATGGCCTATGGGAACGATATTTCTTTTCAGGATATCTTTGTCGAGCAGCTGAAGAATGTATTGACGCCTGGGGATCTCGTTATTGCCATCTCGGGGAGCGGTAACTCGGAGAATGTCATTCGAGCGGTTAAGTACGCAAATGAGAATGATGCTGTTACTCTAGGGCTGTGCGGTTATCGTGGTGGGAAGTTGAAAGATATGGCGCAGCATGTGTTATGGGCTGACATTGACGATATGCAGATCGCGGAGGATGTCCACGCTATATTCGGGCATATGGTTATGCAACGGCTCTGCGGGTATCTCTGAGCGTGGTTGTGGCGGCGCCGGCATAAATTCCCGATAGTGATTTATTTTTTGGCTGCCATTTGTATTTTTTCTCAGTAAAGAAGCCGATAAATTGGGTACGGGTAAATTGGTATGGCTGTCGCCTTACAAGAAGTAGGTGGCCTTAGCGCAACCGTCGGCGCGGTGGTGGTTAGCTATCGACCAGACCTTGGTGCATTGGGGGAGTTGCTAAAGGCCCTATCGAAGCAAGTCAACATTATCTATCTGGTGGACAACGGGTCGGGCGAGGCGACTGTGGCGAGCCTGCGGATGGCGACTACGGGTAAGAATATCGAACTGATCGCCTTGCCCACCAATTGCGGTATCGCTGTTGCCCACAATATTGGAATTCAGCGGGTTGCAGAGCGAGGATTGGAGTACGTTCTGCTGTCCGATCAGGACAGCGTGCCCGCACCGGATATGGTGGCCCGTCTCGCGAGAGCTAGGCAAGAGCTGGCGGACGAGGGGATTCGGGTGGCGGCGGTAGGTCCCGTTTCTGTCGACCAGCGTACGGGGACCCTTGGGAAGTTCGTGCGGATTCGAGCCGGGCGCATTCACCAAGTGCCATGTTGTGGCCCCAATGATGTCATGGAGGTAGATTTCCTGATCTCGTCAGGTAGTCTGATTCCGCTTGAGGTAATTGGCGCGCTCGGCAGCATGAAAGAAGAGTTTTTTATCGATCATGTGGATACCGAGTGGTGTCACCGCGCGCATGCGGCGGGGTGGCGACTCTACGGGGTCTGCGGTGCTAGGCTTGCTCATACGCTAGGTGACCGAGTGGTCCGGATTTGGCTCGGCAGATGGAGGGAAGTCTCGGTCCACTCTCCGCTGCGTGACTATTATATGTTTCGCAATACGGTGTTGATGTTGAGACAAGTCCCGATGACTTGGAGTTGGCGTGTAGCACATCTACGGCGCATCGCACTTTTTTTTGTTTTCTTTGGCATGATAATTGCCCCGCGTCGAGAGCGAATCGCGATGATGGCGAGAGGTATCTGGCACGGCATTATTGGGCGTGCAGGGGGGTACTAGGTAAAGTGCCGTGCTGGACGGCCTGCCAGGGTATTGGCGTTTTGCGCCGAAATCGCTACGTTGACCAGTGGCGATCAGATCAGCCTGAGGAGACAGACTGGAATGACCTGCAATTATGCTTATTTCGATGAGGCATACTATCAAGATGGGGTAAAAAGGGGCACCGTTTATAACGATTACCTGAACACTGCCCCTCATGCACCTGTGTATAAGGAGATTGCAGAGGCTATTGCAGCGACTTTCAGGCCGAAACGATGTCTTGAGATTGGCTGCGCCACGGGGCCGATCGTCAAACACCTCAATGATATGGGAATCGAGGCACACGGCATTGATCCTTCGGAGTGGGCAGTCAAGCATCGACTGCATGACAATGTCACCGTCGCAGGCGCAGAACACCTTCCGTACCCCGACGAGCATTTCGACCTTGTTTTCTCATGTCACTCGTTGGAGCACATTCCGTTGCACCTGAAGGACGCCGCCTTCTCGGAGTTGGGGAGAGTGTGCGGCGAAGTGCAGTTTCACATGCTGCCAATTCTTGGCGAGAGTAACTACGCTGGCGATATTGCCAAAGCCATAGAAATTCTGAAGCGTGACAAATCACATCACCTCTTACTGAATCGCACGGAATGGTTGGCTCAGTTTTCTCCACTTGGTTGGGAAACCATCGGTGATCGAATCGCTTTCAGAAACGACTCACAGGCGCTTGAACTTAGCACGTGCCAATTCATTTTGCGGAAAGAGCCGTCCATTGAGCTTTCTTCTCGTATTGCTCAGTGGAACTTTAACCTTTTTGAATCGGCGTTTCATGAAATGGCACGCGCCAGAGTTGCGTCGACCATTTCTTTGGCCGAGTTGCAAGCCTTTTCCGGGCGGAAGCCCGTGGCTGAACTAGTCTTTGCTGACTCTTGGCGGGATGCGGTTTTCATCGTGCCAGCAGAGATCGATCTTACTGGCGCGACACTTCGAGTTGCGATCTCGGTCGAGAGCGAATCTCCAATCGACTTGCGAATCGCCCTTCTGACTGGGGCCCCGGGGGATCCCAGCACCAGCGTCCTTGAAGCATGGGATACATATCCTGTTGGCGCATCCGTGAAGGAATTTCCCATAGCAAAGTTCAAGCGCCTGCGAGGGACGCTCGACGCGCAATCGATAGTCCAAGTCATGATGGGTGGGTCGGCACAAGCCGCCAATGTTCGCTTTGTCCTTACGCTTAGAGACTTGGGCGGCGAAAGCGTCATCGCTCTGCATCCGACGGAAGCACGACGCCAATCCCTGGTTCTTGAGGAAGAGGTCGCCGCACTGCGCGCCACTGTGGAAAAGCGAGAAGCTGAACTGCGCGCGATCTTTTCCTCACGCCGGTGGAAGGTAACCGCGCCAGTCTCACGTGCATTAACTGCACTTAAGCAGATGATCGGATAGCGCAAAATTGGTAATGTGGCCCATTGGTGCGCGGCTATAATTGCGGGCATCGTCAATACCGCCGTTTTTGGAAGATGCCCCAGGCTGCGCGGCCCAAGAATTTATGTCTACTACCCGTAGCTCTGCGAAACCTTTGATCTGCATGTGGCCCCGCACTGGAAAGACAGATCGAACTACGTCTCACAGCGGATACTTGATCTATATGTCAAATGTTGCCGGTCGGGACGGCGACGCACGGGGCAGCGAAAGCGGAGCCTCGGATATCACCATATCGATCGTGAGCCACGGTCAGGCTGCCTTGGTGAGGCCGTTACTGGTGCAATTGCGTGCATTGAGCGCCAAGGCCTCTCTACACGTCATCGTCACGCAGAATCTCCCGGAAGATAGGATTCCGGTCGAGGAATCTGACACGTTTCGCGTGACCTGGCTGACAAACGTAGTGCCCGCTGGCTTCGGTGCCAACCACAATGCCGCATTTGCGCATTGCCGATCCAATTGCTTTGTCGTGCTGAACCCGGATGTCAGGTTGGGTGACGACAGCGTGTTGCGTTTGGTTGATCATCTTGTAAAACACCCAGGTGTCGCTGGGCCGCGTGTCGTCACACCTTCGGGCAGCGTTGAGGATAGCGCCCGACGTGTGCCAAGCCCGGTGCGGCTGGCCAAGCGCTGGCTACTGCGACGGTTCGAACCCGATTATGATGCGTCCGTCGAGTGTCAGCCCGTCGATTGGGTTGCGGGCATGTGCTTGGCGTTTGATCGCGATAGCTTTTCTCGTGTTGGCGGCTTCGACAGCCGCTTTCACCTCTATTGCGAGGACGTCGATATTTGTCTGCGGTTGCGGCTGTTAGGCCGGCAAGTATCGTGGCTGCAGTCGGCCACGGTGGTGCATGAAGCGCAGCGCGCAAGCCATCGCAAGTGGCGCTACCTCGTCTGGCATTTGCAAAGCCTTGGCCGGTTGCTGACTTCGGCGGCCTATTGGCGCTTCCGCCTCGGTGTACGCAGCAGTTCTTAACACCATTTTCTATGTTCGATTTCTTCTGGGTACCGGCAATGTCGGCGCTGGTGAGCGCCGTAGCCGTGCTACTGCTGCGTCCCTTGGCCAAGCGGGGCGGCCTGCTGGATCGCCCCGGCGGGCGCAAACGTCATGACGGCGACGTGCCGCTCGTCGGTGGGCTTGCGATCCTCGTTGCGGTGGGTGTTGGTGGCATCCTTTTTATGCGTTCGCAGGGGTACTACGTTGCCTTGTTCGGCGGCCTGTGCGTTCTTGCTTTTGTCGGATTGATCGATGACCTCAAAGGGATGTCTCCTTTGACGAAGCTCGGCGCGCAGCTGTTTGCGGGTGTGCTGATGACGTCCTGGGGCGGGATTTTCCTGTCGTCGCTGGGTGACCTCCTGGGCAAGCGCGAAGTAGACCTCGCGAACTGGAGTATCCCGCTGACGCTGTTCGCAGTCGTGGCTGTGATCAACGCGGTCAATATGTCCGACGGACTGGACGGTTTGGCTGGCGGCCTGTCTGCCATCGTATTGGGTTGGCTCGCCTACCTAGCAGGGGAGGTGGGCAACAACGCAGCGCAACGGATCTGCGTGGTGCTGGTTGGAGCGTTGGTCGGCTTTCTGGTTTTCAACATGCCCAATCCGCTGCGCAGGAGCCGCCGTGTATTCCTGGGGGATGCGGGAAGCCTGATGCTTGGGTTGGCCATTGCTTGGTTTGCGGTAGAGCTATCGCAACCAGCCTACAACGAGGCGCGGCGGCATGTCCCACCGACCGTCATGCTGTGGGTCGTTGGCTTGCTGCTGATCGATCTGCTCTCGGTTGTGACACGTCGAGTCTTTTCCGGACGCAACCCGATGTCGGCCGACCGTACTCATCTCCATCACATTCTGTCCCGCATGGGGATGTCGCAGAATGCGGTGATCTGGACCATCCTAATCAGCAATGTTGTTCTGGGAATGATTGGTACCGTGGCGTGGAAGCTAGGCATGTCCGAGTCTTGGATGTTCCTGTCATTCATGATTGTGACAGTGTTGCATTTGGCGGCGATGAGTAATGCCGCCTTGTTTCTTCGCCGGGGGCGTCGATTGTTCTCGCGATGGCATCGGCACTGACGCAGGTCAACCAAGGTTGGACCCCGGACTTCATGCGCGACGCGCTCTATGACGGGCGTCGCTTCCGCACCTTGAACGTCATTGGGATTATGTCTGCCGTCTTTGTGAAATTCGCCGACTCTTCTAAAAAAAGTATTGAGTCTGTATTTGGGAGCCCCACGATTCATCTGTGTGTCCGGATTACGCTGTGATCGATAGCCCTGGTCCTCGTTACTTAGCTTATGTCAATCCGGCGTCAATGTTGGCAGGCGCCCAGGCTGCGCAGAGTGCTCTTATTGAGTGCGCCAATCTGGCGGTTATTCAGCAGCCGGTCGCCCATCTAAACACTACTTTCCAGGGGGCTCGATCAACACAGCCAGAGTGTGCTGACGAAATCTCTGGTTGCCGGGGCTGTTCCGTCCGGATTCTTTTGGTTGGACAAAGGCAATAACGAAGTGTCAATGACCTGGCTACCGCCATACTGACAAAACGGCAAGCGACATTCGCCAAGAAGACCGGCCTGAAGTAGCAGATCTTGGCTGCAGTAACAATCCAAGCCGTTCAGTCCGTGGTCTGGCCCTAACGCAAATTTGTCATGATCTTCTTAAACAGATGAACTGTCGGCACAAGGACAATGCAGACGACTGTGAAATAGAATAGTCCTAAATTGTTCTGCTGCACCGGGATCTCCAATTGCGCGCGGATCACTAGTGGTTCTATAACAAGAAATCGAATCGGGATATGTAACCCAAGAATTAGCAGAGAATTCCGGCCTACACTGGCTAGTGGCTTGTAGTTCGACAGCAGTACGCCTAGCCCCACGGTGGCAATAGATCCAGCAATGGCTATCCCAGAGAAAAGCAAGAATCGATGTGGATAATACATCGATATGACGTGATAATAATCCGGAATCTTTTCTGAAACTAAAAAACCTGCTGTCAGAAGAAGTGCGGCGCTTACGAATATTGCTGTCCACACGCTCTTTGGAATTTTGCTCAGATTTATTCGGGCCAGATGAAAGCCGATGCAGTAGAACAGCACATAATAAGCAGCAGCATCCGCTGACCAGAATAGTTGCGGCTTGCTAGTATGTGGATAACCGAGATAAGAGATTGCGATGGCAGAAATTATAATCAGCGTTGGCAGTCTTAAGGCTTTCCTGGCGACATAGAAGCCGATCTCAACAATGAACAGCGCTGGGAGAAACCATAGAGCCTCGTTGAATGGCATTTGCTGCCTACGGGCCATGATGATGTCCATCATGATCGGCGTAACGCGGTGCGCCTGCGGAAGGAAGAGGGCAACCGAGAAGAAGGTGAAGATCAGGTATGGCAGCAACAACGATGCCGTCCTAGCTTTTGCCAGCTTCACAAGAGAGTCGTATTTCTCCGGCTTGAAGAGGTAGCCAGAGACGGCGAAGAACAGCGGCATGTGGAACAGGTATATGAAGTCAAATAGCCGGTCAGAAATCCGATCCTGGTGATTGATCAGCATGTGGCCGAATACGACCAAGATAATCCCGATGCCCTTGGTTGTATCTACATAATCCAACCGATCCGGTGTCACCCGTGGCAACGGGGCTGCCAATTTGTGTGTTGAGCTTGGAGTCTGCTCCTGCGTCCGGGAACTTGGGTTGCTCATTTTGTGAAGAAATTATGTAGTCGGCTGAATGCTAACAGAGATACAGCAGCCTATCTCGAAATTCAAATCGCTCGCGCCGAGCGAGCATTTTCATTTCTTGGGGCCTGAATCTCCGAGTCAATCAACGGTAGCGCGGCAGCGGAGGCGGCCGCTTTCAACGCCTTGCGCGATCCGACCGCCGCGACGGGAGGTGCGAGCGTGCTTGCGACGATTGTGGTGATGGTGATGACGCTGCCGAAGAATCGCGCCGAATGGGCGGTTGCCTTGATTTCGACAGTGGCGGCCAGCCGTTGCGGTGGCGCTGCGGCGATCCAGTATTTCGGACTTGCCACATGGATGACCACCACCAGCGTGGTCATGGCGCTGGGCAGCATCTACTTTGTCTGGACCTATAGGCGTTCACAGGGATTCTGCGCGCTTTGCGCCGACTGTTCGCTCACTGAGCTGAGGGTTGCAGCAACATCTCCCATTGCCGCGTGATGCGCTCAAGCGAATACGCGTTGGCCTTGCCTCTACCAGTTGCGCCGAGCCGAGCTGCAGCGTCTGGGTTGTTGATCATGTGCAGCAGGCCGGCCGAAAGCGCTGTGGCGGTGTCCACCGGCACCATAACTGCAGTCTGACCATCACCAAGCAATTCACGTGGCCCAGTCTCGCAGTCTGTAGAGACAATCGGCAGACCGTACGCCATCGCCTCGATCAACACCAACCCGAAGCCCTCGTAACGAGAGCTGAGGCAGAAGATCGACGCCTGCTCGTAAGCCTTCGTGACGTCCGGGTAGATGCCAGGTAACTCCACGCTGTCACGGAGGGCTAGCTGATTGCGCAGGGCCTCCAATGTTGGACGCTCTTCGCCTTCGCCCACGATCATCAGCTTCCACCCGAGCGCCTGCTTTGCAAC